>WBZP01005713.1_pt1 | contig 12544 bp, 4 predicted proteins | sample 5204301 | NCBI WGS metagenome assembly WBZP01 (sample SAMN12412401, study PRJNA552823) | activated sludge metagenome | isolation source: activated sludge from nitrification reactor of wastewater treatment plant... | place: USA: Pennsylvania | collected 2017
AGCAAGTGTTCGACGCTGCATCGGGGGAAGACTGAGCGCTAGCAGATGTAGTTCGCAAAGCGCGAGACGTCCCCAGCAGCGGGTCAAGTGGTCCGCACTTTGCTGCTGCTCAGCGGCAACTTGGAATGCGGAGGTCCAGACGGCAAGCGGCATCTTCTCACCGAGAAGCGCAGTCAGTGATAGGTAGTGGACGGTGTTCCACGAGTATTCAGTCCATAGTGTGCGCGCCGCCGCATAGAAGTTGCGCGCGCGATCGAGCCGCTGCCGAAGCTTGCGCAGATCACGGACGGGCGAGGAACCAAGCGCTGGCGTATCCAGTAGAAAGGCCCGATTCCGTTCGATTCCGCCCAGCATTCCGAACACTTCGGCACGATCCGCCGCGGTTTCAGGGGTGTCCTCTCTCGGCTGGGTGTCCCGGATTCGCTGAAAGTAACCGTCTACCAACTGCTCATACGCTGCTCTCTGCTCGATGGAAAGGCCGACCGGGGCAGCGCCAGCACTTTGAGACTGCATCAAGGACTGGTTTTCATTGTCGATCACATTGAATAGTACGCTGCACGCGAGATCGGCAGCCCTCCTGCGTGAAAGCTGAACCTGCCGCGCAAAATCAGAAGGTATCGAAGCATAGGCCACAAGACTTGCCCAGTCATGATGCCCGCCTCGTGCTCGCAGCGACTGACGAACACTGTGCAGAACCAGCCGCGGATCGTCTCCTAAAAACAGCGATGGAAACAGTCTGTCTGAAATCGTGACACTGCCCTCCATGGACAGTGGAAATTGCGATGCCAGAACCCACGGAATGCCCGCAGCATGCAGTTCATGCGCGACGCTACCAATCGGCAAAATAACGTCTCCTTGTGCACCACCGTGACACATCAGCATGACCAGCATGGTGGGTGGGAACACACCGCGCCCATCGCTATGAACAGGACAAAGCGCATCTCGAAGACGCTGCGAACTCACGCAGTCTAGGCCACCGCGCTCGTCGTGAAGCGCGACACCGTAACGCTCCATTCCATGCTCCTGAAGCGGAGCGCCATGCGCCAGGAGCACCACATGTGTATATGGAGGCGTGGCCTGGGAGCAGACTTGCCGAATCTTATCCAACGTCGCATTCGGAAGAATGGTCAGCATCGACGCTGCGGGCCTCCCTGCAGAATCATGCTGACTAATTTGGTACTCGAAGGGTTTGAGCGCTTGATAAAGACTCAGGGACTGCGCACGCAGAGGCACGGGCTGATACGGCTCTGGCGCCGCGCCGATCAGCAGAACGCGGTGCGGTCTGGTCCAGTCGAGTGGCATCGCAGACGACTGACGAAGCTCTCTTGTGATCACGACTTGACGACTGGCATGCGCCAGCAGCGGCTCCGATTCCGAAAATGGAGGACTGGGTCCGTGACCTGCTTCATACGGAATCAGAGCAAGCTCATGACCCGACAGCGCCAACCGAATGTGAAGGAGCCGTCTGCCATCCGTCTGGTTTCTCAGCTCCCCAGGCAGCAGAGAGAGCTTGTCCATGAACTCCCGCACCCGCTGTCCCATGACCCGCAGCGCGGACTCCCGATCTTCTGGTGCGTGTGAGTTTGACAGACCACGCAGCAGATGCAGAAGATCCCAATGGTCGAAAGGAAGGTGAATGGTCTCGGCATGCGAGTCATCGAACACCGCCAGATAGGCAGTCAGCTTGGACAAGAGCTGACCGCTAAGACTACCGGGACGCATCAGCTCGACGGTCACCTGATGGATCAGGTCATGAGTCTGCGTCATCAGCCCCCTCCTTCCGCTCCATCTCTCGTAGCCACAACGAACGGCCACTCCTGAAGGCTCTGGAGTTCGATCAGGGGAGTCTTTTCCGCGGCGTCCGACTTCTGTTCCCGAACTTTTTCTTTGACCAACAGAAGCTCTCCTTCCGCGCCTTTCTTCGTCGTCCGAATCCGCACCACGGTAGGTCGATTCCAAATCAAGTCGGAATGTGCGGCCAGCTCAGAAAGCTTCTTGCGCTTCTCTTTCTCCCCGAACAGATCATCATAAATCCGCTGGAAGCGCTCTGGCTGCGCGAGGCTCGCAGGAGACAACCGGATGAGCTGCATCCACGTTCCCGCATTGAAGTAGTAGCTGCCATCCTCGTTCTCTATTGCGCGAGCGAGATGCGAGTGTCCGGAAATTACGAAGTCAAATCGTCGCTGCTTGCGTCTCTTCTCTAGCCAAGCCATGAGCTTCGCGTACTGTTCATCCTGGTGCGTTAGGACAAAGCTGTGATCATTCTGCGACCAATCACGGACTGCCTGACGTATTGCTTCTGGTTTGGTACGCAGGTGCAGCGCCCGATCCGTAAGATAGCGTGGAATACCAAGTTGTCCTTCTGCATCTTCAACCAGCGCGCTGGGCTCAAGACCGGCTTCATGATCACGCCGCGCCTGTTCCAGTAGCTGTGCAGAGTTCTGCTGAACTCGCTGCGTTTCACCCGTTTGACGCTCGATTCCTAACAAGTCGTCGCTTGGTGCTGGCAATGGTGCTGCCGACCCCGGATCGACGCCCAACATTCCTTGGCCAGATCGTCGTCCATGCACGACCTCCGTTGCACTGGCGGCAAGTATGGAAGCGACCAGACCCGGAAGAGACCTCAACGCCAGCGCAGGCTCTAGCAAGCTCAGCAACCACCCTGCAACCGCTCGCTCGGGCTTGAGCAGATCGATGAACGGATAATTGAGCGACTGTTTCAGCCGATTCATCTTGTGAATCACCAAGCGGGTGCCAAGATTAGGTTCCCACTGGGGAGGACTTAGCGACTCTGCATCGCGCTGCTGATCTGCCACAGCGGAAAGCTGCTCGTAGTCCACCACGTTCCAACCATCGACCTCGTTGCCGTGGACACACAGCACGGCTGCACCGCCAACGCTGCACTTGTAACCGGTATCGCCATTGCAAAGTGGCAGCAGGCGTCCTTTCGTTTCGGAATCGAGCAGAACTCTCTCTAGCTCGCCCCATACCGCAGGAAAGCGCAACTCTAGATCGTGATTCCCAAGCAGAAAGACAAGCTCTGCATTGGGCTCTTTCAGTAAGTCCTTTAGCGCTGATAACAGTTCGGGATTTTCTCTGCAAACCCGCCGAACAATCGATCTTCCTTCCGCCACCGAACGGAGTGGTGGCTGGAATCCCTCTGGATCATCATGCGGAATCAGAAAGTCAATGATGTCTCCCGCAAAGAGCAGTACGACGCGACCTTTCGGACTGTCTTGGCAGCGTGTCCGTACCTGACGAACCAGACCCGCCAAGAGCCGACTCTGCGAGCACAGCTTGTGATCAGGATGCAGTCCCCCCAGATGCAGGTCCGACACAACATACAGCTCTGCAATCGCGCCCCCGTTCACACTGTCCATCGCTTGTTCCTTGCTGGTTATGGGGTTTTGGCTCCGTCGTCTTTGGTCTTGACCCGCCACACCCGCGCGTAGCCGTCATCACTGCCCGTCACCACATACTTGCCATCGCGCGAAAAGCGGGCGGTGTTGTCCAGCTTCTGCCGCCAAGTGTCATCCGCCCCTTCGGGTCGGGGATTCGCCAGCTCTTGCATCGGTAGGCCGGTGAATGTTTCCCAGATCCAGGTCACGCCGGTGTCGTCGATGCTCAGGCTGTAGAAGCCGTTGGCGAAATTCCGCACGTCCAGGACTTCCCCTTTGTACGATCGCCCGTAGCGCTTCTTGTTGATCTTGTGCATCCGCGTCATCTGCGCCGTGTTGTCGTTTTTGAGTGGCGGTGTCACATCCAGGTTCCACGAATAGACCACGCCGCTTGATGTGCCAACCAGGGACCGCGTCGACGCTTCATTCATCCAAAGGAAGCTGATGTACCCAGTGTGCCCTTTCAGCGTGCGGAGCAATTGTAAATCGTTGTTTCCGTCCCGCTCCATCCAGTGAACCAATTTGCTGGCGTCACCCAGCATCAGGTAGCGATCGTTTCCCGAAAACGCCACCGCGCTGACATTGCTATCCTGTTCCCGTGTGGCCAAGAGTTTCCCGGACGGTGAATCCCACAGTTTGGCAGTCTTGTCATCGCCGCCGCTCAGCAGTAGCTTCCCATCAGACGAAAAGGCGATGGCATTGATGCCTTCACTGTGCGCAACAAACTTGGCCAGCCGGGATTCCCCGAGCGTGTCAAAAATACAGACCTGCCCGTCACGGCCTGCGGATGCGACATAGCGTTCGTCAGGACTAACCGCCAAGGCAGACACGCGGGTCACATGACAAGCCTGTGTTGTCGAGCGAGTTTCTTTGCCGGTTTCCCAGAAATAGATCGTCCCTCTGTCCGTACCAGTGACCAGCCGCGTTCCGTTTCTCACCAAAATTGCGGCGGTAACCGGGCCTGGATGCTGAAACAGGAGTGGGGTCTTGATCCCAGCCTCTGGGACTGCACCCAACCGTCTCTTCAGGAGCGCCACATCTTCTTCCCGCTCTTTTTTGACCCGTTTGATGAGCTCAAGCTGAGATTGTAGATCCTCTGTACGCTTCTGTTTCATCGCAAGCTGCTGCTGCAAGTCACTGATCTTTTGGTTGGCCTTCGCCAGTTGGTCGATGGTCTCACTCAGCTTTCCGCTTTCCTGCTTGGCCAGAGCCAGATCCGCAGAGAGTTTGGCAATCTTCTCGTCTTTCACTGTCGTGACGTCTCTGGCTGCGGCCAAGTCAAGCTCCAGCTGCGCTTGCCTCTGATTCAATGTGAGAAGCTCCGTTTGCGCGGCTGCTCGGAATGCTTGGAGACGCCGCTCCGTTTCACCAAGCTCGGCTCGATACAGCAACGCATAGGTGAGCAGCACAGTGACTACAACAGGTACCAGGATCGCGAGGCCGAAGAATACGTATCGTTGTCGAACTTGCTTGCGGACTTGGGTGTCGCGGGAACGCTGGATGTAGTCCTGCTCGGCATCGCTGAGGCTTCCTTGGTACTTGAGCCAACTGTTTGCCTTTTGCAGGGCTTCGCCGCTTAGCAGCTTGGCCGTGGCGCGTTGTTCAGGCAGTGCGCCAGATCGGCACCAGGCTTGGTACTGGTCTTCAAACCAGGCGCTGGTCAGCTCGTGCTCGAGCCACGCCTTGTCCAAGACGGCCTGGGTGATGCGGCTAGCTGGGACCAGTCTGTCGATATCTGCCCGGCAGATTCCCAGCAGCAGCAGTTCCTGATGCAGCGGGTCATCGGGCCGATAGGGGACCGGCTGCTCTCCTAGTAGCACGCGGCGATACACGCGGAGCATAGACTCGATCCGTGCGACGCCAGCGTCGGTCCGCCGCTCTTCTTTGATCCGATACTGGGCATAGGCCAGGAAGTCGTCGTCCGCCCTGTCCTTGCGCAAAAAGCACTGCTCAACGACACCCTGCACCGAGCCGTCTTCTGGACCTGGTCGCAGGGCACCACGACGGCCAAGTTCGTACAAGATGCGGTGGGTCAGATACGGCTGCCCGTTAGTCCGATCGAAGACTGCGCTGAGCAGTTTGCGCGGGTCATGGGGTGGTTTCACAAACCCCTGCAGCGCGGGAAGGAAACCATCCAGATCCGAGCGTACAAACGGAGGCAGTTGAATGCGCTGGAGGTCGGGCTGTTTCAGCACCAATTGCAGACCCTCACTCAGCATTTGGCCACTGGTCGCCAGCACACCCAGAAGACAAAACGCGAAGCAGAAGTCGTGACGCTCCGTTAGCTCATCCTGAGCGGTGCTCAGAACAGCAAAAAAGCTGCGCCGATCCAGCGCCGATTCCACTTCATCAAACAGCAGCACCAGGCCGTTCTTCCCCTGGCTCCACTTCACCAGTTCCAAGAGCACGCTGCGCCAGGTCTGGGTCCAGTTCTCTTCCTGATGCTCGACAAGAAAATCGTCCAGGGAAACGCCTTGGCCGGCAGGAAGCTGCGCCACCGCCTGTTTCCAAATCTCACGAAACAGGGTGCGAAACCAGTCGCTCTCGTAGCTGCCGCTCTCTCTGCTCAAATCGATGGAACAGACCAGGAAGTCTTTGTTTTTGCGCAGGTGTTCAGCCAGTCGCATCCGCAAGCTGGACTTGCCGGCCTGGCGACTGGCCGCAACCAGGCAGCACTTACCGGTGCTGAGGTAATTCGCAATCTCCTCGTCAACCGGACGCTTGATGTAGACCGCGTCGGGCTTCAGCTGCCCCCAGGCTTGGAGCTTCGGTGCTGGCTCGCTCACCCAAGACTCCTATTGCCGTAGAAGGTGCAGGAATAACCGGCAGTGCAGACGGTGGCCGCCGCGCCTGTGCGGCACGATGAGCCCCTGGATGGTAAGTCGGCGCAGATGATCCTCTGGGCAGCCCCGCCCGGCCTGGGTAAAGACCTTTTGCAGGGTGTCTAGATGATCACGCACCAGGTGGGCGCGCAAGCTGGCAAAGTAGTTGTGAAACAGTGTACCGCCATCGGGAAGACAGGCCGACTCTTCCAGCAGGAAGGACAGGGGCTGGACGCCGTCTCGGCATGCGGAATACAGCGCCCAGCGGACCAGATACGGTTGTCCAGACAGGAGCATCCACAAGCGTTGCGTATCGTCTTGGCCAAGTGCGAGTCCATACTTTTCCGAAAGGGGGGCAAGCTGATCGATCGAAAGGTCTGGGACGACGTGCGTTTCGCCCCAGCTCAGCCTGGACTGGCGCACATTGCGGATGACCGATACGGGTGGGGCGGACAAGCTGACCAGCAGCGACACATAGTCTGTGTCTTGCATCAGCGCCCGCAGCGGTCCAAAAAACGCATCCACGGTCGGACTGTCGAGCAGTGCGTTCGTCCCGTCGAGTGCCAGTACCAGTTGGTGCGCGCGACACTCGGGTCGCTGATGATAGGCCGCCAAAAGCGGCCAGACTTCATCAAAGCTTTCCGGATTGGGGGGGATTCCATGCAGCTCGCTGGCGGTCAGCCGAAGCTGATGCAGCAGTTCTTCGCGCAGCTTGCGAAACAGGTTGTGGCGGTGTTCTAGGTCTTCGGTGCTCCAGCGAGACAGATCCACATACAGGGTCTTGATGTCCGGGTGCTGCTTTTGCAGCGCGCGCAGAATGTGCTGAATCCACCAGGATTTGCCCTGCTCGTTCCCGCCCAGCAGATTGACAGATACGCCTCCGCGGAGTGCGTCGAGAATGCTCTGCTCGAAATTGGGTGACGCCACATGCAGGGCTGGGTGGTACTGGGCATCTGGCTGAAGCTGGCGCAAAGAAACGTTGAGGACGGGCAGCTCTGCCTGGCTCGCAATCGTTTTCACCTGCAACGGCATGCCATCGCGAAGCCGCTGCCACCGGACGAGCTTTTCCCGCAGTCCGTGCACTTCCGCTTCCGTCAAGTTCGCCAGCTTGGTGTTCCATTCGGTATCGGACAGCGGGGCTTCAGGCAGATCAGACAGCCAATCTGGATGATACGCGACGCAGAACAGCTCGCGCTCAACCGGCGAAAAGAGGACTCTTTGGGCCTCTGCAGCCAGAGGCGGTGGCTGATCCGGATTCGGCATCCCACCATCGTAGCGCACTCCGTAACGATGTGACAATGATGAAGTTCTTAGACCACTCCTCAGTCTGGTCCCCGAATCAAGACCGGGTATGCCCCCATCGCACAAACACCGCCAAGTCCGTCAGGAATCGGGGCACAACAAGTTTCGCCAGGATTGACTGGGACACGCACATCTAACAGTATGTTTTGATGAGCAAAAAAGGTGGTCCAGATAGCGACCTCCATCCCAGAGCGGAAGCTGGGCCACTTGCGTGTAGCACACTGACCCCGAGCCAAATGGAAACCGCTCAGCAGGTGCTGCGGCTCCTGGCAGGTATGGCCAAGGCATCCCCGCTGGACGTGCAGTACGAGCAAGACCTGATTCGCATCGATCCCATCCGCCACAACCGGACGATCTTGATCGATGGGGCGCGCGGGTCCGGCAAGACGACGCTACTTATCAGCTTGCTGGATGCGCTGCAAAGACGTTTTGGACAGCGCATACACCCCCGCCATCCGAACGAAGAGCAAGATAACTGGGCAAACGTACTGACAGAAACGACCGGATCGGCGCTGATCGTTCCTGTTTCACTGGTAGATCTGGCTCCACTGCCCAGACGATCCAATCTGATGCTGCTGCTGGTTAGCTGTCTGGAAACCATCGTGAAGAGGATTGAGTCCGCTTCCCACGGATTATCCCACGAGCAGCGGGCCCAGGCAGGACTTGCCCCCTTCTGTCACGATGGCGAGCGTCCGCTGGCCAGTCGCGAGCGATGGAATGACCTAGCAACCGCGACGATCCAGGGCTGGGATGATCATGCGACCAAACGAACACCGCCCAGTGACTTGGAATCCTATGCGCGCGAGCAGATGACCGCAGAACAGCAGCGTCTGGATCTGAGCAACCTGATCGATCGATTCCTTTCCGCACTGCACACGGACTTTCGCGATTATTTACAGAAGTCCAGCAAAGACAAGCGGCGGAGCCGGAATGAAGAGCCCGTACTGTTCTTGATCGCAGTCGACGACGCCGATATGAATCCTGGTCGTGTGGCAGAGCTTCTGGATGCGCTTCGCCTGCTAGGCCACCGTCAGCTTGCCTTCCTGCTCACGGGAGACAGTGAGCTGTTCCAAGACACACTGTACAAATCCTGTCTGATCGCACTCGCGGGGGAACGACTGGCTGTGAGCGATGCCGGCGAGCCACTGAGAGCCAGGGCGGAGCCACTTGCCCATCAGATATATGACAAGCTAGTCCCCCCATCACATCGATTTATCATCAAGCAAATACCGCGTGACCTGCGGCTCACGGTTCCCACGTTGGCGCTTGCGAAAGTCGACGCCGTGCTGTCATCCCAAACGCTCGCTCAGACTGAGCGGACCCTGGCGTCTGCGCTCGAACAGTACTCTCCACGCATCCTCTCAATCCTAACGCACTGCCCGTTCCTTCTTGATGTGGTACCTGGGCATATGCGTCGGCTACAAAACCTTCTTCTCGCTGTTGATCGACCACCGGACAGTCGAGAAAATACCCAGGACCGAGAATCCGAGCTGATATGTTCGCTGTGGCAGGCAAATGCTGCGGAGGCAGGAAGCGCGAAGACAAGACAGAGTCTCGGTGACATAGGCTTACTTGCCGGTGAGCTACGTGTGAGTCTGCGTTCGCGCGTTGCGGAACTGTGTTTGCAACCGACTGGGAGCAGCGGGCCTCAAGGCACAGAACGCAGTGTGCATCAGCTCTCGTTCCCTAAGTATCAACTTCCAGAAACAGACGCTTTCAACCGTGAACAAGTATTGGTCGCGGCTCTGACCCTGGCCGCAGTCACTGCACTACTACAAGTGAATGGCACGGTGAATCTGGCTGAGTCGCCGACCGTAGCCACCACTGAGCGCCCACTGGTGCAGGTTCAGATCGATCTGACCAATGGGCTGAAGCTAGGATGGCCGACCCCTGCACCGCTTGCCTTTCATGAGCAAGTCGCGTTGGTGTACTACTTCGAGGAATGGGGCCTGGCCCGTAAGAGGATCTCTCAGCTCGCAACAGGCTACATTCATTTGATCTGCGCGATGAGCAAGCTGTTCGCAGCGCAGGGCAAGGCGGTACCCCAGAAACCAACCTCAGAGTTTTCCCTTAGCGATTTGGCGCGACAGATCCGTTTGATTGTCGACACTCCAGACTCAGGGAAGACAACTGCCGAGAAGAGTGTGAAGGCGTGGGCCAGACACGGAGTAGCCCTGCTTTGCGCACCGGAGTACGGTTTGCCCGCCAAACTCGCGAACGAGTTCTTGTTCGAGCTGCTGCGCATGTTCGGAGAATCGGAGTGGCGTCTGCTGCGGTCGGATCTTGCGCAGAAGCGGCGTGAGCGAGTCCTGGCGGCGCTGTCCGAGAAAGGTGCTGAATACGACCAGAGCCGCTCGGATGTGGCACCTCTGGGGGAAAACAAAACGGTAGATCGACTTTTATCCCTGATCGATCAGCAGCTTCCTGAATATCATTTCAGACTGCTCGTAGAGGATGCGGGCCCAGCAGGGGCGATCCGCGAGGCGCTCACTGCCGCGAATCTAAGGGTCTCTGATGCGACGCTCATGCTCCTCGAACAGGGCTCTGGGCGGTGGCTACGCCAACTCCTGGACGGACTTTCTGAGCTTGCACAACAGAAGCCAGAAAATCGGCAGATGGTCTCTGCGCTGCGCACGTCCTGGCAAGCGACAGGCCAAGCGGAGTCCTATGCATTTCTGACCGATACGGCACGATTTGAGCGGACATCGCAAGACCCCCCGGAGGAAGTTCTGCGTCGGTTGCGTTCATCTCTGCTAAGCGACCGACTGCCCCGCGGAGATTTGTTGGCAACTGGACGCAGCGATTACACAGAGCTTTCCATCACTGTGTCTCTTGCTGCTGTACCGACGTTCCAGATTGCAGCAGGCCAGCTAAGCCCTCTGCAAGAGGGTATTCTTCATTTGCTGTGGGATGAGCAGCTTGCGGGAGAAATAGTTCTACCTCTTGTGACCACGCATGAGTGGCCCGCAGTATCGGTGCGGCTCGACTCGACAACCGATCAGATTGATCTGCCTTGGCTGTCTCCGCTGTTTCGCAGCTTTGCTGCGGTGGGGGCTGTTACAGAGACTTGGAATCAGGCCGTCGAAATCTTGCGCCGTCCCGAGCACCGTCGCGCCGACAGCATCCTCATTGACCGTTTGGCATTCTTCTATCTGCGCTGCTGTCTAGCCGCAGCCACCGCAGCGCCGATGCCTACAGTCCTTCCGGAAAGGGATCTGCTGTACCGAGACTTTGGTCTGTTGCTCACACAAGCTGTGCAGGTGGTCGCTCAGACTCTTGAAAAGCAGCATGCAGATCGTTCAGGCATTGTGACAGCAGAACTGTGGGATGCGGTGATTTCGTTTGCGCTGCCAGAGTCTGGGCTTTCGTTTGCAGGCGTCCGATCGATCATTCGCTTTCTCCAAGATCGCGATAAGGATCTTCGCCACCTGCGGAGTGCGCTAGCAAGGCGCAAGGCCCGCTTGAGTACGCTCATTTTGAGCGAAGGTGGTCCCACGCGGCGAACCAAGGTAGAGTGCCAAGCCGCGGCTGAGCGCGTTCTGGAGTATCTTGAGAAGATCGCCCGCAACGTCGACCACCCTTTCCAAGTATGGCTCGATACCTCCCCGAAGCTGCAAGAGATGCTGAAGACGCTCTAGGTTCATACTGTGCATCCTCTGATCCCGCTGTCTGCATTGCTGGCCGAGATCGAAGCATTTCCGTTTGCTTCAGAAGCCGCGCATCGGCAGGGAATCACGCGACTGACCTTGAGCGATTCCGGTGTGCTCAGCGGTGGCTGCGAACCACTGGGTACTTCGCTAGTAGAGAGTCTGCTTTCTCAATCTGGAGGCATGTCGATTGCGAGTCTGCGACTCCTGATCGCGCATGCCTGGTTCGGGGAGAGCAATGATCCCGCGGATTCCACAACGGCAGCCAACCCCGCAGTCTCCAGTCTCATCACAGGGCACAAAGAACTCGCTCTGGCGCAGTATGCAGGCCGGTTGGCATCCAGATACTTGGCACTGGCCGGCAATCGGGTGCAGCTCGATGCTTCTGTGGATCGGCCAGCGCGTGCAGAGTGCTTCCGCTGGCTGACGCTGTACTTGCCCCACGACTTCCTCATCGCCGCCCTGACCGCCAAAGAGGGGGTTGCAGAACCGCCACCCGAATCTGTCCGCTTGGTTAGCCCACAACTTGCACAGGTCTTGCAGCAAGGCTGCGCAGAGACGCATCTGCATCGCGGTGCAGCGCTTCCATTTTCCACGCTGTGGAGTGGTCTTGTGATGTCGCTCTCTGGACCAGAATCGGTGGATTTCGCAAGGCTCCGAGCCACCCAGCGCGAAGGCCGACCAAACAGCGAACCGCAACCCGGCGGGAGCACCGAGCAGCTTGAATTGTTTCTGCTTGCCGCGGCGATTACACGAATTCTGCTGGCGGCATATCTGCTGCGCTACGAAGCAAACGGTCCGGCGCGGTCTTTTTCCCAGTTTCTACACGAGACCGGACGCGGCACGCTAACTGCAGTCTGTCGGCAGTTCCCTTGGAACAGAACCTGGCGGACTCCAGGCGCGATTCAGGCCTGCCACGATGCCTTGCGACAGGTTCTTCATGGCGGTGCAGAGACGTGGTGCCGCCCGATTTGGCATTCCATCCATCGCTTGCTACGCGGCGCGTTTACTCATTCCAGACTGCATATCGATCCCATCGAGGACTGGCTGACGCCGCAGCAAGGAATTGGAGACACAGAGACGCGCTTTGCTCACCGCTGTCTGCGACACTTGCTGTCTGCTCAGGGGTCCCAAGATGATCTATTCGCCCGTGTTTTCCTGCAATACCAGAGAGTGCGATCGCGGTTTTATCAGTACTTGGTCCTGAAGCCAGGCACTGCTGGACTCGATTGGTTCTGTGGTCACTTTGATCGCGTGTCCCCGCTGCGCGCGCCGATTGATTCCAAGCTATTTGACATCGCGCTTCATACGGAATCGCGCGATCTTCGACTTGCATCTTTAGAGATTCGCAGAAGTCCGTCCACGCACTGGTACG
>WBZP01005714.1_pt1 | contig 12544 bp, 13 predicted proteins | sample 5204301 | NCBI WGS metagenome assembly WBZP01 (sample SAMN12412401, study PRJNA552823) | activated sludge metagenome | isolation source: activated sludge from nitrification reactor of wastewater treatment plant... | place: USA: Pennsylvania | collected 2017
TCGGTTTCCGCTCGCGATCCTGCGACGCTTCGACCTGCGGCCGAAGCTCGTCGTGGTCAACGCCGACGGCTTCTTCGGTGGCGGCATGAGTCCGTGGGCGGAACAGGTGATCCGCGACACGCCGTTCGCAGCCCGCAAGCGCCAGTGGGAAGCGGAAGCCTCGCACGAGGCCCGGCGGATGGCCCACGTGGTCTTCCCGCACTGGCCGTCGATTCTCGGGCTGCCCGGCCTGGGGAACGGCCGCACGTTCACGGCCTATCGCTCGCGGCTGGACGGCACCTGGTCGATCTGGCCGTGGCGCACCGCGTCGGCCGCCTTCAGGCCGGCGCCGCTCGAGGGCCCGGGCGTGGGACGCGGGGAAGCGCGCGACGCCGACCGCTTCGCCGCGGAACTCGCGCAGCGAGGCGCCCGGCTGGTGCTGACGCGGGTGCCGACGCCGGTGGCGATGCCGGGAGCCGGACCAGCGGAGGTCGCGCGGCGCCTTCGTGTGCCGCTGGTGGCGCCCGAGATCCCCGGGCCGACCAGCGCCGACCAGAGCCACCTCGATGCTGCCAGCGCCCACGACTGGACCCGCGCGTTCCTCGATGCGCTCGCGCCTCACCTGAGCGGTCTGGCCGGCTCCCGCCTCCGATGAATTTCGTCTCGTGGGCGTTCGCCCTGCTGTTCGCGGCGGTGATGGTGGCGCGACTCACCCTCGGACGCCGTCACAACGAACCCGCGTTCCTCGGGGTGCTGCTCGCCGCCAGCCTCATCTTCTACGCCTGGCACATCCCGGCCTACCTGCTGGTGCTGGTGGCCAGCTCGTCGATCGACTACGCGGCCGCCCGGGCCATCCATGGCGCGCCGGTGGGCGCGCCGTCGCGACGACGGTGGCTGGTCGCGTCGCTGGTCTCGAACCTCGGCCTGCTGGGCGTCTTCAAGTACGGCGACTTCCTGCTGCTGGCCGCCGAAGACGCCGGCACGCTGGCCGGCCTCGAGGCGCGGATGCCCGCGCTGGGCCTGGTGCTGCCGATGGGCATCAGCTTCTACACCTTCCAGGCCCTCTCGTACACGATCGACGTGTATCGCGGCCACCTGGCGCCGATTCGCGCTTACGGACGCTTCCTGCTGTTCATCACGTTCTTCCCGCAGCTGGTGGCCGGGCCCATCGTGCGCGCCACGGAGTTCCTGCCGCAGATGCCCCGGCCGCGGCACCTGACACGCCAGGCCTTCCACCAGGGCGCATGGCTGCTGGTGCTGGGCTTCTTCCTGAAGATGGTGTGCGCCGACAACCTCGCCGCCTACGTCGACGAATACTGGGATCGCGGCATGCGCGACGGGACGAGCGCGACGTTCGCGCTGTGGCTGGGCGTGATGTTCTCGGGGCAGATCTTCGCGGACTTCTGCGGCTACTCGACCATCGCGCAGGGCCTCGGCTACTGGCTCGGCTACCGGTTCCCCGAGAACTTCAACGCGCCGTACATCGCGACCTCGTTCAAGAACTTCTGGGAACGCTGGCACATCACGTTGTCGCGCTGGCTGCGGGACTACCTCTACCTGCCGCTCGGCGGCAACCGCGGTTCGCGCGCGCGGACGATGGTGAACCTGCTCGCCGTGATGCTGCTGGGAGGGTTGTGGCACGGCGCCGCCTACACCTTCATCGCGTGGGGCGCCATTCACGGCCTGTGCCTGGCGGTCGAGCGGCTGCTCGGACTGCACCGCCCCGGCGCCCGGCCGTGGGCGGTCACCGCCGCGTGGGCGCTGGTCGTGCAGGCGGCCGTGCTCGTGGCATGGGTGTTCTTCCGCAGCCCCACGATCGGCGGCGCGTGGACGTTCCTGGTGAACGTCACCACCGGCCCCTGGGTGGCGCCCGAGCGCTGGATGCTGGGCGCCCTGGGCTTCCTCGCGCCCATCGCGGTGCTGCACGGGTGGACGTGGGCCGAAGAGCGCGCCCCGGGGCTCACCCTGGCGCCGGCCCTGCGGGCGATGCTCGCGGCGCTCATGGCCTATGCGATCCTGACGGCGCATGGCGGCACGAGCGAGTTCATCTACTTCCAGTTCTGACGCCGACGCCCGTGCGGCGGCGATCTGCCGCTGGCTGGCACGGCGCGCGTCCCGGAAGAACCGCGACGGCATGTTGCGCTACGGCATCACCTCGGCGCGGATGTACGGCGTGTCGATGGCGACGATGCGGCCGCTGGTGCGCCGGCTCGGCCGCGATCAGGCGCTGGCCGACGCGCTCTGGCGCACCGGCTGGCTCGAATCGCGGCTGGTCGCCGGCTTCATCGCCGATCCCGCCGCCTGCACGCCGCGTTCGATGGACCGGTGGGCGCGCGATTTCGACTCGTGGGCCCTCACCGACGGCACCTGCCTGCACCTGTTCTGCCACAGCCCGCACGCCTGGGGCCGCGTCGCCGCGTGGCGGCGGCGGCGGGGCGAACAACAGCGGCGCGCCGCCTTCGCCCTGCTGGCGTGCCTCGCCGTGCACGACCACGGGCCAGACGCCCGGTTCGCCCGCGTGTGGCCGTGGCTCATCGAGGCGGCGGCCGACGATCGGCCGTACGTGCGGAAGGGCGTCAACTGGGCGCTGCGTCAGGTGGGGAAGCGGTCGTCCGGGCTGCGGCAGGCCGCCCTGCGCTGCGCGGCGCGTATCGCCGCCCTCGGCACCCCAGGCGCCCGGTGGATCGCTGCCGACGCGATCCGCGAACTGCGGGCCGCGTCCACATCGAGACGGCACGCCACGGCGTGACAGAACCGCGCCACCAGCGGCATACTGAAGGACGCACGTGCCCGAGATCTCCTCGTCCGACCTCGTCACCATCCTGCTGCTGGTCCTGCTCGAGGGCGTACTGAGCGCCGACAACGCCATGGTCCTGGCGGTGCGTGTGCTCAGCCTGCCCCGAGAACTGCAGACCAAGGCGCTCCGCTACGGCATGCTGAGCGCGTTCACCTTCCGCGCCGGCGCCACTGCCGCCGCCGCGTACCTCATCGGCCTCGGCTGGGTGAAGCTCGTGGGCGGACTCTACCTGCTGTACCTGCCGTTCGCGCACTTCCGCGGCCACGGCGGCGGCGAGGAGGGCGGCGAATCGCGCCACAACATCAAGCCCGCCGAGCCGTGGCTGGGCCTGTCGCCCTTCTGGGCCACGGTGGTGAAAGTCGAGCTCACCGACATCGTGTTCGCGATCGACTCGATCCTGGTGGCCGTGGCGGTGTCGAACAAGCTGTGGGTCGTGATCACCGGCGGCATCCTCGGCATCGTGATGATGCGGATGGTGATCGGCAAGCTGCTCGGGCTGATCCGCCGCTACCCGGTGCTGGTCGACGGCGCGTTCATCATCATTGCGTGGGTGGGCATCAAGCTCCTGCTCGAGTACGGCCACTCGCTCGGCTACGTGCACTTCGAGATTCCGAAATGGCTGTCGCTCGGCCTGATCGTCGTGATCTTCGGCGGCACGTATCTGTACGCGCGCAAGCTCGGGCCGGTCGAAGACGACGGGCACGACGCCTTGCCGCCGGTCTAGGGCGAAGCGGCTACGCCCCGGTGCCGAACCGTACGGCGTTCCTGGCGCGGGCGCGGGCCGCTTCCACTTCCCGATTGCGGGGTTCCGACGTCGTGACCAGCCCGTCGATCAAGCGGCGGGCAACGGCGGTGACCTCGTCGACGGCGAGGTCGAACGCCGCCTGGTTCGCCTTCGACGGCACCGTGAAGCCGCTGAGCTTGCGGACGAACTGCAGCGACGCCGCACGGACCTCGTCGTCGGTGGCCGGTGGTGCGAAGTTGAAGAGCGTACGGATGTTGCGGCACATGCCGCCAGTGTACCCGCAGGCGTCCTGATGGCCCCCGGTGTGAACTACCCGTGGCGCCACTACGGCGGCGACTTCGGGCCGACGGTGTGGGGCAGCGATCGCGGCATCCGCCACGCTGCCGCGCCCATCGCCGCCGACCTCGCCGCCATGCGCGCGGCGGGCGTCGCGGTGGTGCGCTGGTTCCTGTTCACCGACGCGCGGGGGGGCCTCGTCGTCGGGTCCGACGGTCGCCCGGCGGCGATACACGACGACGCCCTGGCCGACCTCGACACGCTGCTGGCGATGGCGCTCGAGGCGGGCGTGACGCTCGTGCCGGTGCTGTTCGATCACACGCTGGCGTTCCGCGCCCGCGAGGCCGGCGGCGCGGTCGTCGGCGGCCATGGCGACTGGCTGTCCGACCCCGACGGGCAGGCCCGCGTGCTCGAGACGATCGTCGTACCGCTGGCCCGTCGCTACGGCGCGCGCGGCGTGCGCCGTGATCTCAGGCCCGCCATTCACGCCTGGGACCTGCTGAACGAACCCGACTGGATCGTGCGCGACCTGCATCCGTCGCCCGACGTCGAGGCGCCCATCCCGTTCGACGTGCTCGCCGGCTGGGTCCGCGACGCCACGGCCACGCTGCGCGCCCTCGACGCCGGCCTGGTCACCGTCGGCAACGCGCGCCTGCGCTTCGCGCGGTGGTGGGACGACGCGTCGCTCGCGCTCGACTTCCTGCAGGCCCACGCCTACTACGATCCCGTCCACGACTTCGACGCGCTCGAGACCTCGCCGGCGGCGCTCGGCCTGACGCGGCCGCTGGTGCTGGGCGAGTGTTCCGCCGCCGGCGACGCCGTGGATCCCGTGCGCGGCCGGCCGTCGTTGCCGCTGCCGGCGCTGGCGGCGGCGGCCGCGGCACGTGGCTACGCCGGCGCCTGGCCGTGGAGCTGGCGCGGCGTCGACGCGCACGGCGCGTTGGCGGCGCACGCGCCGCTCGACCTGCGCGCCGCGTTCGACGTGTGGTGAGGGGCGGTCAGCGTACCGGCACGGCCGGCACGATCGGCTGTGGCCAGGCGTCGCCGTCGTAGAGCACGTACTCCAGGAACAACCCGGCAGCCGGCGCGGTGAGCTGCGCCGGCAGCTCACCGCCGCTCGCCATGATCGCGGGCACGTCGGCGGCGGCCAGCTCGCCGGTGCCCACCGCGCCGAGCACGCCCACCATGCGCCGCACCATCTTCCAGAGGAAGTGCGAGCCGGCGACCCGCACGAGCACGAGGTCGTCGGCCTCGACGAGCGCCACCTTCTCGAGCAGCACCTTCGTGGACTTCTCGTCGGGGTCGTCGTCGGAGAACGCGCGGAAGTCGTTCAGGCCGACGAAGGCGTCGGCGGCGGCGCGCATCGCCTCGACGTCGACGTCGTCGCGAATCCACCAGACGAACGGCTTGGCGAACGCCGTGCGCCGGCGGGAGATCTGGTAGAGGTAGCTGCGCCGCACGGCGCTGTGGCGCGCGTGGAAGGTGCGCGGCACCGGCACCACCGCACGTACGTGGATGTCGGCGGGGAGGCCGTCGTTGATGCGGCGGCGGAGCTGCTCGGGATGCGGCGCGCGAGTGACGTCGAGGTGGGCCACCTGCCGCAGCGCGTGCACGCCGGCGTCGGTGCGCCCCGAGCCCTGCGAGTCGACGAAGGCGTCGCCGATGGCCTCGTAGACCGCCCGGTTGAGGTCGCCCTGCACGGTGCGGGCATTCTTCTGCACCTGCCAGCCGCTGTAGCGCGTGCCGGCGTACTCGAGGGTCAGTTTGAAACGAGGCACGCTTGGCTAGAATACAGCGGCGCCGCCACGGCGCCCATCACCGCACGAGGCCTTCATGTCGCAGTCCGTCCATCGTCCCATCCACGCCGCGAACCTGCCCAAGCCCGTGGGACCGTACTCGCCGGGCATGGGGTTCGAGCGCCTCGTGTTCGTGTCGGGCCAGGGCGCGACCGATCCGGCGACCGGGCAGCTCGCCGGCTACACCGCCGCCGCGCAGGCCGAGCAGTGCCTGAAGAACGTGCAGGCGATTCTGCAGGCGGCCGGCACCGACCTGCAGCACGTGCTGCGCTGCGGCGTGTTCCTCGTCGACATGGACGACTTCCAGGAGATGAACGCCGTCTACGAGCGGATGTTCGCGGGCCACAAGCCGGCGCGCACGACGATCCAGGCCGCGAAGCTGCCGGGCAAGGGGCTGCGGGTGGAAATCGACTGTATCGCGTACGTTCCCTAGGAGCCGGGGCTAGGGACTGGGGGCTGGGGGCTGGGGAAAGTCGGGGCGCTCGTCGCGCCCCGCTTTTCTCGCTACGAGCGTCGCGTCTGCGCCGACGGGGTCTGCTGGCTGACGACCGACATGGCGGTGGTGATCATCGAGGCGACATCCGCGACGTTGCTCGGCAGGATGATGGTGTCGGCGTTGTTGATCACCTTGCCGAACTCGCCGATGTACTGCTCGGCGACGCGCAGCTGAATCGCTTCCTGGCCGCCAGGCGCCTGGGTCGCTTCGGCGACCCGCTTGATGCCTTCGGCGGTGGCGGTGGCGACGGCGAGGATGGCCGAGGCCTGGCCTTCGGCCTCGTTGATCTGCTGCTGCTTGCGCGCTTCCGAGGCCTTGATGGTCTGCTGCTTCTCGCCCTCGGCGCTGTTGATCGCCGCGTCTCGCTGGCCTTCCGACGTGAGAATGACGGCGCGTTTCTCGCGCTCGGCGCGCATCTGCTTTTCCATCGCCGCGAGCACGTCGGCCGGCGGCGTGATGTTCTTGATCTCGTAGCGCAGCACCTTCACGCCCCATGGCTCGCTGGCCTTGTCGAGCTCGGCGACGACCGCGATGTTGATGTTGGTGCGTTCCTCGAACGTGCGGTCGAGATCGATCTTGCCGACCTCCGAGCGCAGCGTGGTCTGTGCCAGCTGCGAGATGGCGAACACGTAGTCGCTGATGCCGTAGCTGGCCCGTTCGGGGTTCAGCACCTTCAGGTAGAGCACGCCGTCGACGCCCACCTGCACGTTGTCGCGGGTGATGCAGACCTGGGCAGGGATGTCGAGCGCCGACTCCTTCAGCGAGTGCTTGTAGCGGATGACGTCGATGAAGGGCAGCAGGATGTGGAAACCGGCGTCGAGCGTGCCGGAATAGCGGCCGAGCCGCTCGACCACGTAGGCGCTCTGCTGCGGCACGACGATGGCCGTCTTCGCGATCACGATGATGGCCATGATCGCGAGCAGGACGATGACGATGAATCCGCCTTCCATGGGGGCGTTCCTCTCCGTGTTATTCGGCGACGACGCCGAGTTGCAGACCCGAGACGTGTTTCACGCGGCAGCGCTGATTCGCCGCCAGCACGGTGTGCCCTTCGTTGCGGGCGTCCCACGACGTGCCGCGCAGCATGACGCGGCCGACCGCGCCGGGCTCGATGTCGACGGTTGGCGTGGCGATTTCACCGACCAGGGAATCCACCGGCGGCCGCGGCTGCGGCTCGACGCGTGCCTGCAGCTTGCCGCGGAAGAGCAGCAGCGCCCCGACCGACAGCACGGTGAACGTGAACCACTGGGCCACCGTGCCGGCCAGGACGTTCATCGAGGTCAGCACCCCCGTGAGGATGGCGCCGACGCCGAAGAACATGATGAAGAAGCCGCTCGGCGTGACGAGTTCCACGACGAGCAGCACGAACCCGCCAGCAAGCCAGCTCCACCAGGGCATGGGGGAAGGATACAGGGAACGGGTAACGGGGAACAGGGAACAGGCAAACCGCGACGCCACACTCACTAGCGGGAATCGGGGGCGCGGCCCCTCACCGGACGTCGATGACGATTTCGTTCGACGGCGCGCTGACGCCGTTGTAGTTCACGGCTCGCAGCCGCGCGTAGTAGCGTCCCGGGGGCACGCCGGGGACGACGGTTGAAGGGTTGGTGCCGAGATCCAGGGCGACGGCCGTGGCGCCGGGTGCAGACCCGGCCTCCAGGCGGTACGCGGTCACCTGCGGTGAGGCGGCCGGCAACGTCCACGTCAGGAGCACCGTGGAGCCGTTCACGGCCGCCGGCGCGAGGACGGGCGGCAGGGGCGCTGGCAGGTAGGTGACGACCGTCTCAGGCGCAAAGGCCCGAATGGCGCCCGAGTCGACATCGAGCCAGGTGACGCCGCTGAGGGCGTTCACGAAGGCGTCGCGGCCATCCGGGGAGACCGTGACAACGGGAGGGAAGAAGAGCCATTCGCCCAGGACGCGCACGTCAGCCAGCGTGGTGGCATCGACCAGCACCGCCGGGCAGCGCACGTTCACCCCGACAATCCGGCAGGTGGACGCGGCGACCCGGTCCCGTCGTGGCGTCGACGTCACCCGTAATCCGGCAGCGCCGTCGGACACGCGCCGAGTCGCCAGCACCTGTCCATCCGACAGGCGGACGCGCACGAGCTCCGCCGGCAACGCGGGCAGCCGCCATGCGACGACCTCCGAGCCATCCGCGCTGAGCGCGAACGGCCCGCTCACGCCCGCGTTGGGAAGGCGCTGCGTCACGGCGCCGGTAGTCGTGTCGAGGCTGACGAGGTCGGTGCCGCACAGCACGGTCAACGTCGCGCCGTCGGCCGAGAGGTCCATCACCGGGCCGGTGTTCGGCGGCGCCGGCGCACACACTGGCCAGGCGTGCACCCCGGAGGCGTCGAGCCGCGCCGGCAGGCCATCGGCCGCGCCGAAGATCGCGGGCTGCCGGGGATGTGCATGCAAGGGTCGGAATCCGGTCGCCACGGTCGTCGTCTGGTTCGTGGGCACGTGCCACATCCGCAGGGCCGTACCGTCCTGGAGCATGCCGAACTGGCCGTCCGCCGTGTAGAGACCATTGCGGGACTCGGGCAATGCCGTATCGGCGCCCGTCTGCAGGTCGATGCGACCGTGGACCGTCGCCGTTGAATACACCACCTGCTGGGCCGTCGCCGGCCCCGCGAGCATCAACCAGACGACGACCGAGAGCGTCGTCGACCTACGGCACATCGACGGTCACCTCGTTCGACGGCGCGCTGACGCCGTTCGCATTCACCGCGCGTACGCGGACGTAGTAGCGGCCGGGCGGTACACCGGCTGCACCGAAAGAGCCCCCCGGTCCGAGCGAACTGGTGAGGATGTTGGCCAGGCCGGGTTGCGAGCCCGCCTCGAGCCGGTAGGCAGTGACCGCCGTGGACTCGGCCGGCAGCGTCCACGTCAACGACACCGCGTTCCCCGTCACCACGGGCGGCGCAAGCACCGGCGCCTGTGGCTCGGCCCCCCAGACGGCGAAGATGACGCCCGCGGCCGGAGCCGGCGCCTGCTGCAGCACCGCGCCCGTGTAGAGGTCGAGCAGCAGGGCCGCCGAACGAAGCGCCGACACGAGCACACGATCACCCGTGGCCGAGAACGTCAGGCGTTGGGTCGACCCGGGGAGCGGCACCTCGACGCCGAGCGCCAGTGTCCCGGCGTCGATGGCCTGCAGGCGGTAGCCGAGCCCGTTACCGCGCAGCAGCACGGGCGTCGAGCGTCGCCGGTGGTTGGCCACGACCGCCCCGCCGTCCGGCAGGTCGACGGACTGCAGCACGGCGCCCGTCGCGGTGTCGATGCGTTCGAGCGCGAACCGCGTCCCGCCGGCGACCAGGGACGTGCGGACGGTGACGACCTCGGTACCGGCGGCGTTCAGCGCGAACGTGCTCGGGATGGCGCTGCCGATGCCGACGCGGCGCAGTTCGGCGCCCGAGGCGGTGTCGACGACCACGAGCTGCCATCCCGACGCCGGCGGCGACGCGCAGAGCAGCACGGCCTGCTGACCGTCGGCCGACAGATCGAATCCACCGAAGGTCGCCTGCAGCGCACACGGGCGGAACACCCGCAGCCCCGAGGCGTCGATCGTCGCCAGCGAGAGTTGAGAATCGAGATAGCGACCGAACAACGCCAGCCGGCGGGGATGGGGCACGAAGTCGCCGGTGAAGCCGGGGCTGACCCCGTCGGAGCCAGGCAGCATGAGCTCCATCGTCGTTGCGAGGTCGCGCGCCCGCCACGACGTCTCGCCCGACACGCGCCGGAGCAGGAGTGTGCCATCGGACAGGAAGTGTGCGTCGTCCAGCAACTCGCTGGAGAACGGCGTGATGCGCATGTCGGCGAGGTCGACGATCGATGTGGCCGGCGCGCCGACGGGACCGAACTGGCTCAGTACCGCCCGCTGCGCGGCTACCCGCACCTCGGCCATGCCGATCACGACACACACCAGGAGCGCCACTCGCGCCGACACGCGCAGCCGCGAGCGAGGAGGGGGCAGCCCGACACAGAAGGAAGCCGCCACTCCGGGGACTCTAGCACGCGGGTGCTAACATCGAAGGCTCACATGCCCAAGATCCTCGTGACCAACGACGACGGCGTGCACGCCGCCGGCATCAAGGCGCTCGCGGAGGCGATGCGTCCCCTGGGCGACGTGCTCGTGGTCGCGCCGCACCAGGAATCGAGCGCTATCGGCCACGCGCTCACGCTGCGCCGTCCGCTGCGCCTCGAGCAGTTCGGCCCCGACGTCTACGCGGTGGACGGCACGCCGACCGACTGCGTGAACATCGCCGTGGCGGTGCTGCTGAAGGGTGAGCTGCCGGACCTGGTCGTGTCGGGCATCAACACCGGCTACAACCTCGGCGACGACATCACGTATTCGGGCACGGTGTCGGGCGCGCTCGAAGCAGCGCTGCTGGGCGCGCCCGCTATCGCCGTGTCGCTGATGCGGACGCGCGACTGGACCTTCGACTTCGGACCCCCGGCTCGTGTCGCGCAGGACGTCGCCTCGCACGTGCTGCGGCAAGGCCTACCAGACCGCGTCTTCCTCAACGTGAACGTCCCGCGCGGGTTGCCCAAGGGCGTGCGGCTGACGGTGCAGGGCAAACGCAACCACGTGACGACGATCGCCGAACGCCAGGACCCGCGCGGCCAGACGTACTACTGGATCGAGGAAGGGCAGGACGACTGGCACGCCCACGACCGCAGCGACCACGTGGCCTGCCGTGAGGGTTACGTGTCGATCACGCCGCTGCAACCCGATATGACCGCCCACACCGGCGCGCCGGAGTGGCTGGGACGCCTGGCGACCGAGGAATAGGCCCCGTCCGGCTTCGCCCCGACAGATTTTTTCGTGCGAGGGGTAGCGCCGACCGGGTTCTGGGGTATGATGCCCCTTCAGTCGGGGCGTGGCTCAGCCTGGTAGAGCACTCGGTTCGGGACCGAGGGGTCGGAGGTTCGAATCCTCTCGCCCCGACCAGAAATTCAGAAGGCCGGTGATGGCGACATCACCGGCCTTTTCGTTGTTCCGCCGAACCGTCGCGACCGCTAACGGCCGCGCCCGCCGCCCGAGCCCCATCCCGACAACTCGTCGTCGCCGTACTCGTCGTCGTCCGGCCCTGAGATCTCGTCCGACGGATCGCGCGGCGTCGTGCGGTCGAGATAGTCGCGCACGGCGTCCACCTGGAACTCGTAGATGGCGTCGGACGGATTGGGCGGGGGATAGTCGCTGGCGTCGCTCTTCCACCCCTCGGGCACGTTGGTGACACGGAAGCGCCCGTCGGGCAGGCGATGCATGATCGCGTTCGGCATCGCCCCATGATACGGACACCCGCCGGACTTCGGGGGGACCGTCCTGACCAAGCGGCTGTGCTCTGCTGGCGGAGCGTCGGCGCGAGCGGTGGGCTGGGCTGACGGGTGGCGCGAAGCGGGCCCCGGCGGTTCGATCGTGCGCGGCAGTGGAATCCGCACGCCGCGACAGATCGAGCCGACGGGTGCTGAGCGACGGGACCCGGCGGGCGCCCAGCGGGCCGCTCGACGCATGGGCACGGCGAAGCCGCCCAGCCGCAGGGCAGGACGGTGCCCCCGAGGTCCGGCGGTCACCGTCCTCACTTAGCGATTGAGCACGCGAAGAGAGCGGTTACGGCTGACGGCCCTTCAGGAGCTCGTCCAGCGTGTAGCTGCGGCCGTTGGCGATCACGTGCTTCACGTTCAGCGCCGCGCCGATGTCCTCGAGCGGGTTGCCGTCCACGAGCACGATGTCAGCGAGCTTGCCGACGGCGATGGCGCCCGCGTCGAGGTTCAGCGCGCGCGCCGAGTTCACCGTGGCCGCCTGCAGCGCCTGGAACGGCGTCATCCCGGCCTTCACGTAGGCGTTCAGCTCGCCGTGCAGGTTCAGCCCATTCGGCGTGTCGGTGCCGGCCACGATCGTGCCGCCGGCCTTCATGATGTCCATCACCATCTTGTCGTTGCCCGGGCTGTCGGCGCCGCCGCCCGGCGCGCCCTGATTCGGCGACCGCACGCCGTCCTGCATCCACTTCGGATACAGCGCGAAGCGCGGATCATCCCTGAGCGCCGGCTGCTTCTGCAGGATGCGCTGCACGCCGCCGCCCGAGATCATCGGGCAGAGGTACCGTTCGCTCTTGCCGAACAGCTGCACCACGTCCTCGTAGGCGCGCTGGTTCGTCGTCTGCTTCGGTGAGTAGCCACGCCGGCTCGTCGCCGCGGTGTGCTCGGTGTTGTCGACGCCGACGAAGGCGGCGGGGAAGATCTCATGCGTCGCCACCGGCACGCCCACCGTGTGCGCGAACTCCACCATCCGCTTCTGCTGCAGGTCGGGCAGGCGCACGTAGCTCTTGATCAGGTCGTGGCCCAGTACCTTTGCGCGCTGCAGCTCCATCTCGAAGTGCGCCACGCTCGAGATCGCCACGCCCATCTTGTAGTAGACCCGCTGCCATTCCATCAGGTAGCCGGTGCCGTAAACGCG
>WBZP01005715.1_pt1 | contig 12541 bp, 14 predicted proteins | sample 5204301 | NCBI WGS metagenome assembly WBZP01 (sample SAMN12412401, study PRJNA552823) | activated sludge metagenome | isolation source: activated sludge from nitrification reactor of wastewater treatment plant... | place: USA: Pennsylvania | collected 2017
TATCTACGATATCTTTTCCCTGGCCAATAGCAAATGTAGAAGCAACGCTCACAAGTAATACAATCATTAATGATTTCATTTTTGTTTAATTTTTATGTTAATAATGTTAAACAAACGAACAGCCTGTTTTAATGTTTCGATTTTATGATAATATTAACTTTTATCAAAATCCATTGCTATTTTCGATATTATAAAACATTTAATACTATAAAATCACTAAGGAAAATTATCCATGTCATTGCGTAATATGTCCATTTTCTGGTCCGAAGAGTGACCTTACCTTTGCAGTGTCAATATCGACAAATTATTTAATCATAAAATTTTAATAAAATGAAAAAGTTAAGTTTAGTTTTTTTAGTGCTTGTAATTGCACTTGTATCGAATGGTATCTCGGCTCAGGTTCAGCCAGTTGATAATAACAATCTTGCTATCGGCGGTTATGATGTCGTTTCTTACTTTACAGCCAATAAAGCAGTAAAGGGCAATGCTACTTATACTGTTACCCACGAAGGTGCCGAATATCATTTTGTTTCAGCAAAAAACCAAAAAGCATTCAAGGCTGATCCAACCAAATATCTTCCCCAATGCGATGGGTATTGTGCATGGGGTGTGGCTGAAAAAGGAGTCAAATTTCCGATCAACCCCGAAACGTTTACAGTATCTGATGGCAAACTGTATTTGTTTTTTAACGGAGATTTTGAAGGTCAACCATTCAATACTTTGACGGAATGGAAAAAAGAAGAGAAAAAATACCTTACCACCGTAAAAAGTGCCTGGGAAAAAGTAAATAAATCATAATTATAAACTCTTACATTTGCAAGGCAACCTAATCTAATGTTGCTTTGCAATATTAAAAATATTGAAAATTAAAATGGAAAATCAAAGACCACCGCTTCCACCATTTACTATGGAGACCGCATTGCAAAAAGTACAAATGGCAGAAGACGCCTGGAACAGTAAAGATCCTGAAAGGGTATCAAAAGCGTACACTGTTGACACCGAGTGGAGAAACAGAACGGAATTTATCAATGGTCGGGATGAAGTGGTTGCATTTCTCACTAGAAAGTGGGAAAAAGAGATGCATTATAAGTTAAAAAAGGAACTCTGGGGCTTCAGAGAAAATAGAATGGCGGTACGCTTTGAGTATGAATATCAGGATAAAAACGGCCAGTGGTGGCGGGCTTATGGCAATGAAAACTGGGAGTTTGATGAGCATGGTCTGATGAGAAAAAGGTATGCAAGTATCAATGATCTGGATATCAATGAGTCCGACAGAAAACTGAAATAGTATGGCTGTAAATTTTGCAGAAATAGCTTTTACGGACGCAGTCAAAGAGATGCAGGAAAAGAACGGGAGCCGGAAAGCATACGAAAGAATGGAAAAACTCAACATTGTTGACGGGCTTTCTGTAAACGAAATTGAGTTTATCAGGAAACAGGATAGTTTTTTTATGGCTTCCTTTGGTGCCAGTGATTTTCCATATATCCAGCATCGTGGCGGACCAAAAGGTTTTCTGAAGGTGCTGGATTCGAAAAAAATAGCTTTTATCGATTTTACGGGCAATAAGCAATATATTTCGATAGGAAATCTTGTCACTAACAAAAATGTGGCTTTGATTATGGTTGATTATCCCAATAGAGCGAGGCTAAAAATATATGGTAAAGCTGAGATAATTGAACTAGAAAGCAATACGGAGTTATTTGAATCTCTTTCATCTGATGAGTACAAATTTAAAGCGGAGCGAATGATGATATTCCACATCGAAGCTTATGACTGGAATTGTCCGCAACACATCACACCCAGATATACAGTGGAAGATATAGAAAGAGCGCTTGCACCACAAAGGGAATACATTACCAAACTCGAATCTGAATTGAAAAAGTTAAAGGGACATGAACAGTAATAAAGTAGACATTCTGGTTTTTGGTGCTTACTCAATTGATACTATGATTTCTAGTCAAAAGTCCTGATTTTTTTTTGCACTTTTACCCCGTATAACGGATCTTGTTGTAGATATTTAGATTGTATTGTAAACAAAAATCACACATGACAAAATCAAATGCTTTAACACTCATCAATCCTAAAAGTGGTTTACTGGCTTTTAAGGTTTTTAATTTTGATGACAATAGTCATTTTGACCACATTCAGCGGCTTAATTATTATTCGCTCATCTGGATCCAGCAGGGTAAGGGTAAAGTAAAAGTAGATTTTACAGAATACAATTTTGGTGTAAATACACTGTTTGCTTTTACACCGTATCAACCATTCATGATCCGTGAAGATGAAAATATATCAGGACTGGTTTTAAATTTTCATCCGGATTTTTTCTGCATTCACAAACACCATAAAGAAGTTGCTTGCAATGGAATACTGTTCAATAACATATATGATCCTCCATTTGTGTTGGTGGATGAAACAGCAGAGACCACCTTCGAAATGTTGGTGGATCAAATACGGTCAGAAATGCAAAACCCTGCATTAGCGCAATACGAATTGCTGGTTTCTTATTTGAAGATTTTTCTTATTACATCATCCAGATTGAAAGTTCAACAGCAAACGGAAAAAACTCCATTTAAAACAACATTTAAGGAACCATTTATCCTACAGGATTTAAAAGACAAAATTGAAGCGAACTTTAAGACCAAACATTCAGCCGGTGAATATGCAGAACTGCTGAATATATCGCCCAAAGCCCTGGCTAAAATCACCAAAACACACTTCAATAAAACCCTGACCGATCTGATCTCAGAGCGCATTATTATAGAAGCAAAACGAGAATTGTATCTAACCAATAAAGCAGTAAAAGAAATAGCTTACGAATTGGGCTATGATGACGAACACTACTTCAGCAGATTTTTTAAAAACAACGCAGATGTTTCTCCTCAAATGTATCGTAATACAGTAGGCTTCGCTATGGCAATGTAAAATATGAATTAGCAGAAGTTTTAGCAAAAATACATTCTTCTCCAATTCTATTTTTTAATGCTAGTCGTGTAATTGAATAGCTAGGTTTTACTTGGAATTATACGACTTACGTTTTCCATGTATATTTCTTTTAAGTGATCGTAAAATGATTTTTTACTAACTATATTAGCAATAATATTGGATAAAATTGCGCCCAAGAGCAGGTAAAATATGACGCTGTGTCTATCAGTCATTTCGAAAATAATAATGGCAGAAGTAAAAGGAGCTCGGGTCACACCAGTAAGAAAAGAGACCATGCCAATAAGGATGATCAAATTGGCATTAGCTCCGGTCAAGTGCATAAATTCCGCAATCAAAGCCCCTAAGCTGGCACCAGAACTCAGTGATGGAGCAAAGACACCACCAGCTCCACCGAATCCAAATGAAAGTATCAAACCGTTCATTCTTAGAAATGGCAAATACCATGGAACAGTTTTATCATCTGTAAACAAGGTTCTCACCATCAATTCCTTGCCAGAACCCATAGTTTCTGTACCAAAAAAATATATGGTAGTGGCTACCAATAATGCACAAAGTAGTACGATGCCTATTTGTTTGGCTCTTTTACGAATCGAATTTACATAAACAATAAATTTTAGTAAAACATCGCACATTTTACTACCAAAGTACCCTGCAATGATAGCTGTTATAATGACCCCCAATATCACGCTCCATCCCTGGAAGCCGGTTTTAGGATATCCCAAATATAAATAAGCCCCACCAAAACCCTGGGCTGTAAGTCCAGCAATAATGACTGCAATGAACAGTGGTGATTTATAGTGTTTTAATTGAAATTTAGACAATTCTTCAATTGCAAAAATTATTCCACCTAATGGGGTATTAAATGCTGCAGCCAAGCCGGAAGCAGCACCAGCTATCAAAATATTTTGCTGAGAAATTGGAGTCCACCACTTAGGTAGAAATCTATAAACCATATTAAAAATTGAACTCGAGATCTGAATAGTTGGGCCTTCTCTACCTAAAATTCCACCACCAACTACTTTTATACTACTGGCTAATATTTTAATAATAATTATTTTAAAGCTTAAAAATAGTTTTATGTATTTCTTTGTTTCAGGCTTTGCCAGCGAAATCGAAGCCATAACCTGTGGTATCCCACTTCCCTTTGCATATGGTGCAAACCGCCTGACCAACCACCAGGATGTAAGGAAGCTTAAAGGTGTTAAAATGAATATAAATAGTTTGTTTTGATCATAAACGTATATAGATAGTTTTTCAGCATAAGTAAAAATCCTACTATACAAAAATGCTATAAATCCGGTTATCGCGGATGCGACGATAAATGGTAAAAACTGGAAGAACTGCTCTTTAACTTCAGCATTTGTTTCTATGGATTTTTCATACAAACCTTTACCATACAAAATGACTTTGCTAACCAAGGGGTTATTTTTAATATTTACTATTTTCCTTAAATATTTTGTTTTCAACGTTTCTAATTTATCTATTAAACATGCTTTGATTTACATAGTAATTAAGCAAAATTTATTAAAGACTATTTTATACAAGAATGTAAAAGTAGCTAAAATATCCCATAATAAATTTGAGCTTCCTGTTTCATTTTGTAAAATTGAATTGTAATATTTCATAAATTATATATTAATTCTTGTGATACTTCTGTGATAATTGAAATGCATCTTTGATTTGTTATTCATTAAATTCACAGTTAATAGACTTAATATTGTTGTAAAAAAAAAAAAAACTGAGATGAAACAAGTATTTTTAATGTTATCAAGCATTATTTTTTTGAGTTCTTGTATTGGAACTGACCTGATCGAAGAAACAGAAGTCCCGGAACAAGTCCTGATTTCTACAGACATTTCTTCAATTAAAATTGGAGATGAAGTACAGTTCGAAGCTATTTATACCAACAAATATGGAATGACTGAAAATAAACAAGTCATCTGGTCTACAATCACACCTGAAACAGTAAGTGTAACATCTTCCGGATTAATCAGGGCGCTAAAAGCTGGTGATGCTGTCATCAAAGCTAATGCAGCAAATGCTGAAACAACCAGAATAATAAAAATCTCGGCAGATCCGGTAATTGAGACAGGAATCAACACAAGATCAGGTACTTTTATATCGGCAGGATCAGGGTCTTACACTGTTGCCGGTGATGTTATGATCACTACCCAAAATGGCAAAAGCAAAATTACTGTAAAAGAAAATTTTAAAGCTAGTATCGGTCCCAGTTTGTTTTTATTGCTCACAAACCATACAAACGGAAGCTATATGGTCGTCAATAATAATCCTGCCATCAATGGAACAAGCGCACAAATCTCTTTGACCCGTCTGACTAATTTTCAAGGTGCTATGTCATGGGATGTCCCAGCTGGAGTAGATGTAAAAAATTATAAATATGTACTTCTTTATTGTACTTTAGGGCCTGTTTTTGGATTTGCAGAGTTAAAGTGAATTCATTTTCAGTATTTGTTAAAATCTTAAGTTAATTAAAATGAAATACTTATTAATTATTATACTCACCAGTTTTCAATATTTTTACCTTAATGCACAGGCCTGGACCAAGCCAAAAGGTGAAGGGTTTTATAAACTGGATTACACCCTTATCCATACGAATCAGGTCTTTGATCCCGGAGGTAAAATTGTTCCTTTCAGGACGTTGGGAAATCATACGTTTAGTTTATATGGAGAACGAGGTATCACAGATAAGTTCACTTTACAAGCTTATGTGCCTTTTTTCGTAAGAAATGTGCTTAACGAAACCAAAGGTGCTCAGTCAGGTGTATTGCTGGAACCCGGAATAGAAAACAACAATATAGGTGATATTGATATAGCCTTCAGATATGCTCTGCCTTTCGGAAAATTGCCTGTAAGCGCTACTCTCTTGTTAGGATTGCCAACAGGAAATAGTACCCAGAATTCTGGTCTCTTTACGGGTGACGGCGAGTTCAATCAAATGATAAAATTGAGCACAGGATTTGGCGCGGCTAAATGGTGGACACAGTTTGGTTTTGGTTTTAACAATCGGACTAAAGGTTTTTCTGATGAGGTAAGGTATGATGCCGAATTTGGTTATAAAATGTTAAATCAAAAATTATTCGCGATATTTAAATTATCAGGGATTGAAAGCCTGAATAATGGAACGGAAGCAGCATCTTCCACCGGACTTTTTTCAAATAATGTAGAATTTCTTTCCCCAGGAATGGAGTTTCTGTATTTTTTAAAACCCAAATTTGGTTTTTCATTTAGAGCAGCCGGGGCAGTGAAAGGACAAAACGTACTGGCAGCACCATCTTTTTCTTTTGGCATTTTTATCCAATAATTAATACTGTATTCATCTGATTACGTGATACTTCTGTGATAAATGACCGATATCTTTGTATTATTAATCATTAAATAAAAAAAATAATATCATGTCAAAACCAACAACTATGTATTACATCGAAAGAGTATTGAGTATCATCACAGCAGTGATTTTAATACAAACCCTTTATTTTAAGTTTACTGCTGCTCCTGTAAGTGTCCATATCTTCTCTACATTAGGTATCGAACCTTGGGGCAGAATTGGATCTGGTGTGGTAGAATTGATTTCAGGAATACTCCTTTTCAGGCCAAAGACATCTTTGTACGGAGCTATCCTTGCGGTTGGCACTATGGTTGGTGCGATTATGTCTCACTTACTTTTTTTGGGAATTGAAGTACAAGGCGATGGTGGTAATTTATTTCTTCTTGCCATGATTGTTACAGTTTGTAGTGTAGGAGTGATTTTTATCAAAAGAGATGAACTAATTAGCTTGATTTCAAAATTTATTAAAATATAAATTCCCATTCAAAATGAAAATATTTCTTTTTTCGCTTATAGCGCTATTCTCAATCAGCATCCAAGCTCAAAATACCAAAGAAGCGGCTGTATTCAGCACAAAAGAAGGAGCTATCAAAGGCTTCGATCCGGTAGCTTACTTTATTGCAAATCAACCTATCAAAGGACTAAAAACAATTTCACATCAGTGGCATGGAGCTAACTGGCATTTTGCATCAGAAGCCAATAAGAAAATGTTTATCGACAATCCAGAGAAATATGCTCCACAATATGGAGGCTATTGCGCTTATGGGTGGGCTCAAGGTTATGCTGTGAAAATTGAACCTGATGCATGGGCTATCGAAGGTGGCAAACTTTATCTCAACTATAGCAAAGGAGTTCAAAAAGATTGGGATAAAGACCGAGCTGGCTATATCAAAAAAGCAGATGCAAATTTCATAAAGAAGTGATAAGCAACTTTGATTTTGAGATAGAAAAAATTAAAATTTATGTTAAATGTAAAGTAGGCAATTTCCGTTAATGTTAGCGAACAGGATTTTTCTAAGTTGTTTTTTTTGATATCTTTGAACAATGATTTTAATACTTTTGACCTATGAGTCTTGCAGACAGAAGGACAATTCATAAATCATTAGCAAAACCAAATATTACACCATTCTGGCTGGGTAAACTGGTCAACTATGAATATTGGCCCATTTGGTTATTTTATATACCCATCGGTCTTTATATTGCTTATTTAGCTGCGAAAGCAAGATCTGCTACTTTTTTTACAGGGGTAAATCCGGTTATCAAAGATAGTGGTATCATCAGGTATAGTAAATTTTCCATATTAAAAATGATTCCTGACGGATGTAAACCAATAGGAACTCTAATCAAATCGGGAGAAATTGTTAAGTCATTACCTAATTTTTTAACTTTTCCTGTTATTGTAAAGCCAGATATGGGGGAACGAGGCAAAGGAGTCACTATTATAAGTAACATTAATGAATTACAAAAATATTCTAAAAAAATCGCACAAGATTTTATCATCCAGGCATATTGTGACTTCCCAGAAGAAGCAGCAATTTTCTATGTGAGAAAACCATCTGAGACTAAAGGCCGGATTACATCCTTTACAACTAAAGAATTTTTACATGTCATCGGCGATGGATGTCAAAATATTGGACAATTGATGTCTAAAACATTTAGATCCAGATTGCAAATGCCCAGATTGAGCCAGGAATTTTTACAAAGAATACCCGAAGAAGGTGAATATGTAAAAATTGAAGCTATTGGCAATCATAATCGGGGGACTAGATTTATCAATTCCAATCACTTGATCTCAGAAAAACTGGTCAATGTATTTGATGATATCTCAAAAAACCTGGAAGGATTTTATTATGGCAGATATGATCTCAAATTTAATACGTTGGCAGAATTAGATGAAGGAAAAAATTTTAAAATTGTTGAACTTAATGGGATCAATTCAGAGCCGGTTCATATCTATGACCAAAGTACCGGATTGGTGAATGCTTACAGAGATTTTTTCATTCATATGAGATATATGTATGAAATCAGCTTGGAAAATAAAGCAAAAGGTTTAATGAGAACACCTGCTATTAAATTTTGGAGAAGCATATTTACTGGAAAGGGCTAAAATATTTTATTTGTGATAAATCTGTGATACTCTCTTTGTACTTTTACAATAAAATAGATTAACTTTATTTAGATTTTTATATTTCTCAGTTAATTCAAAACAAATCATTTTCATCTTTTTTCTATGTTGACCAATATTACATCAGACACTATAACTCAGCTCCGATCTATAACTGATCAGCTAACACAGAGAGAGTACACAATGAAATTGCCGATTCTCAACCATAATAGCATTGGGCAGCATGTAAGACATGTGCTGGAATTTTACATTTGTTTGTCACAGGGTTTAAAATCAGGAGTCGTAAACTACGATCAACGTTGCAGAAATTTATCTATAGAAGGCGACCCTAATTATGCCAATATTGTCCTTGATGAATTGTTACAAATATTTGGAAATCATAATATTGAAGAAAAATCATTTTTTAATGTTACAGAATTTAATGGAGTAGAAGTAAAAGCAAGTAGTTCAGTAGCAAGAGAATTAGTATACTTGATAGAACACAGCATTCATCATTATGCAATAATAGCAATTGCATTGCGAAACGAATTTGGTCATGTAAAAATACCTACAGATTTTGGTGTGGCATATTCAACTACCAGGCACAAAAGTAACGTTGAACAAGAAATGTCACAAAATCATTATTAAAGAAATCTGAAAGATGTGTTGCCTTACTATTTATAAAACCGAAGATGATAAACTGGTCATCACCCACAACAGGGATGAGCAACCAGCCAGACAAGTATCAGCAAATAAAATAGTCACTAAAATCATTAATAAAAGAAATGTTTTTATGCCTGAAGATAGCTTAACAGGAGGTACCTGGATAGGCACAGATGAAAATACAGTAGCTGCGTTATTGAATGGTTTTAAAGTAAAACATATCAGAAAACCTTCCTATCGTGCCAGTAGAGGCAGTATTATCCCAACGTTTTTTAATGAACCAGATGTTGACGCTTTTGTCAAAAGATTTGACCCTTCTGGTTTTGAACCATTTACTTTAATATTGATCAACAGAAATGAAAAGGTTTTTGAAATTGGTTGGGATGAGCAAAAAATACATATTTCAATGTTGTCCTGTGATACGCCCTTAATATATTCTTCTGCCACTTTATATGATGATGTTATTCAATCTAAAAGGAAAAATATTTTCAGTACTTATCTCCAAAAGGAAATGGGAGCCGATGACCTTTGGTGGTTTCATAAAAATAAAGGCTATGATCATGGCAAATATATAAATGTGGATTATAATGATGAAATCAGCACTGTTGCCATCAGTCAGATAGTGTTTGCTGATAAATCTACATTTTATTATCAATCACTATTAAACAATAATAATAAACTATCCTTTATATTAATATAACAAAATCCAAAAGATGATGAAACATTTTAGTATTTCAGCATTAGTATTGATTTGGTGTGCATTTTCACAAAACCTAACCGGACAAACAGTTCCTAAAAAAACCATTGTTGAGCATTTTACCAATACCCGGTGTAGCATTTGTGCAGGCAGAAATCCTGGTTTCTACACCGCTTTACATCAAAATCCTGATGTCATTCACATAGCCTATCATCCCAGTTCTCCATACAGTGATTGTCTTTTTAGCACTCAAAATAAATCACAAAACGATGCCAGAACCAATTTTTACAATGTTTATGGAGCCACTCCCAGATTTATATTAAATGGTGAAGAAAGAACTGGGACCCAAGTTCAGTCACCCACCGTGTACAATGAATTTAAAAATCAAACAACACCCATAGATTTAAAAGTAAAAGTTGCCAAATTTGGGACCGATCAGATAGAAGTTACTTTTGAAGCCAAAGCAGTGTCAAATAACACTGTAGGAACTGTATTTTATTTTATAGCCTTAGTCGAAGATACTGTTTTTTACAATGCACCGAATGGTGAAAAAATCCACCATGATGTCTTTAGAAAATCATTTACAAATGCCGGCCTACCTGGATTTGTAGCTCCGCAAAATGAAGGAAATTTATTCACATTTAAAGATAGCAGAATAATTGAGTCCAGTTGGGATGCTTCAAGAATTTATGCGGTGGTGGTCTTAACCGATGCAAATAAAAAAGTTGTTCAGGTAGCCAAATCTGCTTTATATAATCCGGATATTGTATCATCTGTTGAAAACGAACTCACAAAAGATGAAAGTTTAACAATATTTCCAAATCCAGCATCATCTGAATTATTGGTACGATCTAAGTCCAATGAAACTTTAAAAAATATACTAATTTTTAATAACTCAGGACAACCTGCTCTTCAGATTACTCCTAAACCTGGACAGCAAACTTTTGATGTAAGTTCATTGGAAAACGGTACATACTTTTTACAAATAGTTACTGAAAATAAGTTATCTGTGCGAAAATTTATAAAAACTTAAACTATGCGAATCTTGATTTATCTATTTATTATTTTATGGGGCAAAACATCTGTTATGGCTCAGCCGGATTACAAATCATGGGATACATTCCTGAAAAAATATGTTTCAGTGTCGGGAGATGTGGATTATAAAAGCATCAAAGCCAATAAAAAAGAACTGGAAGCAATTACAAAGACATTTAGTGCGACATCAGTATCATCATCATGGAGTAAAAATGACCAACTGTCGTTTTGGATCAATGCGTACAATGTGTTTACGATAGATCTTATAGTAAATAATTATCCCATCAAAAGTATTCAGAATCTTGACGCCGGAAAAACCTGGGATGTTAAAAGAATTGAGATCGGAGGCAAAAAGTATTCTCTGAACAATATAGAAAATGACATCATTCGCCCAAAGTTTAAGGACTCCAGGATACACTTTGCTGTTAACTGCGCAGCAAAATCCTGTCCGCCGATTCTCAATGGTGCTTTTTATGGCAAATCATTGGATGAACAATTGGATGCAGTCACTAAAAAATTTATCAGCAGTACAAAATATCAGATTATAACATCTGGCAAAATGACATTGTCAAAAATATTTGATTGGTATAAAGCAGATTTTGGAGATATTTTCACTTTCATCAACAAGTACAGTACCATAAAAGTTAATAAAAATACGGCCATTGTATATAAAGAATATGATTGGTCATTAAACGAAAAAAAATAAATATATCATGTTAAAATTAATCATCAGTGTTTGTATTTGTCTCACATTCAGTGCCTGTGGACAACAAAATAAAAAAATGAAAACACCTTCACCAAAGACAATGGCCGGAGTCAATATTCCGATAGATACTAACTGGACAGAAAAGGTTGTAAAATCAGATGCCGAGTGGAAAAAATCCCTTACCGAAAAACAGTACTATATACTTAGGAAACATGGTACCGAACGTCCCTTTAGCAGTGAGTTGTATGAAGTTAAAGATGAAGGTATATATATATGTGCAGGATGTAAAAATCCATTATTTTCATCGGACGCCAAGTTTAATTCAGGAACAGGTTGGCCCAGTTATTTTAAGCCATATTCTAAAAAAAGCTTGAATGTAGGGACAGACAACAGCCTTGGGATGGTTAGAGATGCATTGACTTGTAAAAGGTGTGATGGCCATTTGGGTCATGTATTCAATGATGGGCCTGAACCGACAGGATTGAGATATTGTATCGATGGAGATGGATTACTATTCGTACCCAAGCAGCCTGCATTGGCAGTTGCTACATTTGCAGGTGGTTGTTTCTGGTGTACCGAGACCATTTTTGAAAGCATCAAAGGTGTGAAAGAAGTGATATCCGGATATTCAGGTGGAAAAGAAACTGATCCAAGCTATGAAAGTGTGGGAAGTGGACGTACATCACATGCAGAGGCTTTTCAGGTATATTATGATCCAAAAGTCATCACTTATAAAGACTTAGTAAGGGTGTTTTTTGCATCGATAGACCCCACTATCGTCAATGGTCAGGGCCCGGATCGAGGAGCCCAATACAGGACCATTGCGTTTTATACCAATGACAATGAAAAAGCCATCATCGTAGCTAAAGTAGCAGAAATAGCCAAAGAATATTCAAAGCCTATAGCCACACAGGTCGTTCCATTTGATAAATTTTATGAAGCTGAAGAGTATCATCAGGACTTTGTAAAACGAAATCCCAATCAGGGATACGTCAAAGCTGAAAGTATACCGAGACGGGAACGAACCTTGGCGAAGGTAAAGG
>WBZP01005718.1_pt1 | contig 12540 bp, 10 predicted proteins | sample 5204301 | NCBI WGS metagenome assembly WBZP01 (sample SAMN12412401, study PRJNA552823) | activated sludge metagenome | isolation source: activated sludge from nitrification reactor of wastewater treatment plant... | place: USA: Pennsylvania | collected 2017
GGGGGCACGGGGGCGGCGGCCGGGGCAGCAACCGCCGGCACTTCGCCGCCAATGCGCAGCGATTCGGCGAGGGCCACCAGTGCGCTGGCATCGGGCAGCGGCGCACTGCGATCTTCGAGATGTTCGACCCAGGCGGCGAAGACGCGCTGGCCGCTTTCGATCATGTCGAAAACCTGCGGAGTCGGCGTCTGTTCCTGGCGCAGCCAGAGGTTCAGGACCTGCTCGATGGCCCAGGCAACTTCACCGAGGTCGCGCAGGCCGACCATGCGGCCAGAGCCCTTGAGCGTGTGGAACGAGCGCCGGATGTTGGTCATCACTTCGGCGTTGTGCGGCTGGCCGTGGAGCAGGGCGACGTTGCTGCCAATCGCCTCCAGTACTTCCTTTGCTTCCTCGATGAAGATCGCGAGCAGCTCGGCGTCGAGCTCTTCCTCGTCGGCCTGCGCCAGCTGCAGGGTTTCGGCTGACGGCGTCGGTGCTTCAGCGGCCTGCGGCTTGATGACCGCCATCGCTTCCTCGATGGCGGGCGCGGTGGCGCCGGCGTCGAGGGCCGTGAGGACAGCCTTGGCCTGCTGCCCGAGCGTGCTGTCGGCAACGAGGTCGGCATCCTGCTTCAGCGTTTCCAGGTTCTGCTTGAGGTCCTGACGGATCCTTTCGTCGGTCGGCTGCTCCTTGAGGGCGTTGAGCAGCGCCTGGGTTTCCTTCTTGGCCTGTTCCAGTTCCTGTTCGACCGAGCTGCCGGCGCTTTCCTCCGGTGCTTCCTCGACCGGTTCCGCCTTCATCGAGCGCAGGAATTCGGCGAAGTCGGTGGCGCCGTTCTGCATGGCGTCGATGAAGAAGCCGAGCGCCGAGAGGCGGTCGGCGACCTGTTCGAAGTCGGTTTCGTTCGGCGTGTAGGTGTCGGCAGCGAAGCGCTGGATCTCGGCCTCGCATTCCTTCAGGGTCGCGACCGCGGCATCCTGACCCATGATCATCAATGCGCCGACGATCTGGTGCATCGGTGCACTCAGCGTCGCCAGTTCGCCACGCCGCTGGGCATCCCGGAAGAAGCCGTCGAGCACCTGCTCGATCTGTGCGAGGTTGCTCTGGATTTCCTTGGCGACCTGTCCGACCAGCAGCTTTTCCTGCGCCTGCCGCGACATTTCGTCGAGCAGCGGCACCTCGGATCCCGGTTCCGGCGGATTGTCGGCGAGGAAACCGTGGAGGCGGGCGACCATGACATCGACCTGGTGGGCGAAGTCATTGCCGAGCTTGGTGAAGTTTTCCTGGGCGTTCTGGGCCAGCAGGATCGCGGTGGCGATTTCCATCGCCAGCGCCTCGCTGTGGCGGGCGGGTTGTTCCGCGAGCCAGTTGGCGGCATTGGCAATGGCCTGGCCGAGCCGGCGGTAGTCGGTGTGGCCGAGCTGCTCGACAGCCTGATGCAATGCGCCCGCCTGGTCGCGGAAGGATTGCAGGGCCGGCGCCGAACCGGCGCAGAATTTGTTCCAGGCGTCTTCCGTGGCGCTGATCGTCTCGCGCAGGCGACGCCGCTGCTGCTCCTGCGGGGCCGTAGTCTGCGCGGCAGGCAGGGCGTTCGCCAGCTGATAGGTGTTCTTGACCTGTCGCACGAGATCGCTGTTGCTGTCTGCCTGAGCGACGTAGTAGAGCGCGTCGCGCATCAGGCGCTCGGCAACGTTCTTCGAGCCTTCGAGCAGACGGCGGATCTGCAGGTCGATGCGCGCACACAGTTGCTTGACGTCGACTTCTGCCGGCAGCGTGCCGTCCGACAGCGCTGTCAGCATGCCGGTGGCGACCCACCAGAAGGCGCGGGCGGACGCGAGTTCCTGCGTGGCCTCGACCTGGCGGGTGGCCGCCAGCATTTCGGCAACGCCGCTACGGTCGACCGGGTTGCGCAGCCACGCCAGCAGGCCACGCTGGAAGCGGGCGCGCTGCGTGCGCAGCAACTGCTGCAGTTCGCCGCGCGAGAGCGACGGCGCCGCAGCCCGACGCGGCGGGCGCAGCGACAGATCGGGGAAGAAAAGGTCGGTGGCGGAAATGCGCTTCTGCCCGCGCAGGGTCTGGATGCGTCCGTACACGGGCATCAGGCGCAAGGGCTGGTTCGGTTCGCCGTTGACGAGGTCATCCAGGTAATGACGAATGGCGCCGAGCGCTTCCTTGATCAGGCCCGTGGCATTGGCATCGGCAGCGATCTTCTGCTGTTCAAGGTCGTCAAGCACAGCCTCGAGGGCGTCGGTGAACTGGGTGACGCCGTCGAGACCGACGATCGCCAGTGCACCACGTACCTGGTGAAGGTGCGTGCGGCAGAACTTCAGCTGGGTTGCATCACCGTTGTCGGCGAATTGTCCCAGCGCTTCTCCGGCGCGCTCGAGGGCAAGATCGATCTCGCTTTTGACCCAGGTCAGCGGGCCGACGTCGAATTCCGTCGCGGCGTTCATGCGGATTTATCTCTCCGAGCGGGATCAGGCGACCTTGAAGCCGGCGACCGAGCCCTTCAGTTCGGTTGCCAGTGCGGCGAGTTCGCCGACCGCCTCTGCCGTGCGTTGCGTACCGACGGTGGCCTGTTCCGTCACGCGCAGGATGTCCTGCATCTTGCTGGCCACGCCTGTTGCGGACTGGGCCTGCTGCTGCGTATCGGTCGAAATGTTTTCGATGAGGCCGGCGAGCATCTGCGACACGTCGCCGATCTCCGCCAGCGCCTGACCGGCAGCGTCGGAAAGCTTGGCCCCTTCAACCACACCCTGCGTCGATTGTTCCATGGCGGAGACGGCGTCCTGCGTGTCGGTCTGAATGGTCTTCACGATCGCCGCGATCTGCTTCGTCGCTTCCGCGGAACGTTCGGCCAGTCGCTGCACTTCCTCGGCAACCACCGTGAAGCCGCGGCCTGCGTCGCCGGCGGAGGCCGCCTGGATGGCGGCGTTCAGCGCCAGCACGTTGGTCTGTTCGGTAATGTCCGAGATCAGTTCCACGATTTCACCGATCTCCTGCGAGCTTTCGCCGAGGCGCTTGATCCGCTTCGAGGTTTCCTGGATCTGCTCGCGAATTTCGTTCATGCCCTTGATCGAATCCTGCACGGCCACGGCGCCCTTTTCGGCAGCAGCCAGCGACTGGCGCGCAACCTGTGCGGACTGGTTGGCGTTGCTCGACACCTGGGTCATCGACCTGGCCATGTCCAGCGCTGACTGGCCTGCGTCCTGAATTTCCTGCGACTGCTTTTCGGCAGCAGCGAGCAGTTCGGCGGAAGTCTGCTGGGCGATTTCGGTGGCGCTGGTCACGCGGCCGGCAGCGTCGTTGATGCGGCCGACCAGCACGCGCAGTTCTTCAATCGTGTAGTTGATCGAGTCGGCGATGGCGCCCGTGATGTCTTCCGACACAGTCGCGGTGACGGTCAGGTCGCCGTCGGCAAGGTCGCCGAGTTCGTTCATCAATCGCAGAATGGCGTCCTGGTTGGTGCGGTTGAGACGTTCCGTTTCCTGCCGGCTTTCCTCGGCTTCGTGGGCGCGGCGGGCGGAGTCATCCAGGTAGACCTTGGCCATCAGGCCGAGGATGGCCAATGCGAGTGCGCCGAGAATGATCAGGAAAACGACATAGGAGGCCCGCTCGGCCAGCTCGCCCTGGTAGGCTTCCGCCAGTTTGTCGGTCGATGCCAGCAGGGTTTCCGATTCGCGGAAGATGTTGGATCCGGCCTGTTTCGCCAGCACCAGGCGCTGCATCGAGCCGAGGATGCCGCCGACCGCCGCCTGATATTCCTTGAAGTTGGTTTCGAGTTCGGCCAGCTTTGCCTTGGTGTCGGCATCCGTCGTTGCCCCGATGCGCAGCGTTTCGCTGCCCTTGGTCAGTGCGCCGAGGAGGTCGCGGAAAGTGTTGGTGTCCTTGCCCAGCAGGAAGGCGACTTCCGGATCGATGGCGTCACCGACGAGCAGTGCAGAGGCGTTCTTTGCGACGCGCTGCGTCAGCATGACCAGCTGGTTCGCCGCAACGATCTCGCGGGTGCCGGCGCCGGTCTGCAGCTTCAACGCGGCGACCTGTTCCGAGAGTTCGAGGAGTTGCGGGTTCTTGTCGTTGATGGTGGCAACGTCCTTGCCCAGGGAGATCAGGTTCTTTTCCATCTCCATGAGCTGGCCGGCGTTCTTGTCGGTCTTGTTCCATTCCTCGGTCAGCGCCTTCAACTGCTCCTGCACGCCGTCCGGGGAAGGCGGTACGCTGGCTTCGCCGATCTGGCCGCCGCTGGTCAGCCGATCGATCAGCTGCGAGAAACGTTCGCGCGAGTCCTTGAGCTGCTTGAAGGCGGTCGCGTTACCCTGCAGTGCGAGGCTGGATGCCTTGGCCAGTCGCTGCGAAAGCATGCGCATTTCACCGGAGGCTGCCACGTAGGCGGTGCCGAAGTTCGATTCGCGGTTGTCGTGATAAATCAGCGCACCGAGCAGGATGATCACGAACAGCAGGGCGCCGCCGAGAATCTGCAGTTGCTTGTTGACCGAGTACTGATTCAGGAAGGCCAGGGCTTGCCCCGGTTGCTTCGTGGCGCCACCGCTCTCCATGACCGTTGGTGCCGAGATGGTCTGGTCTTCCGGGCCGGGGGTCTTGCTGCCGCCGAGGCCGGGCAGTTTGAAGTTGAACGCCATGAATCGTCTCCGTGTATTTCTGGTTTGGTTGTTCGTAAGCTCAGCAGGAGGTCGGTCGCGTCAGGCGCCGATTTCCATGAATGCGGGGTCCGCCAGCATGGCGCGGACATTCAGTCTTTTCCATTCGCGACCGCTGTCATCGACAACGCGACCGCTTTCCCATGGGTGCGGGTCATTCGCGGCCGTAGTGGCCGTGAATTGATCCGGGGTTTTCAGCCCCAGCATCCTGGTCACCAGCAGCGCAGCGTTGCTGCCGTGGCGTGCGCCGACCAGCAGGAGTCGCGAGGCTGGATTGAGGGGGGTGGGATCCCCGCCGCGCAGGGCCGAGAAGTCGGCGACCGAATACAGGTTGCCGCGGATATTGGCGATGCCGGAGAACCAGGGCTTTGTCAGCGGTACTGGTGTAAGCGGCGGCAGCGGCACGATCTCGCCGGCTTCGGAGAGATTGAGCAGCCAGTAATCGTTTCCGGTCTGCACGCCGAGCAGGGCCGGATTGGCCTTGCCCTGCGCAGCACTGGTCAGGCGCGCCGCCAGGTGCTCCTGGAATTCCCTGAGGCTGATCTTCTTGGCCATGCGTGCGGGCGGATCAGAGCGCGGCGATCTTGCCGAGCAGTTCTTCCGGGTTGACCGGCTTCACCAGGTAATCCTGTGCACCCTGGCGCAGCCCCCAGATCTTGTCCGTCTCCTGGCCCTTCGAGGTGCACATCAGGACCGGAATGTTCTTGGTGTCGTCGTCACGGGTCAGGGTGCGCGTGGCCTGATAGCCGTTGAGGCCGGGCATGACGACATCCATGATGATCAGGTCCGGCTTTTCGGCCTTCGCCTTGGTGACACCCTCTTCACCGCTTTCGGCGGTGACGACCTGAAAACCGTTCTTGGTCAGCAGGTCGACCATGAAAGCGCGCTCGGTGGGCGAATCGTCGACGACGAGGATTTTCTTGACGGGCATGCTGTGTTACTCCGTGATTGCTGTGGCGCGAGTTGCCTATTGGACCTGCTGCGGCGCGAAGCTCGCGACCGCCTGCAGCAGGCTGTCTTTAGTGAAAGGCTTGGTCAGGTACTGGTCGGAACCGACCATCCGGCCGCGTGCGCGGTCGAAAAGGCCGTCCTTCGAGGAAAGCATGATCACCGGGGTGCCCCGGAAACGGGGGTTCTTCTTGATCAGGGCGCAGGTCTGGTAGCCGTCGAGGCGCGGCATCATGATGTCGCAGAAGATGATGTCCGGCTGATGATCGGCGATTTTCGACAGGGCGTCGAAGCCGTCCTCGGCGAGCAGCACCTGGCAACCGGCCTGCACCAGAAAGATTTCCGCGCTACGCCGGATGGTGTTGCTGTCGTCAATCACCATGACCTTGACGCCGCGCAGGTTAGCAGCTTCAGCCAATTCCTTCCTCCATGAACGCCGGCATAGCTTGTTTGTAACTGCAAACCTGATGATTTCGGACCGGCACCGAACCTAGTTTTCGGGTAACTATACCGTAACTCATAGGAATTGCGACTATTTGCACCCGTTTGCGAGGGATTCCATTTCCGGGGGGCGGCCGGATTGATGCGCGATTCGGTTAGAATCCGGGCTCACTGTTCACCTCTTTCCCCGATTCCTTCGCCTGCTGCAAAAGGAGCGCCGCCTTCCGCGGCCAGAATGCATGACCCAGAACAGCCAGAATAGCCCGTCCGCACCCACTGCCCAGGTTCCCCCGCCGATCGTGCTCGTCTTTGCCGCCAGCGACCCGTCCGGGGGGGCTGGCATTCAGGCCGACATCATGACCTTGTCGTCGATGGGCTGCCACCCGCTGTCGGTGATTACGGCGATCACGGTTCAGGATACGCTCGGCGTGGAAGCTGTCCTGCCGCTCGATGCCGACTGGGTCGAGGACCAGGCACGCGCGGTGCTGGAAGACATGCCGGTCGCCGCCTTCAAGGTCGGCCTGGTCGGCAGTGTCGAGAACGTGTCGATCATCGCGGAGATCGTCTCCGACTATCCGGACATTCCGCTCGTCTTCGATCCTGTACTGGCCTCGGGACGCGGCGATGAACTCGCCAATGACGAGGTGCTGCAGGCGATCCGCGAGATGCTGCTGCCGCAGACCACCGTGCTGACACCGAACAGCATGGAGGCGCGCCGACTTGCCGAGGAGGACGAGGACGATGAGTCGCCGGACCTCGCGACCTGCGCGCAGCGATTGATCGCGGAGGGCTGCGAATATGTGCTGGTGACGGGAACGCACGAGAACACTGCCAAGGTGATCAATACCCTGCACGGCGAGAACGGTCAGATACGCAGCGACCGCTGGGAGCGCCTGCCCGGCAGTTACCATGGCTCCGGTTGCACGCTGGCGTCGGCGATCGCCGCCAATCTTGCGAACGGCCTCGATATCGCCGATGCCGTGCGCGATGCCCAGGACTACACCTGGCAGTCCCTGGCCAACGGCTTTCGGCCGGGTATGGGGCAGCACATTCCGGATCGCTTTTTCTGGGCGCGTGCCGGTGAACCGGATGCTGACACCCCGGACTGATTTGGGTGCCGCCTTGCGTGGGCTTTATGCGATAACGCCGGACGAACCGGACGAATCGCGCCTGCTCGGGATGGCCGCATCCGCGCTGGCTGGCGGGGCTCGGGTGCTGCAGTTCCGCGACAAGACGACCGACGCCGGGCGTCGGCAGCGCTTGGTAAGTGCCATGCAGGGCCTGTGTCGGCAACACCACGCTTGCTTTATCGTCAATGACGATCTGGCGCTCGCCTTGCAGGTCGAGGCCGATGGCGTGCATCTTGGCGGCACGGATGGCGATCTTGCTGCCGCCCGCCGGGCGTTGCCGCCGGGGCGCGTACTCGGCGCTTCCTGCTACGCCGATATCGATCGTGCCCGCGCCGCCGTCGCGGCGGGTGCCGATTACGTGGCTTTTGGTGCCGTCTGTCCGTCGCCGACCAAACCCGATGCGGTGCGTGCTCCGCTCGACATCTTTTCCCGCTGGCACAGTGAATCAGCCGTGCCGGCCTGTGCAATCGGCGGCATCAGCCTTGATACCGCGCCCGCCATCATTGCTGCCGGCGCCGATCTGCTCGCCGTCATCACGGACCTGTTTGCCGCACCGGACATCGCCGCCCGTGCGGCCACTTATCAACACCTGTTCGAGGAAACACGACATGACTTCACGTAACCAGCAACTCTTCGAAGCCGCCCAGCGGCACATCCCCGGCGGCGTGAACTCGCCGGTGCGCGCCTTCCGTTCGGTTGGCGGCGCCCCCTGCTTCTTCAAGGAAGGCAAGGGGCCGCATGTCTGGGACGCCGACGGCAAGCGCTACACCGACTACGTCGGCTCGTGGGGTCCGCTGATCCTCGGCCATGCGCATCCGGACGTGGTCAAGGCAGTGCAGGAATCGGCCGCCCGTGGCCTCTCCTTCGGCGCGCCGACCGAAGCCGAGATCGAGATCGCCGACCTGCTCTGCGAACTGCTGCCGAGCATGGAGATGGTGCGCCTCGTCTCCTCCGGCACCGAGGCGACGATGAGCGCCATCCGCCTGGCCCGTGGCTATACCGGCCGCGACGTGCTGATCAAGTTCGAGGGCTGCTACCACGGCCACTCCGACTCGCTGCTGGTGAAGGCCGGGTCGGGTCTGCTGACCTTCGGTAACCCGTCTTCGGGCGGCGTGCCGGCCGATCTGGCGCAGCACACGATGGTCCTCGACTACAACAATCCGCAGCAATTGGCGGAAGCGTTTGCGAAGCATCCGGACCGCATCGCCGCGGTGATCGTCGAGCCGGTGGTCGGCAACATGAACCTGATCGCGCCGACGCCGGAGTTCCTCAAGGCCATGCGTGAGTTGTGCACGCAGTACGGTGCCGTGCTCATCTTCGACGAAGTGATGACCGGCTTCCGCGTCGGCCCGCAGTGCGCGCAGGGCTATTACGGCATCACGCCGGACATGACCACGCTCGGCAAGGTGATCGGCGGCGGCATGCCGGTCGGTGCCTTCGGCGGCAAGCGCGAGATCATGGAGAAGATCGCACCGCTCGGCCCGGTCTATCAGGCCGGCACACTCTCCGGCAACCCGGTGGCGGTGGCCGCCGGCCTGGCGACACTGAAGCTGGTGCAGCAACCCGGGTTCTACGAAGCGCTGACGAAGAAGACGCTGCGCCTGACCGACGGCCTCACCGCTGCCGCGAAGAAGCATGGCGTCGATTTCGTCGCCCAGTCGGTCGGCGGCATGTTTGGCCTCTACTTCGCCAAGGCCTGCCCGGCGACCTACGCCGCGGTGCTGGAATGCGACAAGGAGGCCTTCAACCGCTTCTTCCACGCCATGCTCGACGCCGGCCATTACTTCGCACCGTCGGCCTTCGAGGCAGGCTTCGTCTCGGCCGCGCACAGCGATGCCGACATCGATGCAACGATTGCCGCTGCCGACGGCTGGTTCGCCAAACAATGACGCAATCCGTTGCCTGGCTGGTGTTACTCGTCGCGGGACTGTGCGAGATCGGCTGGGCAGTCGGGCTGAAATACACCGAGGGCTTCTCGCGGCTGTGGCCGTCGATCGGCACCGTCGCCGCAATGATCGCCTCGGTGGTGCTGCTCGGTCTCGCGCTGAAGGCGCTGCCGCTAGGGACCGCCTACGCGGTGTGGACCGGCATCGGAGCCGTCGGCACGGCGATCCTCGGCATCTATCTGTTCAACGAGCCGCGCGACGCGCTGCGGCTGGCCTGCATCGCGCTGATCGTCGCCGGCATCGTCGGCCTCAAGCTGGTGACGCCGGCGGTTGACTGACGCCGGAACCGGTTACAGCAGGAACAGCGTTGCCAGACCGAGAAAAATCAGAAAGCCGCCCGAGTCGGTGAGCGCGGTGATCATCACCGAGCCGCCGATCGCCGGGTCGCCGCCCAGCTTCAGGCGCATGATCGGAATGGCGACACCTGCAGTAGCCGCCAACAGCAGGTTCAGTGTCATCGCTGCCGTCATCACCAGCCCGAGCGAGGCGCTGTCGTAGAGCCACCACGAAATGCCGCCGAGCAGGCCGCCCCAGAGCAGGCCGTTGATCAGCGCCACGCCGATCTCTTTCCTGAGCAGGCGGTTCAGCGCATCCGGCTGCACCTGACCCATCGCAATCGCACGCACGATCATCGTGATCGTCTGGTTGCCCGAGTTGCCGCCGATGCCGGCCACGATCGGCATCAGCGCGGCGAGGGCGACCAGTTTCTCGATCGAGCCCTCGAAGGCACCGATCACGCGCGAGGCGATGAAGGCTGTTACGAGATTGATCGCCAGCCAGGCCCAGCGGTTCTTCACCGAGTCGATCACCGGTGCAAAGATGTCTTCCTCCTCACGCAGACCGGCCTGCGCCAGTTGCTCGCTCTCGGCCTCTTCGCGGATCAGGTCGACCACCGCATTGACGGTGACGCGGCCGACCAGCTTGTGATCGGGGTCGACGACCGGGGCCGAAACGAGGTCGTAGCGTTCGAAGGCCTGGGCCGCCTCGTCGGCGAAATCGTCCGGCTGCAGCTCGACATATTCGGTCTGCATCAGCGTGACGACTTCGACATCAAGATCGTTCACCAGCAGCACGTTGAGCGGCAGCACGCCCTTCAGGCGGTCGTCGCGGTCGACGACGAAAAGCTGGTCGGTGTGGTCGGGCAGTTCATCGAAGCGGCGCAGGTAGCGCAGCACCACCTCAAGCGTCACGTCCTCGCGCACCGTGACCATGTCGAAATCCATGATCGCGCCGACGGTGTCCTCGGGGTAGGACATCGCCGCCCGCAGCTGTTCGCGCTCTTCCGCTGACAGGGAACGGAAGACGTCCTCGATCACCTCTTGCGGCAGGTCGGGTGCGAGGTCGGCCAGTTCGTCGGTATCGAGGCTCTCGGCAGCGGCCTTCAGCTCGGCCGGCGCCATCGACTCGATCAGCGATTCGCGGACGGCATCGGAGACCTCGAGCAGGATGTCGCCGTCGCGGTCGGCGCGGACGAGATCCCAGACCAGCAGTCGGTCGTCGAGCGGCAGCGCCTCCAGAAGGTAGGCGATGTCGGCCGGGTGCATCTTGTCCAGGCGCGCATGCAACTGACCGAGGTGCTGCTTGTGCACCAGATCCTCGACCAGGTCGTGACGCGGCATTTCCTGGCGGTGGACGAGGTCCTCCACCAGGCGATGCTTTGCGAGCAGCTCCTGCACCGCTTCGAGGTGGGCCTGCAGTTCGTCCGCGTCGGCGTGTTCGAGCTCGTCGTTCATTCAGACTCCAGTCCGGCATCCCCGCACCAGTGACGGGCATGCCGGTATTGCGGACACGATTGTCCGCCGGTCAAGTTGAATGGTCGCTCGGGAAGAAGTCGGGAATATTTCCCGTAGGCGCACCATCCTGCTGAATCGGCAGGATGGCAGCCAGAAGGCCGTTATCCTGCCATGGTGCCGGCTTTGGCCGGCGAGTTGCTACTAGGGCAACTGTCCACGGGAATAACTCCGGAAATGAGATGCGGCGGAGTTTACAACGAATCGTGCCGATTGTCGCGATGCAGCAATGAGCGCCTCGGGTTGTCGCTCAACAAACGCTGCTGCCAGTCGGCGTTCATGGAATCCGCGCCGATGGCATGCGGGCGAGGATGACCTCGCTCTTGCGGACGAGGCCGGGCGCATTGCGGTTGCGGTCGTAGAAGCGCGGGCTCGGCACCATCGCCGCCAACCGCGCTGCCTGCTCGGCAGAAAGCTGGCTGGCCGAAATGCCATAGTAGTGGCGGGCAGCGGCCTCGGCGCCGAAGATACCGTTGCCCCATTCGATGACATTGAGGTAAACCTCGAAGATGCGCCGTTTGCTCCAGGCCGTTTCAATCATCACGGCGATGACCGCTTCCTCGCCCTTGCGGAGCAGGGAGCGTTCCGGTGAGAGAAACAGATTCTTGGCGAGTTGCTGCGTGATCGTCGAGCCGCCGGCGACGGCCTTGCCCTTCTTCTCGTTCTTCTCCATCGCCTTCTGGATGCCGTCCCAGTCGAAGCCCTGGTGCATCATGAACTTGCCATCCTCGGAGGCGATCAGCGCGCGCTTCAGGTGCGGCGATATCCGTTCGTAGGGCAGCCATTCCCTGCTCAGCTGCGCCTGCGGTTTGCGGGTACGCAGTTCGTCGAGACGGATTTCCATGAAGCGGGTCATGCCGGGGTTGGCATTGCCCCAATAGAGTACCCAGCCGAGCAGCCACAACTGGTAGCAGACAAAGGCCGCCAGCAATACGAGCAGGCTGCGCCGCAGCCAGACGACCGCCCGCTTCACGGTTGGCGCAGCGCTTCGAGCACCGGTTGCGTCACCGGGCGCACGCCGCGCCAGACGAAGAACGCCTCGGCGGCCTGCTCGACCAGCATGCCCAATCCGTCGGCGAGACGGGTGACGCCGGCAGCGCGTGCCGCGGCGAGAAAGGCGGTGTCGCCCTTGCCGTACATCATGTCGTAGGCGAGCGCCCCCGGCGCATAGCAGCCGGCTGGCAGCGGCGGCACCTCGCCACCGAGACTTGCCGAGGTGGCATTGATGACGAGATCGAAGTGACGTCCGGCAAGCGCGGTGAAACCGCAGCCGTCCACCGGCCCGTCCGCGGCGAAGTGTTCGGCCAGTGCTTCGGCCTTTGCCGCGGTGCGGTTGGCGACGACGAGCAGGGCCGGTTTTTCGGCCAGCAGGGGACCGAGCGCGCCGCGTGCTGCACCGCCGGCGCCGAGCAGCAGCACGCGGCGGCCGGCGATGACGGTACCGAGGTTGGTGTTCAGATCATGCACCAGCCCTGCGCCGTCGGTGTTGTCGCCGGTGATGCCGTCGCCGGCGAAGATCAGCGTATTGACGGCGCCGGCCTGCAGGGCCCGCGGCGTGTGCCGGTCACAGAGCCGGAAGGCCTCCTCCTTGAAGGGAACGGTGACATTGGCACCGCGACCGCCGAGCGCGATGAAGTCGCGTACGGCC
>WBZP01005722.1_pt1 | contig 12536 bp, 11 predicted proteins | sample 5204301 | NCBI WGS metagenome assembly WBZP01 (sample SAMN12412401, study PRJNA552823) | activated sludge metagenome | isolation source: activated sludge from nitrification reactor of wastewater treatment plant... | place: USA: Pennsylvania | collected 2017
CGGCACTCTGGTGGACACCGCGGACGTGTACGCCGACGGCGAGTCGGAGAAGATCCTCGGCCGGCTGCTGGTCGACAGCGACCGCCGGGACGCCGTCGTGCTGGCCACCAAAGCGGTCTCCCGGCCAGCCCATGAGCGCCGATTCGACGCCAGCCGCGGTCATCTGCTGAACAGTTTGAACGGCTCGTTGCGCCGGCTCGGGGTGGACCACGTCGATCTGTGGCAGTTGCACGCCTGGGACCCACACACTCCCTTGGAAGAGACACTCAGTGCCGTCGATGCCGCGGTGGCTTCCGGCAAGGTCCGCTACGTCGGTATCAGCAACTACTCGGGCTGGCAGACGGCTACGGCCGCGGCCTATCAAGCAGCGGCGCCCGGGCGGGTCGTGCCGGTCTGCACGCAGGTGGAGTACAGCCTGTTGCAGAGGGGCGTGGAACGCGAGGTGGTTCCCGCGCTGCGCGCGCACGGTATGGGAATGATCGCGTGGTCGGCGTTGGGCCGTGGGGTGCTGTCGGGCAAGTACCGCAGCGGGATTCCTGCTGATTCGCGTGCTGGCAACCCTGTCTTCGCCAGTTTCGTGCAGCCGTACCTGACGGACCACGGTCGACGTATCGCCGACGCGGTCGCCACGGCGGCCGAAGGGCTCGGGGTCTCCCCCGCCGAGGTGGCACTGGCCTGGGTGCGCGACCGGCCAGCCGTCACCTCGGCCCTGGTCGGGACCCGTACGACCGCCCAGTTACGCACTGCCTTGGCCAGTGAGGATCTCGTGATTCCCGATCAGATCTTGCAGGCCCTTAACGACGTGTCCGCACCGCCGATGGGCTATCCCGAATACGGGTGGAACCAGCGCTAGCCGCGTCCTCAGCCCGCAGCCAAGTACCGCAATGCCCGCAGCGGGATGTGCACCCAGTCCGGGCGGTTGCGCTTCTCGTACAGAACTTCGAACGCGGCCTTGTCGATCAGGAACGCGGTGAGCAGGTCGGCGTCGGCGGGTGTTCCGTAGCCCGCGAGGAACTCTGGCCCGGCCTGCGATCCCGCGTAGTCGAACGACCGCAGCATCCCCGCCACATCACGCCACGCTGAATCCAGCGCCCCACGGCCTGGGCGGTCGGGTTCACCCTCGAAGTCGATGACTTTCCAGGCGCCGTCGGAATGCAGCACCTGCCCCAGGTGATAGTCGCCGTGAATTCTCTGCACGGGTACGGCGCCCAGGGGCTCGATCCGCTCGAGTAGCGCTGGACGCAGCTGGGTCACCTCTGGGATGTCGATCGCCTGCAGCCGACCGATGATCGCCTCACGCACGTCCTGGGTCCCGGTCGGGAAGGCCAGCGCGAGTTCGGCGTGCAATCGGGCGGTGGTCCGACCCAGTCCGTACGCGTCGAAGGGTCCGCGTAGCGCGAGATCCCAACCGACTGTGGCGTGCGGCAGGTACTCCTGAAGCAGGGCGCCGGTACCGAACTCGGTGTCCATCCAGCCCAGCAACCGCGGCGTCACTTGAGAGCCGCTCAGAGCCAGCGGCACCTCGACGTCCGGATTCAGCCCCTGAGTCAGTCGCCGGTAAAGCTTCACGAACACCTGCTCTGCGCACACCCCGGCGGAATGACTCTGCTCCACCGTCAATGGCCGGAAGCGCAGCGGATGGGGCGGCGCCACCAGCCACCGCGCGGACTCGAGCAAGGCACTCATCGCGCGTTCGCATCGCGCTCCGTCGCGCAGGGCACCCGCGATCAGCCCGTCGTGAGCGTCGCTATGGCACAACGGGACCTGATAGGGAACTCCGTCGACCAGCACCACCGAGTTCCACATGTCGGGACCTAGCGGCGTGATGGCCGCGAAACGCAACTCCCGGACCGCCTGCCCCTTGCCTGCGAACCAACGCTGGGGGGGCAACCAGGTCCGCAAAGCGGCAAGCACTTCGCCCCGTGGCAGGTCCATACACGGCAGTCTGCCGGGTTTACCGTGGCCTTGTGAGCACGCACGAGGTCACCAATCAGCCGCCGCCGCTTGAGTACAACGCCTTCAGATCGGATGCCGCCCTGCGAGATGCTGTGGCAGTCTTCGGCGGCGATCCGGATGACCAGAACCTGCTCGGGCTCGGTGCTTTCGCCGGCTCGGCGACTGCGAACGACTGGGGTCGGCTGGCCAACGAGTACACGCCGGTCCTGCGCACGTTCAACCGCTATGGGCAGCGCGTGGACGAGGTCGAGTACCACCCGACCTGGCACGAGTTGATGAACCTCTCAGTCAGTCACGGCCTGCATGCGGCGCCCTGGGTCTCCGACGACAAAGCTGCCCATGCGCGGCGAGCAGCCGGGTTCCTGACCGTCTCGCAGGCCGAAGCCGGGCATGGGTGCCCCATCTCGATGACGTACGCCGCCATTCCGGCCCTGCGAGTGGACCCGGATGTGGCCGCGCAGTGGGAGCCCGGGCTGACGAGCACCGAGTACGACTTCGGTCTGCGCAACCCCGCCGAGAAGCGAGGACTGATCGCCGGAATGTCGATGACCGAGAAGCAGGGCGGCTCAGATGTCCGGACGAACACCACGGTGGCCGAACCCGTGGCCGACGGGTATCTGCTGACCGGACACAAGTGGTTCTGCTCGGCGCCGATGAGCGACCTGTTCCTCGTGCTCGCACAAGCGCCGGGTGGCTTGACCTGTTTCGTGGTGCCGAGAGTGCTGCCCGATGGCAGCCGTAACGTGTTCGAGATCCAGCGGCTCAAGGAGAAGTTGGGAAATCGCTCCAACGCCTCCAGCGAGATCGAGTTCGACGGCACCTGGGCGCAGCGGCTCGGCGACGAAGGCCGAGGTGTGCGCACCATCGTGGAGATGATTTCGGCGACGCGGCTTGACTGCGTGCTCGGCTCCACGGGTCTGATGCGGCGGGCGGTTTCGGAGGCCATCTGGCACGCCTGGCACCGGGAGGCGTTCGGGGCCCGGCTGATTGACCAGCCGCTGATGCGCCAAGTGCTGGCCGATCTCGCACTGGAGGTGGAAGCCGCACAATGGCTGGGCTTGCGTTTGGCCCACGCGGTGGACGCGTCGGATTCCGCGGAGCAGGCCGCGCTGCGCCGGATCGCGCTGCCCATGTCGAAGTACTACGTGTGCAAGCGCGCCCCGGGCCTGACGTTCGAGGCCATGGAGTGCCTCGGCGGTCCTGGGTACGTCGAGGAGACCGGGCTGCCGCGGTTGTACCGGGAGGCACCGGTCAACTCGATTTGGGAGGGTTCGGGCAACGTCAATGCTTTGGATCTGCTGCGGGCGATGGCGCGCAGCCCGGAGAGCCTGGACGCCTACCTGCAGGCACTGGCGCCGGCCGCGGGCTGCGACCCGGCCTTCGATGAGCAGCTCAGTGACGTGCTGAACGCCCTGGCTGCCGGAGCGACCGAGGGCCGCGCGCGCTGGCTGGCCGAGCGGATGGTGCTGCTGCTGCAGACCGCGTTGCTGGTCCAGCACGCGCCCGCCTTCGTCAGCGACGCCTTCATCACGGCGCGACTGCGGCAGAACGAGGGCACCTACGGGGTCGTGGACTTGGCAGCGCAGGATGTCGAGGCCATTCTGGAGCGGGCAAGGCCAGCCTGACTGGCTTCATAACTCCGCAGCGGTTGACGACATGTGCGGAGTTATGCAGCCTAACCAGCCGCGAAAGCCACATAAGGGGCAACCAACCTTCACAACTGCGCACCACTGATCGGGCCGTGCGCAGTTGTGAAGGGCATGTCGCCGTCATCTGTCACGTGACGCACGGCAGAATCAACCCCATGCCCGCCCACATCGACGAGACCCAGCACTACGACGCGGACCCAACCACCGTCTTCGCCATGCTGCGCAATGAGGAGTTCATCGTCTACAAGTGCCAGCAGAGCGCGAGCCTGGAAGCCACCGCTGATGTCACCGACGAAGGCGACACAGTGCTGATCCACAACCGCCGCGTGCTGCCGGCGAAGGTGCCCGGGTTCGTCAAGCGCTTCCTCGGCGACACGATCACGCTGGACGAAACCCAGCACTGGAGTGCCCCTGACGAGCATGCCGAGCGCACGGCCGAGTTCAGCGTGAACTTCGACGGTCAACCGCTGGCCTTCGGGGGCACGATCGACATCACTCCGCACGGCACTGGGACGGCGGTGCGGACCAAGGGCGTGCTGAAGTGCAGCGTGCCGTTCATCGGGGGCAAGGTGGAGAACTTTGCGGCTGAGTGGATCGGCAAGTACCTGAACAAGGAGCAGAGGGTCGGCCAGCAGTGGCTGGCCGAGGGTTCTGGGTAGGGAATCACAGCCAGCAGTGGCTGGCCGAGGCTTCTGGGTAGGGAATCACAGCCAGCAGTGGCTGGCCGAGGGTTCTGGGTAGGGAATCACAGCCAGCAGTGGCTGGCTGATCACTCCTGAATGGGCGGCCCCAGCACCTCGAGGCCATAGCGCGGTCCGATCTCGTTCCAACGCGCGACCTCTTCAGCCATCGGCCGACCGTCGCCCTCGGGCAGACGCCGCTCCTTGGCCGGCATGCCCACCTCGTCATAGAGCCGCAAAAGCCCCGCTGGAGTTGTGAGCGCGAGCACCTTCGCCGGCGACGTGCTGGTGACCCGGAACGCATGCGGCATGGTCTGCGGCAACCACACGAAATCCCCGGCGCTCATCTCGAACAGATCGTCCCCGGCCCGGTAGGTCAGGTTGCCGTCGAGCAGGAAGAACGCCTCGGCCTCGTTAGCGTGCCGGTGTAACGGCGTGGCGAATCCCGGCGCCTGCGTCACCAGAGCCAGGCCCACCCGCCCATCGCCTTCGTCCGGGCCGATCAAGTGCTCGAACAGTTGATTCATCGCCCAGGTCATCTCGGCGCTGCCGGAAGGTCGGAAGATCGCTTCGCTCACGCGCCGAGGCTACGCCGGAGATCAAACTGCGATCATCGGACGTTCGGCCAGTTCGAAACGGTGATGGCGATCTAGGTCAGCCCTCGGCCAACTCCGCCAACGCGGCCAGCCGTGATAAGGCCCGGAAGTACTTCTTGCGATACCCGCCCTTGAGCATGTCCGGGGCGAACACGTGACCGACTGACTCGCCGCTGACCACCAGTGGCACATCGTTGTCGTAGAGCCGATCCACCAAAACTACGAACCGCAGCGCCTTGTCCTGCTCCGAGAGTTCATGCACATCTGTCCATGCCATGAGCGGGATGCCGGCGACCAGCTGCGCGTAGCGAGACGGATGTATTCGCGCCAGATGGTCCACCACATCGTCGAAGCGATCCAGCGTCGCTCCTGGGACCGCAGCCGCCTCCCGGACCCGCTCTTCCTCCCAGGCAGCGGGTGCCTTGGGAACTCCTCGATGCCGGTAGTCGACGCCCTCGATGCGGATCACGTCGAAGTGGGCGGACAGGCCCTGGATCTCGCGCAGGAAGTCGTCGGCGGCAAACCGGCCCTCCCCCAGCGCATCCGGCAGCGTGTTGGACGTGGCAGCCAGCCGGACTCCGCGTTCGGTCAGCGCCATCAGCAGCGAGCTCATCAGCACCGTGTCACCGGGATCATCGAGTTCGAACTCGTCGATGCACACAAGCGTGCGGTCACTCAGTGCATCCACCGCGCCAGCGAAACCCAGCGCCCCCACCAGGTGCGTGTACGTGACGAACGTGCCGAACGCCTTGGGTCCCGGCGAGGCATGCCACAACGAAGCCAGGAGGTGGGTCTTGCCGACTCCGAAGCCGCCGTCGAAGTAGATGCCCGGGCGCTGTTCGGCGGGGGTCGCCTTGCGAAACAAGCGGCGCTTGGCCGGCGGCGGGTCGGCAAAGGCGCGTGCGGCGCCCACCGCGGCAGTCTGGGTCGCGTAATAGGGATCCGGGACGTAGGAGTCGAAGCGGACCCGGTCGAAGTGTGGTGGCGGCACCAGACCCGCCACCAGCTCGCCTGCCTGCACTTCGGGGAAGCGGTCGCACAGGCTGCCAGACACGCAATGCAATCTAGCGCCGGGCACCGCAGTAGTGATCTGATGGGCCGGTGGACGACCGGGAGTTGTGGGAGGCATATGCCTGGCCCGAGCGCTGTGTGCGCGTGAACTTCGTGACCACCATCGACGGCCAGGTCACCGGGCCGGACGGTCGGTCGGGTTCCTTGAGCAGTAGCGAGGACCGACGGATCTTCCACATGCTGCGGGCGGGTGCGGACGCGATCCTTGTCGGCGCGGGGACGGCTCGCATCGAGCAGTACCGGAAGCCCGCGGTCAAACCCGAGTGGCTGCAGTTTCGGGGCAGCTCAGAACCGCCTGTGCTGATTATCGTCACCCGTACCGGGAACGTTCCGGACATCGAAGGAGCGATCACGGTGGACGGAACAGATTTGGCAGCTGTCACGAACGACTACCCACGCATTCTGTGCGAAGGGGGGCCGCACCTCTTCACCGCACTTCTCGAACAGGATCTGGTGGACGAGTTCACACTCACCCTGGACGGCCGGCTCGGCGGAGGCCGGAGCCTGCTCACTTCTCCCGTCACTGCCAAGGCCCGGCCCCAGCACGTCCACAGCGATGCTGACGGCCTTTACACGATCTGGACGCTGCGGTGATCGCGCCCATGGTGTCAGAGCCTCAGTGTTCGCTTGATGTCCTTGCGCATGAGCACCAGGTGCAGTTCGTCCGTTGGGCTCTGTTCGAACTCGGGTATCAAATGAAGGTAGAAGTCCTTCGCGTTCTGCGACTCGGCATGCACAAGCAGGCCACGACATCCGATGTCCTCGGAAAGTGCAGCGATGCGTGCAATCACATCGGCCAGCATCGCAGCACCCAGACCGCTGCCCTCGTGCCCGACATCGACTCCCAGCCGGGCCAGCAGGGCGACGGGTTGCGGGTAGCGGCTGGCGCCTTTGCGCAATCGAGCGGGCGCGGCATCAATGCTGAGGTGGGCCATGCACCAGGCGAAGTACGCAACCACACGGTTCGAACCGACTTCTGTGACCACGAAGACTCTGGTTGTGCCGGTGGCGTCCGCTTGACGGGCGAAGCGCTTCAACCAATCGGTCTGCTCCGAGGAATGACACACGAATTCGTCGATGTCATGGTGCGCTGCCAACGTCACCGGCGCGCGATACGTCACTCGGCGAACGGTGACGGCCGCTGGAACAAGGCAGCCAGACCTGGCAATTCACGCGCTGGCCGGGAGTTGAGGCCCTCCCACGCCGTCAATGCTGCCGAGTCGAGTTGGAAGGATTGTCTGTCCGCCAGCACCCGGCGAGCGGCGTCCGAGGCATGAGTGACGACAAACTCGGTCAGATCCGTGCCCGCTACTGCCACGGCGCGATCGATAAGAGCGCGTTCTTCGTCAGTTGTACGCAACTCCATCCGCCGGCTTCGACGTCGAGCAACCGCGTGAGCCATGAACTCCTCCTGTACGTCCATTGTACGGCCACGCGGTGTCGACGAACAAGTACGCATTCAAGAAGAGGACGGGCCATTCCGTGAAGCCGAGGACGATACCCCCCATGCTCGCCAAGGCGATCGGCGACAAGGTGCCAGACGGGCCGGGCCTGCTGTACGAGCCCAAGTGGGACGGGTTCCGCTGCCTGATCTTCCGTGACGACAAGGTGGTGCTGCAGAGTCGCAAAGAAGAGGACTTTTCGTACCTGTTCCCCGAGATTGTGGCGGTTGCCGAACACTTGCCGCCCGGGACCACTCTGGACGGCGAACTCGTCATCGTGGGCGATAAGGGGCTGGAGTTCGACCTGCTCAGCAATCGCATCCGGCCCCGCTCGGAAGCCGGCGGCTGGAAGATCCGGGAGCTCTCCCAAGCGACCCCAGCGCAATACGTCGCCTTCGACATTCTGGCGTGGCAGGGCGAGGACGTCAGCCAGAAGCCGTTCGCAGAACGCCGCGCACTACTGGAACAAGTGCTGCTCCCCGACTCGATGCACCTCACTCCCATCACCGACGACCCGGACTGCGCGCGCGAGTGGTTCAACATGTTCGAAGGCGCCGGTTTGGATGGTGTGGTGTGCAAGCCGGTCGACGCGCCATACACGCCAGGCAAGCGGATCATGCAGAAGGTCAAGCACGTGCGCACCGCCGACGTTGTGGTGGCGGCCTGGCGACCCTACAAGAACCCTGCGCCAGACGGTTCCGAGATGGTCGGCGCGTTGCTGCTGGGGCTCTACGACGACAACGGCGTGCTGCACAACGTGGGTGCGGCCGGGGCGTTCAGCCGGGAGATGCGGATCGGTCTGGCCAAGGAACTTGCCGCTATAGAGGTGGGGCCGGAGGACGAACACCCGTGGTCCTGGGGCGCCGCGGAAGGTCAGCGCGTACCCGGCATGCAGTCAAGGTGGAGCGGCAAGAAGGACATGGGATTCCATCCTCTGAAGCCGGTGCTGGTAGCTGAGGTCAAGTACGACCACATGCAGGGCGACCGGTTCCGGCACGTCGCATCGTTCGTGCGCTGGCGGCCGGATCGCGAGCCCCACAGTTGCACCTACGAGCAACTTGAGCAGCCGGTGCGCTTCGATATCTCCGCAGTCCTGGCCGGAGATCTGTGATGGCCAAAGAGACGTTCATCGAGGTCGGCGGACGCGAGGTCCGCGTCTCGAACCCGGACAAGGTGTACTTCCCCGAACCCGGCTACACGAAGTTGCAAGTGGTCGAGTATTACGCGGTGGTATCGGAGTTGATGCTCAAGTACGTCGTCGATCGGCCTACTGCCCTGGAGCGCTGGCCGGATGGCGTGCACCCCGACATCACGATGGCCCAGCGCGGCCGCCGTGTGAACCCGGGCGAGGCGTTCTACCAGAAGCGGGTCCCATCGCATGCTCCCGACTGGATCAAGAGCCACCAGATTGCGTTCCCGAGCGGCCGGACCGCCGACGAGATCACGCCGACCGAGCCGGCCGTGATCGCCTGGTGCGCGAACCTCGGCACGATCGTCTTTCACCCCTGGGCGGTGACGGCACCGGACGTCGACCACCCCGACGAGCTGCGCCTGGACCTCGATCCGCAGCCGGGCACGGACTTCCACGACGCCGTGCGGGCGGCGGCCGTACTGCGCGACATCCTCGACGAGCTCGGGATGACCGGCTGGCCCAAGACCTCCGGCGGGCGCGGCCTGCACATCTTCGTTCCCATCGAGCCGCGCTGGGACTTCATCGACGTTCGGCACGCTGCTATAGCGATCGGCCGGGAGATGTCGCGCCGTGCACCCGAGCTGGTCACGGTCGAGTGGTGGAAGGAGAACCGTGGGCAGCGGATCTTCCTGGACTACAACCAGAACGCCCGGGATCGCACGATCGCCAGCGCCTTTAGTGTGCGGCCGCGAGCGCTGGCTCCGGTGTCCACTCCCCTGACCTGGGACGAGGTGCCCGAAACGGATCCGGGCGACTGGACAATCGCCACCGTCCCCGACCGGATCGCCGAGGTGGGCGACGTGCACGCGGACCGTTGGGGGCAGGCCTTCGACCTCACACCGGCTCTGGAGTTGTACGACGGCGACGAGATGCCTTATCCCCCGGACTACCCGAAGATGCCCGGTGAGCCGAAGCGTGTGCAGCCCAGCCGGGCGCGGGACGACTGACTCCTGCACCCCGACATCCGCTAGACCGATGTCTTTGCTTTGCCCCCTAACCGTTGTCGGCAGGTCTAGCGGATGACACCGAACGCGCGTCGAAGGATCACTTGGCCGCTTGGGATGGCGACTGACGAGGCGTAGAATGATCACGTAGCCGGTGGGGGCGCCGGCACCCGGTGGTCGGATGCCCGACACCTCCTCGCTGGGGGTGCGCCATGCGAAGCAGATTGCGCCGCTGTTCGGTAGCAGCGGTCCTTGCCGTCATCCTGGGGGTGGCAGCGCCGCCGGTGGCAGCCGATCCGGTGGTCATCCAAACCATCGAGGGGTTCACAACACCCATCGCCATGGTCCTTGCTCCTGACGGTCGCAGCCTGTACGTGGCGGACCCCGGCGCCGGCGTGGTGTCAGTGATTGACACCGAAACGAATGCCAGGATCACTCAGATCACCGGTTTCTCCGAGCCGGTAACGATGGCCGTCACGCCAGATGGGTCTCGTGTCTTGGTCAGCAATTACACCGGCAACACCGTGTCAGTGATCAACACCGCTACGTATCAGAAGAGCGACATACCGGGCTTCATCAAACCCCGCGGCATTGCGATCGTGCCCGACGGCACCCGTGCCTACGTCGCCAATGTCGGCACCAACTCGGTGGCGGTGATCGACCTCGTCACGCGGCACAAGCTCGACAACGAGATCAGTGGCTTCACGCACCCCTGGTCGCTGTCGATCACCCCCGATGCGCGTCGGGCCTACGTCACCAACGACTGGAGTGACGACATCTCCGTCATCGATCTCGAGTCGCAGGCGAAGGTGCCCACGGAGATCACCGGGTTTCTGCATCCCATGGCCGTCGTTGTGAGCCCGGATGGTACTCGGACGTACGTGGCCAACTCCGGGGGTCACGCCCTATCCGTCATCGACACGCTCACGAACACCAAGCTGGAATCCGACATCGGCGGCTTCGTGTGGCCGATCGGGATCGCTGTGTCCGCGGACGGCACCCACGTCTATGTGGCCGATATGAATGCCCATTCGATGGTCACGATTGACACCGCCAGCAATACCAAAGTCAGCCAAATCACTGGTCTCGACGGTGCGGTGTCAGTGGTCCTCACGCCCGACGGCACCCGTGCGTACGTCGCAAACTTCTGGGGCAGTTCGGTGTCGGACGTGGCCCTGCGTCCCGCTCCGCCGACAGCGGTGGCCGCCTCACCCGGCACTGAAGCCGTCGCCGCGACGTGGGATCCGCCGGCCTTCACCGGTGGTCAGCCGATCACCTCCTACATCGCCACGGCCTCACCGGGAGGTCAGTCCTGCACAGCCAACGCGGCAACGAACTGCACGATCGAAGGGCTGGTCGCCGGAGGTACCTATACGGTCACCGTGACAGCGACGAACAGCATTGGGACCAGCGCTGCGAGTACGCCCAGTGCCCCAGTGATCCCGTCGGCCAAGCCAGCGGTGCTGCAGCGGCCAGGTTCGGTGAGCCACCTCAAGGCCAAGGTCCGGCGCGGCAAGGTCCGGGTCAAGTGGGTGAGGGCCGTCAGCGTTGACTTCTACCGGGTCCGCATCTCCAAGCCCGGTGGGAAGACGTACAAGGCCTGGCACCGCACAACCCAGCGGTCGTTCACGGCCAAGGTCAAGCACGGGAAGAAGTACCGCCTACAGGTGGTAGCGGTGAATGCCGCGGGACCGGGCGCGGTCGCCACGATCCGATTCAAGGGCAAGTGAGCCTGGCCGGGACGACGAGGTGGGAGTCGCTCAACACCCAGTTGCTGCGCTGCGCGTTACCGACCCCAACGACGTCACCTGGTCGAAGGATGCGATCCCGAACTGGAACGCGTTTCCATCGCGGGCGAACCCAACGCTCCAGCCACCTTGGGCGCGGTCCGGCTTGTCGGCGACTTGCGTCACCCACTTGCTCGCCGACGTGTACTGCGGGTAACGCACCAGCCAGGTAGTGCCTGAGTTCGTCGCGACTGGACGGGAGCCTATCTGTGTGCTCCACGCCCCGCTGTCGCACAACGTGATGCTGACCGCCTGGCCGTCCCCGCGCATCCCTGTGAAGGTGTAATTGGCCAACTGACTACGAATCGATGCCACGCTTCGACACGACCTGTACTTCTGCTTCAATCGCTTGGCTTTGGCATTCTTCCCCGATTTCGCTGCTTTCGTAACCTTGGCCTTCAGTGCGGTACAGGTGGTTGTGGTCGAGGCTGCCTGTGCGGGGATGGCGGCGCCCACCAGCGTCAGCGCCGCAACCGACGCCAGGGCGATGAGTTTCATCTGGTCAGGCTAGGGAAGCCGCGGCCTTCGTGTCCAGAGTCGTCCCACAAAGCCGCGCGACTACGAGCTCTGAGCGGGCTTGCACGGTGAGTGCGTTTGCGACAAACCCCTCCGCGTGTCCTACCGAACCCCTAGGTTTGATCACAAGGGACACGGGAGGCGTCATGGCCAAGGGACTGACCGGCGGACAGGTGATCGCGAAGATGCTCGCGGCCGAAGGGGTCACCGACATGTTCGGGATCATCGACGGCACCTACTTCGGGCTGTACCGGGCCCTGAACGACAGCGGCATCGAACTGCACTCCCCCCGGCACGAGGCAGCTGCGATGCACATGGCCGGCGCCTACGCCCGGCTCACTGGACGGCTGGGCGTTGCGATGGCGTCGAACGGACCGGGCGTTGCCAATGTGCTGCCTGGCGTTGCTGTCGAGGAGGGCGAGGGCAACCGGATTCTGCTCATCACGTCGTCGCGGCGCGTGCCGATCGCCTACCCCGAGCGTGGCGGCACCTACCAGTACTTCAACCAGGTGGGCGTGACCGCGCCGATGACGAAGTTTTCGATCCACGTCCCGTCCGCCGACCGCATCCCCGAACTCATGCGGCGGGCCTTGCGCGTCAGCTTCACCGGCCGTCCCGGGGTCGTGCATATCGACATCCCGGAGAACATCATCAACCAGCCGACCGAACTCGACGACAGTGCGATCCGGCCGCCGGACTCCTA
>WBZP01005723.1_pt1 | contig 12536 bp, 9 predicted proteins | sample 5204301 | NCBI WGS metagenome assembly WBZP01 (sample SAMN12412401, study PRJNA552823) | activated sludge metagenome | isolation source: activated sludge from nitrification reactor of wastewater treatment plant... | place: USA: Pennsylvania | collected 2017
GACATCAAGATCGAATTCAATCAGCGCGTCGAGCTGATCACCACCAAGACCGAGACCGAGGCCGAGGAGAACGACATCAACCCCGACCAGCTGAAGATCAGTCTCGAGTTCGAACAGCGCCCGAAGCCGACCGATACGGCCCTCGAGCAGCTGATCGACAACTCCCTCTCCTGGCGCTTCAAGGAGCGTGAGGCCGAGGCGGTGGTGAAGGACGAGGAAACCCCGGCCGAGGACGAGTCACCCGAAGAATAAGGAGTGATCGCCGGTGCTGACGGGCAAGCACATCCTCCTGGGCGTCACGGGCGGTATCGCGGCCTATAAGAGCGCGCTGCTGGTCCGTGAATTCGTGCGTGCGGGCGCGGAGGTGCAGGTCGTGATGACCCCCTCCGCCACGCAGTTCGTTACACCGCTCACCTTCGCGACACTCTCCCGGCGGGACGTCATCATCGAGATGTTCCCGCCCTCACCGGACCAGCCCACGTCCCAGTGGACGAAGCACATCGACCTGGGCATCTGGGCCGATTGCATGCTCATCGCTCCCGCCACGGCCAACACGATCGCGAAGATCGCCGCGGGCATGGCGGACAACTTCCTGACCTCCCTGGTGCTCGCCCTGCGCGGGCCTCTCGTTGTCGCGCCCACGATGGATGTGGACATGTACAACAACGTGGCGACGCAGCACAACATCGGTGTGCTCCGTTCACGCGGCGTACACATCGTGGAACCGGACGCAGGCGAACTCGCGAGCGGATTGTCCGGACCGGGCCGCCTGCCCGAGACCGCCGTGCTCGTCGAGGCCGTGACGAACGTGCTGCGGGGGATGGCGAAGGACCTTACGGGCAAGCGCGTGCTCGTCACCGCCGGACCGACACAGGAACCGATCGATCCCGTCCGCTATCTCGGCAACCGTTCCTCCGGCAAGATGGGCTTCGCCATCGCGCGCGCCGCGGCGCTGCGCGGTGCACAGGTGACGCTGATCGCCGGGCCCGTTGCCCTTCCCACACCGCCGGGTGTGCAACGTGTGGATGTGCAGACCGCACACGAGATGGCCGATGCCGTGGCGGACCACTTCGACGCGTGCGACGTGCTGGTGATGGCTGCCGCCGTCGCGGACTTCGCGCCGGCCGCACCGGCCGACAGCAAGATCAAACGCGAGACTCTGGGCACCGACCGCTTCGTGATCGAATGCGTGAAGAACCCGGATATCCTCCGGACCGCAGGCGAGAAGCGGACGCATCAGGTGCTGGTAGGGTTCGCGCTCGAGACCGACAACGGCCTGGAGCACGCGCGGAAGAAGCGCGCCGGCAAGAAACTGGACCTCATCGTGTTGAACGATCCGCGCGTGGAAGGCGCGGCGTTCGGGTCCGAGACCAATGTGGTCACACTCATCGGGAGCGATGACATGCCCGAGGCGCTGCCGCGCATGTCGAAACACGATGTCGCGCAGCGGATCCTGGACCGCGTTCTCCACATCTTACCCCCGGCCCGTTCATAACGGCGCAACGATCCATGGCAGACCTGTTGACAACGCTGCAGCGTGTACTGCAGGACGAACGCGAAGTGTTCGGCGATTTTCTCGTGCTCGACGAGCATTCGCCGCGCCGCGAACGTCCGCCCGCCCCGCAGCCGGCGGCCACCACGCCCGTGACCGCCCCGCAACCCGACGCCCCGCCACCGTCGCCGGCCGCGACGCAGCAGGCGACCGTGACGGGCGATGTGCCGCCGCCGGAAGCCTACGACGGACCACCGATAGCCATGTACCCATCAGGAGATCCAGAGCCGTTGCCGCAGAAACGCGCAGTCAAAGGAACGACACCGAACGCCGCACCGAAGCCCCCTGCGGGCGGCGCAGTGAACCCCGCATGGACGACGGCCGCGACGCTGCCCGCGCTGGATGCCTGCATCAATATGTGCCTGCAATGCCCCCTCGGCTCGACACGCACGAAGTTCGTCTTCGGCGTGGGCAACCCGGATGCACGCCTGATGTTCGTGGGCGAGGCCCCGGGTGCGGATGAGGACGCGCAGGGCGAACCGTTCGTGGGCCGCGCCGGACAGTTGCTGAACAAGATCCTCGCGGCGATCAGCATGAAGCGTGAGGAAGTGTACATCGCGAACATCCTCAAATGCCGCCCGCCGAACAACCGCACGCCCATCCCGGAAGAGGTGGATGCGTGCATGCCGTTCCTGAAGAAGCAGATCGCCATCGTGAAGCCGCAGATCATCGTCTGCCTCGGCCTCACGGCCGCGCAGAACCTGCTCGGCATCAGCGACAGCCTGGGCAAGCTGCGCGGACGGAAACTCACGTTCGAAGGCATCCCGCTGGTCGTGACATATCATCCTGCCGCACTGCTCCGGAACCCGAACTGGAAACCGGCGGCATGGGAGGACTTTCAGGCCGTGCAGAAGTTCCTGGCGGAGCATGCCGGCGATGTGAAGGAGGGAACGAGCGTTGGCTGAGCGTGTGACGACAGGCGGCATCGACCTGGTGCCGGAACGGATCCTGCAGGAAGGGCGCGTCCCGCCCCATGCGGTGGAAATCGAAGAGCAGATCGTCGGCGCGATGCTCCTCGAGAAGGAAGCGATCTCCAAGGCGCTGGAAGTGATGGATGACGAGGTCTTCTACGCCGAGCGCAACAGGAAGATCTTCCAGGCGATCATCGCGTTGTTCGAGCGCGGTGAACCGGCGGACAGCATCACCGTCGCCGAGGAACTGCGCCGGCGCGGACAGCTCGAGGCCGCGGGCGGACAGGCATACCTCGTCGAACTCACGATGAAGGTGAGCAGCGCGGCGAACGTGGAATACCACGCGCGCATCGTACTCGAGAAGGCCATCCTCCGCCGCCTCATCGCAGAGAATTCCAAGATCACGGCGCGTGCGTTCAGCCCGTCCGAGGATGCGTTCGATCTCCTCGATGATGCCGAGCAATCGATCTTCAAGATCTCCGAGTGGCGCCTGAAGAAGAGCTTCGTCTCCATGGACCGTGCGTTGCACAGCACGCTGGAGAAACTCGAAGCCATCCACGGGAAGCACGAGGGCGTGAATGGCGTCCCGACCGGTTTCCGCGACCTGGATACGCTCACCGGCGGATGGCAGTCATCCGATCTCATCATCGTTGCCGGACGTCCGAGCTCCGGCAAGACGGCATTCGCCCTGTCGCTTGCCGCCAATGCGGCGTTGCACAAGAGCAAGCCCACCACCGTCGGCATCTTCTCGCTGGAAATGGCAACCGAGCAGCTCATCATGCGTCTGCTCTGTGCCGAGGCGCGCGTGGATGCGCATGCGGTGCGCACCGGGCGCCTCCCCGACGAGGAATGGACGCGGCTGAGTCTCGCTGCCGGCCGCCTCGCGAAGGCGAGCCTGTTCATCGACGACACGGCGAGTCTCGGTATCCTGGAACTGCGCGCGAAGGCGCGGCGCCTCAAGGCCGAGCACAACGCCGGCATCATCGTCATCGATTACCTCCAGCTTATGCAGGGCCCGAAGGGCGCCGAGAACCGTGAGAAGGAGATCTCGGCCATCTCGCGCTCGCTGAAAGCGCTCGCGAAGGAACTCAACGTGCCGGTGATCGCGCTCTCGCAGCTGAGTCGCGCCGTGGAAGGCCGCACCGATAAACGCCCGATCCTCTCCGACCTTCGCGAGTCGGGTGCCATCGAACAGGATGCCGACGTCGTCCTCTTCGTGCACCGTCCTGAAATGTACACCGACCCGAAATCCGACAAGGCCGCCGAGTTGCAGGGGCGTGCGGAGATCATCATCGGCAAGCAGCGTAACGGCCCGATCGACGACGTGAACCTCGCGTTCGTGCACCGCTACGCGCGCTTCGAGAACCTCGCGCTGCCGGGCCTCCACCAGGCTCCCGCGCAGCTCGAAGAACCGCCGTTCTAGTGAGGCATACATGACGACGACGCGCAGAACATTCCTCGGCCAGCTGGCGATCCTTGCCGGCGGCGCCGCCCTCGGCAGCCGCGCAGCCCACGCGTTCGCCATCGAGCGGACCGACGAGGAGATCTTCCGCGATGCGATGGCCTGGGCGACGAAGAAGGGCCTCGCGAAGCTCCCCGTCGGCGAAGCCATGGCCGCCTTCGGCGAACACTTCACCGGCACCCCCTACGTTGCCCATTCCCTGGAAGCCGACGGCCCCGAACACCTCATCGTGAACCTGCGCGGCTTCGACTGCCTCACCTTCGTCGAGAACATGCTCGCAATGGCGCGGTGCATCCGGACGGGCGGCACCACGTTCGCGGACTTCCGCCGGCAGCTCACCCTGATCCGGTACACGGGCGGCGTCATCGACGGGTACCCCAGCCGCCTGCACTACTTCACCGACTGGATGAAAGACAACGGGGCCAAAGGGGTGGTGCGCCCGCTCACGCAGGAGCTGGGTGGCGCGGCCTACACGAAAACCATCGATTTCATGTCCACCCACCCCGGTTCCTACCGGCAACTTGCCGATACGGCGTTCGTACAACGCATAAAGGTCCGCGAAGCGGCCCTCAGTGCCGGCCCACTCTATTATATAGCTGCGGACAAGATCGCCGGCATCGAGGGGCAGTTGCGGAGCGGTGATGTGGTCGGGACCGTCACGACCATGGCAGGGATGGATATCGCGCATACGGGCATGGTCCTGAAGAAGGATGGCAAAGCCCGCTTCCTCCACGCGCCACTGTCGGGCAAGAAGGTGCTGGTGTCCGATGGGACCCTGGCGGCATACATACAGAGCATTCGTTCTCACACGGGCATCATCGTCGGCCGACCACTCGAGCCGGCACGATAGCCTGATCCAATCATACAAGGGAGTGCAACCATGAAGAAAGCAATGTTCCGGACGGCGCTGGTCCTTGGCCTGCTGGCGCTCTATACCCTCGGTGCCGGGGCACAGGGGATGTACTGGGAAAGCGAGATGACCAGCGACAAGAATCCGGGCGCGGGGATCTCGAAGACCTGGTACATGCCCAAGATGCTGAAGATCGAGACCGGCGAGGACGGGAACTATGCGATCCTGCGCCTGGACCAGGAGAAGCTGATCATGGTCCATCCGTCGAACAAGACGTATTCGGTGATGACCTTCGCCGAGCTGGAAGCGGGCATGAAGCAGGCCAACGCACAGCTCGAGAAGATGAAGGAGCAGATGAAGAACATGCCGGCCGAGCAGCGCGCCCAGATGGAGAAGATGATGGGCATGTCCGCCGGCGGTGATGCGAAAGTGTCCGTGAAGAAGCTCGCCGATACCCGCACCGTGGGCACCTATGCGTGCGCGCACGTGAAGATCATGAAGGGGACCGATGAGTTCGCGGACCTCTGGGTGACGCGCGGCATCAAGGGGTTCGATGCGATGCGTGCCGACCTGCAGGCCTACTCGAAGAGGATGGCGGCCCTGAACCCGCGCATGGGTGAGGACCTCGGCCGTGCGATGGAGCAGATCGATGGCTTCCCGATGCAGACCACCGCGATGGGGATGACCACCATCGTGAAGAAGGTCGAGCCCCGCACCACGCCGGCCGCCGAGTTCGCACCGCCGACGGGGTACAAGCAGGTGGACATGAAGGAGATGAGCGGACACTAGGAGTGGTGCAGCACGTGAACGCGGACAATGAGCCGCGCACGTTGGTCCGTGAACAGCACGACGCCAGGGAGGGCTTCCCTGGCGTCGTCATGCTTTGGGGAAGTCGAGTCCGTGCACGCACCGCGGGTTCGTCGTCTTCTGCACCATCTGGAACCGGTCCCAGCATGCATCGGAGACCTTTGTGAGTGCATGGAAGACGTGGTACTGGATCGCCAGGTTGCGGAGTGACCTGCCGGTGACGCCGATGAGTCCGAGACGGAACTGGATGTCCGAATCCTCGCCGCATCCCGGACCGTTGTAGAGTTCATCGAAGCCGTTGATCGCAACGAGGTCCGCCTTCCAGGCGGAGAAGTTCGAACCGAGCATGCCGCGCACGTTGCGCAACAGTATCGTGCGGAGGATCGCCGACGGGATGCGGATGCCGTCCTCGATCCGCAGCGCATGGCCGTTCAGGCCGTCCATCCAGTCGGCCCAGCCGTACCGGTCGTAGGCGCCCGAGGTGATGCGCTCGAGGGAAAGCTGTGAGGCCCAGCGCTGCGATGTCTCCACGCGCCTTCCGAGGAGCACGCGGCCCGGCCTGCGCTGCTCGTAGTGGTCGCGCAGGAAATGCCGCGACGGTATGCAGTCGCCATCGATGAACACGATCTGGTCGGCGTGCGATGCGCGGATCGCATTGTTCAGCATCGTGTTCTTCCGCCAGCCGAGGTCCTCGTGCCAGAGGTGCCCGAGGGGATATGTGTACCGTGTGCGTGCATCGCGCACCACATCGGCGATCGCGGGGCCCGACCCATCGTCGGCGACGATCACTTCGAAATCGGCGAACGATTGCCGCGCACAAGCGGCCAGGACATAGCGCAGCAGGTCCGCCTTATTATAGACGGCAATGACGAGGGTCAATGCCGGGGGTGTGGTGGGTTCTGGCATGGATAGCAAGATACAAAAAAAGGGGAGAAATTCACCGTCCGACTTGACCTTTTCACCGGACCCATCTATCTTTTGTCTCCTGCCCGGACGCACCTGGCAACACCTCCGGCAGCCCATGGCCCGGCGCGGGCCCGTCCGATGAAGGGGAGAATCTTCACGTGAAGCAGAACGACATCGCCATTCAGATCCACGCCGTTACCGGTATCGCCCTTGCCGAGCTCCGCAAGAAATTTCCCGGGTGTGAGTTCGACCTCATCGTCCGCGATTTTGCCCCGTCCATCCACATCCAGATCCGCAAGAATCAGTTCTCTGAACTCCTGACGCACACAACGGAAGGCTTCGTGTTCGAGGAGTTCTGTCTGGATACCCCGAGTGCGCAGGGGACGATGCACTACAAGGACGGTGTGCGGATGAATTACCAGAAGACCGTCGCCTTCCTGCGGGACCTGAAAAAGGTGCCGGTCCTGCAGGAACTCGAGGCGTATGCCGGCTATCACGACCTGATCCCCTGGTGGCGTGACCAGCAGAAGCACGAGGGGTTCTTCCGGATCCTGCAGAATAAATATCCGCAGATCTTCTCCCACCTCGACTACGCTACGACGACGAAGGAACTGACGACCGTGCTGAAGGCGGCGATCGAGCGGCGGTACCGGACGAACGCGATCGAGCATCATATCCGCGAACGGCGGGGGATCGAGGACCGGCTGGCGGGGATCATGGACTGGCATCTCCATGCCAGTGAGGCGTGGTTCGCGCAGATCCGTGGGTTCATGCCTGAACTGTCAACGCAGGGATTCCAGCGCATCACGGTGACGGAGATCGTTCCCCGCGGACGCGACACGTACTGGGGAGATGTCGGCGGCAAGACGGTGAAGCTCGGTACGTTCAAGGAATTGAATACGGAGTTCGTGCTGTCGCAACGCGATGCGCTCGGCGCCGAAGCGCTCCTCGCCGACGAACAATTGCTCCGGGAGTACCGGGACCTCTTCCTTCATATGCTCGTGGCCCGCCGGTACCTGTTCCCGGAGGCGATCGATCAGATCCTCGAGTTCGAATCGCGTGCGATGGACCAGGACCTGGAGCGGTTGCAGTGCGACGACGAGTTCCGCACGTTCGCGTATCGGTCCTTTGCCACCTCCAGCCAGCTCTTCATCGAGAAGCTGTACCGCACCCACAGCCTCGTGCGTGACGTGAGCGCACCGGATGCGATGATGCAACCCCTGCCCGGCTGACCACACCAGGACTCCGCCCAACCGGTGTCCAATATCGGTCACGTGTTCATGCGCGAACGCGGGATCCCGTCCCCGGCCCTGCCCCAACCCGCAATGCGCATTGTCCGCACATTTCGTGCGAATTCCTGTCTGATTCAGCAGTAACTTTACCGCCCGCCTTAATTTCTATGGCACCATCGTTGCAACAGTGAAACCGGTGAACTCTCCCTACGGCCGGGGGCACGGACGTCGTTGTCCCGCCCGGTGGGACCAGTGTGCTGGGAGGTCCCGGCGCACCGCACCGCGGCACGTTCCAATCACAAGGGGAATGGCCATGAAAACCATTCACACGATCACGATGCTGTGCGCGTTGGCATGCGGCATGGCCACGTCCGTCCGGGCTCAGGACGAGTACTCGGACCTGCATGTCTTCGGTTACCTGCAGGCGGCATACGTGGAGATCCCCGAATCCTTCCTCGGGCCGCGGTCCACGACGTTCTTCGTCCAGCAGGCCAACCTGATGGCCGCGAAAGAGTTCGACAACCACTTCAGCTCCTTCCTCAACCTGCAGTTCACGAACGGCTTCAACAGCAAGCTGGGTTGGGGGACCATGAACCTCGAGGAGGGGTGGGTCAAGTACAGCTACAGTTCGGCCTTGAATGTGAAGGGCGGACTCCTCCTGCCGACCTTCAATGCGATGCTGCAGGTGCGGAACCGCACGCCATTGTTGCCGTACATCGTCCGTCCGCTCGTCTATGAACCGCTCATGACCGACCGGCTCAACATCGAGGCCTTCCTGCCGGTCCGTGCCAACGTCGAGGTCTACGGCAGTGTGCCGATCGCCCATGCGCTCGACATCGAATATGCGGTCTTCCTCGGGAACAGCGAGTCGTCGTACATCATCAGCGGACAGGGTGCGGGCTTCCAGGTGTCAGGGATGGATACCTCGATGTCCAAGTTGTGGGGTGGGCGCATCGGCATGGCCACGTCGTGGATGCGTGCCGGTGTCTCCATGACCTCGGACAAGGAGAACCAGGTCGCATTCGGGTTGGGGACGCTGCCCCGCTACCGCTACGGCGCCGACCTGAGTGTGCATATCGCGCAGTTCAGCTTCGACGGGGAGGTCCTTCTCGTCCGCCCCGGTATGGACGCCCGTCAGAAGGCGGTCCTCGCCCTCGTGGGCACGTTCAACCCGGCGCTCGGGACCGACCTTGACAGGCAATTCCTGTACGGCACGGTGCTCTGGGACATCAGCGAAGCGACGTACGTGTATGGTGGGTTGAGCACCCTGAAGGTCGACGACTACAAAGGCATGGCCCAGGGCGTGGATGAATGGACCATCGGCGGAGGATGGCGCCCCAACGAGAATATCGTCCTCAAGGCACAGTACGCGAACATCCGGTGCACAAGCCCGTTCTTCCCGTTGGACCTCGGGCTGCCCATCATCGCCATCAGCGTGATGTTCTAGGGAGCCCGGCCATGAAACGATCGCTCCTGTGTGCATTCCTGCTGACAGCCTGTATCGCGATGGCGAACGGCCAGATCGTGGTCATCGCTCATCCTACCGTTCCCGGCTCTTCGATCGACAAGGAGACGTTGATCGATATCTACATGCTCACCATGACGAAGTGGGAGGATGATACCCCCGTCCGCGTGTTCGCGCTGAAGAAGGGGACCGTGGGCACCGAGTCGTTCTATGGCTCTCTCGGCCTCAATATCCTGACGCTGAACAAGCAGTGGATGCGGAAGCAGCTGACAGGCGAAGGACGGGCCCCGGCGCTCGTGAGTGAGGAAGAGATCGTGGCGCGTGTCGCGGCGACCCCCGGCGCCATCGGATTCGTTGACGCATCACGCGTCACGGCGAACGTCAAGGTCCTCCGGAAGGTGACGCAGTAATGAAGCCGTTCTTCTCACGCCAGCCCCGCCTCGGACTCATGATCGGCACCCTCGTGGTCCCGATGGTGGTCTTCTCGATCGGCATCGCGTGGCGGTACAGCAGCGCCATCGAGGACGACATGCTGCAGCATGCCACCGACAAAGCGGCGGTGTCGTGCGAGATCCTCGCCTCGTCCGTTGGCATGGGGCTGAGCGAGGGGAGCTTCGACCTCGTCCAGCGTTCGTACGATATGGTGAAGCGCGACACCACCCTGAGCTATGTCGGGATCTTCGACGATGCCGAAGTGCCGCTCATCGAATACAATCCCTCGTTCGTCACCATTCCGCCCAACATCGCTTTGACGGGACCGGTGCACAGCGAGGACCACCTCGATGCGATTATCGCAGAGCACGTGGCGCAGTATCAGGGAAAGGTGTACGGCCGCGTGTGTGTGGCCTATGCGATGGCCCCCGTCCATGCCCGCATCCGTTCCATACGGATGTGGTCCCTGCTGGTCGCGCTGATCGTGCTTGGCATCGGCCTCTATGGAGTCCGATTGCTGCGCGGCCAGGACGCACACCTTCGCGAAGCGACCAACGCGCTGGCGAAATCACAGCGCTTCCTGGACGATATCGTGGACAATGCGCCCGTGGTCATTCTGGCGAAGGATACGCGGGACGACAACAGGATCGTGCTGTGGAACAAGGCCTGCGAGGATGTCTTCCGGCAACGGAAGGACGTGATGCTGGGGAAACACCTCGGCGACATCCTGCCTGAATGGGAAGGGGACGAGATCAGAAAGAGCGACGAACGCGTCCAGGCGACCGGCTCGATCGTCGAGGTCCCGATGCAATACATCACTCCCGCCAACGGACCCGCACGCCTCCTGCGCACCAAGAAACTCCCGCTGTTCGACGCACACGGAAGGATCTCGCACATCCTCACGATCGGCGAGGACATCGAAGAGCAGACGCGATGGGAGGCTGAACTCCTGCAGGCCAAGGAGAAAGCCGAAGCCGGCTCCCGGGCGAAGGGGGAATTCCTCGCGAACATGAGCCACGAGATCCGCACCCCGATGAACGGCATCCTCGGCATGACGGACCTTGCGCTGCGCACCGAACTGACGGACCGGCAACGGAAATATCTCAACGCCGTGCGGTCGTCCGCGGAGTCCCTGCTGGTCGTGGTGAACGATGTGCTGGATTTCTCGAAGATCGAGGCCGGCAAACTCGTGCTCGAGAAGACCCCGTTCGACATCCGTGAGACCGTGGGCGACGTCGTGAGGACGATGTCCGTGCATGCACGGACGAAACGTCTCGAGCTGATCGCGGACGTCGCCCACGACGTGCCGCAGGTGCTGGACGGCGATCCCGTCCGCATCTCGCAGGTGCTCACCAACCTCGTCGGGAACGCGCTGAAGTTCACCGAGGAAGGCGAGATCGTGGTCCGCCTGACACGTGAAGCACTCGAGGGGAACGCTGCCACGCTGCACTTCCGCGTTCAGGACACCGGCATCGGCATCCCCGAGGAGAAGCGCACGAGCATCTTTGAATCGTTCACGCAGGCCGACCTGTCCACCACCCGGAAGTACGGCGGCACCGGCCTCGGCCTCACGATCACCGCACGTTTGCTCGCCCTCATGGGTGGCACCGTCACGGTGGAAAGTGAGCCCGGCAAAGGATCGGTGTTCTCGTTCACCATCACGCTGGGCGTCGTGGAAGGCCACAGCGGCTTCCGCCCCCGCGGCGTGGAACGGCTGGAGAGCATGCGTGTGGTGGTCCTGGACGACAACAAGACCAGCAGGTACCTCATCTGCGATTCCCTCGCGCACTGGAACATGCGTCCGACCCCGGTGGAGAACCCGTGGGACGTGCAGGATATCCTGGTGAAGGCGGACGGGTCGCTCACGCCGTATCAGGTCGTGATCGTGGACTCGCGGATGCCGGGCGCCACCGGCGGCGAACTCATCCGTGCGCTCTCCACCGTGGCGTTGAAGACGCGGCCCCGGTTCATCATGCTCGCCGAAGACATCCATGAGGCCGATGCCGCGGAGGACCCGCTCACGTGGCCGGACATTGTCATCGAGAAACCGATGAAGCAGTCGGAGTTGTTCGACGCCATCGTCACGGTGCTCGACAGGGACCAGTCGTTCGCGGTCCGCAAGACCATGGGCGAATCCATCGCCCGGGCGGTGAGGCCGCTCCGCGTCCTGCTCGCCGAGGACCATATCGTGAACCAGGAACTCGCCCTGGGTATCCTGGAACTCGCCGGTCATACCACCACGCTCGCGCGCAACGGTAAGGAAGCCGTGGATGCGCTGTCGTGGCAGGAATTCGATGTCGTGCTCATGGACGTGCAGATGCCGGAGATGGACGGGTTCCAGGCGACCGGGATCATCCGCGAGCGTGAAAGGGAGACGGGCGGACACATCCCCATCATCGCCATGACCGCACACGCCATGAGCGGCTACAAGGAGAAGTGTCTGGCTGCGGGCATGGACGACTATCTTTCGAAACCCGTGCGGGCAACACACCTTCTCGACCTCCTCAACAAGATCGGGCACCGGTCGGTTGAACCGATCGCGACGAAGAAACCCCTTGCGGCAGCGGCCGCATTGGGCCAGCCTTCGCCGGCGATGGAGGCGTTCCATGGTGCCGTCTTCGACAAAGAGGAAGCATGCAGGCAGTGCCTCGACAATACCGATCTGCTTCGCCGCGTGGTGCAGAGTTTCCACGACAGTCTGCCTGCGCTGAAGCATGATCTGGCAACGACCCTCGCCGCGGGCGATCATGCCGCCGCAACGAAGGCGGCACATACGCTGAAGGGCGCGACCGGCAGCATCGTTGCCCAGCGCGCCTCGCTCGGCTCCCTCGCCATCGAACAGGCGGCGAAGGCCGGCGACATCGCGAAGGCACGGGACGGCTGGCGCGTTCTTCAGGAAGAACTCCTCCAACTCGAAGA
>WBZP01005726.1_pt1 | contig 12532 bp, 11 predicted proteins | sample 5204301 | NCBI WGS metagenome assembly WBZP01 (sample SAMN12412401, study PRJNA552823) | activated sludge metagenome | isolation source: activated sludge from nitrification reactor of wastewater treatment plant... | place: USA: Pennsylvania | collected 2017
CCGCATTAAGGATTGGCGGCGGATTGCGATGCGTTACGACCGCTGCGCCCACACGTTCTTCTCGGCGATCTGTCTCGCCGCAACCGTCATCTTCTATCTCAAAGAATGAGTCCTGAGCCTAGCCACTGCTTCTCCTCATCCAAATAGTAGCATTTGATGGCTTGCATGACTTGCCCCATTCGTGACGACGGACATGAGTCGAAGAATGAACGGATCAAAAGGCTACAGGCACCTTCCAATATGCGATCCAGGATCGGTCAACGAGTTTTTCTGAGAGCATCTCCATGGCCGCGTTCTAGGTGGCACAGGCTTGTGTCACGTTCAGCAGGAGGCATGGTGACAAGATTGTAGGAAATCGAAGTTTCTGGTCCTCAGCGGTTGCTGATCATCGCAAACATGAGCTCTTCAACTCGTGCGCGGCGCTTGCTCTGTGCGCGCGACATGGGGCGAGGTAGGGTCGGTGTCTGACTATGAAACCGAGCGTGCTCTTTCGGATCAGACGGCTGATAGTGCTCTTGATCCTTGACGAGTTCTGGTTCTTGATGCTGGCCGGTGAGCTCTTGGTGCAGTTGCCAGAGTTTCACTTGTAGCTCTTCGAACGACTCCCCTTGTACCTCGTACTCAGGGTAGCCTTCCAGGTAGCCGCGCCAGCCGTTGGTGTCTTGCCAGAGGATGTATTTTGAAGAACGCATTTGGAAAGTATAGCCTGACATTTTATATGCGCAAGTGAAGAGGGGGAAACAACCGATGGGACGGGCCGCAGCGATACTTTTCGCTGGACGACCAATGACTTAAGATCTGGAACCTTCTTGCGATCCCAATCCTGTGGATACGCGTCCTTGTATCATGCGGCGTTCCTTCAAGGCCTCCAGGAATTGGACGAAATGGCTGAGTGAATCGGTGAATGTGCTGTGGCACTGAAAGCACGTTGATGATTCTCGCTCTGTCCTGGAATCGATCGTTTTATGAACAGTGAAGCACTCAGTTTGAGCCGCATTGATGTGGAGAAGTATCCAGCCCTCACCTGGAACCCCTCTCCATGGATGCACGAAGTCAGTAGGCCCCGGTACTCTGTTTTGGAAGAGGAGGGGCGTATCTGCAAGCATGAGAACGAATCAAACTGAAGACCGGCGGCTTAATGTGGGTAAGTAAGAACGATGACATGCTTCGCCTTGCGCGCAGCGATCTGTACTGGAAATGCCGGAAGCCTCAGCCGTGTCATGCTGGGGCTTCCGGCATGAAGCAATAGTGGCTATTGCCGACGAAGCTGTCTCGATAGTGCCAACGCGGCTAGTCCGGTCATCATCAGGATAAGGGTTGTGGGTTCGGGGACGGCCGAAACCCGTGCCTGTGGCTCAGCATAGATAAAATCATCCATGACGACGAGATCAAGCGACCCTATTTCATTCACTCCGGCGCCGAGAGCCGTATTTCCATTGGTAATGCGAACGCGTGCGATCTGTTCTCCTGCGTTGAATGCGACTCCGGCAAACGAGAGGCTCTCATTCCCTGTTGTTCCAACCGGTGCGAATATGCTCGTAAGGAGACCGCCGCTTGGATCAAAGTACTCAATCTTGGTTGTGTTGGCGAGATCGACATCGGTAAATACAGAACCAAATGCACTCACGGCTGCCGGTGTACTGCTACCAGAAACAAAAAAGTTGATGTCGACAACATTGCTGCCGATCGCGGTGAAGAGCCGTTGCGGGCTGAAGGTGGCGAAGAGGTCAGGATAGGTCGGGTTGATCGTGCCGAACTCGACCGCGTCGATCCCTGCATTTGCGCTCACTTGAACTGCCGTCCCTGGGGTGGAAAATTCGGCACCACGCGGGGAGTTGGCATTGAAGAAATTGTTCGGAAGGTTATTGGGAGCGGCGAACCCATTCGGGACACCGTCCCAATTGATCTCACGACGCCCGCTCGGAAAGCTCCCTGCTACGTTTGGATTCACCGGATTACCAGCCGCATTGCGAAAGGCATCGACGGTTGATTGGATTGACGCGGTTGTGTTGTTCCCTCCGACGGAGAACGTGATCGGCGTGGCAACCGCGGTGTCTGTGAATCCAGTGGTAAGAGCGACGATTGCGAGAGTTGCATATTTCAATTGATTTGAACGTTTCATCATAAGGGAAGCTCCTCTCTGGGTTGAAGAATGCTGTAGTTCTTTGCAGTGTCAACGATCTGCTGCACGGCCCGGATTCATGGATACGAGGACCGGTGAGGCTCGTGCGGGATTCATGATCAGGCCCACATCTTTCATAATCAAAACCACCCATTCCCGGACTCTGAATTCATTTCACGATGTGTTCAACAATGGGACAATGCCGGAACTGGCGGTTTTTGAGTTGTTAAGGAATGCATAATAAATACCAAGCATAAGAATCATTACATATCAGTTCGTTACACTTTCAGGTACTTTACTGGAGGAGCCAGAGTGTAAATTGTTCTAACAGGTCGTTGATAGCCCGTTTTGTGCTAACCGGATAAGTCTCTTGTGAATCATTAGGTTGCACGAAACTTTACCTGTCAGATTCTTTTACATGAATGAATAATCCTGCGCTCCTTCACGAGTACATACATCGGTGCTTGTGTGTGAGCTTCCTCTCAATCTCTTCGTGGTAGGCAGCGCGTGTGCGTCTCCGGTAATGGAAAAGCTGAATTATTCCGGTGAACCAGAACTTGTACTGCAACACATCAGATACATATATCGACAAGGCGAGAGAAGAGTGCGCCGATACATTAGTTGAGTAGCTACCTCCTGGTGCCATTTCTGAGTGGTACAAGCGTGTATGCATTCGCATTCACAATTGCAGGACCCCGCAATCCGTCGGTAGTCTCAGGGTACATTCATCTTCCTCCTCCGGCCGTGGAACCCCATTGGCGCGTGCATCAGCAAGACACAAGCTTTTGCCGTACAGGTCGATCGATGTATCGACATTGTCTTCCGTAATCTGCTGAGGACCAACTGATAGCGATGTTGTCTGACAAAGAGAAGGTTGGGTATCCGGAGTCAGTGTGCTTGGACCATGATGGCCTCGAGTATGATGGTCGAGGGGCTTGAATCATGCGTGGTCTTTCCGAATCGATGTGACATAGGTAATGTAATATGCCGAAAGCATTCTGCTTCGGATCCTCAGTAACATGCTCGATGTCGAGGCGAATTGTCCCCAAGAGAGGTGGGTTGGCCGAGAGTGTGGTCTATGGCCCTGTCGATTTTTCAGAAACCATCGACAAGCACGGCGTTCACGGTTACATTTCGAAACAGGTGGTTAGAATTTCAGTTTGAGTACGCTGGTCACGCCAAAAGAGGAGCTAAACAATGATGCCAACTCACACACCTACCGATGAAGAGCTGAAGAATCAGGTGATCAGGCAAGTGCTGGCGGGGGATACGGCGGGAGCGCAACGGACGGCGAACGAGATCGCGGACACGCGGTATCTGCGCGACGCCTGGCAGATGATGCTCTTTGTCGAGTCGGAACGGGGGAATGTGCAGGCTCTGAAACACACGATTCTTTCCTGTCCCGATCCAGCGCTCTTGGCGAGCCACTTTTATCTTGAGCTTCCGCAACTCTTCATTAAGGCCGGTGATCGGGCAGGGGCCGTCGAAATTGCGAAGGCGATGGGCAACGCGGGGGTCCTCCCGCTCATCGGGATCGCCGCGCATATGGCACAAGACGGAGATATGGATGGGGCCCACGATGCGCTATCCCACATCGAGGATGAAGACTTGAGAGCCATGATTCTCAGGAAGGTGATTGCGTATCAGCCGAGGATCCAGCGACTTGATGGAATGAATCTGGACGGAGACCGGGCCACGGAAGACGACTCCCTCGCAGCGTGACCATTTCTGCGAGGACATCTATCCACTCAAACGGTTCCTTGCTCTATTCCTAAGGACGGCGTTCTCTGAAGGCGTGGTGTGACCGCCGATAGGGAAGCAGGTACGGCTTGGGCTATCTCAGCCACCTCGACTTGCCCGTGCTGGGTCATCTATACTCCTTGGCGGTGTTTATCTCTGTTCTCTTCATGCGGCGTCGCCTCATCCCGTGACTGATCTGACTCAACAGCTCAAGGACCGATTCGGGTTTTCGGCATTCCGACCCGGCCAGGAAGACGTCATCCGTGCCGTGTTGGCTGGGCGCGATGTCATGGCGGTGATGCCGACGGGCCAAGGCAAGTCGCTCTGTTATCAGTTGCCGGCGACCATGCTGCCGGGACTGACGCTGGTCATTTCGCCGCTCATTGCGCTCATGCAGGATCAGGTGACGGCCATGAAGCAGCGCAAGATTGCGGTTGCGGCGTTTCACTCCGGACTCACTGGGCTGGAAAAGAATCTTGTGCTAGAGGATCTCCAACAGAAGCGAGTGCAGCTGCTCTATCTCGCACCGGAACGGATGCAGCATGAAGGGTTTCTCCGACTGTTGCGTTCGCTATGGGTATCATTGCTGGTGGTCGATGAAGCGCACTGCATTTCCCAGTGGGGCCATGACTTCAGGCCCGACTATATGAAGATTGGTCGGCTGCGCCAGGAGCTCACGAATCCTCCCTGCTTGGCCTTGACGGCGACGGCCACGGCTCGTGTGCAGACGGATGTGTGTCGACGGCTGTCGCTTCAGGATCCGTTCCGATTGGTCGCCGGATTTCGGCGGAAGAATCTGGCTCTCTCTGTCCAACATTGTCAGTCTCTCCGTGAGAAACTCGAGCTCGTGGAGCAGCTGGTTCGGGGAACGGAGAGAGGCACGATTCTGGTGTATGGCGCGACGCGCCGAACGGTGGAGGAGGTCGCGAGTTGGTTGGGACAATCCCATCGGTCGGTTGGCTTCTACCATGCCGGTTTGTCCGATGAAGAACGGCGACTTGTGCATGGTGATTTCCGTCGAGGGACCTTGCGAATCTTGGTGGCGACGAATGCCTTCGGTATGGGCATTGATAAGCCAGATGTCAGGCTGGTCGTCCATTTCGATATTCCTGGAAGCATCGAGGCCTACTACCAGGAAGCTGGTCGAGCCGGACGTGATGGCCAGCCTGCCCGCTGTGTGTTGCTGTTTCATGAACGGGATGTGGCCACGCAGGACTATTTCATTTCGCAGGCATCCAAGGATTCTGACGGCGCAGAACGTGCGGAACGCATGACGACGCTCTTGCAAGAGCTGCTGGGGTATGTGTCGACCTCGACCTGCCGACAGCTGGCGATTTTGGACTACTTTAGCGATCAGACTGAGGTTGCCTTGGGCCCTTGCGGTCTGTGTGACCGCTGTGTGACGCCGGTGCGACAGTTAAGCCGAAAGGTTCCTCAGGACCATGCGATCGCACAGGCAATTCTGGACACGGTGGCCTGGTGCGGAGGACGGTTCGGGATGGGGCGGATCGTCGATATTCTTCGCGGAAGTCGGTCGAAGGTGCTGGCGGCTTATGGTGTCGCAGATTGCCCAACCTACGGCGTCTGTCGAACGGAGACGAAGCTGTCCGTCACAAGCCAGGTGAAAGCTCTTGTCGGCTCCGATTACCTGCGTGTTGAAGGGGCGGAGTACCCCACGCTCGAGGTGACTCCCACAGGGCGAGAAGTTCTGCAAGGGCTTCGTACGGTTGAGTTGGAACAGGGGGAAGCCGTTTCAGCCCGTGGGCCAGTACAAAAACCGCGTCGCTCGGATGCTGCGATCACGGGTGCTCCGATGCCATTGCCGCCGGATCGACTGCTGGTTGAACGGCTCAAGCAGCTCCGCTCCGAACTGGCCGCGGAAGAGGGCGTGGCGCCGTTCCTCATTTTTCATGATAAGACCCTGAAGGCTATTGCCGGTTCAAAGCCAGACACGCGAGCGGCACTGTTGGAAATTCCTGGCATCGGCGAGCTGAAGGCCGAACGGTACGGGCGACGGGTGTTGGCTGTGGTGAATGGCCCTCAGTAACCTTGGCCAATGCCAAGATTGTTCTCATGTCCTGGGGAAAAATCGTATTGAGGTTGGGTGAGAGTATTTCGCCACCATTCTAAGGCGGATATGTCTGTGGACCATGCGGTGTAAGGTGAGTACATGGAGGGGAGTCCCGCAGTCCTCATTCAGCCTTTGAGAGGTGCAAGGAAGTTTGGAGTAAAAATGTTGCGCAGGTGAAGGTTATGCCCTGCGAATAAAACCTAACCGTCGCGAATTCGTAAGGTGGGCAGTGCTGCAAGCCGTGAATGAGATGGCACAGGCCCAAGAAGAGGTGCAGCACAGGCCATGGTCTATCGTTCATGAGTCCTGAAGCACTGCCAAACGATTACGCCGCCACGGCTGGTCGACTCATCTTTCTTGCAAACCCAGTTGCGAGCCGACGGGCTCTCTGTGCCTGTTGGGTTGTACGATGAAAATGGATCAGCGGGTCCACGATGTTGCCGCAGGTCAGGCACCGAAGCGCCTGCATCCACATTGGCAGATAACTTTCCTTCATGTCCAGTAAATGATCCACCACCATCAGCCCACTACATTTCGTGCACCTCATGGGAATCCCTCCTTCGTGAATGAATGAGCGCGGATGATCTTGCTCAGTATGTAGTGAGTCCCCTACGCAATGATGATGCCAGAATGAATTGGGTGTGGCTGTGTAGACGCAAAGGTTCGCTAGTCCTGAATCAGCGCCACAATCCTTGTGTGCAGTTCGAGATGCCCTCCGGCCTTGTGGCTCCGCCTCGTATCTTTCTCGATACAGCTGGTGTGACAAAACGATACATCCTACCTACGTAGAAGGTTGGGATGGGGGGCTGACGAAGGAAACGGTTGCCTGGCGATTCCATCTCTGCTGAAACCGTCTGACGGGTAGCCTCTGTTGGCTATGGCTGGTAAATGTGCTGTGTTTCTGAGGCTCCCCTGCCGGGGTCTTGTTGTATCTGCATGATATGGGATGAAGAATCCAGAACATGTTATTGACGGAATAGTTTCGGGCTCCGATAATGCAACGATTCATGGCAAAGGGGGGCGAGGGTAGCGGTGTAGCTGTGAGCAGAGTAGGTAATTCCCCGGCACCGAGTGCGCAAACGAGAACCTAGCCTGACCATCGATGACGCTTGTCCAACTTGCTAAGGTACTCCTGGTTCAGGCCTGCGAGGAACACGATCCCAATCACACGTTTCTTTTACGGTACGAACGGGAGCTGTCCCGTCATGGGAACGAGCCTCAATCCCAATCAACTGCGGGAGAGGCTCCGCATAGCGGGGAAGCGTGGGTCATTGAACGAGCTGAGCAGAGCTTCGATCGATTGTCGCAAAAACATTCTCTGTTCAGTTCAGCGGTAGCCGTTGCCCAAATCAAGACTCCGATCACCCCCCTCATTGGCTGTGCATTGATAGGGGGCTTTCTCGCCGACCCGATCGGGCCTACCGGGCACATTAACCTTCTCAATTTTCCCCTTCTGACACTCCTCCTCTGGAATGCCGTCGCGTATATTGGGTTGCTCTACAACTTCGTCGTGTCTCGATCAGAATCAGATCCGGAACAGCCCGACCTGCCGGGGCTGGTGGAATGGCTTGTGGGGCTGACGGTGAAGGGACGGCTGAGTCGCCTGCGGTTTGATCAGGCCCAGAGTCCTGGTGAAGTCCAGTGGATCACCGCATCCCTTGCGTCTTACGCTGTGCATCTGCTCCATAGTAGTCGAGGCTTGGTGGTGACCCATGCCCGCAGCCTGTTACACATGGCTGCGGCAGCGCTGGCGATCGGTGTGATCGCCGGGCTCTATATACGCGGCATCAGTTTGTTGTATCAGGCAGGTTGGGACAGCACCTTTGTGGAGGCTGAGGGGGTCCATCGATTTCTCTCGATCCTCTTTGCTCCAGCCAGTTGGCTCTTGAGCATTCCGATTCCCGGCGTGGATGCCATCGCCGGCTTGCGCGGTCCGGCGAAGGCTCATGCGGCGATTTGGATTCACTTCTGGGCGATGACGACGGTGCTATTCATTATCCTCCCACGAACCTTGCTGGCGGTGGCTGCCTGGAGGAGAAAGACTCGCCTGGCGGCTGACATGCAGCTCCCAGTCAACGAGCCCTACTTTCGACGCCTGCTGAATCCATATCGAGGGAAAGGGCTGCTTGTGGAGGTGCTGGCGTACAGCCATCGGGTAGAAGATGCTGACGATCGTCTCCTCACATTCCTCAGTGAGGCCTTTGGTCTTCTGGCGCACATCCATGTCGGGAACTCAGTCCAATACGGCGACCGGCATCCCCAGTTTCAGGCCGACTCCGATCGCGGTCTGTGCGCGGTGGTCTTGTTCAATGTGGCCCAGGCGCCCGAGGAGACCCACAGTGAATTTTTGGAGGAGCTGAAAACGACAATCCAAAGCAGAGGCCGACCGAACATGCTGTTGATTGTGTTGGATTGCGAGGCGTACGCGCAACTTGACCACGAGAAACGACTCAATGAACGGTGCCAAGCCTGGATGACACTGGCAACCGAGTGTGGGCTTCGGGCCGTGCGGTACCGAGACCCTTCTGGATCGCCGGATGGAGAACTGCAGGCTTTACCCGATTGTTTGTGGCCCGGTGATTTTCGAGGCACACAATGAGCATGCAGAAATCCCAGATCGCGCTCTCTTTGATTTCCCATACCAACATTGGGAAGACCACCTTAGCAAGAACGTTGCTCCGGAAGGAGATCGGACTCGTCGCCGATCGAGCCCATGTCACACTTGAGAATCAAAAGTATACGGTGCTCGAAACGGAAGCAGGGGAGTCGCTGCAACTGTGGGATACGCCCGGCTTTCCCAACTGCCAGAAGATCCTGTCGCGACTACAAGGGGCTAAGAACCCGATCCTTCGGATTCTGACGGAAGTATGGGACCGTTTTCGCGATCGGCCATCCTGGTGTGCCCAGCAGGCGGTCTTGAACGTTCAGCACGAGGCAGATGTCGTGCTCTATCTTGTGAATGCGACCGAAGAGCCGACCATGGCCGGCTACATTGCATCAGAACTGCAACTGCTCGAATGGATCGGGAAGCCGGTCATCATCCTCTTGAATCAAATCGGCCCACCCAAAGACCGCGAGGAACAGCAGCGTCTTGAACAACCTTGGAAGGACTACTTTGCTCGGTATGGCTTCGTCAGGGCGGTGCACAGTCTTGATGCGTTCAGCCGTTGTTGGGTCCAGGAAGGCATCCTCTTTGAGACCATTCAATCGTTGCTTCCTCCGGACGACCGTCAGCTGATGACACGCTTGTTTGTTGCCTGGAAGCACACGAATCTCACGGTGTTCCACGCGGCGATGCAGCAGTGGGCCATACTGGTGTCGACTGCCGCGAGAGCTCGGGTGATGACCAAAGGTGATGGCTCGCCGATGGAGCGGCAAAAACAGCAGGCCGTCGATGGTCTGTTGAGGAGATTGGTGAACGAGGTGGGGGCGACGACGAAAGCCGTCATTGCTCTGCATGGCCTGGAGGGAGATGCAGTTGGGATCATCCAGGCCAGAATGGAGCATGTGGAAGTTCAACGGGGCTCGCGTGGCCTTGATGAGACGACCCTCGGCGGTACTGCGATTGGCGGGATCGGTGGAGCCTTGACCAGCGGGGCCTATGCCGGGCTCCATCTGGACGCGGCGGCTGGCGGAGTCAGCATGGGGCTGTTTACGGTCGCCGGGGCAGTGGTTGGGGGTGTCCTCGGATTTTTTGGAGGAGAAGCCTGGGCGGAACGGCGTGTCGGCAATACACCGACCCCAGTCACGTGGTCGGATGAGTATCTGGATCTGCTGGTCCAAGACGTCATTGTACGGTATCTCGCCATCGCGCACTTCGGCCGAGGCCAGGGGCAGTATGGGTCGGATCCGGAAAATCCCAGGTTCTGGGTCGAGAAGGTGAAAACCTTGGTAGCGAGGCAACAGGCGACCTTGCACGAACAATGGACTGGTCTGCGGGCGCAAGACCCCAATCCCCGAACGGATAAGAATCCGACACCACTCACCGCGCTGCTGACATCCATGACGCTCGAACTGCTCTGGAGGGTCTACCCTGCCTCCAAACGGTTTCTGGATCGCATGTGAAGGTTGTGCAGTCAGTTGACCGACCTGCTTTCAGTACATCACCGCTTCATGCTCTCTGCTGGTTTCCCACCTTTCCGACACAGACGTATCTACGTGATGCGCGCTCTCGGTTGACAGGAATCTGATCCGCACACGAGAATCAGGGGCTATGCCATCGAAAGAGATACCAGTGGTTGGTCAGCCAGCTGCAGCCGTGCAGCAAGCAGACGAACCCACATTTCCTCGTTACGCCGGGCCGGCATTCCTCTCTTATGGCTTCAGACCATTCTTCCTCGGCGCGGCCGCGTTTAGCGCGGCATCAGTCTTGGCTTGGGTGGCGATCTATGCAGGGTATGGACAGGCGGACTTTCTCTATCCTCCACGCGAATGGCACGTCCATGAAATGTTGTTTGGGTATATTCCTGCCTTGATCGCGGGATTTCTGCTGACAGCCATGCCCAACTGGACGGACCGCATGCCGTTGAGAGGCGTGCCGTTGCTGGCAATGTTTCTACTCTGGCTTGCAGGGCGGCTGCTCATGGCCATACCGTTTACGAGAGGTTCGGCTGGTGCGGTTATCGATGGAGCGTTTTTAGTGTTCCTGGCTGCCTATGTCTGGCGGGAGATCAGTGCCGCAAATGCCTGGGACCGGACCCCGATAGGCGTCCTCGTGAGTCTCTATGCGGCTACGAATGTGTTGTTTCATCTGTCGGCAGTCCAGCATAGCCCCACAGACCTTCCTGAACGGCTGGCCTTGTCGATTATGACGATGATGCTCACGGTGATCGGAGGTCGGCTGACGCCAACGTTTACGATTGAGTACTTGGAAGGGCGGAATGAAGCAAAACTGCCTGCTGTGTTTACCCGTTTCGATGCCGTCGTAATGCTGTTGGTTCTTCTAGCTGTTATTGTCTGGGTGGTTCAGCCGGAAAGTAACTGGACAGGGATCGCGTTGATCGTGGCAGGACTGGCGAACCTGGTGCGTCTCCTCCGATGGCGAGGGTGGAAGACGTGGCGTGAACCGTTGGTGTTTATCTTGAATGTCGGGTATGGATGGGTTGGACTGTTTTTGATAGCCCTTGGTGCTGCGATTCTGGGGGTTGGGTTTGAGCCTGCCAACGCAGTTCATCTGCTGACGACTGGTGCGATGGGAGCCATGACGTTGGCGGTCATGACCCGTGCAAGCCTTGGCCACACGGGACGACCGCGACACGCGGATCGGCTCACCGTGGCGATCTATCTGTTGGTCAACGCTGCAGCGTTGTTGCGAATCTTTGCTCCGCACCCCGAGACACCCACTGCTCTGACTCATGCCATGCTCGGGATGTCTGCGCTTGGCTGGAGCGGGGCCTATCTTCTCTTTGTCTTTCACTATGGGCCGTACCTGGTCCATCCCAGTCTTGATGACTAGCGCCTGCATGAGAAAGTGATGGCTGGTTCTTGGGGAGAGGGAGTCGATATTGGAATCCGGACCTCTGCGGCGCCTCGGCTTCTTGAAGGGGGGCAGGTGAAGATTCGAGAACCAACCTACGATGTCACGTGGCAGCGTACGAAGTTCAGCAGGTGTCCTCGATAAGATGGCTTGAGCGGTTCGCTGAATTCAAGATGCGTCTCCGTATAGCCATAGCCTTGTGAGGTGAGCTTGGCACTCATCTCGCCGCACCGGTGTCGGCCTGGATCGGCGAGCAGTATTTGGCAGGTTGGTCTAGCATGTCCGGCCAGAAAGCTTGCCAGTAGGGCAGGATGATTTCGCTCGTACAATAGGTCGCTGCCGATGATGAGATCGAAGCGGCCCAGCTCAACAACAGGATTTAGCCATGGGGCGTTGAAGAAGGGGATGGGTGCGAGCCCGTTGAGATCTGTGTTTCGGCGGAGGAATTCCTCTGCCAGAGGGTGGTAGTCACAGGCGGTGATATTGGCACCACGCCGTTGCAAGACGAGGCTGGGGAGGCCGATCCCACACCCGACCTCGAGAATCTGTTTGCCTGCAATGGGAAACCGACTCATCTCCTCAGCGAGCGCGAGTCCGGCCGGCCACACGACACCAAAGAGAGGCCAAGAGGCGGAGGAGATTCCGATTCGTTCGGCGCAACCGTCAGGGTCTGAGAACTGACGTCGATCGCGGAGGGCTCGAATCTCATAGGACACCGTCCCGATCTGATAGCGGGTCGTCTCGACCTCGTACCCTTGTATAGTCACATCCACGTAGGATCCAGCATAGTCCCTTCTCGAGTAGGGGGCTATGTATTTCGCGATTTGCATCTGTGGAGTGCCTATTTAAAGAGGTCCTGGTATTCCCTTGACCGGTGCGGTATGGTAAAGACGTAAAATGTGAGGTGTGAAAGGTGAACGTTTGTTCAGGCAGGATGAATCTTTGTTGAGGGTGATGCCTCTCACCTCATGACAATTTACTTTTCGAGATTTTGAAGAAAGGGGGCGACCGGTTTCGACGGGGATACTGAGGTCACTGTCGCATGTCGAGCTCTCGGGAACTCGTAAAAGTCCGAGAAAACGCAACTGCCAATCAAGAACTGGCACTCGCAGCCTAATTTAGG
>WBZP01005729.1_pt1 | contig 12525 bp, 9 predicted proteins | sample 5204301 | NCBI WGS metagenome assembly WBZP01 (sample SAMN12412401, study PRJNA552823) | activated sludge metagenome | isolation source: activated sludge from nitrification reactor of wastewater treatment plant... | place: USA: Pennsylvania | collected 2017
ATCTGAGCGCCGTGGCCGTGGCCATCGGTCCCGGCTCCTACACCGGCCTGCGCGTCGGCCTGGCGCTGGCCAAGGGCATCGCCCTGGCCCAGAAGTTGCCGCTGGTCGGCGTGCCCACGCTCGACATCGTCGCCGCCGCCGTCTGCCGGCTGGAGACCGACCTGGTGGTCGTGGCCCAGGCGGGGCGCACGCGCCTGTGGGCCGGGCAGTACCAGTGGGTGGTCAAGCGCGGTTGGGAGGGGATCGGCGAGCCGATGCTGACCACCTGGGATGAACTGGCCACACGGCTGCAACTGCCGGTGGCCTTCGCCGGGGAGATTGACGCGGCGGCGGCCAAGGTGCTGCGCCGGGCCAACCGCGCGGCGATCATCGCCCCGCCGGCCGAATCGGTGCGCCGCGCGGCCACGCTGGCCGAGATCGGCTGGCAACGCTGGAAGCGCAAGCAGACCGACGACGCCAACACCCTGGCGCCCCTCTATCTGCGCGAGCCGGGCTAGACGAGCCGATGCTGCCCCTGCCCGCCCCCTACCGCCTGCGGCCGATGGCACTTGGCGACATCCCGGCTGTGCTGGCCATTGACCGCGCCTCCTTCCCCAGCGCCGCCCCGGAGCAGTTGTTCATCAACGAACTGACCGACAACCAGTTGGCCCACTACCAGGTGTTGGCCCGCGACGAGGCGGCGGGTGAGACGATCGTCGGCTTTGCCGGCTTCTGGCTCATCGCCGATGAGGTTCACATCAGCACCATCGCCGTGGCCTCGGCCGAACGCGGCCAGGGCCGGGGGGAGTGGCTGCTGCTCAACCTGCTGCGGCTGGCCTGCGCCCTCGATCCGCTGCTGGTGACGCTGGAGGTGCGGCGCGGCAACACCGTGGCCCAGGCGCTCTATGCCAAGTACCGCTTCGAGGAAGTGGGCCTGCGCCGCCGCTACTACCGCGACACGGGCGAGGACGCGCTGCTGCTGACCGTTGACCTGGCCACGCAACCCGACTACTGCGCCTGGCTGGCCCAAAAAGTCGCGGGGTTGCGTGTGGCTGGTTAGGGCAGTGTATAAGAAGAGAGATGCTCCGCGGATTGGAGAAGAAGTTCACGCAAAGGCGCAAAGAAGCAAAGGACGCAAAGAAGAACAAGCTTTTTCTTGCTTGGCGCTCTTGGCCCCTTTGCGCCTTTGCGTGAGCTTCTGCTCAATCTGCGGATAACCCATTCTGCCAAAAGGACATACATTACGTGAGCGGACAAGAGGTATTCATCACCGGCGGGGCCGGGTTCATCGGCGTCAACGCCGCCGACCACTTCCTGCGGCGCGGCGACGCGGTGACCGTCTACGACAATCTGTCGCGCCGCGGCGGGCGGGCCAACCTGGAGTGGTTGAACGCCACCCACGGCGGCGAACGGCTGCGCGTGATCGAGGCCGACATCCGCGACTACCCCCGGCTGGCGGCGGCCGTGGCCGAGGCGTCGCCGGCGGTGGTGCTGCACCTGGCCGGGCAGGTGGCCGTCACCCAGTCGGTCACCGACCCGCGCGAGGACTTCGAGGCCAACGCGCTGGGCACGTTTAACGTGCTGGAGGCGGTGCGCGCCGGCGCGCCGGGGGCGGCCGTTCTCTACGCCAGCACCAACAAGGTCTACGGCGGCATGGAGCACGTCGGCATCGTCCGCGCCGGCGACCGCTACGCCTACGCCGACTACCCCCACGGCATCCCGGAGAGCTTCCCGCTCGACTTCCACTCCCCCTACGGCTGCTCCAAGGGCGCGGGCGACCAGTACATGCGCGACTACGCCCGCATCTACGGCCTGCGCACACTGGTGTTGCGCCAGTCGTGCATCTATGGCCGGCGGCAGTTCGGCGTGGAGGATCAGGGCTGGGTGGCCCACTTCGTCATCGCCACGGTGCTGAACCGCCCCATCGCCATCTACGGCGACGGGATGCAGGTGCGCGACGTGCTCTACATTGACGACCTGCTGGCCGCTTATCAGGCGGGCATTGACCGCATGGACGACCTGCGTGGTGAAGTGCTAAACCTGGGCGGCGGGCCGGACAATACCCTGTCGGTCTGGGGCGAGTTCGGGCCGCTGCTGGAGGAGCTGGCCGGGCGGCCGATCGCGGTACAGTACGGCGCCTGGCGGCCGGGCGACCAGCGCATCTTCGTGGCCGACATCCGGCGGGCGGCGGAGCTGCTGGGCTGGCGGCCGCGGGTGAGTCCGGCTGAGGGAGTGGGGCGGCTGTACGAGTGGGTAGCGGCTAACCGGGAGTTATTCTAAAGCAACCACAGATTACGCAGATTTCACAGATTTCAGAAACAGGCCATAAGTCGTTTCGGTCATCAATGCGTAATAGAGGGCATTGACGGCTGACAGGCTTAATCTCGACCTATAAGGCGGGCAAAAATCTGTGAAATCTGTGCAATCTGTGGTTTCCCTCTTCCTCTTTGTCCTCATCGGCGTGCTGACGGCGGCCGTCGGCGAGTTGCAGTATTCCGTCTTCATCCGCGGCGATTGGGCCAACCTCGTCGGCTCTATGGTCTTCAACGCCGTCTACCTAACCGGAGCGTTCGTGGTGACGCGGCTGCTGTTCCGGCTGCTGCCGCGGCGGGCGGCGTTCCTCGTCTGCGTCGCTCTGGCCGCCGTTGCCGGGCTAATGGTCGAGTGGTTCCTGATTGGCAACTCCCCGTGGGGCAACCCCGACGCCAGCCAGATCGGCATGGCCGCCTACTGGGCCTGCCTGGTCGTCGTGCCGCTGATCGTCGTCGAGCCTGACCCGCGGCTGCGCCTGCTCAAGCGGGCCATCGCCATCTATGCCGCCGTCTACACCGCCGCGGCGCTGGCGGCCTGGGCGCTGCTGCCGGGGGAGACGTGGGGGGTTGCCTATCACTTGTGGTCGGTCATCTTTGGCTACCTGGGGCTGGCGGTTATAACGGTGATAGGTTACGTGAGGACAGAGGGAATAACATCCCGCTCAGTGCAGTAGCCAGGCCCTCATCAGGTAAGGCATATGCTATAATCATGTTGGATGCGGGACTGGAACCCGCAGTGGAGGCATATAATGGCTGACGTAAGCGTAGCAGACTTGACCGTTGGAGAGTTGCGAACTCTCATTCGTGAAGTGGTCACTGAAACCATCACGAGCCTATTCATTGATCCAGATGAGGGCTTGGAATTACGAGAGGAGTTCGCGGCCGACTTGCGCCGTTCTTTGCAGCAGCCGGCTGGAGAACAGGAAACAGAAAGCCTGGAAGACATCTTGCGCGAACTTGGACTGGGTTGATGTCTTCAACTGCTATCCGCTTCACCAAGGGGGCCAAGTCAGACCTCGCTCGTCTCGATAAAGCCGTGGCTAACCGGATCATCAAACGAATTCAATGGCTGGGCGATCACTTGGACGATACCGTGCCCCTGCCTCTAGCCGGCCAGTGGCAAAGCTTCTACAAGTTACGTGTTGGTGACTATCGCGTGATATATCGGATCGAGCGCGAATTACAAGCCACAACCATCTTCATCGAGTTTATTCGCCACCGGCGCGAGGTCTATAAATAATCGCCGCTTACTCAATCTCAATCCGCGTCACCGCCTCAAAATCAATCGCCGTGTCGCTGCCCAGCACGGCCTGTAGGGCCAACTGGGCGAACTGGAAGAAGGCTTGCAGGTCGGCGATGCGATCCAGATAGTAGCGCGCCAGACGCTGCTCCTCCGGCGAGAGTTGGCACTCGGCCGCCTGGAGCTTCTCGATGCTCTCCCCCAGCACGTGCAGCGCCACCTGCACCTCGCGCTGCTCGCGGCTGCCCAACACGTTGCGGATGACCTGCCACATGTCCGACTCGGCCTTGTAGAACTTGCGCCGTTCGCCGCGCACCCACACTTCCTTGGCCATGCCCCAGCGCTCCAGATCGCGCATGTTCATGCTGACCGACCCTTTGCTGATGCGCAACGTGTCGCACAGCTCGTCGAGCGAGAGGGGTTCGGGGCTGAGCAGCAGCGTGCCATAGAGCCGGCCCATCACGTCGCTGAAGCCAAAGAAGCCGGCCAGCCGCCCCAGGCCAGAGACGGTGCTGTTGTTGACGGCGGTTAATGTCTCGTGCATAAGCTCCCTACGTTCAAAATGTTTTGAATGAACTGATAATAGCAGGGTTGGTGGGGGGAGGCAAGGGAGCGGGGGAGCGGGGGGCAGGGGAGCGGAGGAGCAAAAAGCAGTCTAGCTAAGCCACTTACCCCTCTGTAATTCCTAATTCGTAATTCGTAATTCGTAATTAGTAATTCCCACCGGCCCATGCCCTGCGCCCAGTCGCCACGTTGCCCCGCGGCGAATGGCGGCATGAGTGAACGCCTGCGCCCGGCGGATGGCCTCCGGCCAGTCGTAGCCCTGGGCGACGGCGGCGCAGATGGCGGCCGAGAGCGTGTCGCCGCTGCCGTGGGTGTTGCCCGTCTCGATGCGCGGCTGCGGCAGCTCGATGGGCCGCTCCCCATCCCAGTAGACATCCACCATCTCCTCGCCGCGCCGGATACCCTTCAGCAGCAGTCGTCTTGCTCCCCCCTGCTCCCCCGCTCCCCTGCCCCCCTGCCCGTCTAATGACACCCCCAGCAACCGCGCCTCCGCCCCATTCGGCGTCACCAGATCGGCCAGCGGAAAGAGCAACGCCCGATAGGCCGCGGCCACCTCCGGCGCAAACATCGCCTCGCCGCGGTGGTTGACCAATACCGGGTCAATGACAATTGTAGGGCGGGTTGGCAACCCGCCTCCCCCGCCGCCCCAATACGCCAGCCGCTCAGCGATGATCTCAATCAATTCAACGCGACCGATGAACCCCGTCTTGATAGCCGCCGCCCCATAGTCCGACAGCACGGCGTCAATCTGTGCCGCCACCATCTCCGGCGGTAGGAAGTGGGCTTGTCGCACAAGCACGCTGTTCTGCGCGGTGACGGCGGTGATGGCGCTCATGCCATAGACGCCCAGGGCGGCCCAGGTCTTCAGGTCGGCCTGCAAGCCGGCCGCGCCGCCGGAGTCGGAGCCGGCGATGGTTAGGAGGGGGAGGGGTTGGGATTGGGGCATGGCCCCATCATAACAAAATTCAGGGCTTACCCTTAGTCAAATCCGGGGAAAACCCCGTTTCGTGCCGCTTGCTCGCTCTCTATAATGAATTCTATGCGCTCGTGAAGCGGGCGGGAGCCACTGACCCCGATACGGCCGCGTTGGCGACACTTACCGGCGGGGCGTGGCCACGATCCTCACGCGGACGTCACTCGCCTTCATCTCACCGCGACACGTTTGCTTTGCCGGAGAGCCAAGCATGAAACACCGTTGGCAAGCTGTCTTTCTGTTCACTTTGTTGTTGATTGTTGTTGGGTTGGGCGCGTGGCCCACGGACGCGGGGCAAGACGCACAGGCCGAGCAGGCGGGCGCGGGCGCGCCATTGCTGCTGGCTGTTGGCGAAGGGATCGAGTTCGCCGGCCAGCTCGGCGGCGCCATCAACGCCGTTGCTCTAAATGGCAGCCTGGCCTACATCGGCCAAGGGGCGCGGCTGACTGTCCTCAACGTAGACAATCCGGCCGCGCCGGTGGTGCTTGGCCGTTCGGAACTACTGCCGGAAGTCATCCAAGCCGTGGCTGTGAGTGGCAACACGGCCTACGCCGTCACCACTTTCGGCGGCCTACAACTATTTAACGTCGCCAACCCGGCCGCGCCGTTGGCTGTCGGCTCTGCCAACACACCGGGCTTGGCCAGGGATGTCGTCGTGGCCGGCAACACCGCCTACGTCGCCGATAGCGACGGCGGCCTGCGCATCTTCAACGTGGCCAACCCGGCCGCGCCGGTCGAGGTCGGGTTTCTCGACACCGCGGGATCAACTTATAGTGTGGCTGTGGCCGGCAGCACCGCCTATCTTGCCGATGGGGCGGGAGGTTTGCGTATCGTCAATGTCGCCAATCCGGCCGCGCCGGCGGAAGTCGGCTTTCTAGCCGCTTCATTGAAAGCTTATGGCGTGGCCGTGGCCGGGCACTATGCCTACGTCACTGAATACGCATCGCCTTCGCCTGGTTTGCTACGGATAGTTGACATGGCCAACCCGGCCGCGCCGATCGAAGTGGGCAACACTTCTATCGTTTGGAGCGACAACGTCTCCATAGCCGGTAACTTTGCCCTGATTGGCGGCGGCTATGGGGGCGGCGCGTATGGTCTGGAGATCGTTGACGTCACCCATCCGACAGATCCCATTAAAACCGACTTTTACGAAACGGGCGGTTGGGAGACAGCTGGTTGGCAAGGCGGCGTGGCCATTGACGACAGCTATGCCTACGTCGCCGACGGGAACGCGCTCACCATTCTCAACGTCGCCGACCCATCGTCCATCAGCCAGACCGGCGCGTACCGGACACTGGCAAGCGCCGAAGAAATAGCTCTATTGGGAAACTACGCCTACGTGGCCGACGGGTATAACGGGTTGAACGTCGTCAACGTCGCCAATCCGGCGGCCCCGACGCGGAGCAGTTTCAATGACACCGGCGGAAGCATCGTTAGCATGGATGTGGCAGGGGGCTATGCCTACCTGGGCAAGGCCAACGGCGGTCTGCGAATCTATAATACGGCCAACCCGACCATACCGACCCTGGTAGGGCAGCATACGGTCGTTACCTGGGACGTGGCCGTTGCCGGAGCATATGCCTACGTTGCCGGCGGCCAAAGTGGACTGCGTATCCTCAACGTGACCAACCCGGCCGCACCGGCCGAGGTGGGGGCCTGGCCCATAGACCAAGCCTACTCCGTGGCCGTGGCCGGCAACCACGCCTACGTCGGCGCTGATAACGAATTGCACATTATCAACGTGGCCAATCCGGCCGCGCCGACTTCCGTCGGCGCGTATACCCTCCCCGGCACTATCAACCACGTAGCCGTTGTTGGCACGATGGCCTACGTGCTGGACAACATCGCCCTGCACGTCCTGGACGTTTCCAACCCGGCCGCGCCGGTGGCCAGAGATGCGCTCACGTGGCCCGCGGCTCCCCTGGGCCTGGCCGTGGCGGGTCAGTACGCCTATGTTACCTTCGGTGCCAACGGCCTGCATGTGGCCAATTTGGCCAATCCGAACGCGATTTACGAAGTCGCGTTCTATAACACGCCCGGCTGGGCTAACGATGTGGCCGTAGCCGGCAACACCGCCTACGTATCCGATGGCGACGGCGGCCTGTTTGTTTTGCGCCACATCCACAGCGAGACGCCGACAGCCACAGTGACGGCAACGACGACGCGCACCCCAACCGCCACCACTACCCGCACCCCGACCGCCACCGGCACGCGCACGCCAACGCCCACAGCAACCACGACGGCCACTGCAACCGTCACCGCAACAGGGACACCCACGCGCACCCCAACTGCCACGGCTACGCTCCAGCCGACCGCCACCGCCACCCGCACCCCAACCGCCACCGGCACACGCACCCCGACGCCGACAAGAACCGCGACGGCCACCCCAACCGTCACGGCCACAAGGACACCCACGCGCACCCCGACCGCCACGGCCACGGCCACGCGCCGGCCGACCGGCTATAAGCTTCTGCTACCCTTTGCCAGCAACGGCACGGTGGTCGAGCCGGTGCAATTCATCGGCCAGATCGGCGGCACAGGCCGACAGGTCGTTGTGCATGGCGACTACGCTTACGTGGGTGAAGGGCCGCGGCTGACGGTGCTCAACCTTGCCAACCCGGCTGCGCCCGTGCGTGTGGGCCAAACGCCGTCTCTGCCGATGACGTTCGATGATCTGGCCGTGGGCGGTAACTACGCTTATGCCGCGGGGGAAGCCGGCTTGCTCATCATCAACATCGCTAACCCGGCGGCGCCCCAGCCTGTCGGTGTCTACGACAACGGAGACTGGGGCTGGAGCGTGGCCATAGCCGGCAACATCGCTTACCTCGGCACCGATGTTGGCCTGGTCGTCTTGAATGTAGCCAACCCGGCCGCCCCCACCCGAATCGGCGACTACCCCCTTGAGGGGGCTGCGGCGGTGACCGTGTCCGGCAATTACGCCTACATCAGCGCCCAGGACGGGTTATGGGTGTTCGACGTTGCCAATCCCGCCCAACCGGCCCAGGTCGGCTTCTACGCCACGCCGGACGACTATCCCCGTGGGGTGGCCGTTGTTGGGTCTCTGGCCTACCTGGCCGTCCAGAATTTCGGCCTGCGAATCCTCAATATCGCCGACCCGACCGTGCCGCGCGAGATAGGTACTTACGAAGTGCCGGGTGACATCTACACCTATGAAGTTACTCGGGCCGGCAGCTACGCCTACGTCATGACAAGCGACGGGTTGATCACCCTCAACGTGTCCAACCCGGCTGCGCCGGCCAAAGTTGGCCAAGTCGAGACAGTCGGCGACCTGGCTGTGGTCGGCAACTATGCCTATGTGAATGGCTCCCGCGGCTTATGGATTCTGAGCGTGGCCAACCCCAGTCAGCCAACCACGACCGGCTTCTACGCTACACCGCTAAATGTCACAGGCGCGGCCGTGGCCGGTGATAAGGCCTATCTGGCTGCCGGCTATGGCGGCTTACACATCCTCGACATCGCTAACCCAGCAGCGCCGCTTACGCTTGGAGCCGGCGACACCCCATCCTATGCCTGGAACGTGGCGCCGGTCGGGAACTATGCTTATGTCCCCGACAGCCTTAGTGGGTTGCGCATTTTCAACGTGGCCAATCCGGCCGCGCCGTTCGAGGTCGGGTTCTTCGATACGGACTACGCCTACGACGTGGCGATAGCCGGTCTCTACGCCTACGTGGCCGATGGCGACGTAGGGTTGCGCATTCTCAACGTCGCCAACCCGGCCGCGCCGGTCGAGGTTAGTTCGATTGATACGGCTGATTCGGCCGTGGATGTGGTGGTGGTTGGCAATCTCGCCTACGTGGCCGATCTCGAAGGCGGCGTGCGGATCATCAACGTGGCCAATCCGGCCGCGCCGTATGAGGTGGGCTTCTACGAGACCCAGCGGCCGGCAGCAGCCGTGGCGGTTGTGGAAAATGTCGCCTACGTCGCGGCCCAGCAAGCCGGTCTGCTGCTGATCAACGTGGCCAACCCGGCCGCGCCGAGCCGGATCAGTGGCTACGATACACCAGGTTCGGCTGCCGATGTGGTCGTGGTCGGCGGCTACGCCTACGTCGCCGATAGCCGCAGCGGTCTGCATATCCTCAACGTGGCCAACCCGGTCGCGCCGGTGTCGGTTGGGGTCTATGATACGCCGGGGACGGCCGGCGGCGTGGACGTGGCCGGGAATATAGCCTATGTGGCCGATGGGACGGGCGGGTTAATGATCTTGCGGCACAACAAGTAGTTTGAAAAGACCTCTGAGGTTGGCGGCCAACCTTAGAGGTCTTACTGCTGGGCGAAAGGCGGCGGGTTGCCAACCCGCGCTACAAACTACATATTCTCCACAATCGCCCGCGCAAAGCCGGAGCTGCTGACCTTCGTCGCCCCTTCGATCTGCCGGTGCAGGTCATAAGTCACGACCTTTTGTTGGATCGTCTTGGCCATAGCGCTCTCCACCAGGTCGGCCGCTTCCTGCCAGCCCATGTACTCCAGCATCATCGCCCCGCTCAGGATGAGGCTGCCGGGGTTGACCATGTCCTTGCCGGCGTACTTGGGGGCCGTGCCGTGGGTGGCCTCGAACAGGGCCAGGCCGTCGCCAATGTTGCCGCCGGGGGCCATACCCAATCCGCCGACCTGGGCCGCCGCCGCGTCGCTGATGTAGTCGCCGTTCAGGTTCAACGTCGCCAACACGCTGTACTCATCGGTGCGGGTGATCATCTGTTGCAGCATGTTGTCGGCGATGCGGTCGTTGATGACCACCTTGCCCGCCGGGGCCTTGCCGTCGTGCTGGCCCCACAACTCGTCCTCGGTGACGACGTGATCGCGGAACTCCTGCGTCGCCACCTCGTAGCCCCAGTTCTTGAAGGCCCCCTCGGTGAACTTCATGATGTTGCCCTTGTGCACCAGCGTCACCGACGGCCGCTGGTGGTCAATGGCGTACTGGATCGCCTGGCGCACCAGCCGCTTGCTGCCAAACTCGCTGACCGGCTTGATGCCGATGGCCGAGCCGGGCCGCACGTTCTTGCCCAGCTTCTCGTTCATGAAGGCGATGATGGCCTGGGCCTCGTCGGTGTCGGCCTCCCACTCCACGCCGGAGTACACGTCCTCGGTGTTCTCGCGATAGATGACGATGTTCATCTTCTCCGGGTGTCTCATCGGGCTGGGCGTGCCGGCGATGTAGCGCACCGGGCGCACGCAGGCGTAGAGGTCGAGCACCTGGCGCAGCGTCACGTTGAGGCTGCGAAAGCCGCCGCCGACGGGCGTGGTCAGCGGCCCCTTGATGCCGACGACGTATTCGCGCATGGCGTCGAAGGTCTCGTCGGGCATGTAGTTGCCGGCGTACTTCTCGGCCGCCTTCTCGCCGGCGTAGATTTCCATCCAGGCGATTTTGCGCCGCCCGCCGTAAGCCTTCTCGACAGCCGCATCCCATACGATCATGGAAGCCGGCGTGATGTCCACGCCGATCCCGTCGCCCTCGATGAAGGCGACGATGGGCTGATCCGGCACGTGCAGCCGGCCGTTGGTAAAGGTGATCTTCTCGCCCGCGGGCACTTGAATATTCTGGAAAGGCATGAGCAACTCCTACAGCTTGATTCGCGCGCCCCTTGCCCCGGTAAGGGATTGGGCAGAGGCCCCGCCCCTGCGCAAGCGCGCTTGGATGTGTTAAGATAACTGCTCAGGGATTATACCGTATTTGCCGGCTTGGGTAAGGGCTGCAACAGCGATCACCACAGCTTAACAATGGGTGAACATCTCCCCGATGCTGGGGAAATAGTCCAACGTTGGCAGATAGAATAGCAAAGATAGGGTAGGAATAGCCGTGGCGTTTAGTAGTATCCGGAAACGTCGGTTACAGTCGTATTCAATGCAGCGAATCGCGTTCTTCCTGTTGGCGATATTGGCGCTGGGGCTGGCTTCGTGCAGCCCTCAGCCAGGGGCTGTCACGTCGGCCGCCTCCGACCCCACTACGCAACCGGCCGCGCCGACTGACACAGCTATTCCCCCGACCGACCCGGCCACCCAGCCCGCCGCGCCGACTGACACCGTCGTCCCCCCGACCGATACGGCCACCCAGCCCCCTGTGCCGACCGATACGCTCAGCCCTTCGACGGAGCCGCCCACGGTCGCGCCCGCCAGTTCGCCCACGGTCGAGTTGCTGCCCGCGCCCACCAGCGGCCCCAGCCACATTCCCGCCACCGACCTGGCCCTCGACGCCGCCGACGTAGTGCTCTACCCCGTGCCGGTCATCTATGCCGGCGACAAAGTGACCTTCCAACTGCTGCCCCACGTGCCGGAATCGCTGCGCGTCGGCGACGTCAGCGCGGCCATCTTCGTGGATGGCGTGCAGATCGTCAGCGGGTCGCTTGACCGGCGCAATTGGAATGGGCAGGCCGAAGGGATCTTTGAGTGGGCCTGGGACACGACCGGGCTGGCCGGCCAACATCAGATTGACATCGTCCTCGACCCCGGCGACACCATTCAGGCCGGCGACGTGGACGCCTCGAACAACCGGGTGACGCTGAACACGACGATAGAAGTGGCGTCGGGGCAGGCGGCGCTCGACGCGGCGGCCACCTGGCAGACAACTGAGATCGCCTGCTGCTTCGTCCACGTCGTCAGCGACACGGCCGCGGCGCGCGACCTGCCGACGTTGCTGCCGCTGCTCGAATCGGCGGTGGTTCAGGCGGCCAGCCGGATGGCCATCATGCCCAGCCAAAAGCTGAACGTCTACCTGATTGACCGCGTCGTCGGCCAGGGTGGCTTCGCCGGCACCGACATGGTCGTCTCCTACGCCGACCGCCAATACGCCGGCGGGAGCGTCTACGAGCTACTGGTTCACGAGGCGACCCACATTCTCGATCAGCAGTTCGCCCCGCGGCGCATCACCTTCCTGGCCGAGGGGCTGGCCGTGTGGACTAGCGGCGGACACTACAAGGCCGAAGACCTGCATCAGCGGGCCGCGGCGCTTTATAGCGTCAACGGCCACGTGCCCCTGGCGCAGTTGATTGACGACTTCTACCCGGTGCAGCACGAGATCGGCTATCTGGAAGCGGGCGGCTTTGTCACCTATCTGATAGATCGTGGCGGCTGGAGCCGGTTTAAGGAGTTCTACAGCGACGTCTCGTCCGACGACGGGCCGACGCTGTCGGCCGCCGTTGACGCCAACTTGCAGGCCTACTATGGCGCGACGCTGGCCCAGATCGAGAGCGACTGGTTGGCCACTCTGGAGGCCACGCCGGTGGACCCGCTCGTTGTCGAAGACTTGCGCACCACCGTCCGCTACTACAACATCGCCCGCCGCTACCAGGAGATCTACGACCCGACGGCCCACTTCCTGAGCGCCTGGCTGCCCCACCCGACGGAAGTGCGCGAGTTCGGCAACCCGGCCGACCTGACGCGCCGGCCGGAGGAAGAGATGAACATCACCCTGGAAGTGATGCTCGTCGCTGCCGACGCGGCTG
>WBZP01005730.1_pt1 | contig 12523 bp, 10 predicted proteins | sample 5204301 | NCBI WGS metagenome assembly WBZP01 (sample SAMN12412401, study PRJNA552823) | activated sludge metagenome | isolation source: activated sludge from nitrification reactor of wastewater treatment plant... | place: USA: Pennsylvania | collected 2017
GCCAACGACATCAACGGGATGTCGGCGGCAGTATACGGCTATCAGGATCGCTACAAGAAGTTCCCCGGCGATGACAACAATGCGGATACCCGGTGGAAAAACCCGCCGACGAATTCGGGTAACGGCGACGGGGCGGTCGGCGGTGCCGTGTCGGGGATCATGACTTGTACCGCCGAGGGCAGCGATAAGGTCGAAAACTGCCTCTTTTGGCAGCACCTGCGCCTGTCCGGGTTCGTCGGCGGCGACTCATCAAGCATACTGCCGCCGCAGAATGCCGCGGGTGGCATTCTGCAGGCGCAGAACGGGGCGCTCGGCCTCGCGGCGCTGACCATCTGTTCGACCAACCTGTCGGGCAAGATCGCCAACGCGATCGATGCGCAGTTCGACGACGGCAAGCCCAGTACTGGCCTGGTTCGCGGCACGAGTAAAGCGGATGCGCTGAATGGGTCGGCCGATGCTGCCTATGTGGACGACGGCGGCACCGTCTATGTGGTTTGCAAGACGCTGTAGGCGCCGTCAGCCTCTCCAAAGCCCGCCCTGGCGGGCTTATTCATTTATGGAGCAACCGCTCCTCGGCGGCGGTGACCGCCTCCGGGTCGCCGAGAACGACGACGACGTCGCCTTCCAGAAGGCGGGTTTCGGGGGCCGGCTCGACCGCGCGGATGCCGCGGCGGCGAATCGCGCTGACCTCGCAGCCCAGTTGGGCAAGACGCAATTGGTCGAGCGTCATGCCGATGGCGGCAGCGCCGCGGGTCAGCCATACCGAGTGCAGGCGCGGCTGGAATTCGTCGTCGTCGTCCCGGTCGGAACTGCCGTGGAAGAAGCCGCGTAGCAGGCGGTAGCGTTCCGAACGGGTTTGCCGGATGCGCCGCAGGACGCGGTTGAGCGGTATGCCGATCAGCACCAGCGCATGCGAGGCGAGCATCAGGCTGGCCTCCAGGGTTTCCGGCACGACTTCCGCGGCGCCCGCGCGGGCCAGGCGCCCCAGGTCGCGCTCGTCGGCGGTGCGGACGATCACTGGCAAGTCCGGACGCAACTCCTGAACGTGGTGCAGCACCTTTTCGGCGAGCGGCGTGTCGCTCATGGTGACGATAACCACGCTGGCCCGCATCAGGCCGGCGGCAATCAGCGATTCCTTGCGGCCGGCGTCGCCGAAGACGACGCTTTCGCCGCCGGCGGCCGCCTCGCGGACACGATCCGGATCGAGGTCGAGCGCAATGTAGTTGATCCCCTCCTGGCCCAGAAAGCGCGCCAGGTACTGACCGTTGCGGCCGAAGCCGCAGAGGATCGCGTGCCTTTCGGTGCCCATCGACTCGGCGGCGATCCTGGTCAACTGCATCGAGCGCAACATCCACTCGCTGGCGACGAAACGCATGACCAGTCTTTCGCTGTACTGGATGATGAAGGGCGCAGTCAGCATGGACAGAACGAGAGCCGTCAGCGCAATCTGCTCGATGGCCTTTGGCATGTTGGCGATTTCGCCGAGCAGGACGAACCCGAATTCGCCGCCGGCGCAAAGCCACAGCGCCGAGCGAATGGAATTGCCCGGCGTCGATCCGAGGCGCCACGACAGCAGTCCGACGATCGCGGCCTTGATCGCGAGCAGACCGATCAGCACCAGCAGGACCTGCCACCACAACCCGACGACGATCTGCAGATCCAGCTTGACGCCGATGGTCACGAAGAACAGGCCCATCAGCACGTCGCGGAACGGCTTGATGTCCTCTTCCATTTGCAGGCGGTATTCGGTCTCGGAAATCAGCATGCCGGCGACGAAGGCGCCAAGGGCCAGCGACAGGCCGGCCAGCTCGGTCAGCGTGGCGAGGCCGAGGGTGACCAGCAGCACGTTGAGGACGAACACCTCGGAAGACTTGGCCCGCGCGACGAAGTGGAACCATCTCCGCATCAGCTTCTGGCCGAACACCAGAATCACGGCGAGGACGACGACGGCCTTGAGCAGGGCGATGCCGATCAGCATCGCCAGCTTTTCCGGCGGCTGCGTCAGCGACGGAATGATGACCAGCAACGGCACCACCGCGAGATCCTGAAAGAGCAGCACGCCGAGTATTTCCCGGCCGTGCGTCGTGTCGAACTGCATGCGTTCGGCGAGCAGCTTGGTCAGCACGGCGGTCGAGGACATCGCAAAGACGCCGCCGAGGGCGATGCCGAGTTGCCAGTGGATGCCGGCAAGCATGACCAGACCGGCGATCAGCAGCATGCTGATCGCGACCTGGAGCAGGCCAAGGCCGAAGACGATGCGCTTCATCGCGTAGAGCTTGGACAGCGAAAACTCGAGGCCGATCGAGAACATCAGGAAGACGACGCCGAATTCGGCGAGATACTCGACGCGATGCATGTCATCCATCAGGTTGAGGGCATGCGGGCCGATGATGCTGCCGACCAGTAGATAGCCGAGAACCGGCGGCAGGTCGGCGCGGCGGCAGATTACCACCGCGAGTACCGAGGTGCCGAGAAGCAGAAGGGCAAGGGAGAGCGAGCTCAAGTGCGTTTCGCCAAGTCAGGTATACTTGGACGATCATAACCGCAGCACGGCCATGAACCCAAGCCTGAAGCCCGATCATTTTTCGCCGGAACGCGCCCTCGATCTCGGGCGCCAGACGCTGAGCATCGAGGCTGCCGCGGTCAACGCGCTGGCGGGCAGGATGGCCGGCGAGTTCGCACGCGCAGTCGAGCTGATCCTCGACTGCCACGGGCGGGTCATCGTCAGCGGCATGGGCAAGTCCGGACATATCGCGCGCAAGATCGCGTCGACCATGGCCAGTACCGGAACGCCGGCCTATTTCGTGCATCCGGCGGAGGCGAGCCATGGCGACCTCGGGATGATTACCCGCGACGACGTCCTGCTGGCGCTGTCGAACTCCGGCGAGTCCGACGAACTGTTGCGCATCGTCCCGCTGGTCAAGCGCCAGGGCGCGCGCCTGATCGCCATGACCGGCGCGCCGACCTCGACACTGGCCCGCGAAGCCGATGTCCACCTCGATGCCGGCGTCGAGCAGGAGGCCTGTCCGCATAACCTGGCGCCGACGGCGAGCACGACGGCGGCGCTGGCGCTTGGCGATGCGCTGGCGGTGGCGCTGCTCGATGCGCGCGGCTTCGGGCCGGATGATTTCGCCCGTTCCCATCCCGGCGGTTCGCTCGGGCGCCGCTTGCTGACCCACGTCCGCGACGTAATGCGCCGGGGCGACAGCGTGCCGACCGTAAGCCCGCAGACCGGTGTCACCGATGCCATCCTCGCCATGTCGCGGGGCGGCCTCGGACTGGTCGTCATCCTCGATGACCAAGGACGGATGCTCGGTATCTTCACCGACGGCGACCTGCGCCGCGCCTTCGAAAAGCGGATCGACCTGCGAACGGCGCGCATCGACAGCGTCATGCACGCCGGTCCGCGCACCATCGGCCCCGACCGCCTCGCCGTCGAGGCGGTCGAGATGATGGAGCGCTACCGGATCAACGCCCTGCTCGTGGCCGATGGCGATGGTCGCCTGCTGGGGGCGCTCAACATGCATGACCTGTTTACGGCCAAGGTGATCTGATGGAGGCGAGGTCACGAGCCGGCCGCGTCAGGCTGATCGCCTTCGACATCGATGGCGTGATGACCGACGGCGGCCTTTGTTACACCGACGACGGCCATGAACTCAAGACCTTCGATGTCCAGGACGGCCTCGGCCTGAAACTCCTGCAGCGGGGCGGCATCGAACTGGCGATCGTCACCGGCCGCAGTTCGGGCGTGGTGGCTGCGCGCGCTGCCGATCTCGGTATCGACCATGTCTTCCAGGGGGTCGCCGACAAGCGCGCAACGGTTGGCGACCTGCTCGCACGGCTCGGTCTCCACTGGCCGGAATGCGCCTTCATGGGCGATGATCTGATCGACCTGCCGGTCATGACGCAGTGCGGCCTGGCCATCGCGCCCGCCAACGCGCGGCCGCTGGTTCGCGACCGTGCGCATGCGGTGACCGCCAGCGCCGGCGGTCACGGCGCGGTGCGCGAGGCCGCTGAATTCATTCTTGCCGCCCAAGGCAAGCTCGAAAACCTGTTCGCCGCCTACCTCGACCCGCCATGAAATTCGCGTCCAGCCAGATCTTCGCGCTGGTGCTGCTGGCGCTGCTGGCCGGCGTCACCTTCTGGCTGCAGAAAGTGACGGCGCCGGTGGAAACGGTCAGGGACGGCAAGTTCCGCCACGACCCGGACGCCGTTGCCGAGAATTTCACGGTCCGCACCTTCGACGAGGGGGGGCGGGTCAAGTACCGCCTGACGGCGCCATACATGGAACATTTCCCCGATGACGACAGTTCGGAGCTGAAATCGCCGGTGCTGACCCAATACCGGCCGGATGCGGTGACGGTCACGACGTCCGGCAACAGCGCGCGGGTGACGAGCCAGGGGGAGACCGTGTTTCTCTGGGATGATGTCAAGGCGGTTCGTTCGGCGACCAGGGACAGGCCGGCGATGGTCGCCCGCATGCCCGACCTGACCGTCCAGCCCGATACCGGGATCGCGTTTACCAACAGTCCGGTCGAGATTACCGAAGACCGCTCCTGGGTCAAGGGGGTGGGCATGCAAGTGGACAACAATGCCTCCACCTTCGTCCTGCAATCGCAGGTCACCGGAATGTCCTATCCACATCGAGCAAAAAAATGAGCCTGAGAACCGCCACCCTCCTGATTCTTGCCCTGCTGTCGCAGCCGGTGTTCGCCGAGCGCGCCGATCGCGACCAGCCCATACAGGTTGAAGCCAACCGGATTTCGATCGATGACGCCAAGAAGATCCAGATTCTCGAAGGCGACGTCGTGGTGATCAAGGGAACCATGGTGCTGCGCGCCGATCGCGTCGTGATCACCGAGGACCAGTACGGCTTCCAGAAGGGAACCGCGTTCGGCGGCAAGGACGGACTGGCGCGCATGCGGCAGAAGCGCGAGGGCGTGGAGGAATACACCGACGGCGAAGCCGAGCGCATCGAGTACAACACCAATACCGAAATCGCCGAATTCTTCCATCGCGCCTGGGTCAAGAGCGGCCAGGATCAGGTCCGCGGGGACTACATCTGGTATGACGCGATCAGCGAAAAGTATCTGGTGACGGCAGGTCAGAACCGTGACCCGAAAGCGCCGCCGGCGCGGGTGCGTGCGGTTATCCAGCCGCGGAACAAGAGCGCGCAGGCGGAGCAGCCTGCCGCCCCGGGGCAGCGTCTGGAACTGAAGGGATCCGGCGCGCTGGGGTCGCCGCCACGGAACTGAGCGCCCATCACCGCTGCGGCGCGAAATCCGGCATTGGCCGAGGTTCTTTCCGCAACGGCAAGTCCCTGTTTTGACTCATCCCGAAATAAATTGTTGCGGTGCACCATATTTGTTGACATTCGGCGAATCATCTCTATAATCGAGTTCATGGTGCAGTGCAGCAAAAAGATTCCCGTGTGCTGCACTGCTTGTCCCAGACCTTTCGTCAATTCTTGATACAGGAGATCCCACAATGTTCACCACCCCCGAGCAATTTGCCGCCGCCAACAAGGCTACCGTCGATTCCCTGCTGTCCGTGGCCAATACCGCGCTGGCATCCGCCGAGCGTATCGCGGCCCTGAACCTCAATACCGCCCGTTCCGTGATGGAGGATTCGGTCTCCGGCGCCAAGGCTCTGATGGGCGCCAAGGATGTTCAGGAAGCCCTGTCGATCCAGGCTTCTCTGGCCCAGCCGAATGTCGAGAAGGCCGTCGCCTACTCGCGCAGTGTCTACGAAATCTCCGCGCAGACCCAGGAAGAACTGTCGAAGATGATCGAAGCCCAGTTCGCCGACTTCCAGAAGACCGTCGCCGGCCTGCTCGACAAGGCTGCCAAGTCAGCGCCGGCCGGTTCCGACGTTGCCGTTGCCGCGGTCAAGAGCGCCATTGCCGCCGCCAATTCCGCTTTCGACAACATGAACAAGGCTGCCAAGCAGGTCGCCGAGATCGCCGAAGCCAATGTCGCCGCGGCGACCAACGCGACGGTCAAGGCAGTTGGTGCCGCCGCCGCCCGCGGCAAGAAGTAATCCGCTGCGAATGACCCAATCACCTCCGGCGCCCGGCGCCGGGTCTGTTTCGTCCGCACCGATGACACAACACTGGAGAAAATGATGAACAAACCGAACCTGGAACAAGTTGCCGCGGCCCAGAAGGCCAACGCCGAAGTGATGATGGCGCTCCTGCGCACCGCCTTCAACGGCGTCGAGCGTCTGACCGCCCTCAACATGGCCGCCTCGCGCGAATTCTTCAACAACACCGTCAGCAACGCCCAGCAGCTTCTCGGCGCCAAGGACGCCAGCGAAGTCGCCAAGCTCAACAGCGAGCTGGCCAGGCCCAACGTCGACAAGTGGGTCGATTACTCGCGCAGCATCTATGACCTGGTGAGCAGCATGCAGAAGGAAGTCACCGCGGTGATGGAGAGCCAGTACAGCAGCTTCGCCAAGAACGCCAGCAGCGCCGTCGAAAAGGCGACTGCCAGCGCGCCGGTCGGCGGCGATGTCTTCGCGGCCACGATGAAGACGATGCTGAACGCCTCGACCAAGGCTTTCGACAACATGACGGCGATGGCCAAGCAGTTCTCCGATGTCGCCGAGGCCAACATGAAGGCAGCGTCGACGGCGACCACCAAGGCCGTCAGCGCAACTGCCGCTGCCCGCAGGACTGCCGCCAAGTAATACCGGCGTCCCGGTCATCGATAAGGAGCCCGCGAATTCCGCGGGCTTTTTTACGTCGACCGCGGCTGTGCTTACCGACTGTGCCGTACCGCTTACGGGCGCCAGGTCCAGGAAATTCCCCGGCGCTCGACCTCGCTGCGGATCTCGTCCATTGCCTGGTCGACCAGCGCCGGCTCGCCTTCGACCCCGAGCTCGAGATGGCGGCGCTCGTTGCCGACCAGCGATGGCAGCGAGAACAGGCGCAAGGTCGGGTAGGCGCCGACGATGCGTTCCATCAGATCGAGCAGGGCGCTCTCGTAAGCCGTCGGCCCGGTCAGCAGGAAGGCCTTTTCCACCGTGCCCGCGACCGGGCGGAACTCGTCACGATAGAAGGTATCGAGCGCCCACTCGATCATCGGGTGCGCCATCTGCGGAAAGCCGGGCACGAAATAATGCTCGTTGGCCATGAAGCCGGGAATGCGGTTGAACGGGTTGGGGATGATCCTGACGCCCGCCGGGAAGGTGACCAGTTGCAGGCGCTGCGGGGTCATGTCGTCGGCGAAGCGCAGCTTCGCTTCGGCGACGCCCTCCGGGTGCAGTTCCAGACCGACGCCGAGCGCCGCCGCCACCGCCTGCCGCGTGTGGTCGTCGGGCGTGTTGCCGATGCCGCCGCAGGAGAACACCACGTCGCCGGCGGCCATGGTGCGGCGAAAGGCGGCGGTCAGGCGCGCGCGATCGTCGCCGAGATATTCGACCCACGACAGGCGCAGCCCGCGCTGGCCGAGCATCTCGGCGATCTTCGCGAAGTGCCTGTCCTGGCGCTTCCCGGAAAGGATCTCGTCGCCGATAATGACGGCGCCAAAGCCGCGGCTCATGCCGGTTCTCCGGCGATGGTCACGATGGCGCCGCCGCGTGACCGCCGCAGCGCCTCGAGCCCGAAATGGACGAATGACAGCGCGGCCAGCGCCGGCACCAGCAGGCCGACGAAAGGAACGTGGGCGAGCAGCGCCATGGTCAGGCCGAGCATGAAGAACTGTGCCTTGTTGCCCTTGCGCAGTGCCGTCCATTCATTGGCGGTGGCGTGCAGCGACAGCGCGTCGTAGGCAAATGTCCGGCGGTTCAGCCAGCCCATCAGCAGCAGCGGGACGAGCAGCGAGAAGCCGGGAATCAGCCACAGCGGAATCGTCGCCACCCAGGCGATGACGAACAAAACCGACGCCCCGACGCTGTTGACCGCGGCAGCGACGAAACTGTCCTTGCCCATCGCCGCGATGTCGCGGTACTCCGTTGCCGTCAGGTGCTTGACCATGAGCGGCATGATGAGGACGGCGGCGAGCAGCGAGGCGGTCAGGTAGGCGATGGCGAAGATCGCCATCCAGCCCCCCAGGTAAGCCAGGATGTGCGCCAGCCAGACCAGCCCCCAGCCGACGAGCAGGGTCATCGGCGGGTAGTCCATCATCTGCCGGACGACGGCGCCGAGCGCCCAGATCGCCAGCCCGACCGCGAGCAGCAGCGAAACCACCGCCGGCACCAGCACGTAGCCCCAGACCCTGCCCTGTTTCAGGCTGGCGAAGGTTCTCGCCAGCGCCAGCATCACGTCACCCATGGTTCACCCATTCCTGATTCCTTCCCATTGTTTCTGCAGTCGCCGGGCGGAGACCGGCACCGGCGTCCGCAGTTCCTGCGCATGGAGGCCGACGCGCAATTCTTCCATAAGCCAGCGGAACTGGTCGACCTGCGGGTCAAATGCGCCCATTTTGGCCAATTGCAGGGCACGGCGCTCGTAGTTGGTCCACAGCGGGCCGTATTCGGCCATCAGTTGCGCGTCGCGTGCCGGGTTGGCTTTCAGCTTGTCGAGGCGGACGCCAATCGCCTTCAGGTAACGCGGGTAATGCTGCAGGCGCTCGAACGGCGTGCCGACCACGAAGTTCCTGCCGATGAGCCGCCTCAATTGCACGTCGATGTCGGCGGCCGCCGCCGCGTGCGCCTTGAACGCCGGCAGCTTCCTGGTCACCGCCTGCCATTCGCCGAGGATGGCGCCGACCAGGCGGGAGACCTCCTGCATGATCAGCCCGAGCCGCGCCCTGGCCTCGGCACAGCGCGCCTTGAAGGCCTCCGGCGTCGTCGGCAGCGGCTCGGCCAGACAGGCGCGGGCGAAGGTTAGCTCGACGATCTGCCGCTTGAGCTCCTCGGTCGTCCCCAGGGCCATGAACTGCATGCCCATTTGCGTGATCCCCGGCACGTTCTTGTCGAAGTACTTCGCCTGTTCGCGGAACTGGATCATGAACAATCGCAGCAGCCCCTTGCGGTGTGTGCCGGCCGCCTCCCCGGCGGAGTCGAAGACCTTGAGGCTGACGCTCTCGCCGTCGTCCACCAGCGCCGGGTAGCCAATCACCGTCTGCTGGCCGACCGGCACTTCCATCAGCTCCGGCAGTTCGCCGAAGGTCCAGTCGCTCAGGCGGGTGTATTCGGACGGCGTTTCGTGCAGCTCGGCGAATTCCTCCCTGGCCTCCTTGCCCCACTCGCCGCGCAGCGCGACCAGGCTGCGCTTCATGTCGAGCTGCCGGCCATGCTCGTCGATCAGCTTGTAGTTCATCGCGAAGTGCGGCGGCAGCGCGTCGGGGCGGAAGGCGTCCGCCGTCACCGCCCAGCCGCGGGCGTTCAGGCCGCGCGCTTCGAGGATGTGGTCGATCAGCGGCGGGATCAGGCCCTGGTTCAGCTTCCGCTCGTTGCCAGCCACGGTCGACATGAATTCCTCGACGAATTCCGGCACCGGCACCAGCTTCGCCCGGATCTTCTGCGGCAGCGTCTTGATCAACTGCACCAGCTTCTCCTTCAACAGCCCCGGCACCAGCCACTCCATGCGCGCCGCCGGAATCTGGTTCAGTTGCGCCAGCGGCAGGGTCAGCGTCACGCCGTCGCGCGGCGAGCCGGGCTCGAAGTGGTAGCTCAGCGGGTAATCGACACCGCCGACCTTGAGCGTGTGCGGGAAGGCGTCGGTGGTCACTCCGGCCGCCGAGTGGCGCATCAGGTCGTCCCTGGCCAGGAAGAGCAGCCTGGGGTTCTCCTGCTCGGCCATCCGCCGCCAGTGGTCGAAGGCTGCGCCGTTATGGATGGCGGGTTGGCCCGGCTTCGCCTCGGGGATCAGGTGGTCGTAGAAGGCAAAGATCAGCTCGTCGTCGACCAGCACGTCCTGCCGGCGCTGCTTGTGCTCGATCTTCTCGATGTCGCGGATCTGCTTCTGGTTGTGCTGGAAGAATGGCCAGCGCCGGGCGTGGCTTTCCTCGATCTCCTCGCCGACCAGGCCCTGGCGGATGAAAATCTCGCGCGCCTCGGCCGGCGCCAGCGGGCCGTAGTGGATGCGGCGCTTGGGATCGATCACCACGCCGTATAGCGTCGTCCGCTCCCAGGCCGCGACCTGCATCGCCTTCTTTTCCCAGTGCGGGTCGAAGTATTGGCGCTTGATCAGGTGAGCGCCCACCTTCTCGATCCACCCGGCCTCGATGCGGGCGACGCAGCGGCCGAACAGGCGGGTCGTCTCGGTGATCTCGGCCGCCACGATCCACTTGCCGGCCTTCTTCTGCAGCGGCGACGAGGGATGGATCAGGTAGCGGATACCGCGCGCGCCGAGGTAATGGCCGGATTCGTCCGACTTGCAGCCGATATTGCCGAGCAGCCCCGAGAGCAGCGCCTGGTGGATGGCGTCGTAGGTGCCCGGAATCTCGTTTTCCTTCCAGCCCAGTTCGCTGACCATCGCGTGCAACTGCCCATGTACCTCGCGCCATTCGCGCAGGCGCAGGTAGGAGAGGAAATGCGCATGCACGGTGTCGACCAGCGATTTGTTCGATTTCTTGCCGTCGACCGCGGCCTTGAACCAGTTCCACAACTTGACCCAACTCAGGAACTCGGACTTCTCGTCGGCCCACTGCCGGTGCTTCTCGTCGGCCGCCTGCTGGCGTTCCTGTGGCCGTTCCCGCGGGTCCTGTACCGACAGCGCGGCAGCGATGATCAGCACTTCCTGGAGGCAACCGAGGTCGCGGGCGGCGACGAGCATGCGGCCGATGCGCGGGTCGAGCGGCAGGCGGGCCAGCGCCTCGCCGACCTTGGTCAGGCGATTGTCCTCATCCAGCGCGCCCAGTTCCTGGAGCAGCGCGTAGCCGTCGCTGATCGCCTTGCCCGGAGGCGGCTCGATGAAGGGAAAGGTCTCGACGTCGGTCAGGCGCAGCGACTTCATGCGCAGGATGACGCCGGCCAGCGAGGAGCGGAGGATTTCCGGATCGGTAAACGGTGGGCGGGCGTCGAAGTCCGCCTCGTCGTACAGGCGGACGCAGACGCCCGCCGCCACCCGGCCGCAACGCCCGGCGCGCTGCCGCGCCGCCGCCTGCGAGACCTTCTCGACCTGCAGCTGCTCGACCTTGTTGCGGTACGAATAGCGCTTGACCCGCGCCAGCCCGGTGTCGATGACGTAGCGGATTCCCGGAACGGTCAGCGAGGTTTCGGCGACGTTGGTCGCCAGCACGATGCGCCGCTGGTGGCCGGAGGGCTTGAAGATGCGGTCCTGCTCGCCGGCCGACAGGCGCGAGAACAGCGGCAGGATTTCCGGCGCGTGCGCCGTGGCGAGGCCCGGCCGCGCCAGCGCGTGCTTCCTCAGCGCCTCGGCCGCCTCGCGGATTTCCCGTTCGCCGGGCAGGAAGACGAGGATGTCGCCGCTGCCCAGGCGGGCCAGCTCGTCGGCGGCATCGACGATGGCGTCGTAGAGATCGCGCTCGTCGTCCTTCTTGTCGATATCCGCGACCGGCCGGTAGCGCACCTCGACCGGGTAGAGCCGGCCGGAGACTTCGATCACCGGCGCGCCGCCGAAATGCTGCGCAAAGCGCTCGGCGTCGATGGTCGCCGAGGTGATGATGACCTTCAGGTCCGGCCGCCTCGGCAGCAACTGCTTCAGGTAGCCGAGCAGGAAGTCGATGTTCAGGCTGCGCTCGTGCGCCTCGTCGATGATGATCGCCTCGTAGGCGTTCAAATACGGGTCGGATTGCGACTCGGCGAGCAGGATGCCGTCGGTCATCAGCTTGACCCAACTTGCCGCGGTCGACCGGTCGTGGAAGCGGATTTTTACGCCGACCCCGGCGCCGACCTGCGTCTTCAGTTCCTGCGCCAGCCGCGTCGCCACCGAACGGGCGGCGAGGCGGCGCGGCTGCGTGTGGCCGATCAGGCCGCGGGCGCCGATGCCGAGGTCGAGACATATCTTCGGCAACTGCGTCGTCTTGCCTGAGCCGGTCTCGCCGCAGACGATAACCACCTGGTGGCTGACGATCAGCCCGGCGATCTCCGCGCGCCGCTCGCTGATCGGCAACTCGGGCGGGAACTCCGGCCGGGGCAGCGCCGCCCGCCGCGTTGCCACCGCCGCCTGCGATTCCGCGCGCAGCGCCGCGAGGTCGGCCGCCAATTTTTGACGTCTTTCACCGGTCGACCGCGACAAATCGCGGTGCAGGCCGTGAAGGCGCTTCATGTCGGCGGTGAGACATCCGGTTTCCGCCAGTTCGATCCCGCGAGAGGTTCTTCCTTTTTGCATCAGCAATCATGTAAGACTGGGCGACGGATTCTAACCCGCAGGCGCAAGCTGCCGGCAGGAAGCGTGGAGAAAAATCCATTGCGGATATCTTGTTCTGATCGCACAATTCTGCGGAGGGTACGACCATGCGAAGGAAAGTCTGGCGACCTCGGGGAAAACGTGGTCTGTCCCCAATGCCGTTAAGTTAAGCCATGTGCATGGTCTCATACTGGCTTGTAAGCCCGATGGCGAGCGGGTTTAACAAGCTGCCGGGTTCTTGGGAAGCTACGCTCCGGTCGCCGCCAT
>WBZP01005731.1_pt1 | contig 12523 bp, 7 predicted proteins | sample 5204301 | NCBI WGS metagenome assembly WBZP01 (sample SAMN12412401, study PRJNA552823) | activated sludge metagenome | isolation source: activated sludge from nitrification reactor of wastewater treatment plant... | place: USA: Pennsylvania | collected 2017
AGCCCGGGCGTCACCGCGCGACCACCGAGATCGATCACCTGGGTGGCGGCGCCGGCCTGCCCGCGGATCTCCGCGGTGGTGCCCACCGCGACGATGCGCCCGTTGGTGATGGCCACCGCCTCGGCGACAGCGTCGCGCGGGTCCACGGTGATCACCTTGCCGTTCACGAGCACGAGGTCCGCGGCGGGCGCCTGCGCCCGGGTCGGCGCACTCGACGTCCATACGCCGGCCGCCACCGCCGTCACCACCGCCGCCGTCGCGAGTCGCCGCATCATGCCCATCCTCCGGAAGGATACGGGCGCATCGTATCGCAGCCCGTCCGAGACCAGAACGGTTGCAGCGGCGTCGAACGGGAATAGAATCCCCGACACGGGCCGGCGACGGGCCAGCCCGCTCCATGCGGTTGGCCCCGTGATCGACTCGCTTTCGCAACTGCTCCTCGGCGTCCGCTGGTCCGTGCTGGGCCAGGGCGACTTCAGGTTCGCGCCCCCTTCGGGCGCGGCCCTGGCGGCGCTCGTCGCCGTGGTGGCCGTGGCCGCCACCGTCGTCACCTATCGCCGCGCCTCCCGCCGCCTGACCACCCGCGACCGCGTGGTGCTGATTGCCCTGCGCACGGCGCTCATCGGGCTGCTGCTCGTGTGCCTGCTGCGCCCCATGCTGGTGCTGCGCGCCGCCGTGCCCCACCAGAACGTCGTGGCGGTGCTGCTCGACGACTCCCGCAGCATGTCCATCGCCGACCTGAACGGCCAGCCGCGCTCGAGCTACCTGCAGGCGCAGTTCGGCGACCCCTCGCAGGGGTTGCGGCGCGCCCTGGCCGAACGCTTTTCCGTGCGCACGCTGCGCTTCTCGAGCGGCGTCCGGCCGGCGCAGACCGGCGCCGACCTCACGTTCCAGGGCACCCATACGAAGATCGCCGCCGCCCTGGAACAGGCGCGCCAGCAGCTCTCGGGCGTGCCGCTGGCCGGGCTGGTGGTGGTGAGCGACGGCGCTGACACCTCGGGCGACGCCGTCGACCCGGCGCTCACGGCGCTGCGGGCCGCCGGCGTGCCGGTGTTCGCGATCGGCGTCGGCCGCGACACGGCCGAGAAGGACATCCAGATCGGCCGCATCACCGCCCCGCGCAGCGTGCTCGCCGGCACGACGCTGCTGCTCGACGCGGTGGTCACCGCGCAGGGCTACGCCGGCCAGGCGCTCACGCTCGACGTGCTCGACGGCGGCACCCTGGCGGGCAGCCAGACCTTCACCGCCGGCGCCGACGGTCAGCCGGTCACGGTGCGCGTGCGCTTCTCGGCCGTCGACCCGGGACCGCGCGTGTTCACGTTCCGCGTCACCCCGCAGCCGGGTGAGCTGCTCGCCGAGAACAACACCCGCGAGGCCCTGATCGACGTCCGCGACCGCCGCGAGAAGATTCTCTATTTCGAAGGCGAGCCGCGCTTCGAGCTGAAGTTCCTGCGCCGCGCCGTCACCGACGACAAGCAGCTCCAGCTGGTGTCGCTGCTGCGCACGGCCGACAACAAGTACTACCGGCAGGACATCGACGATCCGGAAGACCTCGTGGGTGGGTTCCCCAGGACCCGCGACGAGCTGTTCCAGTACCGCGGCATCGTGCTCGGCAGCATCGAGGCCGCGGCCTTCACCGGCGATCAGCTGGCCATGCTCACCGAGTTCGTGGATCGCCGCGGCGGCGGCCTGATGATGCTCGGCGGCCCGCGGTCGTTCAGCGAAGGCGGGTACGCCGGCACCGCCCTCGGCGATGCGCTGCCGGTGAACCTGGTGAAGATGACGCCGCCGGCGCAGCCGGCGGCCACGCCGCTGACCGTGCGCCCCACGCGCGCCGGCGCCGCGCATGCCGTGTCGCAGATCGCCGCCAACGAAGCGGCCTCGGCCACCCGCTGGACCGAGCTGCCCGGCCTCACCACCGTGAACACCGTCGACTCGGTGAAGGCGGGCGCCACCACGCTGCTCACGGCCGGCGACGGCCGCGGCGAACGGCCGGTGCTGGCGTTCCAGCGCTTCGGCCGCGGCAAGTCGGCGGCCTTCACGCCGCAGGATTCGTGGCTGTGGCAGATGCACGCCAGCATCTCGGTGGAAGACCAGACGCACGAGACGTTCACGCGGCAGTGGCTGCGCTGGCTGGTCGACGGGGTGCCGGATGCGGTCGACGTCACGACCGCCAGCGACCGCGTCGAGCCCGGAGAGCCCATCACCCTCAGCGCCGACGTCGCCGACCCGTCGTTCGTCGCGGTGAACGACGCGGTGGTCACCGCCACGGTCACCGGGCCCGATGGCACGAGCAGCGCGGCGCCGCTCACGTGGACCGGGCAACGCGACGGCCTCTACACCGGCACGCTGCCGACGTCGGTGGCTGGCTGGCACGAGATCACGGTCGAGGCCGTGCGTGGCGACACCTCGCTCGGCCGGTCGACGACGCACGTGAACGCCGGGCCGGGCGATGCCGAGTTCTCGGAGGCCACCAGGCAGATGCCGGCGCTGCAGCGCCTGGCCGACGCCACCGGCGGACGCGCCTACACGCCGGAGACCGCCGAACAACTCCTCGAAGACGTGAAGTACACCGGCCGCGGCATCACCTCGGTGGAAGAGCGCGACCTCTGGCAGTCGCCGCTCGTGCTGCTGCTGCTCGTGAGCCTGCTTGGCGCGGAATGGGGGTACCGGCGTGCCGTCGGCCTCTCGTAACGCCCGGCTCGCGCCGGTCGGCGCGCTGGTGGCGGCCACCGCCCTCTCCGGGCTGGCCGTCGCGGCACTGGGCGCGCAGTCGCCGTTCCGCGGCGAGCAGGAGCGGCGGCGCGTCGGGCCGGCGACCGACTACGAGTCGAACGTGCGCGTCCCGTACGACGGGCGTTTCGCGTTCGTGCGCCTGCGCTACACCATGCCGGGACGCGCCGGCGGATTCCGCGGCTTCCGCCGCGAACCGCCGTGGGCGCACGACTACCCCCGATCCGACCGCCACCTCATGAAGATCCTGTCGGAGATCACGCTGCTGCGTCCGCACCTCGACGAGAGCGCGATTCTCACCCTCGACGATCCGGATCTCGGGAACTACCCGGTGGCCTACATGTCCGAACCCGGCTTCTGGACGATGAGCGACGCCGAGGTCGCCGGCCTGCGCGCCTACCTGGCGAAGGGCGGCTTCGTGATCTTCGACGACTTCCGCCAGGAACACTGGTACAACTTCGAGCAGCAGATGCAGCGCGCGCTGCCGTCGCAGCCGCTCGTGCAGCTCGCGCCCGAACATCCGGTGTTCCACGCCTTCTTCGAGATCGATCCGCGCCGGTTCGTCTCGCCGTACGGCGGGCTCACGCCGATGTTCTACGGCGTGTTCGAGAACAACGACCCGTCGAAGCGGCTGCAGATCGTGGCCAACTACAACAACGACCTCGGCGAGTACTGGGAGTTCTCGGACACCGGCTGGGTGCCGGTGGATCTCTCGAACGAGGCGTACAAGTTCGGCGTCAATTACATCGTGTACGGGATGACGCACTAGCGGTCGCAGGGAGGCTTCGTGGACGCAGCGAACATGCAGGTGGATCTGAGCGCGCCGGACGACATCGCGCTGGCCGACCGGATGAAACTCGGGCAGGACCGCATCCGGCAGGAGCTGCGGAAGCTCATCATCGGGCAGGACGAGGTGCTGCAGCAGGTGCTGCTGACGCTGTTCGTCGGCGGCAACAGCCTGATCATCGGCGTGCCCGGCCTGGCGAAGACGCTGCTCATTCACACGCTGGCGCGGGTGGTCGACCTGAAGTTCAACCGCATCCAGTTCACGCCCGACCTGATGCCGTCCGACATCACCGGCACCGACATCATCCAGGAAGATCCGGCCACCGGTCGCCGGCAGATGGTGTTCTCGCCGGGGCCGATCTTCACCAACATCCTGCTGGCCGACGAGATCAACCGCACGCCGCCGAAGACCCAGTCGGCGCTGCTCGAGGCGATGCAGGAACATCGCGTCACCATCCAGGGCCGCACCTACACCCTGGAGGAGCCGTTCTACGTCTTCGCCACGCAGAACCCGATCGAGCTCGAGGGCACCTATCCCCTGCCGGAAGCGCAGCTCGACCGCTTCATGTTCCACATCGTCATCCACCATCCGCCCGAGGACGAGGAATACGAGGTCGTGCGCACCACGACGGCCATCGTCGATCCGCAGTTCGAGCGCACGGTGAACGGCGAGGACCTGATCGCCTTCAAGCGGCTGGTGCGCCGCGTGCCGGTGGCGGAGCCGGTGATGCGGTACGCGCTGGCGCTCGTGCGGGCCAGCCGCCCGAAAGGCGACACCGCCGGCGAGCTCGTGAAGAAGTGGGTGTCGTTCGGCGCCAGCGTGCGCGCCGCGCAGTTCCTCGTGCTGGCCGGCAAAGCCCTGGCCCACCCCGTGCTGCGCCACCGCATCCTCGTCAACTTCCACGCCCAGTCGGAAGGCATGACGTCCGACATGATCATCGACAAGCTGCTCGAGAGCGTGCCGACGCCACGATCGGGGATGTAGCGATGCAGATCGGCGGCGCCATTCCCGGCGCGCAGTTCGTCGACCCGTCGGTGCTGGCGCGCATCGGCAACCTCGAGCTGGTGGCCCGCTCGGTGGTCGACGGCGTGATCAACGGCCTGCACAAGTCGCCGGCCTACGGCACGTCGGTCGACTTCGCGGAACATCGCGGCTACGTGCCGGGCGACGACATCCGCCGGGTCGACTGGCGGGTGTTCGCCCGCACCGACAAGTACTACGTGAAGGAGTTCGAGGCCGACTCGAACATGAACTTCGTGGCCCTGCTCGACGTGTCGGCGTCGATGGACTACGGGCCGCGCATCACCAAGCTCGACTACGCGCGCACGCTCGCCGCCTGCCTGACGTATCTGGTCCACCGGCAGCGCGACCGCGTCGGCCTGGTGACGTTCGACCACGAGATCGTCGACCACGTGCCGCCCTCGGCGAAGCATCTCGACGTGGTGCTGCACACGCTCGATCGGGCGAAGGCGACGCGCCAGGGACAACTCGCCACGCCCCTGCGCCGCCTCGCCGAGCATTTCGGCCGGCGCGGCGCCATCGTGCTCATCTCGGACCTCTACGACGAGCCCGAGGCCATCTTCGACGCGCTGGCGCCACTGCGCTTCCGCGGTCACGACGTCATCGTCTTCCACGTGCTCGATTCGACCGAACTCGAGTTCCCGTTCACCGACGCCTCGGCGTTCGAGGACCTGGAAACCGGCGAGCAGCTGCCGGTGGTGCCCGAGTCGTTCCGCGAGAAGTACCAGGCGCTGATGAAGGCGCACATCGAGACGCTGGCCACCAAGGCCAACGAGCGGGGCGTCGACTACCGCCTGCTCGACACCTCGCGGCCGCTCGACTTCGCGCTCTACGACTACCTGTCGTTCCGCGAACGGACCACGCGCGTCCGGTAGTTCCACCATGGGCCTGCTCGCACCGCTCTTCCTCACCGGACTCGCCGCCCTCGCGGTGCCCGTGCTGATCCACCTGATCCAGCGCGAGAAGAACACCGTCGTGCGTTTCCCGTCGTTGATGTTCGTGCGCAAGGTGCCGTACGAATCGGTGCGCCGGCGCAAGATCCGCAACTGGACGCTGCTGGCGCTGCGCCTGGCGGCGTTGCTGCTCCTGGTGGCCGCCTTCGCGCGTCCCTTCCTGCGGGTCGGCGCCACGGCCCTCACCGGCGGCGCCCGCGAGGTCGTGGTACTCGTGGATCGCTCCTACAGCATGGGCTACGGTGATCGCTGGACGCGCGCCCAGGCCGCCGCGCGCGGCGTGCTCGAATCGCTCGCCCCGGGCGACCGAGCCTCCCTCGTCTTCTTCGGCAGCACGGCCGAGATCGCCCTGCAGTCGGTGGACGACCGGGCGAGACTCGACGCGGCGCTCGCCGCCGCGACGCCGGGTCCCGAAGCCACGCGCTTCGCGCCGGCGGTGAAGGTGGCCGGTTCGGTGCTCGCGGAATCGACACGGCCGCGGAAGGAAGTCGTGCTCATCAGCGATTTCCAGAAGAGCGCCTGGGCGGCCACCGACGACGACCGCCTGCCGTCCGGCGTCACGCTGACGACGGTGCCGGTCACCGACACCGACACGGCGAACCTCGCGGTTACGCCGATCTCGGTGCGCCGAGAGCGCTTCGAGGGCCAGGAACGCGCCGTGGTCACCGCGGGGGTCACCAATCGCGGCATCGACACCGCGACCGGCGTCACGCTGGCGCTCGAGGTGAACGGCCGCGCGCTCGAGCAGGCCACCGTCACGGTGTCGCCGCAGGCCTCGGCGTCGGCCACCTTCGCGCCCATCACGCTCACGCCGGCGCCGATGCGGCTCGCGGTACGCGTGAACGACGCCGCGCTGGCCATCGACAACGCCTACTACGCGGTGCTCACACCGACGGCGCCGATTCGCGTGCTGGTCGTCGAATCGGGCCGCGCCGGCGACGCCATGTATCTCACGCGGGCACTCGCCATCGGCCAGTCGCCACGCTTCGACGTCACGACCATCGCGCCCGACGCGCTCGACGCCAGGGCCCTGGCGTCGGCGCAGGCCGTCATCGTGCAGGACGCGCCGATCGGCGACGCGGCGGCGGCGGCGCTCGCCGCCTTCGTCGATCGCGGTGGCGGCGTGCTCGTGGCCACCGGCGCCCGCGCCACGTGGCCGCAACAGGCGATCTTCCCCGGTACGCTCGGAGCCCCGGTGGACCGCACGCGCGGCGAGACGGGCCGGCTCGGCGGCGTCGAACTGGGGCACGCCATCTTCGCGCCGTTCCGCGCCGCGCGCAGCGGCGACTTCTCGTCGGTGCAGGTCTACGGCTACCGCCGCATCACGCCGGCGAAGACCGCCGAGATCCTGGCCCGCTTCGACGATGGTCAGCCCGCCGTGGTCGCCCAGAAGACGGGACGCGGCCAGGTGGTGGCGTTCCTCTCGACGTTCGATCTGTCGTGGAACGACCTGGCACTGAAGCCGGTGTTCCTGCCGTTCGTGCACCAGGCGCTGCGCACGCTGGCCGGCTACGACCCCCGTCCGGCCTCGGTCACCGTCGGCCAGGTGGTGCGGCCCGACCCGGCGCCCGAGGCCGGGACCCGCGTGGTGGTGAGCCCCGACGGCACGCGCGCGGCGCTCGAAGCGGCCCGTGGCGACGCGTTCGAGGTCACGGTGCCCGGGTTCTACGACGTGCGCGACGCCGCGCGCGACACCGCCAGCCTGGTGGTCGCGGCCAACGTCGACCTCGCGGAGTCTGACCTCGCGGGCCTGGATCCGGCCACGGTGGCGGCCGGACTGACCGGCGCCGCCGGTGGCACGGCCACCTCGACGGCGGGCGACGGCCCCCCGCGCGACGAGGTGGCCGAGCAGTCGCAACGGCTGTGGTGGTACCTGCTGCTCGCGGGTATGCTGCTTCTCATCGGCGAACACGTGCTGGCGAGCCGCGTGTCGGGCGGCACGGCGTAGCGCCCGGCGGGGCGCGGACGGGGAGACCAGATGCTGCACGAATCACGGCACGACGGCCCGGGCGACGTCGCCGGCCTGCTCCGCGAGATTCGCCTCGGCTGGCGGCGCAAGCTGCTGGTCCGCGGCCTGCTGCGAGCGCTGGTGGCCGGCGCGCTGATCCTCATCGGCGCCGGCGTCGCCCTCGAAGCGCTGCGCTTCTCGCCCGCGGCCATCCTCACGTTCCGGGTCGCCACGCTGGCCGCCCTCGCCGCCGCCGTGGCGTGGTTCGTCGTGCGTCCGCTGCTCACGAAGGTCAGCGACGAACAGGTCGCGCTCTACCTCGAGGAGCACGAGCCGTCGCTGAACAACCTGCTGCTCAGCGCGATGAGCGCCGAGCGGCGCGGCGCCTCGCCTGAGCACTCACCGGCGCTGGTGGCGAAGCTGGTCGAAGAGGCCATCGCGCGCTGCCACGAAGTGGAAACCGGCCGCCGCGTGGAACAGCCGCTGGTGCGCCGCTACACGGCGATGGCCGTCGGCGCGTTCGCGCTGGCGGTCGCCATCTTCGTCTTCGGCCCCGCGTATCTCCGCCAGGGCCTCACCGCGATGTACTCGTGGTCGCAGGATCTCGAGGCCGCGGCGCCCTACCGCATCACGCTCACGCCGGGTTCGGGCAAGGTGCCGCGCGGTTCCGACCAGACCTTCGTCGCCACGCTGTCGGGCTTCAGCGCCGACGACGCCGTGCTGCTGGTGAAGAAGGGCGACGCGACGCAGTTCGAGCGCGTGCCGATGGTGAAGAACGACCAGGGCGGCTTCGAGAGCATGGTGTTCGACGTCGATGCGCGCCTCGAGTTCCTGGCCGAGGCCGCTGGCGTGCGCTCGTCGACCTTCACGCTCGACGTCGTCGACCTGCCGTACGCGCAGAAGATCGACGTGGAATATCGCTTCCCCGCCCACACCGGCCTCGAGCCGCGCGTGGTCGAGGACGCCGGCGACCTCGCCGTGCTGACCGGCACCGACGTGGTGATGACGATCACGCCGACGATGCCGTCACCCGGCGGCCAGATCACGCTGCACGAGTCCACGCCGCTGCCCCTCACGGTCAACGCCGACGGCACGCTCACCGCGCGCTTCACGGCCGACAAGGACGGCTTCTACCGTGTCGGCCTCACCGGGCCCGACGGCACGCTGGTCACCGCGTCGCCGCAATACGTGATCGACGTGCTCGACGACCTCGCCCCCACCGTCTCGATTGCCAAGCCGGGCCGCGACACCAACGCCACGCCGGTCGAGGAATTCTTCGTCGAGGCGCGCGCGGATGACGACTACGGCGTCAGGAACCTCGAGCTGGTCTACTCGGTGAATGGCGGACCGGAGAAGGCGGTGCCGCTCTACAAGGGCGCGCAGCGCCTGCAGGAAGTCACCGCCGGACACACCTTCTACATGGAAGAACTCGGCGTGCAGGCCGGCGACGCCGTCGCCTACTACGCGCGCGCCAGCGACAACGACGCCGGCGGCGGCAAGAGCGCCACGAGCGACATGTACTTCCTGCGGGTGCGGCCGTTCGGCAAGGACTTCAAGCCGGCGACCTCGATGGCCGGCGGCGGGGGCGGCGGCGGGGGCGGCGGCGCCGAGGTGGGCGCGCTCTCGGAGCAGCAGCGCCAGATCATCGCCGGCACCTTCAACGCCCTGCGCGATCGCAAGCAGGCCGACAAGCTGCGCGAGGCCACCGTCGTGCTGTCGCTCTCGCAGGGCCGCCTGCGTGAGCAGGTCGACGGGCTGGTCGGGCGGATGAACTCGCGGCTGGTGGCCCCCGATCCGTCGTTCAAGAAGATCGCCGACCTGCTGCCGCTGGCGGCCGCCGAGATGAAGAACGCCGAGGCGAAGCTGCAGGTGCGCGACGCCCAGGCCGCGATGCCATTCGAGCAGAAGGCGCTGCAGTATTTGCAGCAGGCCGAGGAAGAGTACGAGCTGCAGGTGCAGACCAACCAGCAGTCCGGCGGCGGCGGAGGCGGCGGCCAGGCCGGCTCGATCGCGGAAGACCTCGCCGACCTCTTCGAACTCGAGATGGACAAGATGGCCAACCAGTACGAGACAGCATCTCGTGCGGAAGGCGCCCAGGCCGAACAGCGCATTGACGCGCTGGCCGAAAAGCTGAAGGAACTGGCCCGCCGCCAGCAGCAGGAGATCGAACGGCAGCGCCGCCGCGCGCAGGGCCAGGGCGGCAGCGGCGGCGACCAGCAGCGCGCGCTGGCGAAGGAAGTGGAAGAAGCGGCGCGACAGCTCGAGAAGCTGTCACGGGAACAGAACCGCCAGGACCTCGCCAACGCCGCCCGGCAGATGCAGCAGGCGGCGGATGCCATGCGCCGCGCCGCCGCCGGCAACGACCCCTCGGCCGCCGGCCAGGCGTCGCAGGCGGCCGATCGCCTGCAGCAGGTGCAGCGGCAGTTGCGCGGCGCCCAGGCGCAGCGGGCCGAGCGCGACGTGCAGGACGCGATGCGCCAGGCGGAAGACCTCGCCCGCGAACACGCCGACGTCGCCGCCGAGGCGGAGCAGATTCCGGGCGCCGGCGCTGACCGCCTGCAGAAGATGCAGCTCAACGCGCAGCGTCGCGACGCCTTGTCGAGCAAGGTGGGTCAGCTCGAGCAGCAGCTCGATCGCACCGCGAACGAGATCGCGAAAGACCAGAAGAACACCTCGGAGAAACTGCGCGAGGCGGCGGCCGGCCTGCGCGACGACAAGGTGAAGGAAAAGCTGCGGTACTCGCGGCAGCTGCTCGGACGCGACGCCGCCTCAGGCGCCGCCGCCGAGTACGACGCTCAGGTCGGCGCCGACCTCATGGACCTGCGCCGCAAGCTCGCCGAGGCGTCGTCGGCACTCGGCCAGGGCGATCAGGCGAAGACCGAGAACTCGCTCGACCGCGCCCGCGACCTCGTGCGCGGCGTCGACTCGCTCGGCCGCCGCATGCAGGAACGCGCCAGCGGCGAACGCGGCCAGAACGGACAGAACGGCCAGGGTCAGCAGGCTCGCAACGACCCGCAGGGCCGCGAGGGCCAGAATCAGCAGAACGGCCAGGCGCAGAACGGCCAGCAGCGCGGGCAACAGCCGGGCCAGCAATCGGGCCAGCAGGGACAGCCGGGGCAGTCTGGTCAGCAGGGACAGTCCGGCCAGCAGGGACAAGGTGGACAGCAGGGCCAGGGTGGACAACAGGGCCAAGGTGGCCAACAAGGGCAGGGCGGACAGCAGGGCTCGCAAGGCGGCATGGGCGGCGGCAACGGCGACCGCTCGGGCGCGTGGAACGGCGACGGCGGCTACGGCTGGGGCGACGCCCGGCCCGGCAACCTGTCGGCCGACGACGTGCGCCAGTTCCGCGGCGAGGCCCGACGCTACGCGCAGGATCTCGATGGCCTGCGCCGCAATCTGCGCGCCGAAGGGGTCGACACGCGGCAACTCGACGACATCCTGCGCCGGCTGAAGGCGCTCGATGACGATCGCGTCTACCGCGACGTGCAGGAACTGGCGCGGCTGCAGGGCGCCGTGAGCGACGGCCTGCGCCGCTTCGAGTTCGATCTGCGCCGGAAGGCCGACGGCGACGCGAAAGACGTGAAGCTCAGCGGTGCTGACGACGTGCCGGCCGAGTTCAAGTCGCTCGTGGAAGAGTACTACCGCAGTCTCGCGCGGCCGCGGAGCCCGCAGAAGTGACCCGGCGCCGCCTCACGCTGGCGGCGCTCGTGGTCGTGATGTCGGCCGTCGCGGCCTCGGCGCAGTTCGGCGGCGGCTTCGGGCGCTTCCGCCGCTTCCCGCCGCGCGTGCCGGCGAGCGACGCCAGCTTCGACGGCGGCTTCAACTTCTGCCGGGTGATGTACACCGGCGGTCGCCGCGAGGCCGGCGGCCAGGGCTGGTCGACCGACTACCCCGACGCCGACATCAACTTCTCGATCCGCTTCTCGGAGCTCACGAAGACGCGCGTGAGCCGGCAGACGGACACCGACGCCCCGAACCACTTCACGGTGCGCCTCACCGATCCGTGGCTCGGCCGCTGCCCCTTCGTGCTGGCGTCGGATGTCGGCACGATGACGCTGAACGACGGCGAAGTGGCGGCGCTGCGCGACTACCTGCTGAAGGGCGGCTTCCTCTGGGTCGACGACTTCTGGGGCTCCTACGCCTGGGACGTCTTCGAGATGACGATGGCGCGGGTGCTCGATCCACAGGCATATCCGTTCCGCGAAATCGGCCCGGAGCATCCCGTCTACCGCACCATGTTCCCGCTCGACGACGTGCCGCAGATCCCCTCGATCCAGTTCTGGGGCTCCACCGGCGGCGCCACCTCGGAACGTGGCAGCGACAGCGCCCAGGCCCACCTGCGCGGCATCGCTGACGCGCATGGGCGACTGATGGTGCTCGCCACGCACAACACCGACATCTCCGACGCGTGGGAGCGCGAGGGCGAGGACCCCGAGTATTTCTACCGCTTCTCTCCCAACGGCTATGCGACCGCGATCAACATCGTGCTCTACGCGATGAGCCACTGAAGGGCAGGGAACGGGGAACAGGGAACAGGAACAGGGATGGGGCCGCGCTACAATTCAGGGGCGATGGCCAAGAAGATCTGCGACAACATCCTCGAGACGATCGGTCACACGCCGATGGTGCGGCTCAACCGCATCACGAAAGGGCTGGTGGCGGCCGACGTGGTCGCCAAGATCGAGACGTTCAATCCCGGCAATTCGATCAAGGACCGTATGGCCCTGAAGATGATCGAAGACGCCGAACGGGACGGGCGGCTGAAGCCCGGCGGCACCATCATCGAGGGCACGTCGGGCAACACCGGCATGGGGCTGGCCATCGCCGCAGTGGTGAAGGGCTACCACTGCATCTTCACCACCACCGACAAGCAGTCGAAGGAGAAGGTCGACGCGCTGCGCGCCTTCGGCGCCGACGTCATCGTCTGCCCGACCGACGTCGAGCCCGAGGATCCGCGGTCGTACTACTCCGTGTCGTCGCGCCTCGAGCGCGAGACGCCCAACAGCTGGAAGGCCAACCAGTACGACAACCCGTCGAACGCGCAGGCCCACTACGAGCAGACCGGCCCCGAGATCTGGGAAC
>WBZP01005732.1_pt1 | contig 12522 bp, 17 predicted proteins | sample 5204301 | NCBI WGS metagenome assembly WBZP01 (sample SAMN12412401, study PRJNA552823) | activated sludge metagenome | isolation source: activated sludge from nitrification reactor of wastewater treatment plant... | place: USA: Pennsylvania | collected 2017
TAACGCAATAATCTCGTTATCTATTTTCGCATCAACTGACGCGATGTGCTCAGGAGAAAATCTCTCTTTGCGAATATCCGACCATTTATAGGTTGCCATGCTTATATCTCCTTTTACTTTTTGCCGTCCAGTTCCTTGATGTATTGCGACCAAATCTTTTCAGACTCTGAAACAAACCAGCGATAAAAATCATCATCTCCCGTCTTATCGCCGCCAAGTAGCAAAACAGCTTGGCGTTTGGGGTCAAATGCGTACGACACACGAATTGGTCGACCACCTGATTGCGCCCTAAGCTCACGTAGTGCACTTTTGGCTCCGAGCAACTGACTTGAGTATGGATAACCAAGCGTCACCCCTTGGCGTTCCAATAACCCAATCACGAACTCAACAGCTTCGGCATCTTGGTCACCCAACGATGCGTACCAGTTCTTGAACTCGTCCGTGACAACAACCTCAACCATATCTAATTATAACACGCAATGAATATATACTTCAATGAATATTGGTTATTAACTTTGCTATCAGTTTTGAAGGAGAGAAGCATTAGCGTATCTCCTTCAAAACCGCTCTTATAGATTCTCATAGAATCTTATAATATCTTGTGTTTTTAAAAAGTTTGTTAACTATTTGTTATTATTTATTTATTTATAATATGTACTGCAAAAGAGGACGGTACTTACTGCAAAAGAGGACGGTGCTTACTGCAAAAGAGGACGGTGTTTACTGCAAAAGAGGACGGTGTTTTTAGCTTTTTACTGCAAAAGAGGACGGTACTTTATTTAAATTCTTTGTTAAGTTTAAAGACGTATTTCGCTTGACCTTCTACTCCAATTACCTCATTAGCTTCTTCAACTAACCCCAAATTTTTGCAGGTCTGAATAGCTTTTAAAGTAGTTTCTATGAGTAGTTTCTTGCGTCCTTTCTTAACATAGTTATCCAATTTTAGAATGTGATAAAGCTTATTAGCGTTTATTGCACATGTGTATCTTCCACTTGATAACTCTCTAAGCATGTAATCACGTAAACTATTAATTGATTGTGTAACATCACTGGGATGGCCGCCAGCAGCTAAAATTGTTCTTCTGTTGATGTCTTGGGGGTATTCAACGTACTTGGAGTTTATTTGGTCGGTAAGAATAGGATTAAGAGCGATGATGAGTTCGCTTTTGGATTGTTTAACTGATTCATCCCCTTGGTCAATTTGCTCAATTTCTTTATCAGTTAAATCTGTCGTATATTCAACAATATCAATAAGTCTTTGAAATAATTCAATTCTATCAGTTCGGTTTTCAGATTTGCTCCCATTGTAGACTTTACGCCTTCGATCGTACTTCATAAGAAATCGTTTTTGACTTAAGGATTTTAACGTATCATTTATATCTTTAATGTCTCGTCCTGAATAGGAATCACATCCGAGGTAATTTTTGTAAATCTCGGATCGTGTAACCCTTAAGTGAACTGGTTTAACTTGTTCATTTCCAAATTGGACAAGCGTTGTGCTTTTGTGATTTCCAGAGTAGAAATCTTCTGAATTTACATCTTTGTTTTCGCTTTTCTCTCTTAAAAGGGTATAAATCGCCGTAAGAAGCCTATCTTCTGAAACAGAGAGTTTAATACCTTCGTACTTAACATTAAACTTTTCGACTTCTCCTTTTAGTTCTGGGCTTAAAGTATCGAAAAGTTCTAGTTGTTTATTTTCATTTGGCGAGTAGTTGTATTTAAGCTTTTGGTCAACGAAATGTCCTGAGTGTCTTATCTTAGGCGATTTCGAGGATATTTCAGGAAGGCTTGAAGTAAGTGATTCGAATGGTTTTATGTTGTCTTTTTGGGTCTTAGTTAAAAAAGATTCTTTTTTAATTTGAGACGTTTTTTTTTTACTCATCAAAATAACCTTGTCTCAAATATTGGTACTTTTCCGAATCAATTTCGACTTTGTCATAATCGAGTTCAAGCACGTTTCTTTCGATGATTTTTTTTAATTGCTCACTTTCAGCACAAGATAATGCAGCTTCAGTAGAAAAAAATGATAGGCCTTTGTTTTCTTTATCTTTCGCCCATTTTTCTATTTTTTTAATAAAATCCCAGAATACTTTTATCTTAAAATTGTTTTCTGTGATGTAATCCTTAATAAATTGAATACTGGTTTTTAAATTGACCTGTTCTTCATTAATTTTTGTTCGGAGTTCTTGGATTAAATGCTCTAGTGGACCATCAGTGGATATTACCTTAATATATCCATCTTTATCCTTTTTAATGGTGCGTTCAAGAAAAGGATTTGAAAAACCAACTGCAATATTTATGGCTTTATCTCTTTCGCTTTTATTAGATATGCAGTCGAGTATGTTATTAACTAAGTCTTCGAGGTTATAATTGCCCATCCTCAACAGGATAAGCTTATCCAACCTTGTTAGTGCTTCCATATACGAAAGTCGATATTGAGACAGATTTGTTAGAAAAACTTGGACCTTATCAAACATTCTTTTGTAACGGTTATAGGTTTCAATTTCATGTTCTTTATTAAAGCTATTGCGGATTGCTTGAATTTCTTGGCTTGTTAAAAAGCCTTTGTCTCCATAATTTATCTCAGCGATATGATTAGCTAGTAATAAAGCGCGCTGTTTTGTTGAGCCTTTAGTAAGTATTTTTTCAATTGAGCTTTTATTCATGAAGAAGCCCTTCGATTTTTCTTAACCTTTCTTCTAGGTCGGATACCTCAATTGCTTTGAGCAAACTGTTTAAAATGAAGGTTTCTTTTTGGGCTTGTATTTCTGAAATTTCACCACGTTTTAGACTAAGATAGACGCGCAAAAGGATGTATTTGATGTCTTTGGCTTGAATAGAGTTATCTTGATAATTCGGTATCACTTGAGATGGTCCAATTTTAGTCTAATTTTGGTTTTATGGTTGTATTAGACACGCTTGTTGTAAGTCGGTGGAAGATTTCTTTTTCGGCTTTGGATTCATTTATATCGGAAGAACTTTTGAATTTTGGAGTGGTGCGCTCTGACTCAAGCATTGTATAGTATTTGAGAAATAGTTCCATAAGCTTGTCTGTTGGGACATCACTCAGTTCTCTTTTTTCAATTTCTCTCAAAATATTACTTAGGCTTTTTCCAAAGACTTCAATTTTCTTTTCCTTAGAAAGAAAATATTGTTCGTTAAGCGCTTCCAATTCTATGTTTTTAAGATTGGCGATTTCTTCTTCGAATTCTTTGCTCCAATTGATGAGAGTTTGCTTGCTTTTACTGAGCTCTTTGGTCAATCGGTCAAAGCTGTATCCTTTCGCTCTAAGAAGGATGAATTTTTCCTTTAATTCGGCAAATTCTAAGTTTTTTTCTTTATTATTCATGGTCATAATATCTTGATGCTTTCAATATTTCCGAATAAGGAGCATCTATTAACTTGGCTACTTCTCGTAGTGGAGTTCTGAATATTTCCTCTCCAAGATGAAAATGAAAAAAAATGGCTTTAAGTATTATTTTTTCTTTATTCATTCCTTTAGCTAATCCGTCCCATTGTTCAGGAAGGCCAAAGTCAGAAGGATTGAGTGCTAGTAAGTCTTGGTATTTACCGTTATTATGAAGAATTTCGGTAATCGCGATAGAATAACGGTCTTCGAGAGCCATGCAATATGAGTTCTCGATGTCACTCATATATGCAATGTCAATACCGGTAAGATCCTGAAGCTGCTTTGCATCTCTGACTTTGACGTTAAACCGCTCTTCAACGTGGTTTAGAAGGGCGTGATTGGGGTCCGGACAATCGCGGTATATGATTGAAGTGAAAATATCATTATAAGTTAGTCCTTGGGCTAATTTTTCATCAATTTTAAGAATTGCATCTATAATAAGATTCGCCTCACGGAAGTATCGACTTCTTTCAAAAATCTTTTTAACCGCAGGACGTTCTTTTAACTTTTTATATATTTCCTCATCTTCTCTGGTTATTAACCGCCATTGTTTTTCTCGGGTGATTAGTTCAAAAAAACCATTTTCTTTAGAAGAAGAGAAAACCTCTTTGTTTTGTGTATACTCATTTAATAAATTTTCAATATTTTCTGATGTTTCCAATTTTATCTCCATCACGATTTCTACTTCTGTAATGTAATCTTTATAGAAGTAGGCCTAAAACTAAGATATTTTTGACCTACTTTTATAAGAGTCAACAGCTTTAGGTAGCTCACGTTTCTTGGTTTCCAAATAGGAGTTTATAGCTTGGGATAGAATGTCTTTAATTAAAACTCTTTCCCAGTGTGCCAATGCTTTAAGAGATTCCAGTTGTTCTTCGCTTACAATGAAGGTTGCTCTAGTTTCATTTTCTTTAGTGCCAACCTGGGATGTTTTAGTGATAGTCTTAAAGTTTGTTTTTGGCCTGCCCCTAGAGCCCGTAGTTGTGCTGGTGGTGTCTTTTTTATCAATTTCGCCCAACAGCGTATCCATGCCACCTTTAAAGCTTTTGGCTCCCATATTCATATCCTATTATATGTTTACTAATATTACAATTATTATTATGTTTATCAATATTATTCGAAACGATAAGTTATCTCTTTACAAAGTTCAGCATAGTCTTCAGCGCCCATGCTTTTGTTATTGTATCTGAATATGTCTTTGCCAGAACTCGGAGCTTCGGCTAAAGCAACAGTGTTTCTGATTTTGGTTTTAAATACTTTTTCTTTGAAATGTTCTTCAATAGAAGCTGCAATATCTCGGTCTAGAGTTTTACGGGAATCGAATTGCGTTAAAACCACCCCGCCGAGGGATAATTTCTTATTAAGGCGTTTTTTTATTTTCTCAATAACTTCAATAAGTTTGGTGAGACCTTGTAAAGCAAGATATTGTGTTTGGAGAGGTATAATTACCAAGTTTGAAGCAGTGAGAGCGTTAATTGTCAAAAGTCCAAGCGATGGTGGGCAATCAATCAAGATATAATCGTATTTGGCTTTTATTGGCTCAATTAAATCTCGTAGAATGAATTCCCTTCCTGCCTCAGAGCTCAGTTCAATTTCTGCTCCTGATAAATCCAGTGTTGAAGCGATTAAACTAAGTTTTTCATTAATTTCTATAGGTGTTAGCGGATAATCTCCCTTAAGAGAGCCGTAAATAGTTTTCTCTGGCTTACTTATGCCAACACTCTGCGTAAGGTTAGCCTGCGGGTCGAGGTCAATAATAAGAATCTTTTTTTTGAACAGACATAGACCAGCGCCAATATTTAGAGTTGAAGTTGTCTTACCCACTCCGCCTTTGTGATTGCTGATTGCGATAGTTTTTACCATTTTATTTTCTCAACCGAACATGTCGCGATTTTGGTTTTGATTATTTTTATTGCTTATTTTTCCTGTATTTCCGTCGAAGTTTAGTATCTCAGATTTACCGGCGCTTATATCTCGTCCTTTTAAGATTGTGACGAAAATTTCTGCTGTTGGCTGTTTAGTCGAAGCTTGAGATTTTTTATCGAGCTCAGGGAATTGTTTATTCCAAAATCCAATAATCAGATTGGCTATTCTTTCGATGTCGCCAGCCTCACCGATATTGGTTGGATGAAGAGTTTCAGTGTTTATAACAGTTCGATTAAACTGTGCGCCCAAAATTAACGGGATTCCTAAGGATACAGCGCAATCTTTTAAGTCAAGACATATTTGTTTTAGTTCTTCCTGGCGTGAGCCAGTTCTAACGATTTTGAGCCTTAGAAGTTGGATGTAATCAATAAATACAGCACCCACTTCGGTATGCTTACACAGATATTTAATCGCTCCAATAAGTTCTTCAGATGAATAGTCGACGTAAAAAACATTCAATCGCTGAGATTCAATGAATTCTCCGAAAAAAATTTCTTTTGCTGGTAGAAACTCTTTGATAAATTCTTGGCGATGTTCTTCCTGAATATATTTCAGGTTGCCACTTCTAAAATACGATTCAATTGAACGCTTATTGTTTTTGCTAAGTTGTTTATCAATAAATGTGTTCATTGCCTTGACGATGATAGCTTCTTGGCTTTCCTCGTAACTAAAGAAAAATACCGGTTTATTAGAGGTGTTTTTAGCAATGTTTAACGCAATATTGATTTGAAAGCTTGTTTTGCCGTGAGACGTAGGAGCAGCTAAAATAGTGATTGCACCGGAAGGGATTAAGAGAGGATCTCCTTGTATAGTGTATCCACTGTCAACGTTCTCTGATTTTCTTAAGAGATTTTCTTTTAGATTGTCTTCAGATACAGGTTTTAATAGTTCTTTATAAGTTGCTTCCAGTAAGCCGTTATTTAACTGTTTACTCGTATTACTTAGTAGTAAAAAAGCGTCGTCTTCTTTTCCTGAATCAACGAGTATTTGTGCTTGGCCTATTAGTTTTCTTAGGTTTTCTGATTGCTGTTCTTTCTCTTTATAATAATGAATTCTTTCTAAAGCTAACTCTAATGATTCTTTTGTAATGCCTATTGACTCTGCTTTTGCATGGACAGCATAGCTAAAGATGCTTCTATCTATTGGATTTCTTATTTGATTACCGATGGAAATAATATCTTCGATGAACAAATCACGGTCTTTATCGTCAAGTTCGCCTGTTTTTGATTGCAAATATTGAAAATCTTCAAACCGTTCATTTAAAAGATAAATAAAAGACGAACATGATTTTTTGATGACCTGACGAAAAGATTCAGCTCCGTGCGCACGCATAAGCTCATCGGGGTCTTTGAATTTTTCAGGTAAAGTAGCAACGTATACTTTTATTTCACTATTGTTTTTGTTGAAGGTTTCGATTGCAGCTTTTGTCGCTTTTTTACCAGCACCATCTTGGTCAAGGCATAAAGTGATTTTATGAGCCCCATATTTTTTAGCAGTTGAAAGCTGGTGATTATTAAAACTTGTGCCTCCTAAAGCAACTACGTTATCTATGCCAAGGCATTTGGCATAAAGCGCATCAAACAAACCTTCTACGATGATTAAGTCTTTATCGCCCTTAATCGCTGTTAAATTAAATAAAAGAGAACTTTTTTTTAGTCCGCTGGAGTAAAGGTATTTTCCTACTGTGTCATTTTCAGTCCAAGATATATTACGAAACGCAAAACCTTGGATTCGTCCTACAGGGTCTCGAAATGGCACAGTGAGTTGATGAGTTTTACCAATTGAACTTGGAAGGGGCCTCTCATCATTATCTATTTTGGGATTAAAAAAACACTGATTAATATAATCTAGGGAAAAATCTTTATTTATAAGATAGTCTTTAAGTTTTTGTTGAGACGGAATGAACCCTATTTCCATCTTATTGGTTCTTAATTCCGGTGTCTCATTTTGGCGAATTAAGTGTTTTTCGTAGCCTCGAGATATGAGATATTGCTGATGTAATATGACATTATCATTGCACTGTATTGGGAAAATATTTTCAACAAAAAAATCGTTTATATGCTCTAAAAATTGCGCTTTATTGATAGACTGGCGAAGCCATTCTGATTCTTTCTCAATATCACGTTCATTAGGAAAATTAACTCCTACCAAATTAGCAAGATGCCTGATTGCATCAAGCCAAGACGAACACTTTCCACTATCTTGTAAGTAAGTAGTGATGGGTTTTCCACCACTACTGAAGTCTTTGATGTAATACGGTCTATCACTGTAAACATAAACAGAGGCAATGTGACTACCTTGCTGGCCATTCAATCTGAGCTTATTTCCGCTAACCCAATTTCCACTCTTTTTACGAAAGTCAAACTCAGGAAATACCTGGTCTATAATATCAAATAAACGTGGGTAAATATTATTATCGATAAAGTCAGTAAAATCACTCATAGAAAACCAAGTATTACTATGTTTACTTCATATCCTTACTTAAAAAGGCGTACTATTCGATAGATAGTATTCGCAAGGCTCACCACCCGTTGACAACAAGACCCCATTATCAACCATGCGGATAAATAATTCTTGGGAATTTTGAGCACTAAAATCAAAATAGAATTCCAGTTTTGATTTGATGTGATTGGCTGTATAAGTGCGTTCTATGGCTAAAATTCGCCTTGCTATTCTCCAAGGATCACAATCATTAAAAAAATGCTGTTTATAAGCAATGTTCTGATATTTCATAAATTACTATGTTTACTTAATAAACACATAAACATAGTTTATGTAAGGTGTTTTCTAAAATATATTCTCTATAAGCTCTTCGGGTGCCCTTTTAATTCTTATTTCTTCATCGATTACCTTCGTGTAAATTTGCGTAGTTGCTGGGTTTGAATGCCTTAGAACACCCTGAGCGTCAGTAATGCTGCCTCCGGCACGTAGAATATTTACTGCCACTGTGTGCCTCAAGCTGTGAGCTGTAATATACTTGCTATTGAGTCCTATCGCCTTGAACCCATCTTTGGCTATCCTGCTAATCGTTCGCGTCGTTAAACGTTTCCCATGGTTATTGTTGGATATAGAACTGAAAATCGGCTCCATGCTTTTCACATTTGGCCGTGTATTTAGATATTCCTGAATTGGCCAATAGGCCTTTTCAGTTAAAACAACAAAGTTGTTTTTTTCAATTTCACCCTTACCTTGAACAAGAAGTACTCTTTTCCCACTTTTAAATGTTATGTCTTCTATGTTGGCGTTAACAGCCTCAATGGTTCTTAATCCCGTTCTTAAAAGCAGATTTATGATGGCGTAATCCCGAAGACTTTCGGCACTACGCTCATTAAAATAAGCCAATAATTTCACAATTTGTTCATGGGAAAGAGGCAATTTTCTGAAGACGTGCTTGCGCTTAGGTGTTTTAATACCTTTAGCAACATTAGGGTAAATTTTATTAGCTTCTGTCCATTCATAAAACTTTCTTACGACAGTCAAGTAACTACCCACAGACAATGAGCTCATTCCTCTCATTAAAAGAAAGTCTTTATAAAGAATAATTTCTGCCCGGGTAATCTGATTTAAGTTGTAATTTTTCTCTGATAGCCATTTAAAATATTGGGATAATGTTCGGCGGTATAGTGCTTTTGAGCTTTTTTTAACGTCTTGCACCGCAATAAATTTTTCAGTCAAATCAGCGAGAATGTTTTGTCGCGTTAATTCGCTATTTTCTGTGTATTCAATGATGTCCATAAGTACCCAGTAATAATTGTTTATAAAGTAATATATGTAAACACTGTAACAATAAAAATCAAGTTCCTTAGCAAATTTGTGTTATTCTACTTTGACGACTTGTTGCTTATAAGCTACGATAGGTATGTGGAAGCTATTGAGCGTCAAGTCGATTACTACGAAACCGAAAGTGGAAAAAAGCCATTTCAGGAGTGGCTGTTATCTATGAAGGACAAAGAAGGACGGCGCAAAATACTCGCGAGGGTTGGCCGGCTCAGGGCGGGTAATTTTGGACATTGTAAAGCCGTCGGAGCAGGCGTGATGGAACTTAAAATTGATTTTGGTCCTGGCTACCGTGTTTACTTGGGGCAAAGCAATGATACCATCATCATTCTCCTCAAAGGCGGAGACAAAAAGTCACAGCCAACAGACATAAAAACCGCCCAAGCATATTGGGCAGATTACCGGAGGCGTTATGAATAAAACGACCAAAAAAAAAAGCAAAAGCTACCATGAAGACGTCATTGACATGCTGAAAGACCCAGAAGAAGCCGTAGGTTACCTTAAAGCAGCGCTGGAAGAAACCGATGTGCCGGAAGTTTTCCTAATTGCTCTTAGAGATGTTGCTGAGGCGCAAGGAATGTCACAACTTGCACGTAAAGCCAAACTCAACCGTGAAAATTTGTATAAAATGTTATCTAAAAAAGGAAATCCTGAGTTGGGCAGCCTTTATGCCGTCCTTGATGCGCTTAATCTTAAATTATCAGTTGAATTGAAGATGGCTTCTTGACTCCGATACCAAATCAATCACTTTGTCCCATTTTTACCGGTATAAGGGTTCGTATTTCCCTTAGTGCTCCAATTGTCATACTTGTTTCCATTTGGGTCTGACCGATAATGCGGCTCGACATACTTACCATCCTTGGTTGTATGCCCACGCACATTTTGTGCCGCAAACCCAGATGATGAAATTACCAATAACGATGCAATAATTAAATATTTCATAAAATTTCCCTTCTCGATTTTTTAACACTGACAAGATTGTGAAACAGTATGGTCGCAACAGACAACTTCGCCCCTGGCGTTGCAACCGCATACCCCGTCATGATGAGAACAGCACCCTCGGCCATAGCTTGGCTCATCTTTCTGAAATTCTGATTTTTCACATCCCGATATAAGAAAAATGGCCATTAGAGCAGTGAACAAAGCATATCTCATGATTTCTCCTTATCTTAGCGCAATTGAAACCTAATAGGTTCTACAGCCTATTAGGTTTTCATGCAACCTGTTTATCCTCAATGAGGAAGCAGGTTTACGACCAATTAAAAGAGGAATTGCGCCAAAGATTTTCGGCCAATATCAGGGCTGAGCGGCAGCGTTTGGGATTATCTCAAGAACGTGCTGCAGAATTGGTTGGTTTTTCGCTGCAATATCTTCAGAGGATTGAGAGAAAAATTGTTAATGTTCCGATGGATACTATTGCTCGGTTTGCATTTGCTTATAACGTTGACCCCGTTCAGCTATTAAAATAAAATGGCCGAGAAGGTTTATTATGAAGTACCGTCAGACGCGGCCGACCGTTCTTTTTTTCGTCACTATTCTATGGCTCTCATCAGGCTGTAAATCAGGCGCTGATGAAAAAAATGAAAGGCACATTCCCCAAAACAACAGTCTAAGCATCTCTGGAAAATTGGTATTTTATGAAGAACCCATTAAGAATGCTTTGCTGTATTTCGTTAATTTCCAATCTAATGCCTCCAGAACAGATTCCCTAGGCGAATTCAAAATTGAAACGCCTGTTGAAGATAAAACTGATAAATATGTGTTAATTTCTACCTTAGACCATGGGAACCTGAAAATTTGCACCTCACGCGAGGTATCAAACGATGATATTGGATCAGATTTAGGCGTAATAGAGCTACAGCGATGTGGCGCTATATCTACCAATATCAGACTGCCTGCCGGATCAAATTACAGCGGTATCAAAGTCTCGATCCCGGGAACATCCATTACATGTAAAACTGATGACACTGGCAAGATACTCTTAAATGGCATCCCCAATGGAAATTGGAATATTCAAATTGAGGCTGATGGTTTCAAAACCAAAAGAGTTGAAAATATAACCGTTACCAATGGAGCGATAGCATTTTTAGACCCAATAATTCTTGAGTCAATTCTCGACGTTCAAGGAACAGCGGTCATTGCCGGCGGGGCCGAACATATTTCGCAGTTTACAACCAAGGTAGAACTAAAATATTCTGAATATACAAAATACTATAGAATATCTGAAGACCCTACGTTTACAAACGTTCCGTGGTCGCCAGTTGCCAAAGAGACAAGTTTTACATTTTCATCTTACGGCCCGAAATCTTTATTTGTTGGGTTCACCAATATCAATGGCCTGACAGCTCAAATAAATAAGACGATAGATATAGTGCCTGGTCCGACAATCAAAGGGGTATTTGTGTGGCCATACAACAAGCTCTACAACTATCTTTACAGCGCTTCTTCTGGCCAGTATTCAATAAATAAAGGAGATGCTTCGTTCTTTGTTGATACAAATTGTGAAATTCAAGGATTCAGCAATGGTCCGTGTAATTATAATACAGACCCCAACAATATGAACAAATATGCACCCACGCATTATCGATATAAAGTGGGGTTTGGCGATATCGAGTCTGAAAACTGGTTGCCAATAACCAGCAAGAAATTTTCTCAGGGGCCTTCTAGCGGCGAGGCTTCAATTGGAAAATTTATGCCTGTTCAAGTACCTACAACAGTTGGCTCTACAATTACTCTGCAATTCCAAATTAAGAATATAAGCGGATTATCGACGGTTTCAGAAACTCAGTGGAAAATATTACCATAGTCCTTTTGAATCAAATTCCGGTGAGTTTCACACTACGATCATTAAACTTCGCAACAATCTCAAGCTCGCCGCCCATTGCTTCCACACAGCGTCGCAATGTTGAAACAAGGTGCTCCTTACTCTTTTCCATTTTGGAAAGTTGGGACTGCGTCATGTTCGCCACCTCGGCAACTTCTTCCTGAGTCTTCCCTAAAGTTTCACGCAAATTTTTCAGATTTAACGTAATAATTTCGTTATCTATCTTCGCGTCAATTGCCGCGATGTGCTCTGGAGAAAATCTCTCCTTGCGAATATCTGACCATTTATGGGTTGCCATGTTTATTTCTCCTTTTACTTTTTGCCGTCCAGTTCCTTGATGTATTGCGACCAAATCTTTTCAGACTCTGAAACAAACCAGCGATAAAAATCATCATCTCCCGTCTTATCGCCGCCAAGTAGCAAAACAGCTTGGCGTTTGGGGTCAAATGCGTACGACACACGAATTGGTCGACCACCTGATTGCGCCCTAAGTTCACGTAGTGCGCTTTTGGCTCCCAAAAGCTGACTTGAGTATGGATAACCAAGTGTCACCCCTTGGCGTTCCAACAACCCAATCACGAACTCA
>WBZP01005734.1_pt1 | contig 12521 bp, 13 predicted proteins | sample 5204301 | NCBI WGS metagenome assembly WBZP01 (sample SAMN12412401, study PRJNA552823) | activated sludge metagenome | isolation source: activated sludge from nitrification reactor of wastewater treatment plant... | place: USA: Pennsylvania | collected 2017
CCGCCGGTTGCCCGGAAACTCACTCATCAGCCCCACGAGCGACTCGGCATCGCCTCGACGCACGGGGTTGGTGACACTGTCGAGGAAGTCGCTGACGGGGCGGCCGGTGGGCAGCGTCGGCATGCTCAAACCATCGCAGAACTCGCCCACGCTGCCATCGGCTGACCGGGTGGAATCCGCCCGCCGAGCACGGCGCGGGCCAGCCGAGACCCCTTGATGCGATACATTCGCATGGGAATCTCTGCGCGCCGTGCGGGTGCGTGTTCAGATCTTGATGGAGGGGACCACGTGGCACACGCCAACTCGGACCAACCCCGGTACGACCAGACCGGACCGATAAGCCGCCGCGCCGTCGCGCGCGGCGCTGCCTGGACCATCCCGGTGATCGCCACGGCAACGGCCGCGCCGGCATATGCCGTGAGCCCCTGCGCGACGCATGGCACCGCCACCGCGACGGCACCCGGCATCCCGGTCATCGTGACCGTCCCCACCCAGTGCCTCATTAGTTACACCGTGATTGGGGGATCCGGCGGCCGCAGCGGTGGTGGCGGCGCCCGGCTCACCGGGACCTTCGTCGTCACTGGCAGTGCCACCACTGCATCCCTCGCTCTCATCCCCGGCGGTGGTGGCACGTCCGGTGGCGGGAGCACGCCAGGAACCGGTGGGCTCGGATACGGCCGCGGAGGCAACTCCCCCGGTGGCAATGCCGGAACGCGCGGCGGCGGGGGCGGTGGATCGGCCATTCTGCTGGGAGCGGTCTCAAGCAACAAGCCCTTGGTCGTCGCGGGGGGCGGCGGCGGCGGCAACGGCTCCTTTACGAACGCCTTGGTTGGCGGCCCTGCAATCGCCGTCAACCCAGGTTTCGCAACCGGGACCGACGGCGGCCCGTCACCGGTTCAAGTCGCGAGCGGCGGGCCAGCCAGCGTGACCAACACCGCCTTGGATCAAAAGGTCACCGCCATACTCCCGGGCGGCAGTTCCGGGTCGGGTGCGACCGGTGGAGCGGGCGCAAACCCCGCGGCCGGGACGCTGACCTATACCGCCGCGCACACCCAAGTCGTGGGGTTCCTCCTGACCGGCGTAGCCGGAGGCAGCAACGGTACGGGCGGACAGGGAGGCGGCAATGGCGGGGATTCGGTGGTGTATGCCACCCAACCCACATCCCCGGCGGGCTACCTCGCCACCACCTACGGCTGGTCACCCACTCCCGGCGGCGGCGGGGGTGGCGGCTATGCCGGAGGGGGTAGCGGCGGCACCCTAGCGATCAGCGGCAACAGCTACTTCTTAGGCATGGGAAGCGGAGGCGGCGGCGGTAGCAATTACACCGGTGGCCAGTCGGGGCTGCCCGGCACGGTCACTGGCGGCTCTGTCACCGTCAGCAGTAGCGGCGTTCAGCCAGCAACCGTCGGTGCCGTCAACGGCGCCAACGGCTCAGTGACGATTACCTGGTAACCGCACCTAGGGTGGGCCCATGACGGCCCGCACCATCGCTCAACGGATCGCCCCAGACCTCAAGGCGATCCGGCGCGAGATCCATGCTGACCCAGAGATCGGGTTGAGGCTACCCCGCACCCAACGCCGCATCCTCGACGCCCTGGCCGGGCTCGACCTCGAGATCACCCTGGGCGACTCGCTCGACTCTGTGGTCGCTGTGCTGCGTGGGCGTGGGCTCCCGGCCGGGGGAAGCACCCGCCCCTCGGTCCTATTGCGCGCAGACATGGATGCCCTCCCCGTCGATGAACTCGTCGACCTCTCGTATGCCGCAACCAATGGCGCCATGCACGCCTGCGGCCACGATCTCCACGTTGCCGGACTGGTCGGTGCCGCACGCATCCTGCACGAGCTGCGCGATGACCTGGCGGGCGATGTCGTCTTCATGTTCCAGCCGGCCGAGGAAGGCCCCGGTGGTGCCGCGCCTATGGTCGCCGAGGGAGTCCTCGACGCGAGCGGCACTCGGGTGTCGGCGGCATACACCGTCCATGTGGTCTCCAGCGACTATCCGTGCGGGACCTGGTGGGGCCGGCCCGGGCCGATCATGGCGGCCGCCGATGAAGCCATCATCACGGTGCACGGGCAAGGTGGGCATGGGTCCACCCCTCACCAAGCGCTGGACCCGGTGCCGGTTGCCTGCGAGATCGTGCTGGCACTGCAGACCATGGTGACGCGCACGTTCTCGGTCTTCGACCCGGTGGTGGTCACGGTGGGGGTCATCCGCGCGGGGACCAAGGACAACATCATCCCGGACACCGCGCGGATAGAGGCGACGGTGCGGACCTTGTCCCACGAGAACCGCACCGCGATCCAGTCCCGCATCACGACCTTGGCCACCAAGATCGCCGAAGCGCACGGCATGACCGCGGAGGTGGACTACCGCGTGACGTACCCCGTGACCGTCAACCACGATGAGGAGTTCGCCTTCGCCCAAGGAGTTGCCGTCGATCTGTTCGGGGAGAACCGCTGGGTCAATATGCCGGAGCCCGAGTTGGGCTCGGAAGACATGAGCGTGGTGCACGAGCAGGTACCGGGCGCGTACCTCTTCCTCGGCGCGGCCGTTGGCGAGCCCAGCGAATGGGAGACCAATCACTCTCCGCGGGCGGCCTTCGATGATGCCGTGTTACCGGATGCCGCGGCATTCCTCGCCGAATGCGCGCTGCGACGACTGAGGGCTGAGCCCAGCGGCGCTTCCAGAAAAGCCGTCTAGAGTCCTCCCGTGGCCTTTCCCTATCTCGAGGACCTGGTGCGATACCTCACCGGGTTGGATCTCCCGCTACCCATCCCGATGTTCGGCCTGAGCTTGGTCATCGCGGTGATGATCGCCGTGCACGCCATGCGCGTCGAGCTCCGGCGCCTCTGGGATGGCGGAGAGCTCCAGAATCCGGCTGCCGTCAGCCCTCGCGTGACATCCCGAGAGCAACTTGAGGACTTCGTTACGAGCTTCGGACTGTGGATGCTCTTCACCGGGGTCGCCGGCGCCCGGCTGTTTTCGATCCTGGAGAACCTGCCCGCGCTCTTTGCTGACCCTGCCTCGGTGATCTTCACGCGTTCCGGATTCAATGTCATCGGCGGCCTGGTCGTGGCGACCCTGGTGGGAATCTGGCTGATTCGCCGGGCAGGCTTGAAGGTGCTGCCGGCGATGGATGCCGCCGGACCCGCCATGATGCTCGGCTACGCCTTGGGCCGAATCGGCTGCCAAATCTCCGGCGACGGCGACTGGGGCCTCAGGGCCAATATGGCGGCCAAGCCGTCCTGGCTGCCCACCTGGCTGTGGGCACAGACGTACGAGGGCAACATCTTGGGCGAGACCATCCCCGCGCCCGGTGTGTACCCCACCCCGATCTGGGAGATCACCGTCGGGCTCCTGCTCTTTGCCCTGCTGTGGCGACTGCGCGCCCACCCCTTCACCAAGGGCTGGCTCTTCGCCCTGTATGTCGTGCTGGCTAGTCTGGAGCGCCTGTGGATCGAGCCGCTGCGGGTCAACGAGCGCTACGGCCCGTTCGACGCTTCGCAGGCGCAGTACCTCTCCGCCATCGCCCTCGTCGTGGGGCTGGTCTTCCTGGTCCGACTTAGTCGCCGGCGGCAGGTGACGCCAGCGGACGCCGAAGTCGCGCCCTGATCCGGCGCTACGAGCGCACCACAAGGGCCCCGGGGTCGACCACGAAACGCAAGACCGACGCAGTGACAAGGTCGTCCCCGTCGACTTGGACCAGTTGAGTCGGCTGGACCCGCACGACCACCTCACGACCACGACGCCGAGTCAGGTGCGGTCCGCCATTCTCGCGTCGCGTGAGTACCCGCGTCGCCATCGTGGCCCACTGCGCCAAGGTCCGCGGTGACACCCGGGCGACATCCAGCACGCCATCGTCTACGGCGGCCTCGGGCAGCAGCACCATGCCACCGGTGAGGCGACCACAGTTGCCGACCACGACCGTCCGGGTCCCTCGGGTCTTGCCCACCCGGCCATCGAGCTCGATCCCGGCCTGGAATGGCGCATCCCGCAGGTGCTTGCTGGCACTGACGACATAGGCCGCCCAGCCGACCTTGGCCTTCACCTCCTCGGGGGCATCAACCATGATCTGGGCGTCAAAGCCCAGGCCTGCCATCACCGTGAAGGCATGCACATTGGGGTCGTCGCGGAGCTCGGCAGGGTTCGGGTGGGCTCGTTGCTCCTGCGTGGGATCGATGATCAGCCAACCGATGTCGATCGCCCGATTGCGACCGGTCAGGGCGGTGATCATCGCCGTCTCGAGCCGGGCCACGGGAGCGCCGACATTGCGGGCCAACAGGTTGCCGGTCCCCCCAGGAAGCAGCCCGAGCGGAACCCCGGTCCCAGCGAGCACCTCCGCAACCGCGCGGACCGTCCCGTCACCCCCGAGCACGCAGACCAGACGCGCCCCCGCCTGCAGGGCCGCGCGGGTCTGCCCAAAGCCGGGGTCCTGCGCAGTCGTCTCGACCCATCGGGGTGCCGGAAAGCCGACGTCATCCGCGACCCGGTCGATTCTGCGCCGCACGGCTGGCAGGTTCTCAAACTTGGTCGGGTTGACGATGACCACGACCGACGAGGACCTGCTCACAGGGCCGAATCTACTCTCCCCACAACGACATCCGAGCCGCGTCCAGGCATAGTTGACCTATGCCGCCGCGCCAACCCGGAGAGCCCCTTGCCCGCAGTTCGCGCGATCTCGTGGCAGCGGCCAACGCCCGGGTGCGATCGAGGAGTCCGCACGAGGTCGCGGCACTGCTCCAGGACCCCAGTGTTCTGGTGGTGGATATCCGCGACCCACGCGAGTTGGCGCGCGAGGGCTTGATTCCCGGGGCCTTCCGCGCCCCGCGAGGCATGCTCGAGTTTTGGGTCGACCCGCAAAGCCCGTACTACAAGCCTGCTCTGGACGACGGTCGGACGCTCATCCTGTACTGCGGCAGCGCCTGGCGCTCAGCGTTGGCCGCGGCCGCCTTGACCGACATGGGGCGCGATGACGTCGAGCACCTCGAAGGCGGGTTCACTGCGTGGAAGGCGGCTGGTCTGCCGGTCGACCAGCCCAACGAAGGCCCCCACGATCCCGCCACGACGGCAGGTCGATCACCGCAACCGCCGCCGTCGGCATAGGCACCCACTCCCCCGTCAGGGACCGCACCAGCTCCTCGACCGCCGGATTGTGGCTGACCACGGCCGCAACGGACAGCTCCCGGGGCAGTGCGCGCACCACCTCAACCAGGTCATCGCCGGAGAAGGTGTAGGCCGCCTCATCGAAAACCTGCCGTGCGGCATACGGCAGTTGCGCGCTCACGAGCTCCCAGGTCTCCCGGGCTCGCTGCGCCACCGAGACCACGGCCAACTCGATCGGCTCGACCTCCTCGGCAATCCAGCGACCCGACTCCGGCGCCTGTCGCCGCCCGCGCGCGGCCAACGGCCGGTGGCGATCATCGGCTGGGACATCCCAGTCCGACTTCGCATGACGGATGACGACCAAGGTGGGCATTACGCCAGGTTCCAGCACCACCGAGGCTGACGCAAGAGGGCTTCTGCCACCAATGTGCCTTACCGTCGATGTGTGAGGTGGACACGGCGGCGGATCGCGGGGGTGTTGGGCATCGCCGCGGCGTTGGCCCTTGCGCCCTACGCGTGGGTGCGCGTAGCGGCCGTGGGGCACATCTACACGGTGTCGCAGGCGCCCTCAGCGCCAGTCGCAATCGTCTTCGGTGCCGGGATCTACCCCGACGGCACGCCGATGCTCTTCCTCACCGCACGCCTGGACGTGGCGCGTGAGCTGTATGCCGCAGGCAAGGTGCGTGCCATCCTCGTCAGCGGCGATAACAGCACGGCCGACTACGACGAGCCGACCGCGATGCAGACCTATCTCGTGGAGCACGGCATTCCCGCTGACAAGGTGGTCCGCGACTTCGCCGGGCGCGACACCTACGACTCGTGTGTGCGCGCCCGCCGGATCTTCGGGGTCGAGCGAGCCTTGGTGGTCAGCCAGGGCTACCACGTGCCGCGAGCCGTGGCCATCTGTCGTGCAGTCGGCATTGACGCCGACGGGGTCGGCGACTGGACGACCCAACACCTGTGGGGGCTCTCCCGAGGTGGCTCGCTGCGCGAGGTCGCCGCATCCCCCAAAGCTGTCTTTGACCTCATCACCGGACGTGAACCGATCCTGGGCGCACCCGAAGAGAGCCTCCAGCGGTCGCTGAATTCGGGATCGCCCTGATCACCGAGTTGGGGACTTCCGTCTCGACCTCGCGGCGGGACCCGGCCGTTTCCCCACAGGTCAGCTCGTGGCCGACGCCGACGTGGAGGCCGGCACCGGATGAGTCTCGCGAGCGCGCAGCCAGGGAATGACTGCGGCCAGCGTGACCGCCCCGGTGATCGCGAAAGCCAGTTGATAGCTCCCCCGGTCGACGAGCAGGCCCGCGATGATCGGGCCGACGATGGAGCCCAGGTCGGCACTCATTTGGTATGCCGCGAGCGCGGGCCCGCCATTGCGCTCTCGGCCGATGACGTCGGCGATCGAGGCCTGCTGGGCAGGGTTGAGCGTCCCGGCGCCCAGTCCCGCAACCACGGAAAGGACCACAAGCATCACGAGATTGGTGGCCAATCCCGTAGCGGCGGTCGCCAGCCCGCTGACGATCAGGCCCGCGATGATGAAGGGCCTGCGGCCAATCGCATCCGAGCGACGACCGGCGACAGTCAGCCCCGCAGCATTGCCCGCAGCGAATACCGCGAGCGCCATTCCGGCGACCCAGGGTGCCTTGCCGATCACGGCGGTCGCGAAGAGCGGGAGGATGGCATTGCGTACCCCGAAATTCGCCCAGCCGTTGGCCAGTGCCGATCCGATACCCGCGCGATACGCGCTATCGCGCCAGGCCTCACGGGCGGTCAGCACCGGCAGCACGGGGGCACCGTCGGCTGGGCGCAATGCGCTCGGCTGGATCGCCAACGCCACGATCGCCGCGGCGATGAGCAGTGCCACGGAATACACCAGGAAAGGCACCCGCAGGCCGAGATTTCCCAGCAGCCCACCGACGACCGGGCCAGTGACACCACCGATAAGGAAAGCCGAGGCGTAGGCAGAGGACACCCGGGCACGGATCGTCGGCGGCGCGATGCGCACCAGCAGAGCGACGGCCGAGACGGTGAACATCGTCGACCCAATCCCGCCCAGGCCGCGGAAGATCACCAACTGGGTGTAGTTCTGCGCGAATGCCGTGGCGCCGGTGGAGATTGCGACGATGAGCAATCCGATCAAGTAGACCGGACGTTCACCGAGCCGAGCAATCAACCGTCCTCCGCCGGGCGCGAAGACCAAACGGAAGAAGGCGAAGACGCTCACCACGATGGAACTCGCCGTGGCGCCCACGCCGAAGCTCTGGGCGAACTGCGGGAGGACAGGGGTGATGAGCCCAAAGCCGACCGCGATGACGAAGGCCGCCGCGATGAGAACCCAGATCTCCCGAGGAATGCGTTCGCGTTCCTGAGTCATGCCGCACCGCCAAGGCGAGCGCGCTGCTGGCCATCTGCGGTGAAATTGCTCGGCGCCAGCCAGGTGTCCAGGCGCGACCGCAGGGACGGCCATTCACTATCGAGGACGGCGTACCAGGCGGTGTCGCGATTGCGACCCTTGGTGACGACATGGTGACGGAAGACGCCCTCGAGCCGATAACCAAGACGCTCCGCCGCTGCGCGGGAGGGCGCGTTGAGTGCGTCGCACTTCCATTCGAGCCGCCGATAACCCAGGTCGTCAAAGACATGGCCCATGACCAGCCGCTGAGCCTCGGTCGCCGCGACCGTCCGCTTCAGCCGCGACCCGAGCGCGATCCAGCCGACCTCAATCACGCCATTCGCGGCATCGGCGCGCAGCAGGCTGAGCATTCCTTGCGCGGCGCCTGCCATCATCACGGCATACGTGTAATAGCCAGCCGAGCGCTGGGGCAGCAGGAGGCGGACCTCATCAACACTGCGGGGTCGCTCCGCTGGGAGATAGGTCCAGTGGGCGTCGTCGGTGTCGGCATATGCCGACCACAGGTCAGCCAGGTGAGCCTCGGTGAGGGCGATGAGCGAGCAGGTACGTCCCAGGAGCGAAGTCATCGGCGGCGTTGCCCGAGGCTGCCAACCAGGAACCTGCGCGCCGACGGGCTGACCCAGCTCGTTGAGCTGCGTCGTCACCGCCGTCCGGCCTGGCTGGTCACCCGATCGGGCCGCACTTTGAGAATGATCCGGCCCTGCGGACCCACCGGGTTCGGGTAGTCGCGGCCGAGGTACTTCCTGGAGAGCGCGTCAATGTGATCGCGAGCCTCCTGACCGCCGACCGTCTCGACGACCTCGCCGCGCACCTCGATCCAGTCCCAGTCGCTCTCGCGGGAGACCAGCAGCACCGTCATGCGCGGGTTGCGGGCGACATTCTTGGCGCGCTGTCGCTGCGGTTCGGTGTTGATCAGCACGTAATCGTCATCGCAGTCGACCCACAAGGGCATCGCCTGGAACGAGCCATCGGGCATCTGGGTGACGACGGTCGCCAAGGTGGTGGTCTTGGCCAACCGGTGCAGGTCAGGGTCGAGAGCCATGCCGGTCAGCCTAACCCGGCCTCAGTACGGTCGATCTAGGCCGGGCTCAGAGCAAGGCGCTCTCGGGCAGATCGAACCAACGCAGGTGCTCAAAGTCCTCGCCCAGTTTGGCCGATGGGGCATCGAGGTCCGGCGGCGTGGCCTGCGCCAGGATGCGCTCCCCATCGCGCAGATGCTCGGCCAGCAATTCCTCACCGCCGCGCAGGGAGGTGGCCGGCACCTGCAAGGTGCCGTCGACGGCATACGTGATGTCCATGAGCCGGATCGGTGGCTCCACCACCCCGTCGCGGTGGCGCCAACGGCCGGTGACCGGATCGAAAAGGTAGTCGCCCAGGAGCCGCCAGCCGTCGCGAGCCACCAGGCGCACGGCCTCGATGACGTAATCGGCGACGGTGTCGGAGATGAAGTAGTTGAAGTTCACCCGCACCCAGCCGGGCTTGATGCCCTCACATCCTCCGGTGATCTCGCGCTCGAACTCATGGGAGCGCTCGATGTCGATGCCGAGGAGCCGATGGCCATAGGGGCCGGCGCACGAGCACCCGCCACGGGACTGGATACCGAAGAGGTCATTGAGCACCGCCACGACGAAGTTGTGGTGGAGGTAGTTGCCTGAGGGCGCCCGCACCACGAAGGACATGATCGAGAGGCGGTGGGCGTCGACATTGCCGAGGATCTCGATCGCCGGCTCATCGCGCCACGCGGCTACGGCCCGCCGGAAGAATTCATCCTCGCGGGCCCGGATGGTCTCGACGCCGACGGCCTCCTTGAGCTGGAAAACCAGCCCCGCACGCACGGCCTCGATGATCGCCGGGGTGCCGCCCTCCTCGCGGTGGGCGGGGTCGGAGAGGTAGGCGTGGTCCTCGGGGTTGACGTAAGCGACCGTTCCACCGCCGGGCACATCGGGGACGCGATTGCGGAAGAGCTCGCGTCGCGCGACCAACAGGCCCGGAGTGGCGGGGCCGCCGATGAACTTATGCGGCGACAAGAAGATGGCGTCCTTGTATGCCGCGGGCTCACCTTGTGGGGCAGCCATCTCGATGTCGACATAGGGCGCGGCCGCGGCGAAGTCCCAAAACGCTAGTGCGCCATACTCGTGCAGCAGGGTCGAGATGCCATGCGTGTCCGAGACGATGCCCGTGACATTGGAGGCGGCACTGAAGGAGCCTATCTTCAGGGGACGAGCGGCATACTCCTGCAGGCGATTTCGCAGGTCATCCTGGCAAACTCCGCCGTCGGCGTCCTGTTTGATCGGCACGACATCGGCGATCGTCTCGCGCCACGAGACCTCGTTGGAATGGTGCTCGTAGGGGCCGATGAAGACCACGGGCCGCTGCTCTGCGGGGATCTGTTGGGAGAGCTGCCAGCGATCCTCGAGTTCGCTGGGGATGCGCAGTCCGAGGACCCCGATGAGTTTGGCGATGGCGCCGGTGCATCCGGATCCGGCAAAGATCACCACCGTGTCGTCGTCACCGCCGACGGCACGGCGGATGATTTCGCGCGCGTCCTCGCGCAGGCGGGTGGTTTGCAGCCCGGTACCGCTGGATTCGGTGTGCGTGTTGGCGTACGCGGGCAGGACCTCGTCGCGGATGAAGTCCTCGATGAAGGAGAGCGCTCGACCGCTGGCGGTGTAGTCCGCATAGGTCACGCGGCGTGCGCCATACGGAGTGACCATCACGTGATCGTCGCCGATGACGCTTTCACGAATGCGTCGCAGCAGCGGGTGCTCTGCCGGGTTCGTCATGCCGTCCAGAGTCTCACGTCTTCCCCTATGACCTCGACGCTCACCGATCCGGCCCCCACTTGCCCCACTCCACCTCACCCGCCTCAACTTTCCCGCCTGATGCCGGAACCTTCACGTTGGGGCCCCTTACAAGCGGCCCCAACCGAGGGTTTCCCGCCCCAGGCGGGAAAGTTGAGGCGCCCAGCGGGTCCATATGCCGCCCACAGCGAGCGTCCAGCGCACCCGCGCATCCTGAGGACTCACCATCCACGCACTCCGAAGGGACAGACATGCCCACCTCACCGCTCAATGCCGCCCGCACCTGGTCCGTGGCCCTCCTCGCCGGAGGAGCCGTGGGGGCCAGCGCCGTGGGATTCCACTTGGCGAACAGTCAGCTGGACGCTGACTCGGCGACCCAGTCGTCACCGCAAAGCCAGAGCCAGGCCGGTCCCCTACCCGGCCAGCAGGGTCAGCGGCAGTCCAATAGCACTTCAGGCTTCGCGCCGGTCGCTCCGCCGCAGGGGGCCGCCCCGGCCGGACCAGGCGCGGCTGCTCAGGGTGGCGGACCGGCCGGCGGACACACGAGCTCGGCCGGATCCTGACCCCCAAGCGCCCCGACTCAGCGCGCCCACTCGGAAGCCACAAACACCACATGGGCAGTCCACAGGAAGTGCACAAGCGCGACCTCCAGAGTTGACGATATCGGCGAGAGCACTCGCCGATATCACCGGAAGAGAGAGCATCATGACCACCCCACGAGCCCTGAATCGCGCCAAGGCCTGGACCGCTGGAGCCATGCTGGCCGCCACCTTGGTGACCGGCGGGGTCGGTCTCACGCTCATCCAGGATTCCTCAACGGGCACCGACACCTCCGGCACGGCCGCCCAGTCGACGGCGACCACAGCCGGGTCATCCACCACTGACAGCTCGTCCAGCTCGTCCACGTCGTCCACGTCCTCCACCACCGACAGTTCGTCGAGCACGTCATCCTCCGGCTTCAGCTCCACCTCGGGGATTACGGAGAGTTCCTCGAGCGCCCAAACCACGACGAATGGGTCGTGACGGCCATGGCCGCCACCACCGCTCATGCCAGTGCTGACTCACTGATCACTAGTTCGACGTTTCGCGCGATCGGCACGACCCATCGCATTCTCGTGACGGACCCAGCAGCGCTGGCCCAGGCCACCCTCATCGCCAAGGATCACCTGGCCGATCTCGACCTCGCCGCCTCGCGCTTCCGGCCCGACTCCGAGGTCAGCCGACTCGCCGCCCGCGCAGAGCATGGACCGGCCACCACGTGGGCATCACCGGTGTTCGTCGCCTACCTGCGGGCAGCTCTGCACGCGGCGCGCATCACCGACGGCTTGGTCGATCCCACCGTGGGCCGAGGCGTTGTGGCGTCCGGCTATGACGGCGATATCGACAGCGTGCGTGCACGCACCACGTATGCCGCGGGCACCGCGGGCGCCGCCGTCCCGGGCTGGCAGAGCGTCACGATCGACGAAGCCACGGATGCCGTCCGAGTGCCGCAGGGCTGCCTCATTGATCTCGGTGCGACCGCCAAAGCGTATGCCGCCGACAACATCGCTGCCCGCCTGGCGGAGCGGCTGCCCGGCGGCTTCCTCGTCAACCTCGGTGGTGATATCGCCGTGAGTGGCGTTGCCCCGCAAGGGGGTTGGCGGATCGGGGTCGAGGCCGCCGATGGCAGCATCCTGCAGGTCATCGTCAGCACCGGCCAGGCCGTGACCACGAGTTCGACCCGGCTGCGGACCTGGACCTTGCAGGGCGAATCGACCGGCCACCACATTCTCGATCCCCGAACGGGCCGAACCGCGGCCACCATCTGGGCCCAGGTGACCTGCGTGGCCGCCAACGCCCTTGAGGCCAATGCCGCCTCCACCGCAGCCATCATCCTGGGGCTGGACGCGCCAGATTGGCTGCAGCGCAACGGCATTCCGGCACGACTCGATGGCATCGACGGAACGATGGTCACCACACCCGGCTGGCCGGATCCACGTGAGATCACTGGGAGGGCATCATGAACGAGGCACTCTGGTACGCCTCTCGGGCCACCGGCGTGGCAAGCATCGTGCTGCTCACGGCCGTGATCGTCCTCGGGGTCGTCACCTCTGGCCGCCGACGGCCACACGGCGACCAGGCGACCATCGTGATGGCGCTGCACCGTTGGCTTTCGCTCGGCATGGCGGCATTCCTCACCGTGCACGTGGGAACGGCGATCGCA
>WBZP01000584.1_pt4 | contig 12517 bp, 10 predicted proteins | sample 5204301 | NCBI WGS metagenome assembly WBZP01 (sample SAMN12412401, study PRJNA552823) | activated sludge metagenome | isolation source: activated sludge from nitrification reactor of wastewater treatment plant... | place: USA: Pennsylvania | collected 2017
GTCACCATTATCCGCCGCGCCGAAATGCTGGCAGAGTTGATGCGGCTCTATTCCACCGTCTCCGTCACCGGTACGCACGGCAAGACGACGACAACGTCGCTGCTTTCCCACGTCTTTACCGAAGCGGGACAGGAGCCAACCGTCATCACCGGCGGCATCATCAATTCCTGGGGCTCCAACGCCCGGCTCGGCCAGGGCAAGTGGATGATCGTCGAAGCGGACGAAAGCGACGGCACCTTCACGAGGCTGCCGACCGAGATCGGTATCGTCACCAACATCGATCCGGAACATCTCGACTATTTCGGTTCCGTTGAGGTGATGCATCACGAGTACGAACAGTTCTTCAAAAATATTCCGTTCTTCGGTCTTGCCATCGCCTGCATCGATCACCCCGTCGTGCGCGATATGGTCGGGCGCTTGAACCTGCGCCAGGATGGCCGCCGCCTGCTCACCTACGGAAAAAGCGCAGATGCGGATATCATTCTTGAAAAGGTGCGCATCGAAGGCAACACCACGATATTCGATGCGGCGCTGTCGGCCGCCGTCAAAGGCGGGGCGCGCAAGCTATCCGATTGGTCGGTTCCCATCCCCGGCGCGCACAATGCTCTGAACGCCCTGGCCGTGATCGCGGTTGCGACCGAAGCCGGCATTGACGACGCCAAGATCAAGAGCGCAATGGCCGGCTTTTCCGGCGTCAAACGCCGGTTCCAGCCGGCAGGCGAGTGGAACGGCGTTGCCATCTACGACGACTATGGCCATCACCCGGCAGAGATTACGGCGGTGCTGGCAGCAGCCCGCGGCGGTGCCAAGGGCAAAGTGATCGCGGTGGTCGAGCCGCATCGCTTCACCCGCGTGCGCGATCTGTTTGCCGAATTCTCGGCCTGCTTCAAGGATGCCGATCACGTCATCGTCGCGCCGCTCTATACCGCCGGCGAAAGCCCGATCCCCGGCATCGACAGCGCTTCCCTGGCCGAGGGCATCCGCAAAACCGGTCATAAGTCGGTGGAATCGATCGGCCAGCCGTTCGATCTGGTGCCCTCGATCAAGCGCGTGGCGCGCCCCGGCGACATTGTCGTCTGCCTCGGCGCCGGACAGTCGACCGAATGGGCCCACGCCCTTCCGCAGTGGCTTGCCGAAGATCAGAAGCGCACTGGGAGCGCCGCCTGATGTCGCAGGATATGTCGTTCAAGGACCTCATCCCCGATCTCAAGAAGCTGATGCCGGACTTGCGTGGCCGGCTGACGCCGAACGCGGTACTGGCCGATGTGACGTGGTTCCGTGTCGGCGGTCCGGCGCAGGTGCTGTATGCGCCGGCCGACGAAGCCGACCTTTCCTACTTCTTGAAAAATCTGCCCGACGACGTGCCGATCAACGTCATCGGTCTTGGCTCGAACTTGCTGGTGCGCGATGGCGGCGTGCCCGGTGTCGTGATCCGTTTGGGGCGCGGCTTCGGCGAGATCGCCGTTGAGCCCGGCCACAAACTGCGCGTTGGCACCGCGGTGCCGGATGTGAAAGTCTCGCGCGCGGCGGCTGAAGCCGGCATCACCGGCCTCGCCTTCTATCGCGGCATCCCAGGCTCCATCGGGGGCGCGCTGCGCATGAATGCCGGCGCCCACGGCCGCGAGACCAAGGATTGCCTGGTTTCCGCCCGCGCCGTTGATCTCGATGGCAACATCCACGTCTTCTCCAATGCCGACATGGGCTTCACCTATCGCCACTGCGGCGTGCCCGACGGCTGGATTTTCACCGAAGCGACGTTTGCCGGTGAGCCGGGCGACCCGGCCGAAATCATCAAGCAAATGGATGAGGTTGCCGAGTATCGCGAGAAGAACCAGCCGATCAAGGAGCGGACCGGCGGATCGACCTTCAAGAACCCGCCGGGCAACAGCGCCTGGAAATTGATCGACGCCGCCGGCTGCCGCGGCCTGCGCTACGGCGGGGCGAAAGTGTCGGAGATGCACTGCAACTTCCTGATCAACGACGAAAAGGCGTGCGGCGAAGATGTCGAGGCGCTGGGCGAAATCGTCCGGGCCCGCGTCAAGAAGGCGTCGGGCGTCACGCTCAATTGGGAAATCATCCGCCTCGGCCTGCCGCTTCCCGGCCGCGCCAAGGGCGAAGAGTTGGCGAAGGACACATGAGCAGCGTCAAACTGGGTTCGGTGCCGAAGCGCACGCGCAGCCGCGTGGCTGTGTTGAAGGGTGGCCTTTCGGCCGAGCGCGACGTCAGCCTGCGCTCGGGCGCGGCCGTGGCCGATGCGTTGCGGGGCGAAGGCTATGACGCAATCGAGATCGACGCCGGGCGCGATCTTGCCGAGCAACTGCACGCGGTGAAGCCCGAGGTCTGCTTCAACGCGCTGCATGGGCAGTTCGGGGAAGATGGCTGTGTGCAGGGTCTGCTTGAACTCTTAGCCATTCCCTACACCCACTCCGGCGTGCTCGCCTCCTCGCTCGCCATGCACAAGGAGCGCGCCAAAGACATCATGAAGCTTGCCGGCGTGCCGGTGGCAGAGGCCGTGCTCGTCACCCGGCAGCAGGCTCTGGCCAACCACGTCATGAAGCCGCCCTATGTGGTGAAACCGGTGGCCGAGGGCTCAAGCGTCGGCGTCGTCATCGTCGCGCCGGGGGCGGAACGTCCGCCCAATTCAATTGCCTCGGGCGGGCCCCTCGATCAGATCGTGATGGTCGAACGCTACGTGGCGGGCCGTGAGCTGACCTGCGCCGTCATCGGCGCAACGCCGACCGATGTGATCGAGATCGTGCCGCTCAAAGGCCTCGAATTCTACGACTACGAAGCCAAATATGCTCCCGGCGGCTCCAAGCACGAGCTGCCTGCACAACTTTTACCCGATCTTTACCAATCAGTCCGTTCCTTAACGTTAAAGGCGCATCAGGCGCTCGGTTGCCGTGGCGTGTCGCGGGCGGATTTCCGCTTTGACGATACGGCAGGCGGAACCGGCGAATTGATCTGCCTGGAAGTGAACACTCAGCCTGGCATGACGGGAACGTCGCTGGTGCCTGAGCTTGCAGGTTACGCCGGATGGTCGTTCGGCGAACTTGCGCGATGGATGGTCGAGGACGCGAGTTGCAACAGGTAGAGACGGGATCGCGGTTCTGGTGGCGAGCGCTCGATGCGCGATCGCCCGAACCGGTCACGCCTCCGCCGTCCTCCCCGCCGATCAGCTACGCGCCACCTTTTGCTCCAAAGCCGGTAGCCAAGCCGCAAGCCACGCGTCAACCGGCCAACCCTTACGCTCTGCAAATTCCCAAGGCCGACCGCCGCAGGCGCATGCCGTCGCGCGCCCGTCACGCGCCCGCCGTGGCTTTGATGCTGTCGGTGCTCATCATGGCCTCGGGCACGGCGGCCGCGCTGTTGCGCCCCGACCTCATCGACCGCCGCGCCATCGAAGACAAGGCCGCCGGCTACAAGACGGCGCTTCTGGTCGCCGCCGGGTTTGGGATTTCGCAAGTCAGCGTCACCGGCCATCGCTATACGCTCGATCGAGACGTGTTCGATGCCCTCGATCTGCCGAACGTCAAGACCTTTGCCGATCTCGACAGCGCCGCCGCGTTGAAACGCATCGAGCGTTTGCCTTGGGTCGAGACGGCGCAGATCACGCGGGTTTATCCCGGCACCGTCTCAATCGAGATCCGCGAACGCCTGCCCTATGCCCAGTGGAACCGCGGCGACCGCAGATTCTTGATCGATGCCACGGGCCGGGTGCTCGGACCGGTGGCTGCCAACCAGACGTGGGACCTGCCGCTCGTCGCGGGCGAAGGCGCCAGCGCGGAAGCGCCGCTGCTGTTGACGGCGATTGGCCGGATGGGCGAGTTGAGCCGCAATTTCAGCCATGCCGAGCGCATCACGTCACGCCGCTGGTCGGTGGTGATGAAGAATGGCTCGCGCATCGAGCTTGGCGCCGATCGCGATCACGAAGGCCTTGCCCAGGTTGCGGGCAACAGCGAGCTGCGCCGCGCCCTTGCAGGTCCGCCGGTCGTTGTTGACGTGCGCACGCCGGGCCGGATTGCGGTTCGGCCGCTTGGCCCCGTGGGATCGGCCGCACTTATTCCGGTGCCGCAAAATCAAGTTGCCGCCGCCGCGACGGGGGCGCCCTGATCCCATGGCAGAGCGGCGCTCAGAAAGGTTTGTCGGCATTCTCGACATTGGCACCAGCAAGGTTGCCGCCGCGGTCCTGCTCGCCGGCGAGGGTGCAAGCGCGGCCGCGCCTCCCACGCTGATCGGGCTTGGCCTGCAGCGTTCCAAGGGCGTCAAGGCTGGTGTGCTGACCGATCTCGACGAAGCCGAAGGCGCGGTGCGTGCGGCCATCAGCCAGGCGGAACGCGCGGCCGGCGTGCATCTGGACCGGGTCATCGTCCAGGTGGCGTGCGGACGACTGAAATCCCAGCACTTCTCCGCCAATGCCGACGTGCCGGCCGGTATCGTCTCCGACCGTGAACTCGAAGAGATCAGTAAGGGCGCCCGTGACTTTGCCGAGCGCGACGGCCGCACCCTGCTGCATTTGAACCGGCTCGGCTATCGATTGGATGGGGCTGTCGGCGCGCGCGATCCGCGTGGACTGGCGGCCCGGCACGTGTCGGCGCAACTTCACGCCGTCACGGCGGATGAAGCGCCATTGCGCAACCTGCTGCTGTTGATCGAACGCTGCTATCTGGTCTGTGACGGTCTGGTGGCGGCCCCCTATGCCAGCGGTCTTGCCGCGACAACCGCTGAAGAGCGCGACCTCGGCGTGACCTGCATCGACATGGGCGCCGGGACCACGTCGATCGGGCTCTTCACAGATGGCCGCTTTGTCGGCGCGGACGTCATTCCGGTCGGTTCGCAGCACATCACGTTCGACATCGCCAAGGCGTTGCAGACACCACTCGTCGAAGCCGAGCGAATCAAAACGCTTTATGGCACACTGGTCACTGCCCAGTCTGATGAGCACGAGCAGATTCCCTATCCCCTGGCAGGCGATGAGGATGATGCAACTTATGAGACCACCAAGGCGCGGCTGACCGAAATCATCCGCCCCCGCGTGGCCCAGATCCTGAGCCTGGTGCGCGAGCGCCTCTCTGGCAACGGGGCTGCAGCCTATGCGGGTGAAAAGGTGGTCGTCACCGGAGGCGCGAGCCAGATTTTGGGAACCGCGGAGTTTACAGCCAACGAATTGGGCCGCCCGGTGCGACTGGGGCGGCCGTCGCCGTTGCCGGGTTTGTCCGCCAGCGTGGCCGGTCCGCAGTTTTCGACCCTTGCGGGCCTGGCGATCTCGGCCGTTGCGCGCGACGAGGATCTTTCTCCTGCACGCAATCGCAGCGGGCTGGCGCAGGGATATCTCAATCGCGTCGGCTCGTGGCTGAAGGGCGGTTTTTAAGCGTCGTAGCGTCTCGTTGGTTGCTTTCACGTGCGTGCACCACTCCATCCGGCCGGCAGCGCGGCAGGAGGAGTTGAACCCGTAGGGACCCGAGGGCGTGCGATGAGCATCAAGCTGAACCTGCCGAAACTCGTTGACGTGAAACCGCGCCTGACGGTGATCGGCGTCGGCGGCGCCGGCTGCAATGCGGTCAACAACATGATCGCCGCCGGGCTCCAGGGCGTCGAATTCGTCGTTGCCAACACCGATGCCCAATCGCTGGCCGCCTCCAGTGCCGAACATCGCATTCAGCTCGGCGCCAACCTGACCGAAGGTCTCGGCGCCGGCTCCAAGCCTGAGATCGGCGAAGCGGCGGCCGAAGAGGCGATGGAAGAAATTCGCAGCCACATCGCCGGTTCGCACATGGTTTTCATCGCCGCAGGCATGGGCGGCGGCACCGGCACGGGGGCTGCATCCGTCATCGCCCGTCAGGCACGCGAAATGGGGGCGCTGACCGTCGGCATTGTCTGCAAGCCCTTCCAGTTCGAAGGCGCGCGGCGCATGCGTATCGCTGAAAGCGGCGTGCAGACGCTGCGCCAGCATGTCGATACGCTGATCGTAATTCCCAATCAGAATCTGTTCCGTGTCGCCAACGAGCGCACGACCTTTGCCGAAGCCTTCGTGCTGGCCGATCAGGTGCTCTATTCGGGTGTCGCCTGCATCGTCGATCTGGTGCTGAAGGAAGGCCTCATCAATCTCGATTTTGCCGACGTGAAGACGGTGATGAGCGGCATGGGTACCGCCATGATGGGCACGGGCGAAGCCTCGGGCGACCGCCGTGCCACGCTCGCCGCCGAGGAGGCCATCGCCAATCCGCTGCTCGACGACGTGACCCTCAAGGGCGCCAGAGGCTTGCTGCTGTCGATCACCGGCGGCCGTGATCTGACGCTTTATGAAGTCGATGAGGCCGCCTCTCGCGTGCGCCAGGAGGTCGATCCCGACGCCAACATCATCGTTGGCGCCACTTTCGATGATAATTTGGGAGACCGGGTGCGGGTGTCGATTGTCGCCTCCGGCATGGGCCGGCAGGGAGAAATGCTCCAGCCGCAATCGCAGTCCCAATCACAGCCGCAGCTGAAAGTGCAGCCTGCGCCGGCCGCGAAACCTGCGCCCGCCCATTTCCCGTTCGTGCCGCAGCCGGGTCAGGTCGCGGCGGCAAATCCGCAATTCGCCCCGCAAACGCACGTCAACTACGTCCCGCCGATGCAGACCGGGCCTGCCCCGCAGGCCGCTCACGCCGCGCATGTGGCCGAGGATGACATTCAACGCCGCTTGAGTGAGGTGATTGCCCACGTCAACGGCGCGCCGCAGGGTTCGTCTCAGCCGCAGGGATATCCTCAGCAGGCCCATGCCCCGCATCACGACGATCAGCGGCCGGCATGGACCAGCGCCGGCAACGTGCGGATCGAAGAAGGTTTTGCTCCGTTCCAGGGCAATGGACTTAGTCCACAGTATGTTGGCCGGCCGCAGCCAGAAACCGGTGGATGGGCTCAGCCTCAAGCGCAGCCCTATGAGCCGCCGCAAGGTTTTGCCGCCTCACCCCCAGCCGAGATGCCGCGGAATGCGCGGAGGATGCCGGCCGTCGAAGATTTTCCGCCCGTTGCGCAGCGCGAGTGGAATGCAAAACAGGCGCCCGCGGCGATGGAACCGGCAGCACCCGTCCATCAGCCGCCCACGGACGATCGGCGTCGTGGCGGGCTTTTGAGCCGCATTACAGGTCTGGGCAAAAAGAATGCAGAATCAGGCCAGATGCGCGCTTCTGATGCCAATCAGACGGCAGAGCCTGAGGCTCCACTGCCGGTGTTTTTCGGTCGTGAACGGCGTTGAAATGGTGCGGCTGCCCGAGCTTGAAAAATATGTCAAGCAGGGTGTCTTTGGCGTAACAGAGTGAAAGAAACCGTGATTTGTCGCCTTGGAGCGAAGCAGTTAGCGTTCAGTTATCGAACCGGAAACAATTGCTCCGGTCCTGGAGATAAGACGGTCACAAGATCGCATTCGCCGGGACCACACAAGGGCAGGGATGGCTGGTTTGGGGGTGGTAGACCGCAGTGATGCTGGGGAGCATCGGTCTGCCAAAGACATGAGGGACGGCGCAGAATGTCGAATCGATTCATCGGCGCGCGACAAACGACGCTTGCTCGCGAAATTCATTTGACAGGCACGGGGGTGCACAGCGGAGCTCCGGTATCGCTTACTCTGCACCCTGCAGAGGCAGATGCTGGGCTCCGCTTTCTCGTGACCAAGCGTGGTCGCGTGACTGCGGAAATTCCCGCTCACGTCTCTACCGTCAAAAATCTGACCCTGTGCACCGTGATCGGTGACGAGACGGGCATCACCGTCGGCACGGTCGAACATCTCCTGGCAGCGCTGCGCGGCCTCTCTATCGACAACTGCTATATCGAGATCGACAGCAAAGAAGTTCCGATCATGGACGGCAGCTCGGCGGTTTTCGTCGACGCCATTGACCGGGTCGGCATCCGCGAACTGTCGGAACCACGCAAATTCATCAAGGTTTTGAAGACTGTACGCGTCGAGGAAAACGGCTGCTGGGGTGAGCTTGCTCCCCACTCGGGTTTCCATCTCGATGTCGAAATCGACTTCCCGACCCCGCTCATTGGCCGTCAGCGCATCGCCTACGAAATGAGCCCGGGCGTTTTCCGCCACGAACTTTCCAAGGCCCGCACCTTCGGCTTCATGAGCGATGTTGAAAAGCTCTGGAAGGCCGGTCTGGCGCTCGGCGCCGATCTCACCAACACGGTTGCCATCGGTGAAGGCAAGGTCATGAACCGCGAAGGCCTGCGCTATCCGCAGGAGTTCGTGCGTCACAAGATGCTGGATGCGGTGGGCGATCTGACGCTCGCAGGTGCTCCGGTGCTTGGCGCCTACAAGTCCTACAAGGGCGGCCATCGTCTCAATGCCATGGTTCTGCAGGCCCTGTTTGCCGATGAGGCCAACTGGTCGCTGGTCCATGCGCCCCGCAGCCGTCCGGCTCGCGCTGGCGTGCCGCTCCAGGCTCCCGCCATCGCCGCTGCCGCGGAGTGATGGGCTTCGATGGTGGCGTCCGCTCGGCCGGGCGCCATCGTTTCGTTCCGGGGGGTGGCGTCCGTTGGAGCAGCATCTACTCACGCGCCATCATTCGCTCCGCCATCCACCAGACTTCACGCTTCCGGCCGCAGGGGCTCACATCCGGCGTCCGCCGTGGTCGCACCATATTCACCACTAGAGTGGTCAAACGAGTGATTCCAACAGCCTAGCGCGTGACGCTGCCTTTCGCCGGGGCAAGTTCGGTGCTAGAAAACTTAGCGGTTCCCGGGGGAGCCGGTGCGAACGTCGAACCGCGAACGTCGAACTAAAGGGCCAATATGGCGAGGGACAAGGGCAGCAGAGCAAACGGCCGCACGGTGGCTGGATACGGGGCCGGCTTTCGCGCCTCATCCGCCGCCGCACGCGTGGCATGCGTTGTCATCGCTGCATCGCTCGCCGGCTGCGCGTCGAGCTCGTCCGATCTCACCTCGGCGCTAAACCCCGATCCGCCGTCGAAGATGTTTGCCGATGGCGATTCGCTCATGTCGCGCGGCAAGTTCGAGGACGCGGCGACGAAGTTCGAAAACCTCGACAAGGAACACCCCTATTCGCCGGAGGCTCGGCGCGCCATCGTCATGGCGGCCTACGCCTACTATCGCGCCGGCAAGACGCCTGAGGCCATCGCCTCGGCCGAGCGCTATGTGGCTCTGCACCCTGGCACCAAGGAAGCGCCGCTCGCCCATCACATCATCGCGTCATCGTATTTTGACGATATTCGCGGACCCAAGCAGGATCAGACGGCGACGCGCAAGGCGCTCGACCAGCTGAAGATCCTGAAGAGCCGCTATCCCGATAGCGAATACGCGCAGAACGCCGGCAACCGCATCAAGATCGCCGAGGACAGCCTGGCCGCCTCGGAAATGGAAGTTGGCCGCTACTATCTCAAGGACCGCAACTACGTCGCCGCCATCAATCGCTTCAAGACGGTGGTGAGCGAGTATCAGACGACGGCGCACGTCGAAGAGGCGCTCGCCCGTCTGACGGAATCCTACATGGCGCTCGGCATCACCAAGGAAGCGCAGAACGCAGCCGCCGTCCTTGGCCACAACTTCCCGGATTCCAAGTGGTACAAGGACAGCTATGCGCTGCTCCAGTCCGACGGCCTTGCCCCGCGCGAGGACGGCGATTCCTGGTTGTCGAAGGCCTGGAAGGCCGTGCCGAAACTGGGCCTTGGCGGTCCGGGCTGAATGCCTCCCATAGTCTTGCTAGCTTAGCGCGCGGCGGGCACCTTCCGCCGCGTTTTGCGTTGTAAAAGATCAATCTGGCGGGAATGATCGGGTCCGCTGGAGAAACGTGAAATCGGCAACATGACGGCGAAGAAGACCAAGGCATCCGCATCCAAATCGTCCGGGCCGCCGCGCTCACCCGCAAAGCCCCTGACGGCTGCGGCGGCGAAGCGTGCCCATGACGAACTGAAGCGCGAGATTGCCCGCCACGATGCGCTCTACTATCAGCAGGATGCCCCTGAAATTTCGGATGCCGAGTACGATGGGCTCCGCCAGCGGTTAGGCGAACTTGAAGCCCAGTTTCCCGAGCTGATGGATGGCGAAAGCCCGTCGCAGCGCGTCGGCGCCGCGCCTGTCGCCGCGTTCGGCAAAATCCGTCACGACGTGCCCATGCTGTCGCTGGGAAACGCGTTTTCTGACGAGGACGTGGTCGATTTTTCCAATCGCGTGCGGCGGTTCTTGAACCTTGCTGAAGATGATGCACTCGAAATCACGGCGGAACCCAAGATCGATGGTCTGTCGATCTCGATCCGGTATGAAGCGGGCAAGCTGGTGCAGGCGGCAACGCGGGGCGACGGGGCGGAGGGTGAAAACGTCACCGCCAACGTCAGGACCATCAAAGAAATCCCGCACACGTTGCACGGCGGCGATGTGCCGGACGTCATCGATATCCGCGGCGAGATTTATCTGAGCCACAAGGATTTCGCGGCCTTGAACGCGGCGCAGGCAGACGCCGGCGACAAGATCTTCGCCAATCCCCGCAACGCCGCCGCCGGCTCCCTGCGCCAGCTCGATTCCTCGATCACGGCCAAGCGGCCGCTCAAATTCTTCGCCTATACTTGGGGCGCGGCGGCCACGTTGCCGGGTGCGACCCAGGCCGAGGTCGTCGCCGCGTTCAAGCACTGGGGCCTGCCGGTCAATCCGCTGATGGCGATCAAGACCAGCACCGCCGGCCTCATCGACTACTACAACGACATGGAGCTGAAGCGCGCGAAGCTCGGCTACGACATCGATGGCGTGGTCTACAAGGTCAACCGCCTCGACCTGCAGGATCGCCTCGGCTTCGTTTCGCGCTCGCCGCGCTGGGCCATCGCCCACAAGTTCAAGGCCGAACAGGCGACGACGGTATTGCGCGATATCGAAATCCAAGTCGGCCGCACCGGCGCGCTGACGCCGGTTGCCAAGCTCGAACCGGTGACGGTCGGCGGCGTGGTGGTGTCGAACGCGACGCTCCACAACGAGGACGAGATCGCCCGCAAGGACGTGCGCATCGGCGACACCGTCATCGTCCAGCGCGCCGGCGACGTGATCCCCCAGGTCGTGAGTGTGGTGCTCGAAAAGCGCCCGCACGGATTGCACAAGTACCGCTTTCCGCAAACCTGCCCGGTGTGCGGATCGCACGCCGTGCGTGGCGGGGATGGAGAGGACGAGGCGAGCGTAGATGTGGTGCGGCGCTGCACCGGCGGCCTCATCTGTCCGGCGCAGGCCAAGGAACGCTTGAAGCACTTCGTCTCCCGCAACGCCTTCGATATCGAGGGCCTGGGCGATGAGAAGATCGAGTTCTTCTTCGATACCGGCCGCATCAGAAGCCCGGCCGACATTTTCACGCTCGCGAAACGCAACGCGGCCAGCGATGAGCCGGTCGAGAGCTTGAAGGGTTTCGGCAAAAAGTCGGTCGAAAAGCTGTTCGCGGCAATTGAAGCGCGGCGCAGAATTTCACTCGATCGCTTCCTCTACGGCTTAGGCATCCGCCACATCGGTGAAACGACGGCGCGTGACCTCGCCAAAGCCTATCTGACGTTTCCAGCACTTCGGGACGCGGTGGAAGCGGCCATCAATGGCGGCAAGGATAGCGAAGCATATCGCGATATCGACAATGTCGAAGGCATCGGCGAAACGGTGGTCGATGCGCTCATCGGCTTTTTCGACGAGCCACATAACACCGCCGTGGTCGATGCGTTGCTGGCCGAGATCGAGGTCTTGCCGTTCGAGCGTGTCGCGGCCAAAGACAGCGCGATCACCGGCAAGACGGTGGTTTTTACCGGAACGCTTGTGAAGATGACGCGCAACGAGGCAAAGGCCACCGCCGAACGGCTCGGCGCCAAGGTCTCAGGCTCGGTCTCGAAAAAGACCGACTACGTGGTCGCTGGTGCGGAAGCAGGCTCCAAGCTCGACAACGCACGCGCGCTTGGCGTCACCGTGCTCAGCGAAGACGAGTGGCTGGGCCTCATCGGCTAAGGCTAGGCCGCCTCACTCATCGATGTTGGGGCCGGTAACAAGCCGCAGCTCTCCGTTATCTTCCACGACAACCAGATCGCCGTTGAGCATCAGCGCGAAATCCCACAACACGTGCTGGTCGGCTGCGGTGCGCAGGCTTGCCGGCAAGTGCGGGGCTGCGGTCAATTCAACGTTCTGCAACATTTTTTGAATCTCCTCTGGATCAGATGAGGAGACGTTAGATGTCCGGCGATGCGGATGCTGTTCCGCAGGGAACCTTTGCCGCGATCGGAACGGCAATTCAGCGCCACGGCCTATAGTGCGGCCGTGGCCGCTTTCAACCAGTGCCGCACCGGTTCATCTAGGGCGCCGGCCAAGGCCGCGTAGACGCGGGCATGATAGGCGTTGAGCCAGGACCGCTCCGCCGCCGTCAGGGCCTCGGCCACAACCAAGCACCGGTCGATGGGGGCAAGCGTCAGCGTCTCGAAACTCAACATATCCCGGTCGCCGCCTGAAAATTTCTGCGCCTCGCGGACGAGCACGACGTTCTCGATGCGAATGCCGTACGCGCCTTCCTTGT
>WBZP01004187.1_pt1 | contig 12514 bp, 8 predicted proteins | sample 5204301 | NCBI WGS metagenome assembly WBZP01 (sample SAMN12412401, study PRJNA552823) | activated sludge metagenome | isolation source: activated sludge from nitrification reactor of wastewater treatment plant... | place: USA: Pennsylvania | collected 2017
AAGAAAATTAAAAGAATTGCACAAGCTGTCTTTTTGGTTACTGAGCATTTAAACACAAATGATCCAATTCGGGATAATGCTCGGTCCTTGTCTTTAAAAATTAACAACATAGTTACAAAAAACAACAAAACTCTTCCAGTAAATGACAAACAAGTTAATTACACTGAAATTTTAAGGGATATAATTTCACTTTTTTCTGTTTTTGAGATTGCGGTTGTAGCCGGGGCTGTTAATGAAACTAATTATCTACTGATCAATAAAGAACTAACATTTTTAATTGAAACACTGAATAATAAAATACTAGGCTTTGTGCAAAAAAATTCCAATATTAGTCGAGATTTTTTTAAAGTGGATTTACCGAACAATCTTAATTTGAATCGTTCAAATACAAAGAATAAGTCCGTTTTTGCTCAAAAGGACAGTCCTTTTGTAAAGGACAATAATATAAAGGACACTCTATATGAAGTAAATTTGTCACCAAATAATGAGAAAAAACCTGATCCTATTATCGATAATCAAATAAATGATTCTGCAAATGATAAATCAATTAGATTGATTGGAAAGTTTAGCAAAGAACAATCAATAAGAGATATTTTTAAAAATAGTGAAAAAATGACCGTTAAAGATGTTTTTGTCCTTTTGCCACAATATAGCGAAAAGACAATTCAAAGAGAGTTATTGCGCTTGGTTGGGAAGGGTATTTTGGGAAAAGAAGGTAAAAAACGCTGGACTGTCTATTTTTTAAAAAACACTGTTTGATCGGTGGTTATTTCTTGGTCAAAACTTTTAAAATGGTACTAAAAATACTGTAGTAATTTTGTCATCCGCCGGTTAGGTACCTATTGATTTCAGGTTTGACTTTGAGGGGTGTATATGCAATAATACCCCCCGTTGGAAAACGACAATTCAAGTTCATAAGAATTTGTCATATTGAACGGGTTTTTGCCCGTCATTTTGTAGTTATCCACAATGAGATTTTGCATACAGAGTATCCAGCCTTATAATATGGTTGTATCGTCTGAAAAAGGCGTTTGTTGTTTATACAGAGATGTATAAAAGCTAACGAAATTCTGGGAGAATCAGAACTTTGAAAAATCATATAGAGATAAAAATTTCTGAATTCCTTATTCTGATTATTTTTCTGTCAAGATCGAAATTTCTTTTTTCCTCTTTCGTAACTAAATCCGATTTTTTAAGTCGGAATTAGTATAAAAAAGTCGTTAGTCTTTCGCTTGAAATTTTTAAGATTTCAGGTGAGAGGTTTTGAAAATTAGTATCAATGTCGCGAATGTTAGTTTTTGTCGAAACTAAATTTCCGAGATAAGACTCGGGAGGTCGCGACGGTAATTTTTTATCCGAGAAGTTATTAAGTAAAACGGGTGAGAAATTATCATTATAAAGTTTAGAAAGAAAATGAGTAAAACTACGAAACTCTTTGCCGGGTTTGTGGTTGCAAGCGTTGCTCTTTCGTTGGTTGTTGTTGGAACAGCATCAGCGGCTGGGTACACGTTTACATCTACTCTTAAGGTAGGAAGCCGAGGAGCAGAAGTTGCGGAACTTCAAAAAGTTCTTAACGCAGATACTGCTACACAAGTTGCGGCTACCGGTCCTGGCTCAGTAGGTAATGAAACTACAACCTTTGGTGGATTAACCAAGGCTGCCGTTATTAAATTCCAAAATAAATACGCGTCAGAAGTTCTAACTCCAGTTGGTTTGAAAACAGGCACTGGATTGGTTGGAGCTATGACAAGAGCAAAGTTGAATGCCATATCAGCAGGTACAGCAACTGGTGGCACCACAGGCGGAACCACAGGTGGTTCAACGGTGATTCCTGCAGGAACAGGATTGACTATAACTGATCCTGGTCAACCAGGGGTTTCTCTTGCTCCAGCTTTGGCTTCAAGAGTACCTTTCACAAAGATTAAAGTTTCAGCTGGAAATGATGGTGACGTCACAGTCAACTCAGTTACAGTTGAAAGAACAGGTTTAGCTGTTGACTCAAACTTCTCTGGAGTTGTTCTATTAGATGAGAATGGAATCCAGATTGGTGATTCAAAGACATTCAATTCAAATCACCAAGCTATAATTGGAACTCCATTTGTCGTAAAATCAGGCACTTCAAAAGTTTTGACAATTGCCGGTAACATGGCAAGTGCAGCAACAGTTCAAGCTGGTCAGGTTGCTTCACTCACAGTTGTGAGTGTTAACACTAATGGTGCTGTTGTATCAGGTGCACTTCCAATCACTGGTGCAGCTCACACTATTAACGCAACTTTGGCACTTGGTTCAGTAACAACCGCAATTTCAAGTTATGACCCAAGCACAACCGCCACAAAAGAAATTGGTACAACAAACTACAAATTCTCAGGTTTGAGAATCACTGCAGGTTCAGCTGAAAAGCTTCGCTTGTGGTCAGTTAGATGGTATCAATCAGGTTCAGCTGGCGCTTCAGATTTGGCTAACGTCATGACCTATGTTGACGGCGTTGCTTATCCAGTTACAGTTTCAAGCGATGGTAAGTACTACTCAACAGTCTTCCCAGGTGGAATATTGATTGATAAGGGTCTTGCTAAAGACGTTTGGATTGCTGGTGATATCATCGGTTCAAGTTCTGCAAACAGAACTGTTCAGTTTGATATCTACAAGACTACAGACGTCTACTTGACTGGAGAAACTTACGGTTACGGTGTTCAACCAGCCGTTGGTTCGGGTTCAACCCACACAACTCGTACAACCACAACAATTACAACTGGAACCCCATGGTTTGAAAGCTCACCTGTTACTATCAGTGCAGGTTCAGCTACTTCAATCACAAAGGCTTCAGCTGTATCAGCTCAGAACATTGCTTTGAATGTTCCTAACCAAGTACTCGGTGGTTTCCAGACAGATATCAAAGGTGAACCAATTTCAGTTCAATCATTGGTATTTACGGTTTCAACTTCAACAGTTTCAGGTAGCTACGGTTATTTGACCAACGTTACAATCGTTGATCAAAACGGAGCAGTTGTTGCTGGTCCAGTTGATGCTTCAGGAGCTGGAACTTCACTTACATTCACAGACACAATTACCTTCCCAGTTGGTCAGAGAGTTTACACAATCAAAGGTAAAGTTGCTTCAACTGTTGCCAACGGTACTGTCTACACTTTGTCAACAACCCCATCATCTCAGTGGACAAACGTCACTGGTTTGATAACTGGTAACACAATTTCACTTTCATCAAATGGTGCATTCTCAATGAATGCTATGACCGTAAAGAGCGGTTCATTGGCGGTTACGGTTTCTGGAACTCCAGCTGTTCAGACTATTGTTGCAGGTGGAACTCAGAGATCTTTCGCTACTTACCAACTTGATGCTACACAGTCAGGTGAAGATTTGAGGCTTACATCACTTCCTTTGACAGTAACTTATGGTGGTAGAGCAGCTTTGAGCGATTTGAGCTCATGTCAGTTGTACGATGGTGGAAATGCGTTGAATACCGGTACAAACGTTATCAACACAACTTCTCAATCAGCCACAACTTCAGCTCAAGCTTCTACATTTACATTTGATTCAGCCTTGGTTGTTCCAAAAGGTGCAGTCAAGAGTTTGACTTTGAAGTGTAATGTTTCTTCAAGCGCCTTGAGTACATCATCTTATTCTTGGGGTATCACAAGCACTCAGATAGGTGCTCTTAACTTGACAGGCACATTCTCTAATCAGAGTGTTGTCGCCACAGGTTCAACTGCGGCTGGTAATGCACAATCAATTGGTGCAGGATCAATCGCAGCATCAACCGATGCCTCATCACCTGGTTATGCAGTTGCTGCGGCTAATGCTACAGGCGTAACTGTCGGTGTGCTCAAGTTCCGTTCAACCAACGAAACAGTCAATTTGACCAAAGTTGGTTTGACACTTACAAACACAGCTTCAAGTTCTGCTAGTGACCTTGTCCAAGTAACTTTGTGGAATGGTTCAACTCAAGTTGGTACCGCCACATTTACTGGATCAAACACTTCAGCCACTTCAACTTTGACAATTCCTCTTGTTGCCACAAAGGATCAGGATGTCAATTTGACAGTAAAAGCTGATCTTGCCGCTATCGGTGCTTCACAAGCAGTAACAGTTTCAGGTCACTTGCTCGCTGTTGATTACTTGAATGGTGAAGGTGTTGGCGCTGAATCAGGTACAACTATCTACACTACAGGTAGCTCGTCAGTTGCTGGTGTACGTATCTTTAAGTCATACCCAACATTTGCTTTGGATACTTTGTCCTCAAGCGGTGTAGCTGATGGAAGACTTATGCGATTCAAAGTTACTGCTAATACAGCTGGTAACGTAGGTATAGCTAAGTTTGTTGTTACATTATCAACTACTTCAGCTAGCGTTACAGGTGTTAACATCTTCGGTTATACTGATTCTTCATACTCACAACCAATTTCAGGTGTGAATACAGGAGGTCAATTTATGACTTCAAATGTTACCCCAACAGCAACTACTCCAACTATGAGCATTTATCCTCAGACAACAGGTGCTGCCACAACCACGGTTCAGGTTCCAGCAGGCGCTACTTACTACTTTGAAGTTAAAGGTACGGTTGCTGGTTCAGGTACTAGCTACTCAGTTACCACTACTTTGAACGGTGATAGCTCATACCCATCTTTGTCTGCTTCAACGGCTTCAGTTGCTACAGTTGATGCTGGTTCAGTCAGATCATTCATCTGGTCTCCAAACTCAACCACAACAGCAGCAGTTGCAAACAATGATTGGACAAATGGTTACGGTCTCATGGGCTTGCCAGCTAGCGGTTTGATTCAAACTCGTACGAACTAAAATTAGCGCTTGTGATTCCTTACTTCTTGTAAGTAGGGGATAGCTAACAAAACCACCCTCCGACGGAAAGCGTCAGAGGGTGGTTTTTGTTTGGATAGTTGTGCTAAAATATCTTTTATGGACAAGAAAAAGATAATTTTTTTGATTTTAGTATTTTGTCTCATTGGCGTTTTTTTATTTTTTAAGAATTCTGTCAAAGAAGACTCTACAGAAAATTCAAATAAAATAGACAAAACTTCAAGTGCCTCATCGACTATTTTTAATAATAGTAATTACAAAATAGAAACTATTCCAATTGAAGAAAATTCTTTGCCGAGTGTAAAGATTCCGGATTTGAAAAGGGAAGTGATAATGTCAAAATCTTTATCAAAAGAAGCTATTGATATTTTGAATAAGAATATAGCCACCTTGCAGAGAAATTTATCTGGTGATCCTAAGCGTTTTGATGACTGGGTTTTTCTTGGTAATAATTATAAAATCGCAGGTGATTTGGAAGGAGCAAGGGAGGTTTGGGAGTACGCTTCTTTGTACAAGCCATCTCAACCAGTACCTCATCTAAATCTTGCCGATCTTTACGCTTACTATCTCAAAGACAACGTTAAGGCCGAAACGCATTTTAAAAAAGCTTTGAGTGTAATTCCAAAAGAGGCTTCAGTCTATCTGAGAATGGCAGATTTTTACAAAGAGGTTGTTTTTGATCTTAAAAAAGCAAAGGCGATTTTGGAGCAGGGCTTAAAGAATATACCTGACGATCTTTCTTTGAAACAAGCCTTAGAACAGGTAGACGTTATGCTCAAAGAAAAAAATACAGATACTAAAAGTTTGTAGTTTTTATAAAAATTATGGGTAAAAATTTTTTTCGTTTTGTTTCTGGTTTTTTGGGTCTAGTTTTTTTAAGTTTAGTTTTTGTTTTGGTTGCTGGGTTTTATGACGATACAATGTCGAAGAGAATGGATGGTGGTTATACAGTTTCACCAGGAAGGAATGGGCCAGCCTCTATTATTTTTTCTGAAAAAAAAGATCTGCAAAAGGACCTAGACAATGTTAATCCTATTCATAAAAATATTTTACCTCCCGAATATCCTCCAGAGCTTGAATAAAGAATAATTAGTTAAAAAAAGCCCTGATGGTTGAACATCAGGGTTTTAGCACATGACTGTGCCGTCACCGTTGTGCCCGTTGGGCACACGCTTATACGGTGGCAAATCCGGAACCCAATTTTGAGCCGTTTTTTTCTTTTCTGGCTCGGTCCCTTTTTGATTGTCCGGACGGTCTTCGCGGTCGCTATCCATGGGTCAAGATTCTATAGAATTTGCATTATTTGTCAAATATGTTAAATTGTTCCCATAAGGCTTCAGAGACTGAAAGTATTCAGCGCGAGCTGATATGAATCTTTCATAGGAGTTTCACTCTTTCGTCTTTTTGACGAATTTCTTGCCTTTAGGTCGAAACTTAATTCCCAATTCCAATTTTTCGCTGTTTTATTTTTGCTTTATAAAAATGATAGCGGAAGATTGGCAAAATTATTAAACATGGCTATATCAAAAGAAAAAAAGAAAAGCATTCTAGAAAAATTGGAGAAAGTTTTCAACGATACCAAGGCTGTAGCGTTCGTTAACTTTCACGGTTTGTCTGTCCAAAATGCGACAGAATTTCGAAAAATGCTTAAAGCTATAAATATCGGCTATTTTGTTTCAAAGAAAACTTTGATCAAAAAAGCCCTTGCTGGCAAAAAGATAGACGGTGAAATTCCTTCTCTTGATGGAGAGGTGGGGATAGCTTGGAGTGATGACGTTACTGCGCCAGCACGCGAAGTACATACTTTTGGAAAAAAATTGGAGAACGGGATAAAACTTATTGGTGGTATTTTTGAAGGGAAGTTTCTTGGTCAAGAAGAAATAATGGCGATTGCCATTATTCCTCCCCGAAAAACTTTGGAAGCCCAATTTGTTAATCTCATCAATTCTCCAATACAGGGTTTTGTAATGGCGCTTAATGAGATTTCCAAGAAGAAATCATAATTTATTAAAAATTTAAAGTTAACCTTATGGAAGAAAACAAAACAAATGAAGTGTTAGAAACGCCGGCAAAATTTAAGTCAATTGTTGACGGTATTGAAAAAATGTCTGTTTTAGACTTGAATGAATTGGTTAAATTTCTGGAGAAGAAATTTGGGGTGTCTGCCGCCGCTGTTGCGGTTGCGGCTCCAGCAGGTGCGGCTCCAGCAGGCGAAGAGAAAACGGTGTTCACAGTTGAGTTGGCAGATGCAGGAGCACAGAAGATTGCCGTTATTAAAGTGGTTAAGGAAGCATTGGCTCTTGGCTTGAAAGAAGCGAAAGACTTGGTTGATGCGGCCCCTAAAGTTTTGAAAGAGGGAGTTAAAAAGGAAGACGCGGAAAAGATGAAGAAAGACATTGAAGCGGCTGGAGGCAAGGTTACGTTGAAATAATCTTTGGTTTTAAAGAAAGAAGACACCGGCGAAATGTTTTTCCCGGTGTTTTCTTTTTGGTTTTTTGCAAACTCTGCACGGATTTTCGTGTCTGGTCAACTCTCGCAATTTATGGAAATTGTGTTTAGAATAGCGATGTATTTCAGTTTAAGGAAATTTATAGACTTATCCAATGAATAATTTAGCTAAAATATTTGATAGTGATGAAAGAGTTAGAATTTTGAGAATGTTTCTTTTTGACCAAGAATCGATTTTTTCTGTTGAGCAAATTTTGGCCAAAACTGGTGTTTCGAAAAGACTGATTGATAAAGAAGTACATTTACTCCAAAGCGCTGGTTTCTTGAAAAGAAAGCCTTTTGGCAAGCACACTAAGGACGAAGACGGAAGAAAAAGGCGAGGAAGCGGTTGGGCTGTTGATAGAAGTTTTCAGTTTATTAGGCCCCTTGAAAATCTTTTGATTCATCAGACACTTAAAAATGAACCAGATCTTTTGAAGAGTTTTTCAAAAGCGGGCAAATTGAAATTGTTTGTAATCGCAGGATTATTTATTCAAGAACCAGATAGTCGGGTTGATATTTTGGTTGTTTGTGAGAATTTACGTAAAAGTGCTTTGGCTCAAGTTGTCAAAAATTTGGAAATGGAGATTGGTAGAGAGATAAAGTATGCCGCTTTTGAACTAGCTGAATTTATGTATCGTGTAAGTATGTATGACAAGTTGATTAGTGACGTGTTTGATTATCCCCACAGGAAAATTTTGGATAAAATAGGCTTGCCAGATTAGTTTTCCAATCTTAGTTTTTGTTGGTTATTTTATATCCACAACTCGTGTTTTTTGTGTTCTCAAATGGTATAATTATCCCGTTGCCATTTAGTGCAATGTTAAGGTCGGTTGGTGGGGATAAGTCGCTTCTTGCCAACAATTTTGCATTTTATAAGTTTATTTAATATATAAAATATGTTTGAAAATTCATTGTCAGCAGTCAATAGTTCGCTGGCAGACTTGTGGGTTGGTGTTATAGGTTTCTTGCCTAAGTTTGTTTGGGCGCTTGTTATATTTGTTGTCGGCTGGGTTATTGGCTATTTGTTAGACAAGGTCATTACTCAAGTTGTTAGAGCAACAAAAGTTGATAATTTTTTGAAGAAAGCCAAATTGGAAGATGTGTTAAAACGTGCCGGTTTCAATCTCGATTCTGGTTTGTTTTTGGGCGGTCTTGTTAAGTGGTTTGTAATTATCGCTTTCCTCATTGCTTCTCTCGACACATTAGGCCTTAGACAAGTTACGGTTTTCTTGCAACAGGTTGTAATTTATATTCCACAGGTTGTCGTTGCTGTGCTTGTAATTCTTTCTGCTGCTATTATTGCCGAAGTTGTTCAGAAATTAGTTGTCGGAAGTGCTCAGTCGGCTGGAATTTCGCATTCTGGTTTTGCCGGACTTGTAGCTAGATGGGCAATTTGGATTTTTGCCATCTTGGTTGCTTTGTCGCAACTTGGCATTGCCGCTCAGATCATCAACACCATTTTTACCGGAATAACAGTCGCCGTTGCGTTGGCCGTTGGTCTTTCGTTCGGATTGGGTGGTCAAGAAGCAGCGGGCAGATTGATTGAAAGGATAAGAACAGAGCTGGTATATAGACATCACAATAACTAAGTTTTGATTGGTTCGTTACCTAATTTTTTCGGAAAGAATCTAAAAACCCAGACGTTGCGTTACTACGCAACGGCTGGGTTTTGTTAAGTTTTTAAAAGAAAAAAGCATCGGTATTTCAGGTGCTAGATCGGCCAAGTGTTATTTGTAAAGTCTTTTTTTACCATAATTCATAATTCTTTATTCCTAATTCATGTCTTTTTCCGAGGTTATCCCCATCTTATAAACAATGCTTGTTTGGACCATTGACACCTTTTTGCTCTCGTGTATAATGTTTCCCATCCAGAATATGTTTACAAATAACCTAACTTCAAAGCGGTCTAGATGATAAACGGCCAGTTTGGTGTTGTCTTCGAAACCCGCTTCTGAAAGCGGGATTTGTTTTTCAGGAAGGTCTGTTGCTTGATAAACATCGTTTTAGTTTATTAGTTAGTAACTTGTTAGCTTGTAGGAATTTCCTAAAAAGCTAAGAAGCTATAAAGCTATAATCTAGAAAGATCATCCTGTCGCATCTATCAAGAATCAGTGTGTCTTTTCAAGATGCAGGCAGTTAGTCCCGTCGATTAGTTTTGACGGGCTAAGAACCATTTTGTCTGAACAACAAAATGGGTGTTAATCAGGTAACCCGCTAAAATTTTTGCTTTGCAAAAACTTAGGCGGGCAGAAGTCCTAACAAATCTAGTTAGGCGGTTGTATAGAATTGATTTTATACAACGGAACAAAGACGTTTTGTTTTTTACAAGACGTTTAGTGGTTGAACGTTTCCTAACAGGAAACAAGAGCGTATGGTGGATGCCTTGGCTCGAGAGAGGCGATGAAGGACGTAGCGTGGCTGCGATAAGCTTCGGGGAGGTGCCTAGCAACCTTTGATCCGGAGATGTCCGAATGGGGAAACCCTATTGAGCAAAACTCAATAATTCTTTTCTTTATGAAAAGAGAGCGCACCCTGGGAAGTAAAACATTTCAGTACCAGGAGGAGTAGAAACTAATAAGCATTCCGTAAGTAGCGGCGAGCGAAAGCGGAGAAGCCCAAACTGATTTTTAAAATCACGGATCGGACAAATTTCCGGCTCGTGATTTTAGAGGTTGGGGTTATAAGGTGCTGACGTCGGTTTTATATCGAGAGAAGTTACAAAATTTTATTTTAGTTGAAGTTGCTGGAAAGCGACACCCAAGAAGGTGATAGTCCTGTAAACGAAAAAATAAAATCTTCTTTGTCAGTATTCTTGAGTACTTCGAGACACGAATAGCTCGGAGGAATTTGCCGGAACTAACCGGTAAGGCTAAATACTCATCGAGACCGATAGTGAACTAGTACCGCGAGGGAAAGGTGAAAAGAAGCCCGTTAAGGGCAGTGAAATAGATCTGAAACCATATGCTTACAAAGAGTCGTAGCGGGCATCACATTGCATGTGATGCCGCAGATTCAAGAATTAAGACTCATGATTCATGAATGGGAATTCCTATTCTTGAATCTTGAATCCTGAATCAAGATTCTGCGGACTCGCGCGTAGCGCGATGTCCGTCACGGCGTGCCTATTGAAGAATGAGCCAACGAGTTGATGCATACTGCAAGGCGAAGTCCCCAAAAGGACCGAGCCACAGGGAAACCGAGTGTGAATAGCGCGTTAAGTAGTCTGCATCAGACCCGAAGCCAAGTGAGCTTGCCTTGAGCAGGATGAACCCCGATGAAAATCGGGGGGAGGTCCGAACGTTAGAGCTGTGCAATACTCTACGATGACTTGAGGTAAGAAGTGATAAGCTAATCGAACTTGGTAATAGCTGGTTCTCTCCGAAATAGCTTTTGGGCTAGCGTCGAGTGATCCTCTTAGGGGTAGAGCACTGGATGGTCTGGACAGGTCGAAAGACCGCTAGACCAATCAAACTCCGAATACTAAGAGTTATAGCTCGGCAGTAAGACCGTGGGGGCGAAGCTTCACTGGTCAAAAGGGAAACAGCCCGGATCTCAAGTTAAGGTCCCTAAATTTATGCTAAGTGCATCACAAGGTGGTGAAATTTCTCAAACAATGAGGATGTCGGCTTAGAAGCAGCCATCATTCAAAGAAAGCGTAACAGCTCACTCATCGAGAGATTTTGCGCCGAAGATAATCGGGGCTAAGCATAGTACCGAAACTGAGGGCTCTAAATCTGTTTACAGACTTAGAGCGGTAGGAGAGTTTTCCAATCTGCTGTGAAGGTAAAGGGGTGACCCATACTGGAGCGTTTGGAAGTAAGAATGTTGGCACAAGTAACCACATTAGGGGTGAGAGACCCCTACGCCGAAAGACCAAGGTTTCCTTGGCAATGATTGTCAGCCAAGGGTTAGTCGGTCCTAAGCCGATGGCGAAAGCCGAAGGCGATGGATATACGGTTAATATTCCGTAACTTTCGCGTGAAATGATGAGATGACGAAGTGCAGTATGCCAAGCGCATTATTGGATTTGACGTTCATGACGTTAGGATGATTTTTAGGTAAGTCCGGAAATCTGCCTTTAATGGTGAATCCAAGCGTAGTGAAAATCCCGAGAGCAATCGAGGGAAATTTGGCAAAGCGCGCTTCCGAGAAAAGTCTCTATGTTTATTCACGTGAAATCCGTACCGCAAACCGACACAGGTGGTCTCGTCGAGTAGACGAAGGCGAACGAGTGAAGGTTCTCCAAGGAACTCGGCAAAAAAGCAGCCGTAACTTAGGGATAAGGCTTTCCCTCCCTACTTTTGGTAGAATTTATAGTATGTATGTAATTATGTTTTAGAGCATTCGATTGGTAAACAACTCTATGTTGGGTATACGACCGATCTCAAACGACGTGTTTGTGAGCGAAAACTTAAAATACATGGCAGTGCTATGAGTTCTCTTCTTAAGCGACTAATAGAAAGTCGTTTGAGCCAAAAGTAGGGAGGGATGCAACAAAAGTATGCTTGGCGACTGTTTATCAAAAACACAGCTCCCTGCTAACTCGTAAGAGGATGTATAGGGGGTGACACTTGACCAATGCCAGAAGGTCAAATAACGGCGGTGCGATTATATCAAGCTGACTGTTATAAGCCCTGGTGAATGTCGGCCTTAACTATAAGGGTCCTAAGGTTCTCGATTTATCAAACGATGAATTGAGAAGGACTGGGACTTTTATAGCAGGCATTAAGTGTAATAAATTGATAAATTCATAAATTGAATTCAACGCAAATATAAGACGCTGCCTAAAAAATCTAACTATATCGGTGAATATCCCAAATTATGTTGGGACAACACCGAGGCAACCCCCATTTGGGGAGAGTCCGTAGAGACTAAACGTTAGACTCCGCAGATCGCGGAGAAGTTATAGTCCGACCTCTATGGCAACATAGAGAGACAGATAGAAATATTCTGTCCACGAACAATTTGTAGTAGCGCATTCTGTCCGCGTTAGTCCGCGTGCAGTCTGCGTTAGTCTGCGTTTTGTGCGAAGTAACAAAAGTAAGCGCAATTCCTTGTCAGGTAAGTTCTGACGCGTTGAATAGTGTCACGACTGAGCAACTGTCTCGGAGAACAGCTCGGTGAAAATACAGTACCGGTGAAGATGCCGGTTATCTGCAGCTAGACGAAAAGACCCCGGAAGCTTTACTACAACTTG
>WBZP01005738.1_pt1 | contig 12514 bp, 13 predicted proteins | sample 5204301 | NCBI WGS metagenome assembly WBZP01 (sample SAMN12412401, study PRJNA552823) | activated sludge metagenome | isolation source: activated sludge from nitrification reactor of wastewater treatment plant... | place: USA: Pennsylvania | collected 2017
CGACCAGCGACGTTCCGTCGCCGACGGGCGGTAGGTAGAGATTCACTTCGAGATCATCTGAAGCGCCGCCGGTCGCCCGCCCCGGCCGGCCGCACAGGCGCCGCGGCCGGCGTTTCGCGCTGCGCCAACGCCTCGCTGCCGTCCGCGCGATTCCGCTTGCATTGACCACCAAGTTGGAATAACGTTCAAACATTGATCGTTGTCCCAGGATCGGTGCCGAGTCGGCGGTGCCGCCTCCCCCCGCCGGGCGGAACGCCAGCGGCGCCCGGTGCGGAGCCCGGCTCTCGATCGGGCACCAGCGAACGGGCTGCCGACGCAAGACCGGCCGCCCAGCGGCAACGACGACCGCAAAGGAGCGGCGAACGATGTCCGGAACTTCCACGGCGAGTCGGCAGGGCGGGCTGGCCTCGCCCGGCGACTGGCAGGCGGCGCCTTCGGCGGCGTCGTTCCAGCCGGGCGCCGCGAACTCGAGCTCCCGTACCGTACGCGCGCTGCGCCGCATCGGCTGGAACCTGCTGCCGCCGCTGACCTTCGTCGGCATCGTCGCGCTGTGGTGGGCGACGGTCGAGCTGTTCCGCATACCCGCTTACCTGCTGCCCGGTCCCGAGGGTGTGTTCGCGCGCCTGGTCACCGACGCCGGCCTCCTGTGGACGCACTCAAAGGTGACGCTGACCGAGATCCTGCTCGGCTTCGGCCTGACCGTCGTCACCGCCATCCCGCTGGGGCTGCTGATCGCGCTCTCGCCGCTGGCGAAGCAGATCGTCTACCCGCCCATCATGCTGATGCAGCTGGTGCCGAAGATCGCCGTCGCCCCGCTGTTCCTCGTCTGGCTCGGCTTCGGGCTCGAGTCGAAGGTGCTGCTGACGGTGCTGATGACGTTCTTCCCGCTGCTGCTCGCCAGCATCAGCGGCTTCCAGATCCTCGACGACCGCCTGCTCTACCTCACGCGGTCGATGGGCGCCTCGGGCTGGCAGACGTTCCGCTTCCTGCGCTTCCCTGCCGCGCTGCCGGTGATCTTCTCCGGCATCAAGACCTCGGCGACGATCGCGGCGACGGCGGCCATCGTCGCCGAGTTCGTCGGCGCCAACAAGGGCCTGGGCTACGTGCTGCTGCGCGGCACCAGCACGATGGACATCGAGCTCGTGTTCGCGGTGCTGGTGGTGCTGACCATCGTCGGCATCGCGATCAACTACGCGGTCGAGTTCTGCGAGTGGGCGATGACGCCGTGGCAGCGCGCGAAGAACAACTGACGCCGTGGCGTGGCGCGACCCTTGCGCCGGATGCCGCCGTTTTGGTCGATCCAACCGGGCGTCGCGGTCCCGCCCAAGTCGCATAGAGGAGGTCGTATGTTTCGTACGTTCGGCAAGTTCCTGGTCGTAGGAAGCCTCGCGGCACACATGGCGCTCGCGTCCGGTGTCGCCGCCGCGGCGAATACCCCGGTGACGTTCCAGCTCAACTGGATGGCCGGGGGGGCCAACGCCGGGTTCGCGTCCGCGCTGGCGCAGGGCTACTACAAGGACGCCGGCCTCGACGTCACCATCGTGCAGGGCAACGGCTCGGCCAACACCGTGCAGCTCGTGGCGAGCGGCCGCGCCTACCTCGCGTACGCCGACGCCGTGTCGATCATGCAGCTGATCGCCAAGGGCGCGCAGATGAAGGTCGTGTCGACCGTCTACCAGTCGAACCCGAGCGCGGTGATGGCGCTCAAGAAGACCGGCATCAAGTCGCCGAAGGACCTGATGGGCAAGAAGGTCGGCGTGCCGTCGGCCTCGTCGCAGACGACGATGCTGCCGCTGTTCTACAAGGCGAACGGCCTCAAGGAGTCCGACCTGACGTCGATCGACCTGCCGGTCGCGTCGATGATCCCGGCGCTGCTGCAGGGCCAGGTCGACGCGGTGCTGGGCTCGATCGACGCCTACCAGATCCAGGCCGAGGCGCAGGGTGCGCAGCTCGACGTCTATCGCTTCGCCGACTACGGCGTGCCGACGGTCAGCACGTCGATCTTCGCGAACAACCAGTGGATCAAGGACAATCCCGACGTGCTGAAGAAGTTCATCGCCGCGAGCCTCAAGGGCTGGAGCTTCGCGATCGACAACCCGGCGCAGTCGGTCAAGGACCTGAAGCAGGTCTTCCCCGAGATGAACGAGAAGCTCGCGACGGCCGAGCTGGCGGCGATCGGCCCGCTGTTCTGCAGTGGCGGCGCCAAGTTCATCGGCAAGGGGGAGGACGCGCTGTGGGCGAAGTCGCAGGAGCTGCTGGCCGAGGTCAAGCTGCTGCCCGCCGGCCAGGACCCGAAGACGTACTACACGCACGACTACCTGCCGCCCGCGGCGCAGATGCGCGCGTGCAAGTAGGCATTGCCGCATGACGGTACGGGGAAGCCGACGATGAAAGACCAGCCGCGCCTTGGCTACCGCTACGAGGACCTGCACGTCGGGATGGCGTTCCGCAGCCCGGGACGCACGATCACCGACGCCGACCTCGTCGGCTTCGCCGGCCTCACGGGCGACCACTCCGAGCTGCACACCAGCGAGGTCTACGCGCGGGCGAGTCAGTTCGGCCGGCGCGTCGCCCACGGGATGCTGGGCCTCGCCTACGCGCACGGCCTGATGTGGGCGCGCACCGGGGAGCTGCGCGAGACGGCGATCGCCTTCCTCGGCATCAGCGACTGGCGGTTCGTCGGGCCGATCTTCGTCGGCGACACGATCTTCGTGAATTACCACGTCGCCGAGCTCCGCGACAGCCGCTCGAAGCCCGACCAGGCGATCGCCACCTTCGACGTCGAGCTGGTCGACCAGGACGGGCGGGTGGTGCAGCGCGGCCGCAAGGCGCTGCTGCTGTCGAAAGTGCCGCTCACCGCCGTCGCCGCTTCGGCAGCGCGCGGCGACGCGCTGCCCGGCTGACGGAGGACGCGATGCCGGCCACGATCGCGAACGACGTCGGGTGCGGGGTACCAATCAGCATCCGGCGGGTGTCCAAGACCTTCGGCGCCGACACCGACCGGCCGTTCCGCGCGCTCGAGGAGGTGAACGTCGAGATCGAGGCCGGCGAGTTCGTCTCGGTCGTCGGGCCCTCGGGCTGCGGCAAGAGCACGCTGATGCTGATGGTGGCGGGGCTGCTCGCGCGCAGCAGCGGCGACATCGTCATCGCCGGCGCGCCGGTCGACCGGCCGATCACCGACGTCGGCATCGCCTTCCAGGACCACCTGCTGCTCGAGTTCCGGACGGCGCTCGACAACGTCACGCTGCACGCCGACATCCGCAGGCTGCCCCGGAAGGCGATCGAGGCGCGGGCGAAGGAGCTGTTCGCGCAGCTTCGGCTGACCCCGGCGATGGGAAAGTACCCGCGCCAACTGTCCGGCGGAATGCGGCAGCGCGTTTCGCTGATCCGCACGCTGGTCCACGATCCGCCGCTGATCCTGATGGACGAGCCCTTCGGTGCGCTCGACGCGCTGACGCGGCTGCAGGTCCGCACCGACCTCGAGGCCCTGTGGCTGCGGCGGCGGCCGACGGTGCTGTTCATCACCCACAGCGTCGAGGAGGCGGTCGGGCTTTCCGACCGGATCCTCGTCATGAGCCCGAGCCCCGGCGCGATCGTCGAGGAGATCCGCGTCGAGCTCCCCCGGCCGCGACCGATCGTGCTGGGCGACGTGCAGGAGTTCGCCGCCTACGTCGACCGCATCCACCGCCAGTTCGAGCGGCTCGGCGTCCTGCACGGCATCGACACGCCCGCGCTCGGAGCCACGAACGGCGGCGACGCGGAGGCACGAGCGTGAGCGACCGTCCGGGCACCGGCGAACGCGAGGGCGACGCCGGGTCGACGGCACGGCTGCGCTGCGACGGGCCGCTGGCCGAGATCGGCCTCGCGGGCGGCGCGCTCAACCTCGTGACCCGGGACCTGCTGCGCACGCTCCACCGCGCGCTCGTCGACGTCGCCGCGATGCCTGCCGTCCGCTGCCTGATCGTCCACGGCGGCGACGCGCGCGCGTTCTGCGCCGGCAGCGATATCCGGGAGTTCGCGCAGCTGCGCGCCGACGCCAGCGAACACAAGATCCTGTTCGAGGACATGGTGCTGCGCCAGCTCGCGCGGATGCCGATGCCCACGATCGCCGCCATCGACGGCCCGGCGCTGGGGGGCGGATTCGAGCTGGCACTGGCCTGCGACCTGCGTGTCTGTCGCCGGGGCGTGGTCATCGGCCTGACCGAGTCGCGTCTCGGCGGCCTGGCCGGCAACGGCTCGCTGCGCGCCGCGCGGCTGGTCGGGCCCGCCCGCGCCAAGGAACTGTTGTTCACCGGCGAGACGATTCCCGCCGAGCAGGCGCTGGCGTGGGGGCTCGTCAATCGCGTCGCCACGGAAGGGACGGCGCTCGCCGCCGCCCGCGTGCTGGCGACGACGATCGCCGCCCGCGGGCCGCTGTCCAACCGGCTCGCCAAGCGGCTGGTCGACGCCGCGCACGACCTGCCGCTCGACGCCGGCCTGTCGCTGTCGACGGTGGCGCAGCAGGAGATCTTCGACAGCAGCGACCTGCACGAAGGCGTCGCCGCGTTCTTCGCCAAGCGCGAGCCGGAGTTCACGGGCCGATGAACGACCATCGCGACGCGGCGCTCGCCGCCGGAGCGACCGGCGCGGACGTCAGGCCGCCGCCGGCGCTGCTGGGCACCGGCGCCGTGCTGGTGTGGAACGACGTCGCGCCCGAGGGCCGCGACGAGTTCTACCGGTGGCACGACAAGGAGCACGTGCCGGAACGGCTCGCCCTTCCCGGATTCCGGCGCGGCCGCCGCTTCGGCCGGCCCGGCCATTCGCCGGAATTCCTGACGATGTACGAGGCCGACGACGTCGCCGTGCTGACCTCGCCCGAGTACCTCGCCCGGCTCAATGCGCCGACGCCGGCCACCACCTACGCGCTGCGCCACTTCCGCAATACCTCGCGCGCCGTCTGCCGCCTCGCGCTTTCGGCCGGGTCGTCGACCGGCGGCCACGTGCTCGCGCTGCGCCTCGGCGTGCCGGCCGATCGCGCCGATGCACTGCGCTCGGCGATGAGCGACCAGTTCTTCCCGGCCGCGCTGGCGCAGACCGGCGTCGTCGCCTGCCACCTCTACGCGGCGGACCAGGCGGCGAGCCACGTCGACACCGCGGAATCGAGCACGCGCAGCTTCGACGTTCCGTCGTGGGCGCTGCTGTGCGAAGCGACGTTCGCGGCAGCGGCGGAGTGCGCCCGCACGCTGTTCGAGGGGTTGCCGCTCGCCCGCCTGGGCGTCGTCGTCCGTCCCGACGCGGCCGTCTACGCGCTCGAGATCTGCCGGCTCGCGCGGCGCTAGCGAACGATCGCCAGAGGCCACGCCCGCCCGCCGCCCACCGATGCCCCGAGCGACCCCGGCCCCGGCCGGCGATCGTCGATCCACGCCACCGCAATCCACCCATGGAAAAGATCACAGCAGAGCAGGCGGCCGCCCTCGTCGAGGACGGCGACGCGATCCTCATCAGCGGCTCGGGCGGCGGGCACGCGGTGCCCGAGGCGCTGCTCGCCGCACTGGAGCGCCGCTTCCTTGCCGAAGGCCGTCCGCGCGGCATCACGTCGATGAGCATCGTCGGCGTCGGCGACCGGATATCGCTCGGCGCCGACCACGTCGGGCACGAAGGGCTGCTGAAGCGCGCGATCACCAGTGCGCTGGTCGACTCGCCGCGGCTCGTCCGGCTCGCCGCCGAGGACAAGATCGAGGCGTACACGCTGCCGCAGGGAGTGCTGTCGCAGCTGATGCGCGAGATGGCGGCCGGCCGGCCGGGCCTCGTCACCAAGACCGGCCTGCACACGTTCGTCGATCCGCGGCAGCAGGGCGCCCGGCAGAGCCCGTGCACGCCGCCCGGCTTCGTCGAGGTGATCAGCCTCGCCGGCGAGGAGTGGCTGCTGTTCAAGCCGATCCCGCTCGACGTCGCGTTCCTCCGCGGCACGACCGCCGACGAGGACGGCAACGTCACGATGGAGGAGGAGGCGGTCCTCGGCGAGATGCTCGCGATGGCGCAAGCGACGCGGCGCGCCGGCGGCATCGTCGTCGTCCAGGTCAAGCGCATGGCCCGCCGTGGCACGCTGCCCGGCAAGGCGGTGAAGATCCCCGGCATCCTCGTCGATTTCGTCGTCGTCGACGCCGCGCAGCGGCAGACCTACGCGACGCACTACGATCCGTCGTACTCGGGCGAGCTGCGCGTCCCCGACGGCGACCTGAAGTCGCTGCCCTTCGGGCCGCGCAAGGTGATGGTCCGCCGCGCGGCGATGGAGCTCTTCCCGGGCGCGATCTGCAACCTCGGCGCGGGCGTGTCGACCGGGATCTCGGTGATCGCCGCGGAGGAAGGCCTGCTCGACGCCGCCGTGCTGACCAACGAACAGGGCATCATCGGCGGAGCGCCCATCACCGGCCGCGACTCCGGCGGCGGCCAGAACTTCGCCGCGATGATCGAGCAGCCGGCGCAGTTCGACTTCTACGACGGCGGCGGGCTCGACCTCGCGTTCCTGTCGTTCGCCGAGGTCGACGCCGAGGGCAACGTCAACGTCAGCCGCTTCGGCGACCGGATCATCGGCGTCGGCGGGTTCATCAACATCAGCCAGAACGCCCGTTGCGTGGTGTTCAGCGGCACGCTCACCGCCGGCGACCTCGACGTGGGCTGGGAGGACGGCAGGACGGTGATCCGCCGCGAGGGCCGGCACCGCAAGTTCGTCCCGAAGCTCGAGCAGATCTGCTACAACGCCGCGTTGGGGCGCGCTTGGGGCCAGGTCGTGCTGTTCGTCACCGAGCGGGCGGTGTTCCGCGTCGGCGCGCACGGGCTCGAGCTGGTCGAGGTCGCGCCCGGTGTCGACGTCGAACGCGACGTCGTCGCGCAGATGGGCTTCCGCCCCGCCATCGCGGCCGGGCTGCGGACGATGGACGAGCGCATCTTCCGCCCGGAACGCATGAACCTCGCCGCCGACGTCCACGCGCGACCGCGCGGTTACCGCTCGGCACGGGTGGCGAAGTGGCACGCAGTGCACGCCAAGGACAGGCCATGACGACCCTCCGGATCGACGGCGCGACGCGCCTGTACGGCATCATCGGCAATCCCATCGTCCAGGTCCGCTCGCCCGAGACCTTCAGCGCCGCGTTCGCGGCACGCGGCGTCAACGCCGTCATGCTGCCGATCCAGATCCTGCCCGACCAGCTCGACGTGGCGGTGCGCGGGCTGATGGCGCTGCGCAACCTCGACGGCCTGCTGGTGACCGTACCGTACAAGACGGCGATGGTCCGCTACGCGGCGCGGCTGGGCGCGACGGCGCGCTGCATCGGCGCGGTCAACGCTCTGCGGCGCGAGGCCGACGACAGCTGGACCGCCGACATCTTCGACGGCGCCGGCTTCGTCGTCGGGGCGCAGCGCAAGGGCAACGTGCTCGCCGGCCGGCGGGTGGCGTTGTTCGGGGCCGGCGGCGCCGGCAGCGCCATCGCCTGCGAACTCGCCGCGGCCGGGGCTGCCTCGATCGCCCTCATCGATCCCCGACGCGACCGGGCCGAGGCGCTGGCCGCCGCCCTCGCCGCGAGCTTCCCGGATTGCCGCGCGACCCCGGCCGGTGCCGTGCCGGCCGACGCGAACATGGTCGTCAACGCGTCCACCGTCGGCATGAAGCCCGCCGACGGCCTGCCCGGTGAACTCGGTCCGCTCGCGCGCGACACGCTCGTCGGCGACGTGATCAACACCGACGCGCGGACGCCGATCATCGAGCACGCGATCCGGCATGGCTGCCCTTACGTCACCGGCAAGGACATGCACGCCGGCCAGGGCGAGGCGCTGCTCGGCTTCTTTGCCGCGGCGACCCGGGCGGATGCGGCACCCGTGGCACACTGAGCAGGCAATCTTCACCCACCGGCCCCCGCCACCGGACCCGACGATGGCCCACATCCCCGCCGAACGCTGCCTCGGCATCATCGAACTGCTCGCCGAAGGCGCGCGCGAGATGCCGCTGGGCGAGATCGCCGAGCGCCTGGCGCTCCCCAAGAGCGGCGCGCACCGGCTGCTCGCCACGCTGGTCGAACAGGGCTGGGCGGCACAGGACCCGGGCACCGGGTTCTACCGGCTGACGATGCGGCTGGCGGTGCTCGGGCACCGCTTCTACGTCGGCTCGGGCGTGCCCGATGTCTGCCAGCCGCTGCTCGACCGGCTTGCCCTCGACTGCCGGGAGTTCGCGCGGCTCGCCGTCGTCGACGGCAGCGCGCTGGTGTGGATCGCGCACGCCCAGGGCGCCACCACCGGCCTCGTCTACCAGCCGGCCGACACGATGGGCAACGTCCCGCTGTACGCGACGGCGAGCGGCAAGGCCTGGCTCGCCACACTGCCGACCGAGGAGGCCATCGGGCTGGTGATGCGCGACGGTGGTTTCCAGCACGCGGCCCGCTACGGGCCGAACGTCATCGGCTCGACCGAGGCGCTGCTGCGCGACCTCAGGACGACGGCGCGCCGCGGCTACGGACTCGCCCTCAACGAAGCCGAGCCGGGGGTCACCGCGATCGGCGCGGCCATCCGCGCCGGCCCCGACGGACCGGCAGTGGGCACCGTCAGCATCGCCGGGCCGACGGTCCGCGTCACCGAAAGCCGCGTCCGCGAGCTCGCGCCGCGGGTGGTGGCCTGCGCCACCGAGATGGCCGCGCTGTGGCCGCTGCGGCCGAAGTCCGCCGCGGCGGCGCGCGCCGAGTCGAAGGCGGCCTGAGCGCGCCAGCGACGTCGCCCCGACACCCTGCCCCACGCGATGAGCCCCGCTCCCTCGCTGCTGCCGCCGCCGCTCGCCGGCATGCGCCCGGTTGCGCTGCTGCTCGACTTCGATGGCGTCATCGTCGATTCGGTCGCCATCAAGATCGACGGGTATCTCAAGGTTTACGCCGACGAGGACCGCAACAAGCTGGACGCGGTGTTCGAGCACCAGCGCACGCACGGCGGCGTGACGCGGCGGGTCAAGTTCCGCCACTTCGAGACCGAGGTGTTCGGCCGGCCGGTGACCGACGAGCGGATCGAGGCGCTGTCGGCGGCGTACACGGGCGCGGTCCACGAGGCGGTGCTCGCCTGCCCCTACGTTGCTGGCGCGGAGGAGCTCATCCGGCGCGCGCAGGGGCACGCCGGCCTGCACGTCGTGTCCGGCACGCCGCAGGACGAGCTCGACGACATCGTGCTGCGACGCGGCCTCGCGTCCTGCTTCGCGAGCTGGCACGGCGCGCCGATGACGAAGCTCGAGGCCTTCGGCATGATCTGCGCCCGCCACGGCTACGTGCGGCAACGCGTGCTCGCGATCGGCGACGCGGTCACCGAATTCACCGCGGCACACCAGCTCGGCATCGCGTTTCTCGGTGTCCAGCCGGCCGGCGGCCCGGCGACCTTCCCGCCCGGGGTGCCGGTGGTTCCCTCGCTCGAGGGCATCGCCGCGGCGCTGGGTTTCGCGTAGCGGCGCGCCCGTGATCGCGCCGGTGTCCGATGGCTGAGCGCGCGCAACGTCTCGACGTCGCGATCGCCGGCTGCGGCTGGGCTGCCACGTGGCAGGTGCGCGACGGCTTCTCGCTGCTGCCGGACCGATTCCGCGTCGTCGCCTGCTGCGACGCCGATCCCGGCCGCGCCCGCGCGTTCGCGGCGAGCCACGGGATACCGCGGGTCGTCGCCGACTACGACGCGCTCCTCGGGTTGCCGGGCATCGACGTGATCAGCGTCTGCACGCCGCCGACGCTGCACTGCGCGATGGTCGTGGCCGCGCTGCAGGCCGGCCGCCACGTCGTCTGCGAGAAGCCCTTCGTCGCCTCGCTCGCCGAGCACGACCGCGTCGTCGCCGCCGCGGCCGCCTCGCCCGGCCGGGTGATGCCGATCTTCCAGTACCGGTTCGGCGACGGGATCGCCCGCGTCCGGCACGCGATCCGCTCGGGACTCGCCGGCCGGCACTACCTGTCCACGGTCGAGACGGCGAAGACGCGCGGTCCGGACTACTACGCGGTACCCTGGCGCGGACGCTTCGCGACCGAGCTGGGCGGCGTCCTGCTCACGCAGGCGATCCACAATCACGACCTGCTCACCTGGCTCGTCGGCCCGCCGGCCCTGGTGAGCTGCATGAAGGCCACGCGGGTCAACCCCGTCGAGGTCGAGGACTGCGCGGTCGCGACGCTGCGGCTCGCCGACGGGTCGCTCGCGGCGCTGGCGGCGACGCTCGGTGCGGCACGTCAGTCGACGCGCTTCCACCTCGAGTTCGAGCACGTGACCTTCGAGAAGGCGTGCTTCGCCGAGGATTCGCGGCACCCGGCGGACGAGCCGTGGACCGTCGTCCCGAAAGGCGACGACGTCGGACGCGCCCTGGCCGCGACGATGGCCGCGGTGCCTTCGCAGCGCGGCTGGTTCGCGCGCCAGTTCGAACTCTTCCACGGCGCGCTGGGCGACGGCGCCGAGCTGCCGGTGACGCTCGCCGACGCCCGCACGGCGCTGGAACTCGTCACCGCGCTGTTCCACGCCGACGAGACCGGGCAGGCGGTGGCGCTGCCGATCGCGCCCGACCACCCGAAGTACGCCGGCTGGATTCCGGCGAAGACGAGGGCCGCCGCATGACCGACCGCTACGCGGCGCTGGGCTATCCGATGGGTCACTCGCTGTCGCCGCGGATCCACGCGCGGTTCGCGGCGGCGACGCGGCAGGATCTGGTGTACGACGCCATCGAGGTCACGCCCGGCGGATTCGCCGCGGCGGTCGACGCATTCCGCGCCGGCGGAGGCCGCGGCGTCAACGTCACCGTCCCGTACAAGCTGGAGGCGCACGCCTACGCCACCGAACTCACCGAGCGTGCCCGCGTCGCCGGAGCCGTCAACTGCATCCGGTTCGAGGGGCGCCGCGCCATCGGCGAGAACTTCGACGGCGTGGGGCTCGTCCGCGACATCGAGGACAACCTCGGCTACACGATCCGCGGCCGCCGCGTGCTGCTGCTGGGCGCCGGCGGCGCGGCACGGGGCGCGCTGCTGCCGCTGCTGCAGTGCGGACCGTCGTCGTTCACGCTGGTCAACCGGACCGTCGCCCGCGCCGAGGCATTGCGCACGTGGTTCGCCGCCTACCGCGACTTCCCGGCGGTCGGCTACGACGCGCTGGGCGATGCCAGGTTCGACCTCGTCATCAACGCGACGTCGGCAAGCGTCCGCGGCGAGCTGCCGCCGGTACCCGTGTCGGTATTCGCCCCCGGCTGCCTCGCCTACGAGCTCTTCTACGGTCGCGGCACGACGCCGTTCCTGCGCCGGGCACGCGACGGCGGCGCGACGCGGCTCGCCGACGGGATCGGGATGCTGGTCGAGCAGGCGGCGGAGGCCTTCCAGTGGTGGCGCGGCGTGCGCCCGGAGACGGCCCCGGTGATCCGGGCGCTCGCCGTCCCGCTGGAGGCGTGAAGCTGGCCGCGGCACCTGCGCGGCGTCCCGGGACGTGGCCGGTCCCGGTGCCGATCCAGGCGGCCGCACGACAGCAACAGGAGCATTGACGATGTCCGAACCCCTGCACGATGAACTCCGCGAGCGCTTCGACGCGGCCAACGAGGACCTGCCGCTGGTCGCGGTGCTGCGCGGACTCGAGCCCGCCGACGCCGGCCCGATCGGCCGCACGCTGTTCGACGCCGGCTTCCGGCTGCTGGAGGTCCCGCTCAACTCGCCCGACCCGTTCGCGAGCGTGCGCACGCTGCGGCAGTTGCTGCCGGCCGCCGCGCTGGTCGGCGCCGGAACGGTGCGCACACCGGCGCAGGTCGCCACGCTCGCGTCCTGCGGCGGCGAGATGGTGTTCATGCCGCATGCCGACGTCCGCGTGATCCGCGCGGCCAAGGAGGCGGGCCTGGTGTGCGTGCCGGGCGTGGCCACGCCGACCGAGGCCTTCGCCGCACTGGATGCCGGCGCCGACGCACTCAAGCTGTTCCCGGCCGGCGACCTCGTCACCCCCGGCGTCGTGAAGGCGATCCGGGCGGTGCTGCCTCCCGACATCCGACTGCTGCCGTTCGGCGGCATCACGCCCGAGGGCATGCAGGCGTACGTCGATGCCGGCGCGCGGTCGTTCGGCATTGGCTCCGCGCTGTTCAAGCCCGGCATGAGCAGTGCCGAGGTCGACCGGCGGGCCCGGGCGTTCGCCGACGCCTGGGCGCGGCTGCGCAAGCCGGCGCCGGCCCCGGCCACCCGCGGCGTCGCCGCCGCCCTGTCGTGAACCGCACGCCGCCGCCTTCCGCCGTCCGCGCCGGGGCGCGCGCCCGGCCCCGGGTGCCAAGGCGCGTCCCGCGATGAACGCCCCGCACCCGGGCCAGGCGAGCGCAGGACGCAAGCGGATGGTCGCCGTCGGTGCGATCTGCTCGGCGACGATCTTCCGCGTCCCCGCCATCCCGCCGCCACCGGCGAAGGTGCTTGCCAGCCAGACCTGCCACCTGATCGACGGCATGGCGCTCGCCGCGGCCTGCGCCTTCGCGAAGCTGGGCGGCCGCGGCCAGGTCTGGTCGCGGATCGGCGACGACCGGCTG
>WBZP01005742.1_pt1 | contig 12512 bp, 13 predicted proteins | sample 5204301 | NCBI WGS metagenome assembly WBZP01 (sample SAMN12412401, study PRJNA552823) | activated sludge metagenome | isolation source: activated sludge from nitrification reactor of wastewater treatment plant... | place: USA: Pennsylvania | collected 2017
CCTACGATCTGGCCCTGCAGGAGGGTGCCGACGGCCTCGAATGCGACGTCCGGCTGACCCGGGACGGGCACCTGGTCTGCGTGCACGATCGCCGGATCGATCGGACGTCGACCGGAACCGGTCTGGTCAGCGAGATGACGCTGGCGCAACTGCGGCACTTCGATTTCGGGGGCCCGCACGGCGCGGAGCGAGGTGAGCGGACGGGCCTGCTCACCCTCGACGAATTGGTGCGCCTCGCGCTCGACTGGACCCGGCCCGTCAAACTGTTCATCGAGACCAAGCATCCGGTCCGCTATGGCGCACTGGTGGAGAGCAAGGTGCTGGCCCTGCTGCACCGGTACGGGATCGCCGCCCCACCCTCGGCGGCGTTGTCGCGGGCGGTGGTGATGTCGTTCTCCGCGGCCGCGGTGTGGCGGATCCGGCGGGCCGCTCCGCTGCTGCCGACGGTGCTGCTCGGCGACACCTCCCGCGTGCTGGGTGGCAGCGCCGCCACCACGGTGGGGGCAACTGCCGTCGGGCCGTCCATCCAGACCCTGCGGGAGCACCCCGCCCTGGTGGACCGCGCGGCCGCACAGGGCCGGTCCCTGTACTGCTGGACCGTCGACACGTTCGACGACATCGACTACTGCAGCGATCTGGGGGTGGCCTGGATCGCCACCAACCACCCCGGCCGGACCCGGGGACGGTTGGAGACGGGACGCACGGGCGCCGGGCGCGATCTGCCCGGCTGACCGCGCGCCGCGATCAGGCGATCAGCGCGCCCCCGGCCGCGGGCGGTGCGCCCGGGTCGGTGCCGCCCTGCGGCGCCATCTCCCGCGCGACGAAATCCTCGATGTGGAAGAGATTGCTGCCGGCGCGGTCGACCGTGCGCAGCAGGGTGCTCATCGACGCGACCTCTTCGACCTGTTCCTTGAGGAACCACTGCATGAACTGCTCACCGAGATAATCCCGCTCGTCCCGCGCGGTGCTCGCCAGCGTGGTGATCTGGTCGGTGACCCCGCGTTCGAGATCGAGTGCGAGGGCGACCGCTTCCCGGACCGAATCGAACCCGTTGCGCACGGCGCCGGCACCGGGGATCTCCACCTTGACGTCGCGGTCCAGCAGGTAGCGCACCAACATCATGGCGTGATTACGTTCCTCGACGGCCTGCCGGTAGAAGTGGGCGGCCAACTGGGGAAGATCCTCGCTGTCGAAATACACGGCGATCGCAACATACTGCTGCGCGGCGGTGAATTCATTTCCGATCTGGTCCTGCATGAGGGCGCAAAATTTATTTTCAGAACTATCAACATGACTCATGTTATTGAGGATACCGCAGGTAGAGAACCATTTCACCGAAGGTTTACCTTAGCCAGGAAAGGCATTCCTAACTCAATCCGGCAATCCCGCTAATTCGCCGGCCGCCCCCCGGGACGCCATTCCATTACCAATTCGGCCGGAAGTGTCAAGGCTGCGCGTCCAGGACCGCCTGCGGCACCGGCTGGTCACTGTTCAGGGCCGTGAACAGTTCGCCGGCGACACTGACGTCCCACAGCACGACGTCGCCGGAGTCGTTGTAGGTGAACTCCCCGATCGGCACGGTGACGGTCGATGCGTCGCGCAGGGCCCAGCCCAGCCGGGCCAGATCCCAGATGTGATCGTCGGTGTTCACCGCCAGCGCTGCCACCGCGGCCCGGGGCACCGCGTACCAGCGCCACGGGTTGGCCCACACCGCCGGGCTGCCGGCGCGGTGCAGCATCGCCGACACGAACTGTCGCTGGTTGGCCATCCGGTCGAGGTCCGCACGAGCCGTGGCGCGGCTGCGGACGTAGCCGAGTGCATTGCGCCCGTCGAGGGTCTGGCAGCCGGCCGGGAGATCGATTCCGGCCAGCGGATCGGTGATCGGCTCGGCGGGGCACATGGTCACCCCACCGAGTGCGTCGACGACGCCGGCGAACCCGCCGAACCCGATCTCGGCGTAGTGGTCGACCCGCAATCCGGTGGCCTGCTCGACCGTCTGCGCCAGCAGCGCCGCGCCGCCCTCGGAGAACGCCGCGTTGACCTTGTCCGATCCGTAGCCCGGGATCTCGACATAGGAATCCCGCGGGATCGACACCATGGTCGCCGGCGTGCCCGATCCGAGCCCCGGAATGTGCACCAGCAGGATCGTGTCGGTCCGGCCACTGCCGAGATCGCCCCCGGTCGACAGGTCGGACTGCTGTTCCTCGGTCAGCCCTTCGCGGCTGTCCGAACCGACCAGCAGCCAGTTCGTCCCGCTACCGGCCGTGGGCCGCCCCTCGTAGTCGGTCAGCGCCGGAATGCGGTGCAGCGCGCGCTCGCCCCAGAACGCCACCCCGCCCACCACGCACACACCGAGCAGCAGGATCGCCAGCAGGATGCGGCCGATCGGCGGCCGGCGGCGGGTCCGGCGGACGGCGGGTCGCTTCGGCGGCGGCGTAACGGGTGACGGGACGGGCGCCCGCTTGCTCCGGCCACCGGTGCGCCCAGTGCCGGCGGGTCTGGGCGCGCGGGCCGTGGGCGCCGGGGTGGGCGGCGGCGTGAGCTTCGGGGTGGCCTGCGGTACCCGTCGCAGCGGCACGGTGGGCGGATCCGGTGCCGGCGGGCGCCGAGGTTGCCGGCCCGGGTCCCGGCGCAACACCTGGGAGGCTTCCCGTTCCGGCGGGCGCCGCGGATCGCCGCGCGGGTCGCGCGGGGGTGGCTGCCGGTGAGGACTCACCCAAATACGGTACGGCCTGGGGCCTGACCTGCCCGGTAGGCGACCGTCAGCGCAGCCACGTCAGGTGGCCGGCCAACAGGGCGTAACCCACGAAGGCCACCGAGTCGATGACACCGTGGGCGACGATCAGCGGCCACAGCCGGCCCGACCGGCGCCACGCCGCTCCGAAGACCAGACCCATCGCCAGATTCCCCAGGCCGCCGCCGAATCCCTGATACAGGTGGTACGTCCCGCGCAGCAGCGCCGACCATCCGATGGCGGCCCGGCGCCCCACGCCCAGCTGATCCAGTCGGGTCAGCAGATATCCGACCACGATGACCTCCTCGGCCCACGCGTTGGCGAAGGCCGCCAGGATCAGGACCGGAATCCGCCACCACGTATCGGTGAGTTCCGTCGGGACCACCGACGCGCTCAGCCCCGCGGCGCGGGCCAGCAGGTACAGGCCCAGGCCGGGCAGCCCGATCAGGGCGGCCAGGGCCAGACCACCGCCCAGGTCCGAACGTGGGCGGAAGCGGCCCAGTCCGATGCCTGCCGGCCGAATGCCGTCGCGCCACAGGAGATAGAGGCCCAGGGCACCCCAGCCCAGCAGTTGGACGACGAAGGCGAGGTTGAGGCCCAGGTCGATCAGATCGAAGTACGACCGACGGGGGTTGAGCGCCACCCGCTGGTCGGCCAGGCCGCGCAGCACCGCGTCGGACAGCAGCAGGACGGAAGTGAGGGCACTGAATCCGAACGTGACGACCAGGACGAGGGCGACCTCGACCTTCATGGCCGTCGTCGCGGCGACGGACTTCGGCTCGCCGTCCCGCTGGGTCACCCCGCCACGGTAGCGGCGCCGGCGGGGTGGCTGCCGGTCAGATGCCGCGGGCGCGCAGGCCGTTGACGAACGGGCAGCCCATCAGCACCCGGATGGCCTGACCGAGGCCCTGGACGTCGTCGACCGGGCGGACGAACGGCAGCCGGATGTCATGGTCGCCGTCCTGACCCTCCACGCGCAGCCGGACACCGTAGCGGTCCAGCCCCAGCGGCCGGACCCGGCCGCGGCGCAGCGGGCCGGGCAGCCGGGAAGCCAGTCGCGCGACCACGTCGCGGTGATCGGCGTCGATGTGGCGCAGCCAGCAGGTCTCCAGCGCGCAGAACGGGTCGGGCTGCGCCTCGAGCAGAGCGGTGACACCGACCGATTCGGCGCCGGTCGCGTCGGCGACCACGACGGACTCCGCCTCCAGCCGCAACAGGCTGTGTTCCGAACCCACTTGCAGCAGAGCCGGATTGGGTTGTTCGGCGGCGACGAGGTCCAGCAGATCACGGACCGCCGCGGCGGGCACCCGGTGCAGCTGACCGCGGATCCAGACCAGCGATCGGACCGGTTCGCGCAGCGGCAGCGGCGCGTAATCGGTCAGCTCGAGCATCGCGGGGACGCCCGCGGCGCCGGCGGCGGTCACGTTTGCCGACGCGTAACCGCGGGCCGGCACGGTGATCGCGAACGCGCCGTCGGCGAGCAGGTGGTGCACACCGGTCGCCTCGGGTTCGGCACCCTCGATCGCCAGCAGTGCGCTGCCGGGTCGGGCGCAGGCGCTGCGGATCCGTTCCGCGGTCGTCGGGCCGGGGATGGTCGCCAGTGACATCGAGGGACCCTTTCGCAGTCAAACCGTGCCGTTAGTAAGGTGAGCCTTACTTAACTAGAACGTCCCGGTTTCCGCAAGGGTCACCGGATAGGGTTTGCAGGTGGCCCGCATCGCCTACCTCGGCCCAGAGGGGACGTTCTCCGAAGCCGCGCTGCTCCAGATGACGGCCGCCGGCCTGATTCCCGCGGCGTCGGCAACCGGCGCGACCGAGCCGTTGGGCACCGACAGCACCCCCGCGGCGCTCGACGCCGTGCGCGACGGCTCCGCCGACTACGCCTGCGTACCGATCGAGAACTCGATCGACGGCACCGTGCTCGCGACGCTGGACAACCTGGCCACCGGCACGCCCCTGCAGGTGTTCGCCGAACTCACCCTCGACGTCGAGTTCAGCATCGCCGTGCGGCCGGGGACCACGGCCGACCAGGTGCGCACCGTGGCGGCGTTCCCGGTGGCCGCCGCTCAGGTGCGGCGCTGGCTGGCCGACCACCTGCCGACCGCCGAGATCACTGCCGCCATCTCCAATGCCGCTGCCGCACAAGATGTCTCGGCCGGCCGGGCCGACGCCGGGGTCAGCACCGCACTGGCCGCCCGCCGCTACGACCTGGCCACCCTGGCCGACGGCGTCGTCGACGAACCCAACGCCCGGACCCGCTTCGTGCTCGTCGGGCGGCCCGCCCCGCCGCCCGCGCGCACCGGCGCCGACCGGACCTCGGTGGTCCTCCGGCTGGAGAACCGGCCCGGGGCACTGGTCGCGGCGATGACCGAGTTCGGCATCCGCGACATCGACCTGACCCTCATCGAATCCCGGCCCACCCGCGTGGAACTCGGCACGTACGTGTTCTTCCTGGACTGCGTGGGGCATGTCGACGACGTCGCGGTGGCAGAGGCGCTCACGGCGCTGCACCGGCGCTGCGCCGACGTGCGCTACCTCGGGTCCTGGCCGACCGGCGCGGCCGTCGGCGCGGTGCCACCGGAACTCGACGAGGCCGCCCGGTGGCTGGCCCGGCTGCGCGAGGGCGACCGGTGAGCGGCCGGCTGGTGCTGGTCCGGCACGGCCAGTCCTACGGCAACGTGGACCGGCGGCTGGACACCCGCCCGCCCGGTGCGGAACTGACCCCGCTCGGCCGGGACCAGGCCCGGAAGTTCGCGCAGAGCCAGTCCCGCCCCGCGGGTCTGGTCATCCACTCGATCGCCACCCGGGCCCTTCAGACGGCCGCCGAGATCGGCACCGAACTGCGGCTGCCCACCCACCAACTGGACGGACTGCACGAGGTTCAGGTGGGCGATCTGGAGAACCGCAACGACGACGAGGCCGTCGAGGAGTTCAACGGCATCTACCGGCGCTGGCAGGAGGGCGACCTCGCGGTGCCGATGCCCGGTGGCGAAGCCGGGCACGAGGTACTGGATCGCTACCTGCCGGTGCTGACCGACCTGCGACTGCGCTATTTGGACGACGACGCCTGGACGTCCGACATCGTGGTGGTCTCCCACGGTGCCGCGATCCGGCTGGTGGCCAAGACGCTGTCGGGCGTGGAGAGCGACTTCGCGCTGGAGCACCATCTGGCCAACACCGAATCGGTGATGCTGGCGCCCGTCACCGACGGGCGGTGGAGTTGCCTGCACTGGGGTTCGGCGGCGCCACCGTTCTATCCCGAGGCGGCCCAGCCGGCGGAGTCCGCCGCCGATCCGATGGGCTGAGCACAAGGACACCCCACCGCATCACAGTCGATCACCAACGAGTGCGCCATCAGCTCGGCATCCGGGCAGTCCTGGTCCGTGCATTCCGCCCGGCCCAGTGAATGACGAATGAGCGTGCCGTGACAGTGCACCCACCCATGCACCCACCCGGCCTCGCACTCCCTACAGGTCGTGCCCATGCGTCGTTCCTATCACCGCGGCCCGACAAACCTGCGCAGACGCGCCTCAGCCCCAACCCAGCTCGTGCAGCCGGTCGTCGTCGATACCGAAGTGATGGGCCAGCTCGTGCACGACGGTGACGGCGACCTCGTCGACCACCTCCTGCTCGGAGTCACACATCTCGAGCAGAGCGCCGCGATAGATGGTGATCACATCGGGCAGGGCGCCGGCGTAGTTGCTGTCGCGCTCGGTCAGCGCCACACCCTCGTAGAGCCCGAGCAGATCCGGCTCGTCGGGATGCCGATCCTCGACCAGCACGACGACGTTGTCGATGGCCGCCGCGAGCGGGCCGGGAATCAGGTCCAGCGCATCCGAGACGAGTTCCTCGAACCGGTGCGGGCTCATCCGCACGGCCACGGCGGTCAGGCCGGCGGCAGGTCGGCGGGACCCGGCGCCGGGCCGGCCGGCAACACGTCACCCGGCGGCGGCACAGGTGCCGGGGCGGGGGCCGGAGCCACCGGCGCGGGGGCGTCCGGCGCCGGCGGGTTGAACGTGTTCTGCTGCTGCGGCGGCGGGGCCTGCTGAGTGGCCGGCGCCTGGGTGGCCTGCTGCGGCAGGTGCTGGTTCTGCTGACCGGAGCCGTTCTGACTCGACCCACCGCCGCTGGACGACGACCCCGACGACGACGATCCGGACGACGAGCCCGAGGACGACGACCCGGACGAGTACGAACCCGAGGTGTCCGACGAACCGCCGGACTGCGCGGACGGATCAGGCAGCGGCACCGGCGGCAGGTTCAGCCGGTCGGCGGGAATGTCCGGCGGTGGCACCGGCGGCTGGCCGTTGATCAGCAGCGGCCCCTTGGCGCTGTTGAGCAGCGTCGCCCACGCGCCGTTGCCGAGCGTGGCGCCGACACTGCAGGCCACCTGGCGGCTGCCGGCCGTCCAGCTCGGCAGCGACACCGTGCTGTAGATGAGCGTCAGCGTCGTGGTCCGCAACTGGATGGGCGCCAGGAACGCATCGGTGAGCCGGGTGCAGGCGTCCTTGATGAACAGGTCCTGGTCCGCCTCCGCCGGCAGGGCGTCGGGGAACTTCTCGGCCAGGTTGACGATGCCGGTGATCTCCATGGCGTGCGGTGCCGCGCAGTCCACCGGCACGTCGATCGGCTGATTGCTGGCCGGATCGATGCCCAGGCAGGTGCCCGCGGGCCAGACCTTGGACTGATCGACCTCGGCCACCTTGCCCTTGGTGGCGAGCTGCTGATTGTCCGGGCCCGGGGCCTGCAGGCCGCACAGCATCCGCCGCTCGCCGGACTGCTTCCAGGCCTTGTCGCCGGCCCACAGCATGCTCACGGCGAACCGGCTGTTCGGGTCGAACTTCGGGCCCAGGTAGCGCTGCACGGCGGCCTGGCACTGCTCCTGGCTGATCTGCTGGATGCGGGCCGGCGACGGCGGCGCGGCGTCGGGGCCGTACTCGGCGCCGGGGAAGGCTCCCATGTCCACCGATTCGGCGACCTCGAAGCGATGGTCCTCCGCGCAGTCCACGATGGTCGCCTGATCGGGCGCGTTCTCCGGCCAGGTGAGGCAGTCCCCGGCCACCGCCTTCTGGAACGTCGAATTGCTGCGCGCACTCACCCCGGTGGGTTCGAGGTAGGACGTCAGGACCGAGTCGTGCTCGCCGAACGGCAGCACCATGGTCAACCCGGCGATCAGCAAACCGCCGAGCGCGGTCAGCAGTAGCGCCCGCCGGGTGGGCGTGGTCCGGGGCGCGCGCTGCCAGAGGGACCGCTCGGCGGTGCTTTCGGGCTGGTCGGGACGCGCTTCATCCCGGTCGGAGGGTTCGGACATCGAGTCCATTGTGACAGGTGTCCGGGAGGCTGTGAAAAATGATGCGCAAGTGATGCAATCGGCCCGGGCTATCCGGTCGGGTGGGACGAAAGTAGGGTTTCCCGGTGTGATCGACCTGAAGCTGCTCAGGGACAACCCCGAGGCCGTGCGCCGTTCGCAGTCCAGCCGCGGCGAGGACCCTGCACTGGTGGACGAACTGCTGTCCGCCGACGCCGCCCGCCGGGCGGCGATCTCGACCGCGGACACGCTGCGCGCCGAACAGAAGGTCGTGAGCAAGCAGGTCTCGTCGGCCACCCCGGAGGACCGCCCGGCCGTCCTTGCCCGGGCCAGGGAACTGGCCGCGGCGGTCAAGTCGGCCGAAGTCGAACAGAGCGCCGCCGAGGCCGCCTTCACCGGAGCGCACCTGGCGCTCTCGAACGTCGTGCTCGACGGTGTGCCCGCCGGCGGCGAGGACGACTTCGTCGTGCTGGACACCGTCGGGACTCCGCCCACCCTGTCGGATCCCCGCGACCACCTGGACCTCGGTGAGGCGCTCGGCCTGATCGACATGGAACGCGGGGCCAAGGTCGCCGGGTCCCGGTTCTACTTCCTGACCGGCCGGGGCGCGCTGCTGCAGCTCGGGCTGTTGCAGCTGGCCACCCGGTTGGCCGTGGACAACGGCTTCACCATGATGATCCCGCCGGTGCTGGTGCGCCCGGAGATCATGGGCGGCACCGGCTTCCTCGGCGCGCACGCCGAGGAGATCTACCACCTGCCCAACGACGATCTGTACCTGGTCGGCACCTCGGAAGTGCCGCTGGCCGGGTACCACTCCGACGAGATCCTGGACCTGTCGGCGGGCCCGGCGCGCTACGCGGGATGGTCGTCGTGCTTCCGCCGGGAAGCGGGCAGCTACGGCAAGGACACCAAGGGCATCATCCGGGTGCACCAGTTCGACAAGGTCGAGGCTTTCGTCTACTGCCGGCCCGAGGACGCCGCGGCCGAACACCACCGGCTACTCGGCTGGCAGCGGGACATGCTGGCGCTCATCGAGGTGCCCTACCGCGTGATCGACGTCGCCGCCGGCGATCTGGGCTCGTCGGCGGCACGCAAGTTCGACTGCGAGGCCTGGGTGCCGACGCAGGACACCTACCGGGAGCTCACCTCCACGTCGAACTGCACGACGTTCCAGGCGCGCCGGCTGGGCACCCGCTACCGCGACGACAACGGCAAGCCGCAGATTGCGGCCACCCTCAACGGCACGCTGGCCACCACCCGGTGGCTGGTGGCCATCCTGGAGAACCACCAGCAGCCCGACGGCTCCGTCCGGGTGCCCGCGGCGCTGGTGCCCTACGTGGGTACGGAGGTACTCGAACCATGATCGATCTCGACCTGCAGGAGATGCGCGGCTGGTTCGGCTTCGGGGTGGCCGGCAATTTCGCCGGGCACCTCGAACAGGCCGGCGAGGACGCCGACTTCGTCAACGTCAAGACCGAAGGGGTTGCGCCCAAGGGGATCTTCCCCTGGTACGCACCGGGTTCGGATACCTTCCTGGGCCAGTTCCCGCTGTCGACCGACGCGATCGTCCTACCCGAACCGAATCCTGAATTCGAGGGCCCGCTCAACCTGCAGATCGAACCCGAGGTGGCGCTGGCCTGCCGGGTGCGCTGGAACGGTGACACCGTGGCCGACCTGGAACCGTTCGCGCTCGGGGCGTTCAACGACTGCTCGATCCGCCGGCCGGGGGCGCCGAAGATCAGCCACAAGAAGAACTGGGGCCCGGCCTCCAAAGGTGTTGCCGCACAGTTCTTCGACATCGGCGACCTGACGCCCGACGGTCCCACTGCCACCCTGCGACTGGTCTGCTTCCTGGAGGGCAGCGACGGCGCCGAGCACGCCTACGGCGTGGACAGCCCGCTGTTGGGCTACTCCTACTACGGCGAGGTGCTGCTGGACTGGATCGTCGAGCGGCTGGCCAACCAGAAGGGCTCGCCGGACACGCCGCTCGAGGATGTCGGAGCGCTGATGGTGGCCGCGGGCCGTCCGGATCACGTGCTGATCGGGATCGGCGCCACCCGCTACACCCCGCTGGGTGAGTCTACCTACCTGCAGCCCGGCGACCGCGCGGTGGTTCGGGTGTACGACACCGAATCGGATGCGAAATCCGAACTGCAGCAACGAGTTTCACAGAGCTGATCGCCCCGCGCGGTCGCCGAGCACTTCGTCGAGCATCTCGATGAACTCCGCGGGCCGTTCGGGGGTGAACGCCGGGTGCAGCCGCAGGCCCGGGACGTCCAGGGTGATCAGCGTGGCCTTGGTGGGACGCGCCACGTCCAGCGGCAGCCACCGCCGCAGGTCGGAGGTGCCCCAGATCCGGAACCGCTGCTGGAACACCCCCAGCGGGGTCGCCTCGTAACCACGGATGCCCTGCACCGGAATCACTTTCGCGGTTCCCGATGGGAAGTGATAGCGCCGCAGGGTCAGCGCGTGCCGATCCAGCTGGATCAGCCCGTCGTCGTAGTACTGCCGGGGCGGCCCGGGCGGTTGCTTCATCGTCACCACCGTAACCTGCGTCGGATCACACCTTGGAGCTGCGCAGCTCATGACCCCGGCTGGTCAGACAGCGGCCATTCTCCAGGTTCCAGTGCCAGCCGTGCAGGTTGCAGGTCAGCGTCGAACCCTCCACGACACCGAACTTGGACAGATCGGCCTTCAGGTGGGGGCAGCGGCGCTGGATCTCCCAGCCGTCCAGGGTGATCGACGCGGAATCGTCGTGCGCCTCGGCGAACCAGCCGTCGGCATAGGCGATCCGCTCGTCGGTCAGGCACTTGAAGAACGTGTACAGGTACTCGTTGTAGCCGCCGACCCGCCAGGCCGAGAACCGCGTGGACAGGAAGATCGTGTTGACCCAGTCCGGTTCGTCGTCGCGCACCACGGTGCGCACCAACTCCGCGGCGATACCGAATCCGTAGCGGAACTTCTCGTCCGGGATGGGGCCGCGCACAACACGTTTCGGGAAGTCCAGTACCACGATCTCGTCGGCGCCGTTACCGGTGACCCGGAGTTCGACCGGGTACCCGATGCCGTCGCAGATCTGGTCGGTCTGCGACATGATCGGCTCGAAGAGTTCGCGCAGCGGCTCGAGCAGCGGCTCGCCCTGCGCCGGCGCCCAGCGCGCCTTCTGCGCTGCCAGCACCGGTTCCGCGCGGCGCGCGTAGGCCTCGATGTAGTCGGCCTTGCCGGTGGTGAAGATGGCCTCGACCTGATCCTCGGGAATCGGGTGGCGCAGCGAATTCAGTTGCGGGCCGGTGAAATCCGCCGTCGATCCGGGGATCATCAGCAGACCGCCGTCGTGGCCGTGGCGCCGCATCTGGTCCAGGAACACCACCTGGTCGGGGAAGATGTTGGCCGGGTCGCCGTGGTCGTCGTTGAGATGTCGCAACGCCGGGTCCAGGAAGCACGGCGGGCCGGCCGACGGGATCACCCACGTCGCCCCGACCTGCGCGATGTACTGGCGGCAGCGATCCATTCCGCGTTGCCGCTTCTGCGTGCCGAAGGACTCCTTGGCGCGCTCCGGCATGTCGTAGACCATCGGGTACCAGATGGCCCCGGAGAACTGCAGCATGTGGACGTCGATGTGACCGAACGCGTTGATCAGCGCGTCCAGGTCGATCGGGCGCGAGTCGTTCATGTTGAACACCGTCGTGACTCCGTCGGAGACCACCAGGCCGGAGTCGCCGATCGGGCCGTCGGCCGGTGCCCGCAGGGCGATGATCATCACGTCCAGGTCGCCCTTGGGGCCGCTGACCGTGTGTTTGACCGAGTCGGTGGTCTCGAAGAAGCGGTGGAATCCGAGGTTCTCGAGCTCGCGGCGCAGATCCGGCACCGGGTAGTCGGGCAACAGCACGACCGCGTCCTTGTTGACGTGCGCGGTCAGCAGCTCGGGGTCGAAATGATCCTTGTGCAGGTGCGAGACGTACAGATAGTCGACGTCGCCGAGGGCCGCCCAGTCCAGGCCGCTGTTGTCCGGGAACGGGAACCAGGACGCGAAGTACGCGGGGTTCACCCACGGGTCGCACAGGATGCTGCCCGCTCGGGTCTCGATCAGGAAGCCGGCGTGACCGACGCTCGTGACCTGCACAGACACTCTCCGATTACTTTCAATTCTCTGAGATTCGACAGGTCGAGCTTAGCCGGGGGCCAACTCGGGGGCCGCCCACAGCCGTCGGTAGTAGTCGAGGCGGATGGCATCGGGTTGCAGGCCATAGGCCCCTAGCAGCGCAGCCTCGGCCGCGGCTCGCCGGCGCTCGCCGTAGTTCCGGCCCAGCGACAGCGTCGCCACCGCCAGGTCGGCCCAGCGATCGGCGACGCCGAGCGAATCCAGGTCCACCGGGCCGGCGAAGCTCCCGTCGTCGGCGAGCAGGGTGTTGGGCGCGCAGGCATCGCCGTGGCACACCGCCAGCCGGTCCACGGCCGGTGGGTGGGCGA
>WBZP01002972.1_pt1 | contig 12511 bp, 13 predicted proteins | sample 5204301 | NCBI WGS metagenome assembly WBZP01 (sample SAMN12412401, study PRJNA552823) | activated sludge metagenome | isolation source: activated sludge from nitrification reactor of wastewater treatment plant... | place: USA: Pennsylvania | collected 2017
ACACAATCCGCGCTCTGCATCCCCGGAGAAGGGAAAGAGATGACGGTCTACTCCTCCACGCAACACCCCTCCGAAACGCAAGCCGTCGTTGCCGAAGTGCTCGGTCTCCCGAAACACGAAGTGGTCGTGGAGGTGCGCCGGATGGGCGGTGCCTTCGGCGGCAAGGAAACGCAAGCCAACCACACCGCTGCATGGACAGCACTCCTCGCCTGCCACACCAAACGACCGGTGAAAATTCGACTCTTCCGCGACGACGATCAGAAGATCACCGGCAAACGCCATCCCTTTCTTTTTCACTATAAAGTCGGCTTTGACTCCGATGGGCAATTGCTGGCACTCGATGTTGAACAAAATTCCGACGCCGGATGCGCGACCGACCTTAGCATGGCCATCCTCGAACGCGCGATGCTGCATGCCGACAACGCCTACTACATACCCGATATGCGCGTAACCGGTCGCGTGTATCGAACCAACCTGCCCTCCAACACGGCCTTCAGAGGTTTCGGCGGTCCGCAGGGGATGGCCTGTATGGAGGCGATCATCGACCGTATCGCCCGTCACCTCGGCATGGATCCGCTCGACGTTCGTAAGAAGAATTTTTACGGGGAGGACGTTCGCAACATCACCCACTACGGACAGCCGGTTGAACTCAACCGCATCCATTTCATCTGCGATCAACTCGAACGTTCGTCGGATTATAAGTCAAGAAGGGAGTCGGTTCATGCCTTCAACGAACGCAACGAGTTCCTGAAACGAGGCATCGCCATGACGCCCGTCAAATTCGGCATCTCGTTCACCACCACCTTCCTCAACCAGGCCGGAGCACTCGTCAACATCTACACCGACGGCTCCCTCTTGGTCAACCACGGCGGAACGGAGATGGGCCAGGGCCTCAACACCAAGATCGCCCAGATCGCCGCGTCCGAACTGGGCATCAGCCTGGATCGGGTAAAAGTGAACGCGACCAATACGTCCAAAGTACCCAATACCTCGGCTACCGCCGCTTCAGCGGGTACCGATCTGAACGGCATGGCAGTAAAGCAAGCGGTGGATCAGCTCAAACAACGCCTCTGTAAATTCGCCGCAGAAGAATTTACCCGCCGCAATCCGGACCTGCCCGTCTCCGCTGCCAACGTCCGCATCGAAGCGGATGTCGTTTTCGATGAACGCTATCCCGAAAAACACCGCATGAGTTTTTCGGAAACGACCGCGCTGGCCCACCTTCACCAGGTCAGTCTCTCTTCTACCGGTTTCTACCGAACACCCGACATCGGATGGGACAAGCAAAAAGGCTGGGGAAAACCTTTCAACTACTTCGCCTTCGGCATGGCCGTGAGCGAAGTGGAAGTCGACACCCTGACCGGATATGTACGCCACCTCCGTACCGATATCCTGCACGATGTCGGTGAATCGATCAACCCGCGTATCGACATCGGACAGGTGGAAGGCGCCTACATCCAGGGCCTCGGCTGGTGTACGACGGAGGAAGTCAAACACGACTCCGAAGGCCGCTTACTCAACCATTCTCCCGATACGTACAAGATTCCGGCAATTGGCGATATGCCGGAAGATTTTCGCGTTCATTTGTTGCAAGGTTATCCGAATCCCCGTGCCATCCGACGAAGCAAAGCGGTAGCCGAACCTCCGTTCATGCTGGCCTTTGCGACCTGGTTGGCGATCAAAGACGCCGTCTCATCCGTCGGAAAACATCGCCGGGAACCGGAATTCAGTTTGCCGGCGACCAACGAGGTTATCCTGTTATCCATTGAAAAACTTCGGCAGCAGGGGCGGTAGTCTGTATAGACCGGAAGCGTAACTTTCGGCTGCAGACCATGCAAGAGACCGAAACACCCGATCCGCGAAAAGAAGAACTCGAAGAGGACCTGAACACGATCCGCTCATGGCGTAACGTGCTGGTCGGAGCGGTCATCCTCATACCGCTGGGTTACCTGTTGTGGCAGGGAGCCGGCACACTGGGCTGGCAACCCCATCTCCTCGACTGGCTGCACCTCATCGTTCGCTGGGCACACGTGGTGCTCGGAATAGCCTGGATCGGCGCCAGCTTCTACTTCATCTTTCTTGAAAACAGTCTCAACCGCACCAAGGGCCTCCGCGACGAACTTGCCGGCAACCTCTGGGCGATACACGGCGGCGGATTCTATTATGTAGAGAAGTACAAAAACGCCCCGGGAAAATTGCCGGAAAAACTCCACTGGTTCAAGTATGAAGCTTATTTCACCTGGCTGACCGGCATGCTGCTCCTGACGATCGTGTACTACTTCAACGCGAAGGCATTCATGGTCGACCCTGCAGTGCGCGACATCAGTCCCCTGCAGGCCATCGGAATAGGAATTGGATCCCTCGTTGCAGGCTGGTTCATTTACGACGCGCTGTGCAAGTCACCCTTACTGGAAAGAAAGGGTTTGTTCGCAGTAATCGGATTCATGATCGTGGTTTTGATGGCCTGGCTCTTGTCGCGCTACTTAAGCGGACGAGCAGCCTTTATGCACGTCGGCGCGCTGCTGGGCACCATCATGGCCGGCAATGTATTCTTCGTGATCATTCCTTCCCAGAAAGCGCTGGTAGCTGCGGCGCGACGCGGTCAGACACCCGATCCGACGCTGGGAAAATTTGCGGGTCTTCGCTCGTTGCATAACAACTACATCACCTTACCGGTCATCTATGTGATGATCAGCAACCACTTCCCGGTCACCTACGGCGGCGCCTGGAACTGGGCGATCCTGGCGGGCCTGACCCTGGGAAGTGTGGCGGTTCGTCACTATATCAATCTGCATGAAAAAGGCATTCCTGCAGCCGGCATGTTGCCGCTGGCCGCCATCGCCTTGTTCGCGCTGATTGTCGTTACTGCCCCGAAGCCTTCAACACCCGGCGGAAATCCCGTATCCTTCTCTCAGGTAGCTCCTGTCTTTCAGCAACGTTGCGTATCCTGTCATTCCGAAAAGCCGACCGACGACGTGCAGAAAGTCGCACCGAATGGCGTCATGTTCGACACCCCGGATCAGATCAGGAAAATGGCCGACCGGATTCTCGTACGTGCCGTACAAACGCACACCATGCCACAGGCGAATAAGACCGGCATGACGGAAGCGGAACGTCAACTCATCGGAGACTGGATCAACCAGGGAGCCCCCATTCAATAAAAAACCATGGAAGCCGAAAAAGCCATTCACAGTAAACGGGTGCTCCTGCCCGACGGTATCCAGGATGTGACCTTACTCATCGGGAATGGAACGATCCTGTCGATCGAACCCGGGAAATGGTCCGCACCCAAAGGCTTCCCATTCACCGAAGCAGGCGAATCCCTCATCATGCCCGGACTCATCGATTCGCACGTACACATCAACGAGCCGGGACGAACCGACTGGGAAGGCTTTGAGTCAATGACGAAAGCCGCTGCAGCCGGCGGTATCACTACACTGGTGGATATGCCGCTGAACTCCTCGCCCGTCACCACCAATACCAATGCGCTACAAGCCAAGCTCGATGCCGCAAAGGGAAAACTGATGGTGAATGTCGGATGCTATGGAGGCATCGTCCCCGGCAATGCCGATCAACTCGAAGGCTTGGCCAAAGCAGGCGTACTCGGCTTCAAGGTTTTCCTGACACACTCCGGAATCGACGAGTTCCCGGAAACAACGATGAAGGAACTCGACCGCATCGCACCGACTCTTGCCAGACTCGGTCTTCCGTTGTTGGCACATGCCGAACTGGACAGCCCCCATCCTGCTCAGGCCGAATTGGAGGACGACCACTATTCTTACAAAGCCTACCTGCATTCTCGCCCAAACGCCTGGGAAGACGAGGCGGTCCGCCAACTGATCGCTTTGTGTGAAAAGCACAAACTGCGTACACACATCGTACACCTCTCTTCCGCCTCGGCCTTGCCGATGATCCGCGACGCGCGCGCAAAAGGCCTGCCCCTGACAGCGGAAACCTGCCCACATTACGTCTATTTTTCCTCGGAAAAGATCCCCGACGCCGATACGCGCTTCAAATGCGCACCTCCCATCCGCGATGCCGCGAACAACCGGCAGTTATGGGATGCATTGGCGGATCACACACTCGACTTCATCGTCACCGATCACTCTCCGGCTCCCCCGGAGATCAAAGAGCTCGACTCCGGTGACCTCAAAGCGGCCTGGGGCGGCATTGCCTCCATCCAGTTCTCCTTACCCATCGTGTGGACACTCGCCAAACAACACAAGAATACCCTCGAAGAGGTCGCTGCCTGGATGAGTACACGGGTCGCTGATTTTTTAGGCTTGCCTAAAAAAGGACGTATCAAGGTCGGCGCCGATGCGGACCTCGTGATCTGGAGCCCGGATAAGAAAATGAAGATCAACCGGAACAACATCCAGTTCCGGCACAAGGTCACGCCCTACGAAGGAGAGCTGGTCTTCGGTGTTGTTGAACAGACGTGGGTGAACGGTGAGCTGGCCTACGACCGCGGCGGGTTCGTATCTTCGCCACCCGGAAAATTTCTCCTCCACCAGGCATGAACCAGCACGACGCACCGGCCTTTACCAAACTGATCAACTTGGCCGCCGCACAATTGGGCGCCGAAGCGCTATTGTGTACCGACGATTTTTTCGCCGAGAAAGAAAACCTGATCAAACCGGGGCGCGGCATCTTCATCCCAGACAAATACACCGACCGCGGCAAGTGGATGGACGGATGGGAGTCGCGCAGGAAACGCGTTCCCGGCCACGACTGGTGCATCGTCCGCCTGGGCGCTCCGGGAATCGTCCGAGGCTTCGATATCGACACCAACCACTTCCTGGGCAACCATCCGCCCCACGCGTCAATCGAGGCCTGCTATCGCCCCGACTTCCCAGATGCCGCCGTGCTGGACGCTCCCGCCGTGGAATGGAAAGAGATCTTGTCCAAATCACCGCTTCAACCGGGCAGTCAGAATTTTTACGCGTGCGATCACCAACAGCTGGTCACGCACGTCAAATTGCACATCTATCCAGATGGCGGTGTCGCCCGACTCAAAGTGTACGGGGAAGTGAAAAAAGACTGGAGCAAAGTCGGCGGTAATGATCGCATCGACCTGGCTGCTGCGCTCAACGGCGCCAAGGCGATCTTGTGCAACGACATGTTCTTTTCCCACATGGACAACCTCCTCATGCCCGGCCGGGGGGTGAACATGGGAGACGGCTGGGAAACCAAACGCAACCGGACACCCAACAACCGCGATTGGGTCATCATCCGACTGGCACATCCCGGAACGATTGATGAAATTCTGGTCGACACCTGCCACTTCAAAGGGAACTACCCCGATGGCTGTTCGCTGGAAGGCTGTTATCTGCCGGAAGGCAAGGACCCCGATTTGACTGACGCCAAGATCCAGTGGACCGAATTGCTCCCACGACAAAAGCTGCAGGCGGATCACGAGCATACCTACAAGTCGGAAATTAAACCGCATCAGCGGATCTCGCACGTTCGTTTGTTTATTTATCCGGATGGTGGGGTCAGCCGCTTGCGGCTCTTCGGAACAATAGGCAAGCCCTGATCCCATGTCGCTCGAAACCATCAACAGTCTGCCGGAAAGCGAAGCCAGCAAGGCGCTCCATACCTGTTGCGGTTCCCACCGCTGGGTAAATGCCATGTTGGCTGCCCGCCCATTCCGCGACACAGCCAGTTGTTTGCAAGCTGCACAGCAGGCATGGTCAGCGACAACAGCATCCGACTGGCTGGAAGCGTTCTCGCATCATCCGAAAATCGGCGACCTGGATAGCCTGACAAAAAAGTTTGCATCTACCAGCCACCTCGCCGGAAAAGAACAAGCCGCCGTTGGGAACGCATCACGGTCAACACTCGAAGCACTGGCCAAGGGTAATGAAGAGTATGAAAGGAAATTCGGCTTCATTTTCATCATCTTCGCCACCGGGAAAAGTGCCGATGAAATGCTTGCCTTGTTGCAGCAACGGCTACCAAACGACCGTACAACCGAACTGAACATTGCAGCGGGAGAACAACTCAAGATCACGTTACTACGTCTTCAGAAACTAATCGCATGAGTCAGATCACTACCCACGTACTCGATACCGCGGCGGGCAGGCCGGCTTCCGGCATCCCGGTCCAACTCGAAGTACGCACAGGACCCGATCGCTGGGAACGCGTCGCGCAGGGAGAGACCAACAACGACGGCCGAATTCCGGGTTTCGTACTACCCGACAGCGTACTCCAACCCGGAACGTATCGGATGCGTTTCGAAACCGCAGCCTATTTTCAACGGACAGGTGTACAGGGATTCTATCCGTGGGTGGAGGTCGTATTCGATCTGCGGGATAGCTCCCACTATCACGTTCCCCTCCTGCTAAGTCCTTACGGATATTCTACTTATCGCGGAAGCTGAACAACATCCTGCACATCATAACATGAGCGAACAGCACAAAACGGTTCATGATCCCTGGAAATGGGGCTGGTGCTATTACAACCGCGAAGATCAGCGCGTGTGGGTCCCGAAAAAAAATCCTGCAGCCGGGTTCACCTTGAATTTCGCACACCGACAGGCCTTCGCATTCCTTTTGCTGCTGTTGATGGCTCCTGTACTGATCGTACTGCTCATTGGACTGATCAAATAACTCCATCCTCTCACTTGTATGAAAACGACCCTCGATACCAACACGCGAAACGCTATTCTCGACGAACTGCGGCAGGCCAATCTGGCCTTCCAGAAGGTGTATCCCGGCGACCGGCCCGACCGTCAACCGGTTCATACGGTCTATGGCGGCGCCAACCTGTTCCGTTACGACTCCGCACGCCGCATGGGCGAGATCGCACTGCGCAACCTTAGAACCTATGCTCCTGATTTCACCGTGCTGGCCCGCGTTCTCGGACTTACTGGTTACGAATCACTCCCGACTGAGGCCGCCAAGATCGCGGCGCTAAACAAACAGCTGGGCGATATGTCGCCTGCAGATCGAAAGAAACACCCCGCCTGGCTACCCTATACGGTCTATGAAAAAGTGATTGCCAAACTCGAACGGGAAGCCCTCGAAGATTTCCGCATCGACTTCGAAGACGGTTTCGGCAACCGCCCGGACGAAGAAGAAGACCAAACGGCCATCCAGGCTGCCGCGGAAGTGGCGAAAGGAATGCGCGAAAATTCATTGCCACCCTTCATTGGCATCCGCATCAAACCGTTCACCGAAGATCTCAAAGCCCGGGGTGTCAGAACCCTCGACCTCTTCCTGACCGCTCTCCTCACGGAAACCAGCGGTAAACTACCCGACAACTTTGTCGTCATGCTCCCGAAGGTGACCATCCCGGAACAGATACGGGCCCTGGTGGCATGTTTCAAACTAATCGAACAACAATTCCGGATGCCCGAAGGCAGCCTCAAGATGGAAATGATGGTGGAAGCGACGCAGGCGGTCATGGACAAAGACGGACGCAACCCCCTGCGCGGACTGATCATGGCCGGAGAAGGACGTTGCATCGCCGCGCACTTCGGCACATACGACTACACAGCTTCCTGCAACATCACCGCACGCTATCAGACGATGGATCATCCGGTTTGCGATTTCGCGCATCACATGACGAAAGTCGCTCTCGCCGGCACCGGCATCTTTCTCTCCGATGGCGCGACGAACGTCATGCCCATTGGTCCTCACAAGGGCGATCAACTGACGCAGGAACAACACGATGAGAACACCCGCGTAGTGCACCGAGCCTGGAAACTCTGCTTCGGTCACTCTACGCATTCCCTGGTGAACGGCTTTTACCAGGGATGGGACCTCAACCCCGCACAACTTCCGATGCGTTATGCAGCCGTTTACACGTTCTTCCTGGAGAGCTACGAAGATGCTGCCATCCGACTACGCCACTTCGTCGAAAAAGCGGCTCAAGCCACCCTGTCCGGCGACATCTTCGACGACGCGGCAACCGGACAAGGCCTGCTCAACTACTTCCTGCGCGCGATGAATTCCGGCGCCATCAGCGAAGAAGAAGCGCTCGTAACGGGCCTCACACTCGAAGAAATCCGCAGCCGATCGTTTTATCGGATCCTGCAAGGGAGGAGGGGCGGTAGGCGGTAGGCGGTAGGCAGTGGGCAGTTGGCAGTTGGCGGTGGGCGGTGACTAGGGGCTGTCGTTCGTTTGGTTGATGCTTGGGTTGAATCAATTTTCCAGAACTCATCTTCTGAATTCGTCGATATGATTGATCATGTAGCCAATCAATCTTCCTACTGCTTCATTCTCACAAACTAACGCTTGATGCTTTTCCTGATTCAGATATCCGCAAGCCATTGCGAAATCCAACCAAACACCGGTTTCAGAGTTCTCCATGTCAGCATCAGTAAGCTTTGACATTAAGTGCGCTCTATAAGTTCTTTTTCTGTACCCTTCCGACAAATTTGCGCAGACAGATCTTGAAGAGTTCCTGATTTGACTCGTTAAAGCAAAAACCTCTTCTTTCGGAAATGACTTAGTTAAGCGAAATATTTCCATGGCCAACTCGAATCCCTTTTGAAAGGCTAGAAGTTTTTTGTGACTCATCGAAGCAAAATGACGACACCTTCCAAAAATGCACAACCAATAAAATAGGGACAATTGATAATAACCAAAGAAAAGCGCAAGCCCTATTTTCAAAAAGCTGACACCCCCTCCAAAACGCAACAATTTCAACTTCACGTTTCCAAAAGCCAACCGCCTACTGCCCACTGCCTACTGCCTACCGCCTACCGCCTACCGCCCCCCACCCCTCCTCACCGCCACCAACTTCCCCAACACACTCACCGCGATCTCGTCCGGCGTCTCGGCTCCGATGGCGAGTCCCATCGGCATATCGACGCGATCGAGCAGTTCGGGTGAAGCGATACGCCCTTCTGCGAACAACTTCCTGGTCATCTCCACCTTGCGCTCGCTGCCGATCATCCCGAGGTAGGCAAACGGCTGCTTCACACAATACGATAACAGATCCCGGTCGATCGGGTGACTATAGGTCATGATCGCGATGTACGTGTGCACGTCGAATGGTAAACTCGGAAGTACTGCGTTGAAGTCAGCGTGGAGTTTGTTGACGTCCGGAATCCGGATCTGATCGAGATACTCCTTCCTGTCGTCGATCACATAAACGTCAAAGTCCAGGCTGACGGCATGGCGAGCCAGCGCATGGCCGGTATGGCCGGCGCCGAAAATGTACAGACGTTCCTTGGGCATGATGGGTTCGATGTATAAATCAACACTCCCGCCGCAACACATGTTGTGTTGGTGCAGGAGATCGTGCCTGCGAAAATGTGGCCGGCGTGTTTCGAGACTTCGTAATGCATCAGTGATCACCTGCTTCTCCAACTCGCCACCACCGATCGTTCCTTCAACGCGGCCATCGGCAAAAACCAGCATCTTGGCACCCGCAGCACGCGGCGTAGAACCGTGGACTTGCACGACCAGGCACAGCGCGACCGCTTCGTCCCGCTGCCGGGCAGCTTGCAAATGATCCAGGACATCCATGGCAAAAGTTAGCGGCATAAAAATAGGCAACACGGTCGAGCTGACAGACCGGTTCTCCCGGGGAAATCGTATTTTCACGGTCCCGGCTGCCAATTGCGCCGGGCTTTTATAACATGTCCGATCAGCCGCACAACCCCTTCATGAAGGAAGCCATCGCGCTTTCCCGGAACGGCTCCTCCAGCAACCAGGGCGGACCATTCGGCTGCGTGATCGTCAAGGACGGAAAAATCGTCGGCCGAGGCTCCAACAGCGTAACCTCGACCAACGACCCGACGGCACATGCAGAAGTGGTCGCCATTCGTGATGCCTGTCGCAACCTGGGCGCTTTCCAACTCACCGGCTGCGACATCTACACCAGCTGTGAACCTTGCCCCATGTGCCTCGGCGCGATCTATTGGGCACGACCCGATCGCGTCTTCTATGCGAACACCCGCCACGAAGCCGCTGAAGCGGGTTTCGACGACGCTTTCATTTACGAGGAGATCAACGTGCCGCCCACCGAACGTAAGATCACAATGATCCATACTCCCGATCCCGATGCGATGCAGGTGTTCCGCGATTGGATCATCAAACCCGATAAGACTCCATATTAAACCATCTAATCAGCTACCACCATGAAATGGCTCGGAAGAAGGGAAAGCGGCAACGTTGAAGATCGTCGCGGAATGGCCGGACCGGTCGCCGTAGGCGGCGGACTCATCGGCCTGGTGATCCTGTTGATCAACGCCTTTATGGGAGGTGACACGGGAGAACTGCTCAACCAACTGCAACAACAGACCGCTCCGACCGAACAACGTGCCACCAGCCCGGAAGAAGACCAACTCGCCAGGTTCGCCTCGGTGGTCCTGGCTGATAATGAGGATGTCTGGACGAAGATCTTCCGGGAAAACGGTGCTACATACGACGCGCCGAAGATGGTGCTCTTCTCCAACGCGACACAATCAGGTTGCGGCAACGCGAGTTCATCCGTGGGACCGTTCTATTGCCCGGCCGACAATAAGGTTTACCTCGATCTCGCGTTCTTCGAGGAATTGAAAAACCGCCTCGGCGCCGGCGGCGACTTCGCCATGGCCTATGTGATCGCGCACGAAGTGGGACATCATGTCCAAAACCTGATGGGCACTTCCGATAAGGTTCGGCAACTTCAATCCAGGACCGACGAAAAAGGCGCCAACCGGCTCTCCGTTGCACTCGAATTGCAAGCCGACTTCTACGCTGGCTTGTGGACGCACTACAACCAGCAGATGAACAACGTGCTGGAACCAGGCGATATCGAAGAAGCACTGGGTGCCGCTTCCGCCGTCGGCGACGACCGGTTGCAAAAGCGGGCTCAAGGCTATGTCGTTCCCGATGCGTTCACGCACGGAACTTCCGAGCAACGGATGTACTGGTTCAAACGCGGCTACGAATCCGGCGACTTGAAAGCCGGCAACACGTTCGAAGAAGTGCTCCAATAATTCATTCAACCGCCGATCGACACCATCGGTCGGTTCTGCGTCGGTCCGTACAGGTCCTGTCCGCCCCATTGTGCGGCTTTACCCGATACGTTTTCACGGATCAACGATTCCACCGGCGTTCCTCCGCGCAAAGCGGACAGCAGATCAGTCTCTCCTTTCGAGAAAAGGCAATTCTTCATCTTACCGTCGGCCGTCAGCCGCAGCCGGTTACAATCCCCGCAAAAAGGCGTACTCATCGTGCTGATGAACGCAAAGGTGCCACTGAATCCCAAGACCCTGAAAGCACGGGAAGTGTCGTGGGCACGACGTTCCAAGGGCTCCACGGAATAGAATTGCGAAACACGCTCCAACAATTCCCGGCTGTTGATCAACCGCCGATCAGTCCAACGATTTCCTTCGAAGGGCATGTACTCAATGAAGCGCACGTGCAACGGGTAATCCCGGGTCATGGTAACGAAATCCACGACTTCATCGTCGTTCACGCCCTTCATGACGACCATGTTCACCTTCACACGAAAGCCCCGGTCAAGCAGCAGATGCAGATTCGAAAGAACACGGTGAAAATGATCCCGACGCGTGATTTCCCGGAAACGTTCAGGAATCAACGTATCCAGACTGACGTTCACCGAACGCAAACCTGCCGCGTCCAACTCCTCCACCACCTCGTGCAGACGAATACCGTTCGTAGTCATCGTCAGCTCTTCCAGCCCTGCAGCCCGCAACTGAGCAAGGCCTTGCAGGATGGTCTTGAAATCCGGTCTCACCAGCGGTTCTCCTCCGGTCAGCCGGATCTTGCGAACGCCTAAACGGACAAAGCAGCCGGCCAGCTCGATGATCTCATCTGAACGCATCAACTGCTCCCGTGCGGCGAACACGGCATGCTCCGGCATGCAATACGTGCAACGGATGTTGCAGGCATCGGTCAGCGAGATGCGCAGATAGTCGTGCTTGCGGTTATGCGTATCGGTCAGCATCGGGGCTTAGGAACTGGATCTGGCCTGTTCAGGCTCGTGTGACAATGCTTCGAGTACACGGAATATATGCAACACATGCGGAAACAAAGCATCCATACTTTCCTCCGCTCCCCGCGTTGATCCGGGTAACGCCAACACCAGCGTACGGCCGATCAAACCGGCCAGACTACGCGACAACATCGCGTACGGCATTCGCTCCTGACCGTGCGTGCGCATCGCCTCGGCGATCCCGGGAATCGTCCGGTCGAGGATCGGCTGTAAGGCTTCCGGCGTGACATCCCGGGGCGACAAACCGGTGCCACCGGTCAGTACCACCAGATCGTTGCCATCACCGGCCAGGCGTTTCACCAACGCCCTGATCACTTCCACTTCGTCGGGGATAATGTGATAACCGGTTACCGGAACTTGCAGTTGCTCCAATCGGCGCAACACGGCTTTACCGGCTTCATCCAGCTTTCGCCCTGCAGAAACGGAGTCGGAGCAAACGACGACGGCCGATTTCAACGACTTCCGGTAGGCTTCTTTGTACTCGGTCTTGCCGCCACGTTTCTCCTGTAACCTGACCTGAGCGATCTCGATCCCCTTATCCAGGGGTTTCAGC
>WBZP01005743.1_pt1 | contig 12511 bp, 11 predicted proteins | sample 5204301 | NCBI WGS metagenome assembly WBZP01 (sample SAMN12412401, study PRJNA552823) | activated sludge metagenome | isolation source: activated sludge from nitrification reactor of wastewater treatment plant... | place: USA: Pennsylvania | collected 2017
CCACTGATTGATACAGTCGAGCGGTGAAAAGTTTTCCAAGCGGTAGCTGGCTTTGGTCCGTTCGTTGGCCTGAACCGCATCTTCAAATTCACCACGCTGAGTGATATAGCGTGCCTTGGGAAAGGCCGCTTTGATACTTCCGTCCTCTTCTCTTAATGTGTTTCCCCCTGCATGGTCAAAATGCAGATGCGTGTTGATCACCAGATCGATATCATCCGGTCCCAGCCCCAACCGCTTCAAAGACTCCAGGATGGACGGCGTCCGCTCAACGGCGAACATGTGGTGAAACTTATCGTTTTCCTTCGGCCCCAGCCCTGTATCCACGAGAATGTTCTTGCCATTCGCCCTGATCAGCAGAGCAGTCAGGCTAAGCGTGATCCGGTTCAACTCATCGGCGGGACAACATTTTTCCCATAAGGCTTTCGGCACCACACCAAACATAGCTCCCCCGTCCAACCGAAACCGGCCGTCACTCACGGGATAAATCTCAAATGTGCCAAGCTTCATGATCCTATACCCCCACACCTTGGATCTTGACGTGAAGGGTATGGGCACGGGGAGCGCGCCCTCTTCTTTATCCTCCCGTTCGGCAGGGGCGACCGGGATGCCCCCCACTGCGCACATGCGACGAGCATCGCCCACTGCCATCACAACACCACTGGCTCCCGATATATTCCAAACACTTCTTCCAAGGCCGTGCAGATTTCGCCCAACGTTGCCTTTGCTTTCACTGCCTCGACGAGATACGGCATTACGTTCTCGCCGCAGGATGCTGCCGCCTGCAAGGTTTCGACGGCACCAGCCATCCTGAATGAATCGCGACATTTCCGTAGATCCGAAAGGCGTGCCACTTGTTCATGCTCGACTTCTTGGCCTATCTTGAGGATTGAAATCGCGCGTTCCTCTGGTTCCACATACTCGTTGACGCCGACGATAATCCGCTCCTTCCGTTCCACCTCCCGTTGGTACCGTTGCGAGGCGTCAAGAATTTCACGCTGCGGGAATCCCTGCTCGATCGCCCTGACCATTCCACCCATGTTGTCCAATTGACAAAAGTAATCCTGCGCCGCCTCTTCGAGACGATTCGTAAGAGCTTCAACATAGTACGAGCCGCCGAGTGGATCGACGCTGTTGGTGACCCCGCTCTCTTGCGCGATGATCTGTTGGGTACGTAGTGCGAGTTTCACTGCACCCTCCGTTGGCAACGCGAGTGTTTCGTCCATCGAATTGGTATGGAGTGACTGCGTGCCTCCCAAAACAGCTGCGAGGGCTTGAAGGGTTGTCCGAACCACATTGTTCATGGGCTGTTGTGCGGTGAGGGAACAGCCGGCTGTCTGTGCATGGTAGCGAAGCTGCACGGAGCGTGGGTCGTCGGGCCGATACCGACGTGTCATTTCGCGGGCCCATAGTCGACGAGCCGCACGAAACTTGGCAATCTCTTCGAAGAAGTCGTTGTGGGCATTGAAAAAGAACGACAGCTGCGGAGCGAACCGGTCGACAGGAAGACCGGCTTTCACAGCCGCTTCCACGTAAGTCAGTCCGTCGTAAAGCGTAAAGGCCAACTCCTGCACCGCGGTCGAGCCGGCTTCCCGGATGTGATATCCACTGATACTGACCGGATGCCATTTGGGCACATGTTCAGAACAGTACGAGATGGTGTCGGTGATCAGGCGAAGAGAAGGTTCTGGCGGAAAGAGCCATTCTTTTTGCGCGATATATTCCTTGAGAATATCGTTCTGCAACGTGCCGTCCAGCTGCTCAAGACGGATACCGCGCTTCTCCGCGACTGCGAGATACATCGCAAAGATCACGGCGGCCGGACCGTTGATCGTCATCGACGTGCTGACCTGATCGAGCGGAATACCGTCGAGGAGCCGCTCCATATCATCAAGCGACGAGATCGCGACACCGCAGTGACCGATCTCGCCATGCGCACGGGGATCATCTGCATCGATCCCCATCAACGTCGGCATGTCGAAGGCAACGCTCAGGCCGTTCTGCCCATGTTGGAGGAGATACGTGAATCGACGATTGGTGTCTTCCGCCGATCCGAACCCAGCGAATTGCCGCATCGTCCAGAACCGCCCACGATACATGGTCGGGTAGACGCCACGGGTATATGGGAATTCACCTGGTGCTCCGAGATCATCATCCCATGACCAGTCTTTCAGATCGTCGCGCGTGTACACGCGATTAATGTCGAGTCCTGAGAGAGATGCGAATCGTGGTTTGCGCTCTTGCATCGATCTCCTCCGGATCGTGGTGAGGAACCGGGAGCCAAGATCAGGGTTTACCACTCATCGTTTCCTGCCGTTCGTGTCTCCCTTCGTAGATATAGAACCCGTGGCCACTCTTCCGCCCCAGCCATCCCGCTTCGACGTATCGACGGAGTAAAGGACATGGACGAAATTTGGGATCACCCAAGGCTTGATACAGAACATCGCAGATAGCCAACACAATGTCCAAACCGATGCGATCGGCAAGGGCGAGTGGTCCCACGGGATGATTGGCGCCAGTCGTCATCGCCTGGTCAATATCCACAGCAGACGCAACCCCTTCCTCCAACGCGAAAATGGCTTCATTGATCATCGGAATCAGGACTCGGTTCACGATGAATCCCGACACATCTTTGGCCACGACCGACGTTTTCCCCAAGCGCTTTACCAAATCGAGTGCGAGGTGTGTTGTTGGTTCGGATGTTTCCAGTCCACGAACGATTTCCACGAGCTTCATCACGGGTGCAGGATTCATGAAATGCAAGCCAATGACTCGGTCTGGCCGGCCGGAAGCGGCGCCCAATTTTGTGATTGAAATGGATGAGGTATTGCTGGCGAGTACCGCCTGCGGCTCGCAGATTTGGTTCAAAAGAACAAAGAGTTCCTGTTTCAGAGCGAGATCTTCGGGAATTGCTTCGATGACCACCTGCACGTCTCGCAATCGCTCGAGCTGCCCGATCGGATGGATAAGAGCCAACACCTCGCCTGCTTGATGATCAGTGAGGCTACCCCGTTCAACTGCCCGTTCCAATCCAACCCGTATCTTGGACATGGCCTCCGTTAATGGCGGCTCAGCGATGTCCACGAGCAGGACTCGATAACCGGCAGTGGCACAGATTTGGGTGATACCGCGGCCCATCTGGCCAGCTCCCACAATGCCGATCGTCTTGATCTGGTGGAGCTTCATCATCGTTTCACTTTTCACGTCTCACTTTTCACAACCTTTCCACGATTATCGCCAACGCTTCTCCTCCACCGATGCAAAGACTCGCCAATCCCCGCTTCACCCTGCGAGCGATCATGGCGTGAACCAGGGTCGTGAGGATACGTGCACCGGTTGCCCCGATGGGATGACCGAGCGCAACCGCCCCCCCATTCACATTGACCCTCTTTTCGTCGAGTCCCAATTCCCGGTTGATCGCCAGCGACACCGCTGAAAACGCCTCATTGACTTCGAACAACTCGATGGCCCCGATCGTTAAGCCCGTTTTCTTGAGCACCCGTTTGATCGCCTCGATCGGAGCAATCGTAAACCACTCCGGCGCCAGGGCGGCCCCGGCGTAATCGACAATCCACGCCATCGGAGAGAGCCCGAGACGCTTCGCCTCCTCTTCTGTCATGAGCACCAAGGCGGCCGCACCGTCGTTACACGAAGGAGAATTGCCCACGGTCAACACGCCGTCGTCCTGGAACACCGGCTTCAGCTCACGTAATTTGCCGAGGTCGACTCGATTGGGCTCTTCGTCTTCCGTGATGGTTAGCGTTGCACCTTTGCGTTGTGGCACGTCCACCGGCACAATTTCCTGTTTAAAGGTTCCCGTCTTGATCGCCTCACGGGCGCGCCGATAGCTCTCGAGTGCAAAATCATCAAGTTCGTTTCTCGTCAATCGATACTTGGCTGCGCACAATTCACCCCCCTTACCCATATGGAAATTATTGTAGACGTCCCACAATCCGTCCTTAACCAGACTGTCGACCAATTCTGCATGACCCAGCCGATAGCCCTGGCGTGCTTTCTCCAACAGATACGGCGCGCGGGTCATGTTTTCCATTCCACCTGCGACAACGACACTTGCTTCTCCGAGTGCAATGGCCTGGGATGCCATGATCACCGTCTGAATACTGGACCCACAGACTTTATTCACTGTCGTGGCACCGATCGAATCAGGAATTCCGGCTCCGATCGATGCCTGCCGAGCTGGAGCTTGCCCCAAACCGGCGCTGAGAACACACCCCATGTAGACTTGGTCGACACCGTACGGTGGTAGATGGGCCCGCTTCAACGCTTCGGCGATGGCGAGACTGCCCAATTTCGTCGCCGGCACCTGGCCGAACATGCCGTTGAAACTCCCCATCGGCGTCCGCACAGCGCTGACGATCACCGTTCGTTTAGCCTGGTTCACAGTATCTGCTCCCAATGACTGTATTCGAGATAGTGTTTCACTTTCGCCATGAATTGATCCGCTGTCGCTCCATCAATGACTCGATGATCGAACGACAAACTGAGGTAGCCCATTGGCCGAATCGCAATGGCATCATCAATGACGACGGCCCGTTTCTGGATTGCACCGATGCCCAAAATAGCAATCTGCGGCTGATGGATGATCGGTGTGCTCAGCAAGCTGCCGAATCCACCATGGTTGGTGATCGTAAACGTTCCGCCTTGCACCTCCTCGGGGCTCAATTTCTTACACCTGGCCCGTTCGGCCAGGTCCGCGACCTCTTTGGCCAGCTCTATCAGTCCTTTTCGATCGGCGTATCGCACCACCGGCACCAACAATCCCTCTTCGAGTGCGGTGGCGATTCCGACGTGAATATCTTTCTTGATCACGATTCCTTGCTCTCCCCATGACGAGTTCACGATCGGGACATCGCGAATGGCTCTCGTCACGGCTCGAATGACAAACGGGAGATAAGTGAGGCTTCGACCCTCTCGAAATTTCGCGATGTGTGAGAAGTTTGCTTCAAAGATGGTAGCAACATGGGCTGACGTCTGCTTACTCTTGACCATCCGGTCTGCGATAGTCTTGCGCATCTGCGTAAAGGGGCGAAGTTCTTCCCCCATGGACGGCTCGCCGCCTGTCGCGGCAACCCTGGTCTGAGCGTCGCTTCGACCGATAAAGTCGAGCACATCTTTCTTGGTCACCCGGCCGCCAACCCCAGTTCCCTTCACCTGCGAAAGATCGATTCCCTCCTCCTTTGCCAGCTGCCGAACGGCCGGTGAGTGATGTTGGTCTCCATCCGGAGCAGGTTCCATAGGACGGACAACGACCCCACCGACCCGGCTGATCACTTCTGACGGTGGCGCACTGTCGATGCGCGCCAGCAAGGTTCCAACGGGAACTGTCTCGCCCTCCTTCACGATGATTTCGTCTAACCGACCTGTGGTCGGCGAGGGAATTTCCAATGTGACCTTTTCAGTCTCGACTTCTAGGAGCGACTCGTCCTTTTGAATCATCCCTCCAGCTGGGACAAGCCACTTGACGACCGTTCCCTCGGCGATGCTCTCCCCAAGCTGAGGCATGATGATGTCGGTAGCCATGCTGCCTCGTTAGACGCGAAACGTGAAGCGTGAAACGCCAAGGCCCGAAACAGTCACGGTACAGAATTTGGCCTCATCGTTTAACGTTTTACGTCTCATGTTTCACCCTGCTTAATACGCTGACAGTTTTCGCGCTGCGGCAACAATATCACTCGTTTTCGGGAGGAAATATTCCTCCAGCGGCGTGCTGAACGGCACCGGCGTATCCGGCGGCGCAATACGAACAATCGGCCCATCCAAGCAATCAAAACAGTCTTCCGCTAACAGCGCCGCGATCTCGGCGCCGACGCCGCCGGTCTTGTTGTCCTCATGGAGGAGGATGGCTTTGCTCGTTTTGCGAACCGACGAGAAAATTGTCTCTTTGTCGAGCGGCATCAATGTGCGTAGGTCAACGACTTCCAGATCGATCCCTTCTTGTGCCAATGTCTGGGCCGCGTCGAGTGCGAGGTGTACCATCGCGCCGTACGTGATGACCGAGATATCGTTGCCGGCCCTCTTCACATCGGCCTTTCCGAGTGGAACGATGAAATCTTCGTCCGGAAGGGAGGACTTGATACGCCGGTAGAGAAACTTATGCTCAAAATAGATCACCGGGTTCGGGTCGCGAATCGCCGCCTTGAGGAGCCCCTTCGCGTCGTACGGCGTAGACGGGGCGACCAACTTGAGTCCTGGGGAATGGAAGAACCAGCCTTCCGGACATTCAGAATGGAACGGCCCGCCGTGAACACCGCCACCGAACGGTGCGCGGATAACCATGGGCACCGCGGCTCCCCACCGATAGTGATTCTTGGCCGCCACCTCGGTGATCTGGTCAAAGGCACAGGAAATAAAATCCGCAAACTGCATTTCCACGACCGGGCGCAACCCCATGATCGCGGCTCCGATCGCAGCGCCCACAACACCCGACTCAGACAAGGGCGTATCAAGCACTCGCCACTCGCCGTATTTTTGGAGAAACCCTTCCGTGATTTTGAAGGCCCCGCCATAGGTCCCAATATCTTCGCCCATCAAGAACACCCGGTCATCACGGGCCATTTCCTCGTCCAAGGCCTGTGAAATCGCCTCGAGATAGGTGATCGCTCCTGTTGTACGTTCCATGGTAGTTGTCATTCACCGCTCCTTTGGGATGGACTAGGAGTTCATAACTGTTAGCCATCAACTTCAGCAGCCGTGGCGAAGACCCCATCCAGCACCTCTGGTCCTTCTGGCAGTGGGCTCCCCTCGGCAAATTCCACTCCAGCCGAGACTTCGTTCTTCACCCGTTCAGCGACCTCTTGGAAATACGCCTCCTCACCATAGCCGAGCTCTTTGAGCAGCTGTTCAGATTTCAGGATTGGATCTTTCTTCTTCCACTCCTCTAGAAGCTCGCGCGGGACGTATTTCGCCGGGTCATGCTCGGAATGGCCGTGCATTCGCATCGTTTTGAACTCAAGAAAGATGGGCCCTTCCCCTGCCCGGGCTTTGGCGATTGCCTGTTTTGCCGCTAGATAGACCTCTGCCACATCGTTCCCATCTACGATTTCACCGGGCATGCCATAGGCCTTGGCCCGATCGACGACGTTTGGGATCGCCATCTGCAGACTGAGCGGCGTCGAATACGCGTATTGGTTGTTGTTGCAGAAAAACACGACGGGAAGTTTCCGCACTGACGCAAGGTTCATCGCTTCGTGGAAATCGCCTCTACTGGTTCCTCCGTCACCCGTGCCCGCGAAAACCACGCGAGATTCCCTTCGAATCTTGAACGCCAGAGCCACACCGGCCGCCACGGGCAGGTTGTCGGCCAGATGACTGACAAACCCAAAGACTCCCCGCTTAAGATCTCCCATGTGAACATTCCCGTCTTTTCCTTTGGTAGGCCCGGTTCTCTTTCCAAGGTACTGGGCAAGAACCTCGCCGGGAGTGAATCCTCTAATCAGAAAGGCACCCATGTCCCGGTGAAAAGGAGCGATGATATCGTCGCGCTCAAGCGCGGAGGCATAACCGACGGCAATCGCCTCCATGCCGTAACTGGTATAGACACCGCCCATAATACGTCCCTGCCGATAAAGGGCGGTGATTCTCTCCTCTAATGCTCGGGTGAGTCGGAGGTAGTCATACATCTGGAGCAGATCGTCTCGCTTGATCTCTTTCGTGATGACTGAAACATCCATAACAACCTCCAACTCGCTAAATCACAAAGCCGGCATGTCCCTCCATGAAATCAGGGGCTTGTTGGCTTGGCACAGAGGACAGTGCGCCGGCTCCCATTGCGGCATATCGAGATCCGTCGTGTAGTAGAACGGGTGCCGTGCGACCAATTCATTCATCAATGGAAACTGGCCGCTATCGCGGCGGGCGAAGACCATCATTCCCGCCAACACCCCTCCATTGTCCGTGATGACTTTTCCGAGCTTGCCGACACAATTTCCTCGCGTCGTGACATCGTTGAGCGCCAAAAAACGTTGATCGGATTTGATAGCTCCGACCGCGACAACCGTCCCGATCCGTCCCGTCTCACAGCTGTACGACGTCAGCGCCACGTTCACTCGCATCGTGCCTCGCAGCTCAGCGGCGATGCCTTCTGCAAGTTGCTCCGCAGCCGAACTGGTCGCGACAAGGCCCCTGATCGGGTCCTGTTGAAACCTGTGCCTGATCCAGCCAGCCATATCGCTCACCACCTGCCTGATCAGTTCTGGGAAACGGGCGATGGAATCGAACCGGAGATAGGCCGCCGTGTGATGACCTGACACCAGCTCTACGTGTGTATCGAAGAAGACTGATCGGGAAACTTGCAGAATATGTAGGATATCCTTCTCGGTCAGATTGGTATGCAAGCCAGCACGAATAATAGTTCGTAGCTGGGCTTCAATTGCCGGCCCTTCGTAGAGAGCCCGGTGTCGATCCACCACTTCAGCCAGGGCCTGCTCAGTCATGCCGATGAGCATCTGCGCCTCCTTGCTCAGCACTCACGATATGAGTTTTGAGCACGCCGATCGGCTGTATTTCCAACTCCACCACATCACCTGGCTTCAAGTACCGGTCCATTTCCAACCCACATCCTCCTCCAACCGTGCCCGAACCAAAGACGTCGCCCGGATAGATCATTTCACCTCGCGACACATGCTCGATCATCTGAGGGAAAGACCAGTGGATGGATCCGAACCGCCCACGAGACCATTCTTCTCCGTTCACCCTCGCGATCATCGTCAATGCACCGAGGTCTCCAACATCGTCGGGAGTTACGAGATAAGGTCCCAGCGCGGTCGAGAAATCCTTGCCCTTTGCAGGACCGAGTCGGCAGGCCATCTCTTGAAATTGAATGTCGCGTGCACTGAAGTCGTTCATGATTGTGTAACCGGCAATGTACTCTCCTGCTCGCCGTTCTGAGATGTCTCGGCCCTGGCGCCCGATCACACAGGCCAGCTCCAGCTCGTAATCCAATTTGGTCGTATCCAACGGCCATGGCAAAATTTCGTCAGGCCCAATGATCGTGCGATGATTGCCCTTGTAGTACACGGGAGCTTTGTACCACTCCGGCGGGATCGACTGTCCCCGCTTTTTCGAGGTCGCGGCGATATGGTCTTCGAACGCGATAAAATCTCGAAGCGAAGACGGATTGGGCAGAGGAGCGGTAAGCTGGACACTAGCGGCCGAATACAGAATTGTCTCACCGGCTGGCCCCTTAATCGATGCGGGAAGTGAGGTCACGTAATCCTTCGCACGACGCGCCGCCGCCATCGTGGAAGTTCCGCCTTCGAGGAACTCCAACATAGTCGGTGGGACCTGTGCACTGGCCAATCGATGCGGTTGTGCTTCCTGTTGGTCCGCTAACCAACGGACATAGGCCATGTTCAAGTCCACGACATGCTGATCATGCGTCGCTCCGACCCTTGTGAATGTACCGACAGGAGTTCTGACTTGAAAGCTCACGAGTTTCATGGACGACTCCAACTCAGTGCGTAATCCTTGATCTCCACCGTTTCCATCTCCGGTTCGATAGTGAAGGGAGCCTTGGACTCGACCATCACCGCCACTTCGCTCGTGTGAGTCTTTATCTGGCTAGCTTGGACCGCCTGTGGTTGTGGCCCATGGTGTATACCCTGCGGATGTAATGTGAGCATCCCGGGTCGAATGCCTGAGCGGCTGAAGAACTCTCCGCCGTGATAGAAGAGGACTTCATCGTAGTCGGTATTGCGATGGTAAAAGGGAACGCGTAACGCTTCCGGGTCGCTTTCCAAAGGCCTCGGAGCGAAAGTAGAAATGAGGCATCCACCGGCTTGAAACGTCTGATGGACGCTCGGTGGCAAATGATACCGAGGGCTAACGACCGGTCGAAAATCCTTCACATTCAGCTTCGTTACCCAGAGGTCACCTTTCCATCCAACTACGTCCATGGGATAGAAAGGGTAGATAATTCTCGTCCACTCGCCTTGGCGCTTGATGTGAACCTCCCATGTTCGCCCTGCCGTTTCTACGGATTCCACCGGCTCTAGTTCAGGAATGAGTAGCACGCCTTTATCGAACAACGCATGCTGCCCGAGAGCTCCTCGCTCCGGAACTACAAGAGGAACGAAGGTCTCAATAATGAGGAAAAAGGAAGGACCAGCATCGACGTGAATTCGATAGGTGGTGCCTTTGGGAATCATGACGTAATCACCTGGTTCATAAGCCAGGACACCATAGTCAGTCTCAAATCTTCCCCTACCCTGATGCACGAAATGGACTTCTTCCCCATCCGCGTTGCGCACAAAATTAGGCATTGTCTCCCGTTGCGAAGAAAGGTAGAGACTTGCATCCTGGCTTTGGAGCATTCGCACTGATTGCGTGGTGATGGATAACATGGTTTCGGAAATCTGTGTGCAGGCGAACGCCCGCGGCTTCAGCTTTCCCTCGATATTGATCCAGGAAGTTGGTGGATGTGTCCGATAGAGATGGGAAGCCGGTCCAACAAAACCGTTTCGACCGTGCTCCTCCTCGTACAGCCCTTCAGGAATCCTCACATGGGCTTGGTTGGGCACTTTCCCTCTCTTGTTGAGATACATTGCCGACCCTCAAGCAAGGTTGGACCGCCAGATCAGGACACCTTTTCAAGTCGCTTCTTCTGCTCCTTCTTCGGCATAGAAGATGAACCGTAATCGACGATCGTCCGTTCGACTCTGGAGATTTGGTCTCGTTCAATATCTTTGTAGAGCGACTCCACTGTGCTCCGGACAAACGTCTTGGACCCTTCGTTCCCGTGCTGCCGTTGAGTCAACTCGATGAACAATCCGCTGCTTGGGAAAAGAGGATAAGTGAAGCGTTGTTTGAGCGGCCCAAACCCATCCCTCCCCTCTTTCACTGGCCCACTAAACTTCACGCCATGCGCCTCCCACTCTCGGCACACAGCATCGATGTCATCGACCTCCAGAGCGACGTGTTGTACGCCCTGTCCATATCTTTCTATGAACTCATTGATTTGAGATTTCCCGGTTTTGTCTTGACCCTGCATGAGAGCAATTTTGGCCGTCCCGCGCTGTACGACGACTGTGTCCATCGACGAGGTATTGGTTCCCACGTCTTTTGCAGACCAGATCACTTCAAAACCGAGGATCTTAGCAAAAAGGAATTCTGCTGCCGCGAGATCATTCACACAGAGAGTGACGTGATCAAAACTGGTCGTCTGCTCCATGGCGACCTCCACTCCACCCGATTAACCACTCTGGTCATTGCATCCTCTTATTGACTGATTGCAGTTTACTATCACCCTATAACATTTTGCAAGTACCAATGAGTGTGCACTAAATAAGACTCTTGCGCCTCTTGTCATTAGTATTGCATCTACGAGATTGGCCACCTATTGCTATATCGATATAACTTTTATATCATATAAGCCATGAGAGCCAACTCGATCAGGAGGTTCAGTCATGACGTTTCATCAGGAAATGAGACGCCTCGTGCTTGAGCATGGGGCCATCAACAATTCTTACCTCCATCGCTTCCGATCCGGTGACCTCACCGATCAAGAGATCAAAGAATTCGCGACGGAGTTTTACAACTTTGCGAGATTCTTCCCACAGATTCTGGTCACTCAACTGGTGAACACGGAGAATGAGCAGATCGCCGACGAGTTGACAAAAGTGTTGTACTCCGAACTGGGCGGTGGAGAGGGTGGTCGGCGCCACGAGCTGCTCTGCCGTGATTTCTTGCGATCTCTCGGCATCGATGTTCACGAGGCGATGACTCGTCCGATGCTTCCCTCCACCCGTGCCTATATCGAGGGCATGGAACAGCTCTACAGCGACAGCAATCATTCGAAAGCCTTGGGTGCGTCATTCGGCCTTGAAAATATGGCCATCACCATGTGGGATCATTTGATTCCTGGCCTGACCCACCTTCGCTCATCACGGTATCCCGCAATGGACATGACCTATTTCACATTCCATCGTGAACTGGAGCAGAGCCATGAAGATGCTCTGGAGCATGCTGTCCAGGCCATGAACGAAGAGGTTGGCCAAGCAACACTGTCGTTTCAACAGCAACAAGATTTTCGACAGGGTATGACAGCAGTGCTGGACTATTTGGAAGGATTTTGGATGGGGCTCAAACACCGCACAGGCGACAATGTCGGGAAGCCTACGCAGGATAGAGTCACGACGGTGGTCACCTAGCACCATTCTCGTCTGGCTCGGGAGGGGTCACATGGAACGGACCTGGTTCACCCGATACGATGCCGGGGTTCCCACACGGATCAGTTATCCCAACTGCACTGTGCCAGACCTCCTGCAGCGCGCCGCTGCGCGAACGCCGGACTCGATCGCATTATTCTTCTACGGCACCCGTATTTCTTACAGCGAACTCGATACCTTGACGACACGTTTGGCCATGGCCCTGCTTCGGCTCGGTGTAAGACAAGGCGATCGAGTGGCGCTCATGCTCCCGAATATTCCCCAGTCGGTCATCGCGTACTACGGCATCCTCAAAACTCGAGCGGTGGTCGTTCCCACCAATCCGCTAT
>WBZP01005744.1_pt1 | contig 12511 bp, 12 predicted proteins | sample 5204301 | NCBI WGS metagenome assembly WBZP01 (sample SAMN12412401, study PRJNA552823) | activated sludge metagenome | isolation source: activated sludge from nitrification reactor of wastewater treatment plant... | place: USA: Pennsylvania | collected 2017
CCTGGACGACAAGAACGTCATCCGCAATGCGGTCAGCACCGGCACCATGTGGCGCGGGCTGGAGGTCATCCTCAAGGGCCGCGACCCGCGTGATGCGTGGGCGTTCGTGGAACGCATCTGCGGCGTGTGCACCGGCACGCACGCGCTGGTCTCGGTGCGCGCCGTGGAAGACGCGCTCAAGATCAACATCCCGGACAACGCCAACATCATCCGCAACCTGATGCACTCGACGCTGTATGCGCACGACCATCTGGTGCACTTCTACCACCTGCATGCGCTGGACTGGGTGGACGTCGTCAGCGCGCTCAAGGCCGACCCCAAGAAGACCAGCGAACTGGCGCAATCCATCAGCAGCTGGCCGATGTCCAGCCCCGGCTACTTCCGCGACCTGCAGAACCGCCTGAAGAAGTTCGTCGAGAGCGGCCAGCTCGGCCCCTTCCGCAACGGCTACTGGGGCCACCCGGCCTACAAGCTGCCGGCCGAAGCCAACCTGATGGCCGTGGCCCATTACCTGGAAGCACTGGACTTCCAGAAAGAGATCGTCAAGGTCCAGACCATCTTCGGCGGCAAGAACCCGCACCCGAACTGGCTGGTGGGCGGTGTGCCCTGTTCGATCAATCTCGATGGCACCGGTGCCGTCGGCGCGATCAACATGGAACGCCTGAACATGGTGTCCAAGATCATCGACGACACCATCGCCTTCATCGACAACGTCTACATCCCCGACCTGCTGGCCATCGCGTCCTTCTACAAGGACTGGGGTGCCATCGGCGGCGGCCTGGCCAGCACCAACCTGATGAGTTATGGCGAGTTCCCCGACATCGCCAACGACCAGAGCGACAAGAGCCTGCTGATGCCGCGCGGTGCCATCATCGCCGGCGACCTGAAAACCATCCACGCGGTGGACCTGAAGGACACGACCCAGATCCAGGAGTTCGTCAACCACAGCTGGTACAAGTATGGCGACGAGACCAAGGGCCTGCACCCCTTCGATGGCGTCACCGAACCCAACTTCGTGCTGGGTGCCGGCACCAAGGGCAAGAAGACCGCCATCGACCAGATCGACGAAAGCGCCAAGTACTCGTGGATCAAGTCGCCGCGCTTCAAGGGCCATCCGATGGAAGTCGGCCCGCTGGCGCGCTACGTGATCGGCTATGCCAAGGGCATGCCCGAGTTCAAGGAACCGGTTGAGATGGTGCTGAAGAAGCTCGACGTTCCCGTCACGGCGCTCTTCTCCACGCTGGGCCGTACCGCGGCGCGCGGGCTGGAAGCCTCCTGGACGGCGCACAAGATGAAGTACTTCTTCAACAAGCTGATGGCCAACCTGAAGGCCGGCAACCTGGCCACCGCCAACATCGACAGCTGGGAACCTCGCACCTGGCCGGCCGCGGCACAGGGCGCCGGTTACTGCGAAGCACCGCGTGGTGCGCTCGGCCACTGGATCAAGATCAAGGACACCAAGATCGACAACTACCAGTGCGTGGTGCCCACCACCTGGAATGCCGGCCCGCGTGACACCAAGAACCAGATCGGCGCCTACGAGGCCAGCCTGATGAACACGCCGATGGCCAAGCCCGACGAGCCGCTGGAGATCCTGCGCACCATCCACAGCTTCGACCCCTGCCTGGCGTGCTCCACGCACGTCATCTCGCCGCAGGGTGAAGAGCTGACGCGCGTCACGGTCCGCTGAGGCTGGAGGCGATCATGAGCACAGATCACAGGAAGCTGTTTCCGGTCTACGTCTGGGAAGTGCCGGTGCGCGTCTGGCACTGGCTGATGGTGCCGGCCATGCTGATACTGTTCGTCACCGGCTACTTCATCGGCGCGCCGCTGCCTTCGGTGGGCGGCGAAGCGTCGGAGAATTTCTGGTTCGGCTACATCCGCTTCGCCCACTTCGCATCGGCCTACGTGTTCGCCATCACGCTGGTGCTGCGCATCGTGTGGGGCTTCTTCGGCAATCGCTTCTCGCGCGAGATCCTGTTGGTGCCGCTGTCGATGTTCAGCGGCAAGTGGTGGGACGGCCTGATCGACCAGACCAAGTACTACCTGTTCGTGAAGCCGCATGCACGCCCCTGGCAGGGACACAACCCGCTGGCCATGGCGGCCATGTTCTGGGGCTACATCGTGCCTTCGGTATTCATGCTGCTGTCGGGCTTTGCGTTGTACGGCGAAGGCCTGGGCATGAACAGCTGGGCCTACCAGTGGGTCTCGTCCTGGTTCCTGCCGATGTTCGGCCAAAGCATGAACGTGCACACGCTGCACCGCCTGTGCGCCTGGCTGCTGGTCGCTTTTGCGGGTGTGCACTTCTACATGGTGCTGCGCGAGGACATCTGCTCCGACGAAACGGTGATGAGCACGATGGCCAACGGCTGGCGGGTCTTCAAGAAGTGACAGTCCCCGCCAACCCGCAGGCGCCAGCGAACCCGGCGCCCGCGGGTGCTGTGCTGGTGCTGGGCATCGGCAACCTGCTGTGGGCCGACGAAGGTTTTGGCGTGCGCGCCGTCGAGGCGCTGCACCAGGGCTTCGAGATGCACCCTGCGGTGCGGCTGGTCGACGGCGGCACCCAGGGCCTGTACCTGCTGGACGCCGTCTGCGATGCCGAGCGCGTGATCGTGCTCGACGCTATCGACTTCAGCCTGCCCCCTGGCACGCTCAAGGTCTTTCGCGACGACGAGGTGCCGGTGTGGTCAGATACGGTGATGAGCTTGCACCAGGCGTCGTTCCAGGAGCTGCTGTCGCTGGCGCGCCTGCGCGAGCGCTTTCCGCAGCGCCTCACGCTGATCGGTGTGCAGCCTGATGTACTGGACGACCTGGGTGGCAGCCTGAGCCCGCTGGTGCGCGAACGCCTGCCAGAGGCCTTGAGCCTGACCCTGGCCGAGCTCACGGCCTGGGGTGTGGCCGCCACCGCCCGAACGAGCCCACCGACGGACACGCTGGCGCCCCAGGCGCTGGCCCTGAAGCTCTACGAAGACGGCCGCCCCAGCGCGGACCAGGCCTGCCGGGTGGGTGACGCCCGCTTCCTCAACCAGGTCCACGGCGGCGAGGCCAGCTGATGTGCATCGGCGTGCCCATGCAGGTGGTGGAAAGCGGGCCCGACTGGGCCTGGTGCGAAGCCGACGGCCGGCGTGAACGCCTGGACATGGTGCTGGTCGGTCCACAGCAGGTAGGCACCTGGGTGCTGGCCTTCCAGGGCGGCGCACGCCAGGTAATGGACACACTGCAAGCCCAGCAGGCGCGCGCCGGCCGCCAGGCCTTGGCCGCGGTGCTGGCTGGCCACCACAACGTGGACGTCTTTTTTGCCGACCTGGTGGACCGCACGCCGCAGCTGCCCGAGCACCTGCGCCCAAAGTCCTGAACGTGGCCTTGACCATGAACATCAACGTCAGCGAGCAGGCCCAGGCCATGCACCCCTTGATGCAGCGCCTGGTCAAGGAAACCGGGGCCGCCGTGTTGCAGGCCGATGCCGTGCCCGACTGGGTGCAGCGGCCCGGGCTGGCCATGCTGGTCTTCGCCGAAGATCCCGAACGCTTCAAGGAGACGCTGGACATCGCCGTCATCGTGCCGGAACTGCACGCCGCGGCGCAGCGCACCTTCCGCGTGGGACTGCTGCCGCCCGACGCAGCGCGGGCCGTCGCGCCGCGTTACGGCTTTGCGCGCTGGCCCGCCTTCGTGATGCTGCGCGATGGCCAGTACCTGGGTGCGGTCGACGGTATCCGCGACTGGGACGTGTACCAGGCCGAGCTGAGCCGCCTGCTCGCCGCCGCGCCCAGCCGCCCGCCCAGCGTGGGCATTGCGGTGCGGCAGGCCGGGCAGGCCAGCCAGCCCGACTGCCATTGACGCACGATACGCATCATCACCAGCGTATCGACTGCCGGAGCCCCTGATGAAGCCCGTACCCATTCCCGTGCGCGACCAGATGCACGACCCCACTGACGCGGTCGAGTACATGCCCATGCCGCGCGAGATGACGACCTTCGAGATGCCGCGCCTGCCCGATCCCGGCCCGGACAACGACCTTGCCGGCGCGCGCAACGTCCTGCAGGTCTTCCTTGATCACATGGACCGCTGGCTGCAGGCCGGTGGCGACCTGCCGGCGCTGGACCTGGCGGGCCTGGAACCGGCGACGCTGCGTGTGCTCAACGAGACCCTGGGCGAAGGAGAGGTTTCCGCCATCGTGCAGGCCGACCATGAGGTCCGCGTCCAGGAGACCGTGTTTTCCGGCGTCTGGCGTCAGCAGCACCTGCGCGGCACGCACCTGCTGCACGACTACCTGCTGGCCGCACCCGTCCCACCCATCGTCCAGGCCTTTGGCGACCAGGGCGCCAGCACGCGCCTGCGCACCCTGCCCCTGCCTGCCGGCGCGATGAACGTGCCGGCGCTGGTGAACGAACTGCAGGTAGCGATGGACAATGCGGGCCCCGCTACGCCGGCGCGTGTGATCAACCTGACGCTGCTGCCGCTGTCGCCCGAAGACGTGGCCCATCTGGACGCCGTGCTCGACGGCGGTACCGTCACGGTGTTGTCGCGCGGCTTCGGCAACTGCCGCATCAGCAGCACGGCGGCGCGCCACGTCTGGCGCGTGCAGTACTTCAACAACATGCAGACACTGATCCTCAACACGCTCGAAGTCACCACCATGCCCGAGGTGGCCCTGGCCGCACTCGAGGATCTGCTCGAGACGCGCGACCGGCTGGCCGACCTGGTGGTGTGGATGGGCGATTCGATCGCCACCGCCTGAGCTTGTGAGCGACCCTGAACCTTCTGCAGCGGGCCGCCAGGCCCAGATCGGCCCGCACACGCGGCTGGAATGCAAGATCTGCTGGACGGTGTACGACCCGGCCCAGGGCGACGAGGTCTGGCAGATCCCGCCGGGCACGCCGTTCTACGACTTGCCGCCGCACTGGACCTGCCCCAACTGCTCCTGCGAAAAGCAGCACTTCCTGGTGCTAGATGACTGAGCCGCCGGTCCAGGCGGCGGCCTTGCCGTCGCCAGCCGCCGCATTGGAGCGGAGGTTCATCGAGATCCTTGCCGGCCCGATGCACGACGTGCCCATGCTCAACCTCGCGCTGCAGGTGCAGGCGGTGGGATTTCGCCCCTGGGGCGCCCATTGGCTGGGTGTGCTGGTCACCCCCTGGTTCATGAGCCTGATGCTGTTCCCGCGCGAGCGCGCCGCCTGCCATCCGGTGGGCGAGCGCGAGACGCGGCAGCATGTCTTTCCTGCCGGTGTGTTCGAGTTCATCGGCAACTACGACGTGGTGCTGGGTGACTACCAGGCTTGCTCGCTGTTTTCGCCGGTGTTCGAGTTTGCCGACCATGCGACGGCGGTGAGCACGGCCGATGCTTCGCTGCAGGCCTTGTTCGATGCCGCCAACCGGCTGGCCAGCGACGTGCCAGATGATGCTGCGCCGCAACCTGCGACACCACCTGCGACACCCAATGCGCCAGGCGCAGCGCCATCTGCAGCGGCTGGCCTGAGCAAACGCGACTTCCTGCGCGGCGGCGTGCGGCGCAACTCCCGTGACCCTTGAAGGCGACCTGCGGGTCAGGCTGATCCTCGAACCCGGCCGCATCCAGCGTGCCGAGATCGCCTCCACACGGCCGGATGTGGCGCAGCGCCTGCTGCGCGGCCGCCGCCGTGCCGAGGCGCAAGCCGCCGTGCCCCTGCTGTTTTCGCTCTGCGGCCGCTCGCAGGCCACGGCCGCCAGCCTGGCCTGCGCGGCCGCTGCAGGCGAAGTGCCGACGGCGCTTCAGCTGGGCTTGGCCCGTCGGGCCGTGGCGGCCGAGATATTGCGTGAAGTGACCTGGCTGGCCCTGCTGCAGTGGCCGCAACGCCTGGGCGAACGCCCGTCGGAAGACGCCGTATCGGCGGCCCGCCTGAGCCTGGCGCTGCCGCCTGGCGCACAAGCCGTACAGGCCATTGCGCTGGCAGCATACGGCATGCCGGCGGCACAGTGGCTGCGGCTGAACCGCCCGCACGAGCTGCGTGCCTGGGCTCAGGCTGGCGCAACAGCCACGGCCCGCTACATCGCAAACGAGATGGCGGCAGTGGACGCCGGCACGCTGCAACAGCAGGTGCTGCTGCTGCCGGCTCGACTGGACGAGGCTGAGTTGGTGGCCCTGGCTCAGTCGCTGGACCAGCAAGCCGACTTCGCGCAGCAACCACACTGGCGAGGCCAGCCCGCCGAAACCGGCGCCCTGGCGCGCCAGCAGCACGAGCCATTGCTGCGGGCCTGGACGGCGCAGGATCCCTCTCGCGTCGTGGCGAGGCTGCTCGCCCGGCTGCACGAACTGGCCCTGCTGCTGCAGGACGCCTACACCGTGACGCTGGGCACGCTGTCGACCGGGCCCGGCAGCGGCCTGGCCTGGGTTGAAAACGCACGTGGCCTGCTGCTGCACCGCGCCGTGCTGGACGGCAGGGCACAGCAGCTGCTCGACTACCGCATCGTCGCGCCCACCGAATGGAACTTCCACCCCGGCGGCCCTTTGCTCGCCGCTCTGGCCCAAGCCCCTGCCGCCGACGACGACGTGGCCCGCCGGCTGGCCACCCGTTTGGTACATTCGCTGGACCCCTGCGTGGCCTGCCACATCGAGGTCGTGCATGCATGAAATGTCCCTCGCCGAGAGCGTGCGCGAAATCGTGGAGGAAACCGCCCGCGCCAATGGCGCCACACGCGTGCTGGTGGTGCGGCTGGAAATCGGCAAGCTGTCGCAGGTGGAGGTGCAGGCCATGCGCTTTGCCTTCGAAGTCGTCAAACGCGGCTCACTGGCCGACCAGGCCAGCTTGGAGATCGTGCAGACCGATGCCAGCGCCTGGTGCCTGCCCTGCGGCGGCGTGGTGGCCATCACCCAGCGGGGCCAGGCCTGCCCGTCATGCGGCAGCCACCAGTTGCAGGTCACGGGCGGCGACCATTTGCGCGTGATCGACATCCAGATAGATTGACCGAGGAGATTGACGATGTGCACCGTCTGCGGCTGCGGCGAAGGCCAGACCCGGATCGAAGGCGCCACCGACGCCCACACCCACCGCCATGCCGACGGCACCGTGCACAGCCATGCGCACGAGGCCAGGCACGCGCACAGCCATCACCACGATCACCCTGACAACCACCCCCACGACCACAGCCACGACCACAGCCACGACCCGGTGCCCGACGGCCCCGGTGCCCTGCACTACGGCACCGGTGCGGCCGGCGTCTCGGTGCCGGGCATGAGCCAGGCGCGCGTGGTGCAGGTCGAACGCGACATCCTGGCGCGCAACAACGAACATGCCGCGCGCAACCGCGCCGCGCTGGCACGGCGCGGCGTGTTTGCGCTGAATCTGGTCTCCAGCCCGGGCTCCGGCAAGACCAGCCTGCTGGTACGCAGCATCGGGATGCTGAAGGGCCGCGTGCCGGTGGCCGTGATCGAAGGCGACCAGCAGACCAGCCACGACGCCGACCGCATCCGGGCCACGGGCGCACCGGCGCTGCAGATCAACACTGGCAAGGGCTGCCACCTGGACGCAGCGATGGTGGAAACGGCCATCGAGCGGCTGGCACCGGTACCCGATTCGGTGCTGATGATCGAAAACGTCGGCAACCTGGTCTGCCCTTCGGCCTTCGACCTGGGCGAGGCGCACAAGGTGGTGGTGCTTTCGGTGACCGAAGGCGAGGACAAGCCGCTCAAGTACCCCGACATGTTCCACGCCGCATCGCTGATGCTGCTGAACAAGGTCGACCTGCTGCCCCATCTGCAGTTCGACGTCGCGGCGTGTCTGGCCAATGCGCGGCGCATCAACCCGCAGATCCGCATCATTACCATCTCGGCCACCAGTGGCCAGGGTATGGACGAGTGGCTGGCCTGGATCGACGAGGGCGTGCAGGCCGCGCGTGCGCAGCGCCTGGACGAAGTGACCCGCCTGCAGCAGCGCGTGGCCGAGCTCGAGGCGCAACTGCGCCAGCGTTCGGTGCCCTGATCCCCGCCATGCTGCAGGCCACCCTGGTGCGCCACGCGATACGCGTGCGCGGGTCGGTCCAGGGGGTCGGGTTCAGGCCCTTCGTCTATCGCTTGGCGCACGAAGAGCAGCTCAGCGGTTGGGTCTGCAACGACCCCGAGGGCGTGCTGCTCGAGGTGCAGGGCGCGCCGGAGCAGGTGGCACGGTTTCGCACGCGGTTGCACAGCGACGCGCCGCCACTGGCACGTGTGGTCGACGTCCAGGCCACGCCGGGTGCGCCTGTTGCATCGGAAACCGGCTTCATCATCCTGCCCAGCCGCATGGGCCCGGTCAAGACAGCAGTGCCACCGGACACCGCCACCTGCACCGACTGCCTGACCGAGTTGTTCAACCCAGACGATAGGCGCTACCGCCACGCCTTCATCAACTGCACGCAGTGCGGCCCGCGCTACACCATCACGCAACGCCTGCCCTACGACCGCGCAATGACCAGCATGGCGCGCTTCGTCCAGTGCCCGTTGTGCCAGCTCGAGTACACCGACCCCGGCCACCGCCGCTTTCATGCCGAGCCCAATGCCTGCCCGGTCTGCGGACCGCGGCTGTCCTGGGTGGACGCCAGCGGCAGCCCATTGCCCTTGCCCCAGGGCGACGCCATCGCTGCGGCCCTGTCGGCGTTGCTGGCCGGGCAGATTGTGGCCATCAAGGGACTGGGCGGTTTCCACCTGGCCTGCGATGCGCGCAACGCCGCCGCGGTGGCGCGGCTGCGCCGGCGCAAGCAACGCGATGAAAAGCCCTTTGCCGTGATGCTGGCCAACCGCGCCTCGGCCATCGCCTGGGTGGATGCCGATGCCGGCGCAGTGGCCCTGCTGGAGTCGCCAGAGCGCCCCATCCTGCTGTTGCCCCGGCGTGGCGGCCTGGCCAACCCCTTGCCAGGCGTCGCCCCCGGTCTGCACACGCTGGGCGTGATGCTGCCGGCCACGCCGATCCAGTACCTGCTGTTCCACGAGGCCGCCGGCCGGCCTCGGGGGCTGGCCTGGTTGCAGCAGCCGCAGGACCTGGTGCTGGTGATGACCAGCGCCAACCCCGGCGGCGAGCCGCTGGTGACCGGCAATGCCGAAGCACTGCAGCGCCTGCAGGGGATGGCCGACGCCTGGCTGCTGCACGACCGGGACATCGTCGCACGCTGCGACGACAGCGTGCTGCGCGCGGCCGCCGACGGCGGCGCGCGCTTCATCCGCCGCGCACGCGGCTACACACCACGCCCCATCCGCCTGGCCCGCGCCGGCCCCAGCGTGCTGGCCACCGGCGCCTGGCTCAAGAACACCGTGTGCCTCACACGCGGCGACGAGGCCTTTGTCTCACCGCACATCGGCAGCCTGGACAACGCCGCCACCTGCGAGGCGATGGCCGAGATGGTGCAGCACCTGTGCGGCGTGTTGGACGTGATGCCGCAGGCAGTGGCGCACGACCTGCACCCGGACTTCTTCAGCACGCGCTTTGCGCTGCAGTGGGCGCAACAGCACGGCAGGCCCGCGCTGGCGGTGCAGCACCACCACGCCCACCTGGCCGCGGTGGCGGCCGAGCACGGCTTCACGGCGCCCCTGCTAGGGCTGGCGCTGGACGGCGTGGGCCTGGGCAGCGATGGCTCGGCCTGGGGTGGCGAGCTGTTGTGGATGCACGGTGCCGAGTGCCGGCGCATCGGCCACCTGGCGCCGATATCGATGCCGGGCGGCGACGCTGCGGCACGCGAGCCCTGGCGCCTTGCCGCCGCCGCCTTGCACACCGCGGGCCGCGGCCATGAAATCGGGCCGCGATTTGCCGGCCAGGCCGCCGCGGCCGCCGTGGCGCAGATGTTGCAGCGCGGCGTGCGCTGCCCCGCGACCACCAGCCTGGGACGCTGGTTCGACGCCGCGGCCGCCCTGCTGGACGTACGCCAGGTCAACGCCCACGAAGGCCAGGCGGCGATGCTGCTGGAAGCCCGGGCCGAGCACCCGGTGGCTTGGACCGCGGCGCTGTCGCTGCGGCCGGCTGCACCGCATTGGATGCCGCTGTCCGATCAAGGCCTGCTGGATCCGCTGCCCCTGCTCATGCACCTGGCCGGCGAGAGCGACGCCGCACGCGGCGCCGCCCTGTTTCACGGCGCGCTGGCGCATGGCCTGGCACGCTGGCTGGCGCAGGCCGCGGCGCAAACCGGCGTGCGCACCGTCGCGCTCGGCGGCGGCTGCTTTCTCAACCACCTGCTGGTCCGCACGCTGCTGCCGCTGCTGGCACAACAGGGTCTGCAAGTCCTGCAGGCCCGGCAGATGCCACCCAACGACGGCGCGATCGCACTCGGGCAGGCCTGGGTGGCCCTGTGCACAATCGCGATGCAAGCTGGAGACTAATCCGATGTGCCTAGCCATACCCGTACGCGTTGTGCAGCTCTTGGATGAACAGACCGCCGTGGTCGACCTGTCAGGCATCCGCAAAGAGATCTCGCTGGCTCTGGTGGAGGGTGTTCAGGTAGGCGACTACGTCATCCTGCACGTGGGCTATGCGCTGTCCAAGCTCGACCCCCAGGAAGCGGAGAACACCCTGGCCTTGTTTGCCCAGGCCGGCTTGGCATGAAGTACATCAACGAGTTTCGCGATGGGGACCTGGCCCGCCGGCTGGCCGGGGCCATCGTCGCCGAGGCCGCCAAGGGTGAAGCGGTGCACCGCCGCTACAACCTGATGGAATTCTGTGGCGGCCACACGCACGCCATCTCGCGCTACGGTGTGGCCGACCTGCTGCCGCCGGCGGTGCGCATGATCCACGGCCCGGGTTGCCCAGTGTGCGTGCTGCCCATCGGCCGCGTGGATTTGGCCATCCGCCTGGCGCTGGACCGCCAGGTCATCCTGTGCACTTATGGCGACTGCCTGCGCGTGCCGGCCTCCGGCAACCTGTCCTTGCTCAAGGCCAAGGCACGCGGCGCCGACGTGCGCATGATCTATTCGCCGGCCGATGCGATCAAGATCGCCCAGGACAACCCGGCCCGCGAGGTGGTGTTCTTCGCCATCGGCTTCGAGACCACCACGCCACCCACCGCCCTGGTCATCCAACAGGCCGCGGCACTGGGCCTGGCGAACTTCAGCGTGCTGTGCAACCACGTGCTGACGCCGGCGGCCATCACCAACATCCTGGAGTCGCCCGAGGTGCGTCAGCTCGGCACCCTGCCGCTGGACGGCTTCATCGGCCCGGCGCATGTCTCCACCATCATCGGCAGCCAGCCCTACGAGTTCTTCGCCGAGGAGTACCACAAGCCGGTGGTGATCGCCGGTTTTGAGCCGCTGGACGTGATGCAGGCAATCCTGATGCTGGTGCGCCAGATCAACAAAGGCCGCGCGGAAGTCGAAAACGAGTTCACGCGCGCCGTCACGCGCGAGGGCAACCTCAAGGCCCAGGCTCTGGTTTCCGAGGTCATGGAACTGCGGCGCAGCTTCGAGTGGCGCGGCCTGGGCGAGGTGCCCTACAGCTCCCTGCGCATTCGCGAGACCTATGCCGGCTTCGACGCCGAGCGCCGTTTCGACCTGCACACCGCAGCGGTGGCCGACAACAAGGCCTGCGAGTGCGGCGCCATCCTGCGCGGCGTCAAGCACCCGCGCGACTGCAAGGTCTTCGGCACCGTGTGCACGCCCGAAAACCCGATCGGCTCGTGCATGGTGTCCTCCGAAGGCGCCTGCGCGGCCTTCTACAGCTACGGGCGCTTCAAGGACGCGGCCATCGTGGTGCAGGCCGCGGGCTGACCCGGCAGGCGATCCGTTAGCCCTTGGCCCCGCTGGCGGCCGGCGCAGCCGGAGCGGCTGGCGCCCCTTCGCCCGGCGCCTTGGGTTTGGCCGAGATGGTCATGCTGGGCCATTCGCGGCCGTGGCAGGCCGGGTTGGCACAGAACCCACCGCCCTGCTTGCCGCGCTTGAGCGGCGCGCCGTGGCACTGCTCGCACTCCGGCGCCACGTCATCGGCGTGGGTGTGCATGAAGTTCGGGCGCTGGTGACTCACGGGCTGCGCCTCGCCGGCCTTCTCTGGCAGCAGCGAAGGCACGCTGCCCTTGGCGTTTTCGCGCACCACCTCGGGCAGGGCATGGCACAGCGTGCACTGCAGGCGGATCGCCTCGCCCTTGGCGTTGAAGTGCTTGCCGTCATGGCAGCGGAAGCAGCCCGCCGTATCCGCGTGGCCGGTGTGGTTGGGGAAACTCTTCCAGGAGAAGTCCTTCTCGCGGAACGAAGCGGCCATCAGGATGCCGCGCATCTCGGTGTTGAACTTCTGCTCGGCGGCCTTGAACTCGACCGGCGTCTTGGCCTTGGCCGAGGCTTCGGCCAGCAGCTTGTCCACCCTGGCCTCGCGGTCCTTGGTCTCGCCGGTGATCTCGCCCAGTTGTTCCACAAGTTCCAGCGCACGGGCCTTGGTGTCGGGCATCTTGCGGTCTATCCTGCCGGCGCGGATGGCTTCGTCCACCGCGATGGCCGGGTTGTTGAACGGGTGGCCCACCGAGTTGTGGCAGTCGTAGCAGGCCATCGCCCGCGCCGGCAGCGCGGCGATCTGCTGGGCGCTAAGCTTGG
>WBZP01005746.1_pt1 | contig 12509 bp, 12 predicted proteins | sample 5204301 | NCBI WGS metagenome assembly WBZP01 (sample SAMN12412401, study PRJNA552823) | activated sludge metagenome | isolation source: activated sludge from nitrification reactor of wastewater treatment plant... | place: USA: Pennsylvania | collected 2017
AGGCGACGAGCGCGACGACGGCGAGCAGGAGCCGGAACGGGAGCGCGAGGCCGGTGGCGGGCGCGTCGGCTGAGGGCGCGAGCTGCTGCTCGGGACTCCTCATGGGCCGACCTCCCCGGGACGACGCGATGGACGCACCGGCTCTCGGCCGGCGCGGTGGATCAGGTGGCGCAGCCCTTGGCGAGCTTGAGCGTCGCGGACGCGACCGCGGTGTCGGACGAGACCGTCCCCGACGTGTTCATGAACGTCGCCTTGGCCCAGTAGTAGTAGGCCGTGGTCGTCGTGCTCAGGGTCCTGCACTGGTAGGCCACGATCTTCGACCACGTGGCGGTCGAGCCCGCGGGCACCGAGAAGGAGGGGCTCGTGACGCTGCCGAGCAGGGTGCCCGAGGTGTTCACGTTGGTCGACGACCGGTAGTACGACACGACCAGGTAGCCCGACACCGACGTCTTGTTGGAGGGGAACGACGCGGTCACCTTGAGGCACGGCTTCGTGGTGCTGCACGTCGTGGTGCCGGTGGCGTACGCGAACGAGCCGGAGGTTACCCAGGCCGGTGCCGTCGTCGAGATCTTCGCGGTGCTCGAGACGGAGTACGCCGCGACCGCCGGGAGGGCGACGGCGACCCAGGCGGCCGCAGCCGTGGCCAGGACGGCGATCGCGCGCTTCGGGGTCGTTGTCATGCGTCCAGGGTGGCACCGCCCCGGAGCTGCGACGCCCCTGCGAGAGCCCGGCGGGGATTTCTTGAGCCAAAGATGAGCCCCGCTGCTCACCCTGCGTGACCTGCGGTGATGGCCGTGGGGCCGACCGGGTGACGGCCCCCGTCTTGATCGTGAGGAGATGTTCACCCGTCCGGCTCAGCGCCGGCTCAGGCCGTCAGGAGCGGCAGCCGACGACCGAGAGGTCCAGCGCCTCGCCCACCAGCGCGAAGACGGCGTCGCGCTCGACGAGGAAGCCGTCGTGCCCGAACGGCGACTCGATGACCCGCAAGCCGCCCACCGTCCCCGGCGAGCGCCGCGCGATGCGCTCCTGCTGGTGCAGCGGGTAGAGCCGGTCGGTGTCGATCCCGCCGACGATCATCGGCGTCCGGATCGAGGCGAGGACGGCGTCGACGCCGCCCCTCCCGCGGCCGACGTCCCACGTGGTCATCGCGTCCGTGAGCGCGACGTAGGAGCCGGCGTCGAACCGCGAAGCCAGCTTGTCGGCGTGGTGGTCGAGGTAGGACTGCACGGCATATCGCCCGTCGCGCAGAGGATCCTCGCCCGTCTGCGGGTCGGCTCCGAAGCGCGACTCGAGCTCGCCCTCGCTCCGGTAGGTCAGGTGCGCGATCCGTCGCGCGACGCCGAGGCCGGTGGTCGGACCCTCCCCCGGACGGGCGCGGTGGTAGTCGCCGCCCTGCCACCCCGGATCGGAGGTGATGGCGTGCGTCTGCGTGGTCTGCGTGGCGATCTGGTCGGCCGACGCGATGGCGCCGACGGCGAGCACGAGGGCGCTGCCGACGCGGTCGGGCGCCGCCACGACCCACTCGAGGGCGCGCATGCCGCCCATGGAGCCGCCGACGACCGTCGCCCAGCGCGCGATGCCGAGGCGGTCCGCGAGCAGCGCCTCCACGGCGACCTGGTCGCCCACGGTGATCCGCGGGAACCGCGAGCCCCAGGGCCGACCGTCGGCCGCGGACGAGGACGGGCCGGTGGTGCCCTGGCAGCCGCCGAGCACGTTGGGCGCCACGACGTACCAGCGATCGGTGTCGATCGCCGCGCCCGGGCCGATCAGGCCGTCCCACCAGCCCGGAGTGGGGTGCCCGGGGCCGGGCGACCCGACGACGTGCGAGTCCCCGGTGAGGGCGTGCAGGACGAGCACCGCGTTCGAGCGGTCGGCGTCGAGCGTCCCCCATGCCTCGTAGGCCACCCGCACGTGCTCGAGATGGCCGCCGAGCTCGAGGTCGACCGGTCCGACGTCGGCGAACCGGCGTGCGCCCACAGGGTCCCCCTCCTGCCAGGCACCGCTGGCAGGAGGGAGGACCCGGGGCGCGCTCATGGTGCTCAGGCCTCCTTGGCGGCCCGGAAGCCGGCGTCGAGGTCGGCCAGGATGTCCTCGATGTTCTCGATGCCGACCGCGAGGCGCACCAGGCCCGGCGTGACGCCGGCGGCCAGCTGCTCCTCGGGCGTCAGCTGCGAGTGCGTCGTGGACGCCGGGTGGATCACGAGCGAGCGCACGTCGCCGATGTTGGCGACGTGGCTGTGCAGCTCGAGCGCGTCGACGAACCTCGCGCCGGCCTCGACACCGCCCTTGATCTCGAACGCCAGCACCGCACCGGTGCCCTTCGGCGCGTACTTCTTGCCCGCCTCGTACCAGGGCGAGGTCGGCAGACCGGCGTAGTTCACCGACTCGACCTCGTCGCGGGTGGAGAGCCACTCGGCGACCTTCTGCGCGTTCTCGACGTGGCGCTCGATGCGCAGCGACAGCGTCTCGAGGCCCTGCGCGATGAGGAACGCGTTGAACGGCGCGGCCGCGGCACCGAGGTCGCGCAGCAGCTGCACGCGCGCCTTGAGGATGAACGAGAGGTTGGCGCCGAACGCCGAGCCGACACCGAGGTCGCGGGCGTAGACCAGGCCGTGGTAGCTGGGGTCGGGCTGGTTGTAGTTCGGGAACCGGTCGGGGTACTGCGCGTAGTCGAAGTTGCCGCTGTCGACGATGACGCCGGCGATCGCGGTGCCGTGGCCGCCGAGGTACTTCGTGGCCGAGTGCACGACGACGTCGGCACCCCACTCGATCGGACGGATGAGGTACGGCGTCGCGACGGTGTTGTCGACGATGAGCGGCACACCGACCTCGTGCGCGACCTTCGCGACGCCCTCGATGTCGAGGATGTCGTTCTTCGGGTTCGCGATGGTCTCGCCGAAGAAGGCCTTGGTGTTCGGGCGGACCGCGGCGCGCCACTGCTCGAGGTCGTCGGGGTCCTCGACGAACGAGACCTCGATGCCCAGCTTCGGGAACGTGTAGTGGAACAGGTTGTACGTGCCGCCGTAGAGCGACGGGCTCGACACGATGTGGTCGCCGGCCTCGGCGATGTTCAGCAGCGCCAGGGTCTCGGCCGCCTGGCCGCTCGACACGAGCAGCGCGGCGACGCCGCCCTCGAGCGCGGCGACGCGGTCCTCGACGACGGCCTGCGTCGGGTTGCCGATGCGCGTGTAGATGTTGCCGAGCTCCTTGAGCCCGAACAGGTTCGCGGCGTGCTCGGACGAGTCGAACGTGTACGACGTCGTCTGGTAGATGGGCAGGGCGCGTGCGTTGGTGGTGCCGTCCGGAGTCTGGCCGGCGTGGATCTGCTTGGTCTCGAAGCTCCAGGAGCTGCTCATGGGGTGTCTCCGTCTGGTGGGTGCGGGCGAGCGAGGGTGGGGTGGCGCGTGGGTGGCGCAGGGGTGGCGCATGGGTGGCGCAGTGCTGGCCCGGTGACGGGCGCAGGGTGACGCGGGTGCGCGTGGAGCGCGAGGGGTCCAGGTACGACGACGGCCGGAGACGGGGTCTCCGGCCGGGGCGAGGTGCGGTGGCTGCTACGCAGCCGAGGGCATTCGCCGGCCCGTGCCGCGACACATCTGGCTGGCCACCCGTCGGTAGTCGACGAAGCGGCGCGACACCAGGTTCACGCGAGGACGCATGGCGGGGACGCTAGCCCAGGCCCAGCAACGCCACACCAGCAGGCCCACTGGGCGGACAGTTGCTGCGAATCGTTCGCAGGAGCTCACGAGCCGTCGGGCGCCGTGACCTGCGAGGGCAGCGGTCGCGGGTCGCCGCTGAGGTACTGCGGCAACGTCGCCGTCCTGATCAGGCAGCCGATCAGCAGCAGGAGCGACAGCAGGGTCAGGAGCACCTGCACGCGCGGTCTGGTGAACTTCAGCGCGACGCTGGCGAAGAACAGCACCAGTGCGACGATCACGGCCAGCAGCACGTACTTCGTCGAGATGCTGCCCGCGTCGTCCCCGTAGTTCAGCCACGCCTCCGCCTTGACCGACTGGGCGTCCGCCTTCACCTGGTTCGGCACCACGTAGCTCGTCAGGTCCAGCGGAGTGCCGGGCGGCACGCTCACCGGCGTGCCGTTGGCGTCGACGGTCACCCCGGCGAGCCACTCGTCCTGCGCACGCGCGAGCCACGGGGAGAACCGCTTCTCCAGGAACGCGGCCTTCGCCGACTCCTTGTTCGCCGCGGCTCCGAGCCAGGTCAGCCACATCTGCGAGTCGATGATCGTGTCCTGCGTCGCCTGGGTCGCGGTCTTCCCGGCGTCGGAGCGCGCGATGGCCGACTTCGACTGGGCATCGGACTGCGCTCCGCTCCACTGGCTGGCCTGGAACGAGCCCCACGCCGCCACGATCGCGGCGATGGCCAGGATGATCGCCGTCCACGAGTCGAGCAGCCGCTGGCGCCTCTCCCACGGGTCCTCGGGGTCCTGGGGACCGAGGTCCTCCGCCATGACGACGTCGACGACCTCGCCGAGGTCCTCGAGGACGGAGTCGTCGTCCTCCGCGGGAGCCCCCGCGACCGTCTCCTCCGCCACCACGCCTCCCAGCCCCTGCGACGCCCGCCAGGCTAGAAGCACAGCACCGCCCGGCGTGCGAGAACTCCGAGAGCGCACCCACCATCGAGGTCGGGCTTGCGCCACGCAACGCCAGGTCGAGGTCGGGCCCTCACCGCGAGGCGCCATGGCAGCACCCTCTGGCCCGACCGAGCTCGCGGGGACGGGCTCGATGCCCGTCCCGCGATCCGAGCCAGGTGAGGCAGGGACGCGGACGGAAGGATCGAGAGCGAGCCACGAACCGCAGTACCCCGACCCCCGGCGAGCGCCAGCGAGCCGTACCGAGGCGCGAGGGGGCCGAAGGTCCCCGAGCGGCTCGGTCGGGGAGGGGTGCGCCGACGCGAGGGAGCGCAGCGACGAGCTGGGAGGCGCCAGCGAGACCGCTACCGGCGAGCCCGGTGCAGGGCGACGATGCCGCCGTGGATGTTCATCCACTCGACCTTCCCCCAGCCGGCCTCGCGCAGGTGGCCGGCGAGCGTGGACTGGTCGGGCCAGGCGGCGATGGACTCCGCGAGGTAGACGTAGGCGTCGGGGTTGCTCGCCACATGACGCGCGACCGAGGGGATGGCGCCCATCAGGTACTCGCTGTAGAGCTTGCGCCACATGGGGAACGTCGGGTGGCTGAACTCGCAGACGACCAGGCGGCCGCCGGGGCGCACCACGCGGTGCAGCTCGCGCAGCGCGGTCATCGCGTCGTTGACGTTGCGCAGGCCGAAGGAGATGGTCGCGCCGTCGAACACGCCGTCGCCGAACGGCAGGTGCAGGGCGTCGCCGGCGGTGAAGGGAAGGTTCGGACGGCGGTCGTGGCCGACCATGAGCATGCCGGGCGAGAAGTCGCACGGGATCACCGTCGCGCCGCGCTCGGCCAGCGGGACGCTGGAGGAGCCGGTGCCGGCTGCCAGGTCGAGGATGACCTCGCCGGGCAGCGGGGCGACCGCGTTGACGAGCGCCCGGCGCCACACGCGGGTCTGGCCGAGGGCGAGGACCTCGTTGGCGACGTCGTACCGGGCTGCGACGCCGTTGAACATCGAGGCGACGTCGTCGGGGGCCTTGTCGAGGTTGGCCCGGACCCACGGTGCGTCGAGCGCAGGCGCCGTCGTCGTCATCAACGCTGCGATCTGCCCCATCGACGCCTTCATGGTGCCCCCACCTCGTGCCTGGTTCGTGCCTTCAACGTAGTGAGGTGGAGGTCGCGGATGCGTGCCCGACGACTCGTTCGGGGGCGAATGTCTCGGGGATCACGTCCGTGCCCGAACGGCTCCGACCGCCCCGGGGGGGCGCACGCAGGCCTTGGCGAAGCCTTGAACGTCCTCTCATGTTCGGCACAGGAGCGCCTCACCAGCCTGCCAGATCCGCCCGGCACCGTTCAGGACATCGAGAACGGGCCCCCGCAGGAGGACGACATGAGCGCGAACCGCTGGACCCCGGAGAACCGCGACGACCTGCTCCACCGCGTGAGCCGCACCACCGCGCTCACCGGCGCCGCCGCCGTCGTCGCCGCCGCGGGCCTCGGCTTCGGGCTCGCCTCCGCCACCACGGTCCTGGCCTCGAGCGACTCCTCGACCAGCACCGCCGCGACGACCTCGTCGAGCAGCGGTACGTCGACCACCGGATCGAGCACCTCGGGCACGTCGACGAGCGACACCTCGACCACCGGCACCTCGACCACCGGCACCACCTCGACCGGCACGACAAGCGGGACGACGGCGGGCATCACGACGACGAGCGCGACCACGACGTCCTCGACGTCGAGCAGCGGCTCCTCGATCTCCTCGGGCGGCGGCACCGCGGCCACCACCTCGGGCGGATCGTGACCATGCCTGTCCTCACCCGCGCCTTCGACCTCTGGGGCGGCAGCGCCACGGTCGGGGTCGACGGCGACGAGGCCGCGCTCGACGCGGCTGTGGCCGCCGTCCAGCAGTGGCTCGCCACGGTCGACCATGCGGCCAGCCACTACCGCGACGACTCCGAGCTCGCCGCGCTGCACGCGGCCGACGGGCGTCCGACCCGCGTCGGCCCCGTGCTCGCCGAGGCGCTCGAGGTCGCGCTCGACGCCGCCCTCAGCACCGATGGCCTGGTCGACCCCACGGTCGGTGCCGTCACGCTCTCCGCGCCGTCGGCGCTCCCCCTCGTCACCCGCGCGGGCACCTGGCGCGACGTCGTGCTGACCGAGGTCGACGACACCGGTGCCACCGTCACCCTTCCGCCCGGCGTGCGCCTCGACCTCGGCGCGACCGCCAAGGCGTGGGCCGCCGACCGGGCCGCGGGCCTGGCCTTCCTCGCGACAGGCGTCGGCGTCCTGGTGTCGCTGGCCGGCGATCTCGCGGTCGCCGGGCCGGCACCCGAGGGCGGCTGGCTGATCCTCGTCACCGACGACCACCGCGAGACCGCCGACACCGCGGGCGAGCAGGCCGAGACCGTGAGCATCACCGCGGGCGGGCTCGCGACGTCGAGCACCACGGTGCGGCGCCGCACGACGCCCGAAGGGCGCAGCGTCTCCCACGTGATCGACCCGGTGAACTGGCGACCGGTCACCCCGGTGTGGCGCACGGTGAGCGTGGCCGCGCCCGACTGCGTCACCGCGAACACGATGACCACCGCCGCCCTCGTGCTCGGCGAGCGCGCCGAGCAGTGGCTCTCCGGCCGGGGGCTCCCGACGCGCCTGGTGAGCAACGACGGCCGGATCGTCCGCATCGGGGCGTGGCCCGAGCCGCTGCACGGAGGAGGGACCGCATGAGCGTCTTCTGGCTGGCCACGCGCGCCACGGGCGAGCTCTCCCTCGTGCTGCTCACGGTCGTGACCGTCATCGGCATCGCGACCGCCAAGGGCTGGGCGAGCCGTCGCTGGCCCGAGTCGGTCATCACGCTGCTGCACCGCAACATCTCGCTGCTCGCGGTCGTGTTCCTCGCCGTGCACATCGGGACGACCGTGCTCGACGGCTACGTGCCGATCAGCTGGCTCGACGTCGTCATCCCGTTCCAGTCGAGCTACCGCACGCTCTGGGTCGGCCTCGGCACGATCGCCGTCGACCTGCTGCTCGCCGTCGTCATCACCAGCCTGCTCCGCCGCCGGATCCCGCCGCGGCTGTGGAAGGGCATCCACTGGACGGCGTACCTCCTGTGGGCCGTCGCAGTCGCCCACGGCCTCGGCACCGGCACCGACCGGCTGCTCACGCAGGTGGTCGCCGCCGCCTCCGTCGCCGCCGTCGGAGCCGCCGTCCTCGCCCGCTTCATGACCCCGCACCGCCAGGACGACCCCGTCGTCTCGATCACCGCCCCCCAGGAGGCTCGTCGATGAGCACCGACGCCCGCACGAGCAGCGCAGCCCGCGTCGTGCCCCGCGTGCTCGGCGAGCAGATCGGCGCCGACCTGACGCGCCACCTCGCCGGCTACGGCGGGCTGCCGGCGGTCCCCCGCGTCCGGCGCGGCCACGTCGGGCCGCTCGTCGACGTGGTCGACCGCAGCGGCCTGGCCGGCCGCGGGGGCGGCTGGTTCCCGACCGGCCGCAAGATGCACGCGGTCGCCGCCGCGGCGCGGCAGGCGCGCAAGGCGCCCGTCGTCGTCGTGAACGCGATGGAGGGCGAGCCCGCCGCCAGCAAGGACGCGGTGCTCGTGCACCGCAACCCGCACCTCGTGCTCGACGGCGCGGTCCTCGCCGCGCAGTCGCTCGGCGCCGACGCCGTGCATGTCGCCGCGCACCGCGGCTCGCGCGCGCTCATCGACCTCGACCGCGCGCTCGAGCAGCGCGACGACCCGGTCGAGATCCGCCTCGTCGACCCGCCCGCGCGCTACGTCGCCAGCGAGGAGAGCGCGCTGGCGCACTACGTCGGCGACGGGATCGCGCTGCCGGTCACCGTGCCGCCGCGCGTCTTCGAGTCCGGCGTACGCCGCCGTCCGACGCTGCTCTCGAACGCGGAGACCTGTGCGCAGCTCGCGCTGATCGCGCGGTACGGCGCGGACTGGTTCCGCGAGGTCGGCGACCCCGAGGTGCCCGGCACGACGCTGGTCACGCTCAGCGGCGCGGTCACGAACCCCGGCGTCCTCGAGGTGCCCACGGGCACCACGGTCCGCCAGCTGCTCGGCCTCTCCGGCGGAACCACCGTGCCGGTGAGCGCCTTCGTCACGGGCGGCTACGGCGGCGCCTGGGTCTCGGCGTCGGAGGCCATCGACCGGCCGTGGACCCCCGCGGGCCTGCGCGCGGTCGGCTCGACGCCCGGCGCCGGCGTCCTCGTGGCGCTCCCCCAGGACGCGTGCGGCATCAGCGAGACCGCCCGCGTGGTGCGCTGGATGGCCGGGCAGTCGGCCGGCCAGTGCGGGCCGTGCCGCTTCGGGCTCGCGGCCGTCAGCGACGACCTCGACCGGCTCGCCGCCGGCCGGCTGTCGGGCGCGGGCGTGCAGGGCCTGCGCGCGCGGCTCGGCATCATCCCGGGGCGCGGTGCCTGCCGGCACCCCGACGGCGTCGTGCGCTTCGCGGCGACCGCGCTGACGGTGTTCGCCGACGAGGTCGACCACCACCTGTCGCACCACTGCACGAGCGGTCGCCGCAGCTCGATCCTGCCCGTCCCGCACACCACCGCCACCCTTCCCGTGGCCCGTCCCGGCGAGGAGTGGCGATGAGCGACCAGTCGGTGAGCGTCGACCGGATCCGGTGCGACGGCTTCGGGACGTGCGCGCAGCTGCTGCCCGAGCGGATATCCCTCGACGAGTGGGGCTACCCGATCATCGATCCCGCGCCGGTGCACGGCCCCGAGCGCCAGCACGCCAAGCGCGCGGTCAACGCGTGCCCGCGCCTGGCGCTCGCACTCGTGCACCAGCGCTGACCCGCGCGGGGATCAGCCTGCGGACGGTGCCGGGTTCGCCTTGACGAGCGCCTCGAGCGCCGCGTCGAACATGTCGTAGCGCACGACGAGACCGGCCGGCGTCAGGTGGATGCCGTCGTACTGCAGGGACGGGCGTCGCTGGATCACCGCAGCCCAGTTGGGGACGCTGATCGTCGCCTGACCGCGTGCGAGGTCGCGGATGTCGTTGTTCGCGACCGCGGCGTTGTGCTGCAGCGGGCGGAGCCAGGCCTGCTTCTTGGTGCGCCACACGGTCGGGAAGACGACGTTGTGGCCCTTCAGGCGAGCGAGCAGCGCCTTGGCCTGCGCGCGGAACGAGACGGGGTAGCCGCCGCGCCCGGTGAAGATGTCGTTGTTGCCCAGGGCGACGATGACGTTGTGCGGCAGCGGCACCTTCCCCAGGATCAGCCGCGAGAGGTGCTCGTAGATGCGGCTGCTCGACTGCGCGTAGACGCAGGGCACCCAGCCGCGCGCGATGAGGCCGGTGTGGATCCCGGCGAACTCGCGCGAGGTGATCGAGTCGCCGAGCACGAGGACGCCGCGAGGACTGGCCACCGCCTTCGCGCACTGCGCCGCGGAGCTCTTGAGCAGCCACGACTCCGAGGTGCCGCCCCAGGCGTGGCCGTAGACCATGAGCTCGCCGAGCCGGGTGAGGATCGCGCGCGACGCCGTGACGCCGCCGGCGCCCCGCGTCCATCCGGTGACGCGCTTGGCGAGCGGCGCGCCCGAGTCGACCGAGCCGAGCAGGTGCCGCGCCGGGAGGCTGATGCTCCAGCGCGACCAGTGGATCGCCGAGCCGCGCAGCGCGAGCACGACGGTGCCGGGCTGACGGCCCGCGGGGAGCCCTCGCCACCACCGCTGCGCGAGCGAGACGGTCATGCCTGCGCTGCGCAGCACGCACGTCGTGCGCCCGTACATCCGCAGGTACTGGGAGATGCGACCCGACTCCGCGGCACTGATGCGGGCGTCGGTGATCACGACGGCACCGCCCGGGTCCGCGACGGCCTGGCGCAGGCAGCGGTCCATCGCCGAGGTGAGCACGGTGGGTGCGACGGCCGCGGGCCGGACGACGGCAGCCGGGGTGGCGGTCGTGGGTACGGCGCCCGCTGGAGCGGTCGGCCCGAGGAGGGAGGCGGCGAGGGCGGCGACGGCCCCGACGCTCGCGAGGACGGCGGTCCGGCGGGTGCTCTGTGCTCTGCTCACCGGCCCCATCCTGACAAACGCCGGCGACGGCGTCTGCCTCCTCCCCCGATCCCGGGCGCGTCGTGCACCCGTACGGGCGCCTGACGTGCGACGACGCCCCCGGACCTCGAGGTCCAGGGGCGTCGCGGCTCGTGCGGGTGGAGCGTGATCAGCCCTGCAGCCAGGCGTCGACCTTGGCCTGGTTCTTGTCGATCCAGTTCTTCGCGGCCTCGTCGTAGGACTTGCCGGCCGCGATGTCGGAGGCGACCTGGTTCTGGTCGTCGTTGGTCCAGTTGAACTTCTTCAGGAAGTTCACCGCCGGACCCCCTGCCTCGACCCACTTGGCACGCGCGATCTTGTTCAGCGTGTACGGCGGGTAGTCGCAGGCGACCTTGGCCGGGTCGGCGTCGCAGCCCGCGGTGTAGGGCGGGAGGGCGACGCGGGCGACCTTGATGTTGGCAAGCGCGTACTGCGGCTCGTAGAAGTAGAACAGCAGCGGCGACTTGTTGTCGGTGGCCTTCTGCATGGCCGTGATGAGCGCGGCCTCGGACCCACCCGTGACGACCTTGTAGTTCAGGCCGAGGTTCTTCACCAGCGCCACGTCGTTGGTGACGTAGGACGGGTCACCGTCGAGCAGCTGGCCCTTGTCGCCGGACTCCGAGGTCTTGAACAGGTCGGCGTACTTGTTCAGGTTCTTGTAGTCGGTGATGTCCGGGTACTTCTCGGCCATCCACGCGGGGACGTACCAGCCGATGATGCCCTGGTTGCCGGTCGGGCCGAGGTCGACGGCGACCTTCTGGTCGGTGATGTACTTCTTGACCAGGTCGTCGTGGCCCCAGTTCTCGAGGATCAGGTCGACCTGACCGGTCGGGAAGCCCTGCCACGCGACCTGCTCGTTGATCTCCGAGATCTTGGTCGTGCAGCCGAGGTTGGTGCGCAGGATGTAGTCGACGACGGCGACGTTGGCGTAGTAGCCGGTCCATGCGTTCTTCGCGATCGTGATCGGCGTGCTGCCGCAGCTGGCGGCCGACCCGCTCCCCCCGCTGGCCGCCGGGGACGACGCGTTGTTGCTCGCCGATCCGGCGCATGCGGACAGGAGCAGGGCGGCGGTCGCCGCCATCACTCCTACCGCGGAGAACTTCCTCCGAGAGATGCCCACGAGGTTCCTTCCAGTTCGCGGCCGAGGCCGACTCATCACCCGAGGTCCGACGAGGTCCGTCGAACCCTTCCTGCTGACTGGCTGATCCGGTCGAGCATCACGCCCAGGAGAACGATCGCAATGCCGGCAGCAAGACCCAACCCTGCGAAACGCTCCTGTGCGAAGCCCGTGATCACGTCGTAACCAAGTCCGCCGCCGCCCACGAGGCCGCCGATGACGACCATGGACATGACGAAGATGATCCCCTGGTTCAGGGCGACCAGGATGATCGGGCGCGCCATGGGCAGCTGGACCTTGACGATCTCCTGAACCGAGGTCGACCCCACCGACCGCGCGGCCTCGACCGAGTCGCTCGGGACGCGGTCGATGCCCTCGCCGACGATCTTGATCGCGGCCGGGGCGGCGTAGATGACGGCCGCGACGATCGCGGTGAAGCGGGTCGGGCCGAAGAGGAACAGGCACGGGATCAGGTAGACGAACGGCGGCATGACCTGGCCGGCGTCGAGGATCGGCCGCAGGATGCGGTCGGCCCAGCGGCTGCGACCGATCCAGACGCCGAAGAGCAGCCCGAGGACCATCGTGATCGCCGCCGCGATGATGACCTGGGTCAGCGTCGTCATGCTCGAGGGCCAGAGCGCCAGCAGCACGATGCCGAGCAGGCAGAACAGCGCCGTGAACGCCGGGCGGAACCGGCCGAGGATGAACCCGAGCGCCGTCCACATCGCGATGGTGATGAACCACGGCGTGCCAGCGAACAACGAGTC
>WBZP01005748.1_pt1 | contig 12508 bp, 16 predicted proteins | sample 5204301 | NCBI WGS metagenome assembly WBZP01 (sample SAMN12412401, study PRJNA552823) | activated sludge metagenome | isolation source: activated sludge from nitrification reactor of wastewater treatment plant... | place: USA: Pennsylvania | collected 2017
CAAATCAAGTGGATGGTATCGTGTGCCGACTGCCCAGAGTTGTCCGTCCGTACCGAGGATCGAAGCCAGGTAGGATACTTGGTCCCTTACCTTTGCTCGACCATCATGAGAGTAGGCTGTATCATCGACTACGACATCGTCAAGGACAGCAACATCGCAATGCAGACCGGTAATAGCAGTAGTAAGACCAGCAGTAAAAACGGTAGGATCGCGGATAACTTCTTGCTTGCGTAACGGATGATCCACGGAGATTTCTTCCGTTGTCCACTTCTCACGCGTACTTTCTTGGGCATTGATCATCTCCGGCCAGAACTTACGATATGAAGGACTGGTAAGGATGTCCTTAATAAACTTAAGCTGCTTAGTAGCGAGGTTACTTGTAGAAGAAATATAGAGGATTCTGATGGCGGGATTACGTGTGATCATCCAAGCCACTCGATATGCCATGAGTGCGCTCTTCTGATGATCCCGGGGAAGAAGAACTAACTGGTGGGACTTAGCGTCCTTGCGTTGCCACCACGAACATAGATCGATGTGTACTTGACCTAGGACTCTTTGCGGATGCACAAGACGAATGAATGAGACAAGATCTTGCTCGGCAAGAAGACGTAGTTTCTTCTTTTTATCTGTTAGGGAGACTACTTCTTCAGCCATGTGTGTTCTTACGCGTAGATAACTGTGATGTCGTCAGTCGAAGAAGTCACCACTGTGAGACCAGTAGTAAACTTACAATTGAAAGGAAGCACCATCTGGGAGGCAAGAAGCGCTCCCGGCATGGTTACCGTAGCAATCTTCGTACCACTTGCAGCAGTGTTATCATAAATCGTGTACACACCCGAAGCAACTGCTTTGTTGACTATGATAGCTACAAGGATTCCGGGTCCTTTCTTCACTACAGTAGTCGTGGCCGAAGCGATGTTAAGTGGAGTGCCGAAGTCATTTCGCATCATAGTCCTTATCCTTAATTAGTCTTGTCACTCGAGGTGAGATTGTTGATAAGCCTGTCGTAGTCTTCATCCAAGGTCATCTCATATTCGGCAAGACGTTTGGTCTCGTTAATGACTTCTTGCTTGGATGGACGGCCTTTCGGATCCTTGTCGATGTACCCTTTGGTGACAAGAAAACGAGAAGCTTGATGCCCCTCCTTACCGCCTTGGCGGGCCAGGTCCATGATCCTTTTGAGCTCTTGAGCCTTAATCTTAAGCGTTAACTCTTTACGCCATTGGTCAAGATGCATCTTAAAGTAGGGCTCTCGACAAAGTCTTTCCCAAGCCTTAAAGCCTTTCGGGATGTACTTAGTAGCGAAATCATACTCGGTAAGATCTTGCTCTTCGAGATAAAGACGTTTAAGTGATTTGTACTTACCTTGATCTTCTTCGTGAAGAGTGTACAAGGTTGGATAGTCGTCGTTAGGTCTCTCAATAAAATAGCTTATAGAGGGAGGACGGCCCTTTCCTTCTCTTACCGCACGTGTTATGTCTTTTGGACTTGGCATCCTTGCCTTCCTTAAGTTAACTTAACGATTTAACGAAGTCTATTACTAATCCTTACGTACAGTGAGCTTAAAGCCTTCTTCTCAGGTAACCCTATATAAGACTACCTTAAGTCGTAAGGTAAACCCCCCCTCCCCCCATGGTCCTCACCATGGAAGTTCCTGCCAGTCCCCAGATTTGCACTATGTGCCAATCAACGCATCTCACTATGTTCGATGCTTCAATCAACACTACAAACCCCTTGAGCTGTTCTCAAGGATGGTTAGCAGGGGGATTCTTCCAAATACACCAACAAGGGTGCATCTCCGTTTGTCGTCCAGGGAAGAATGGCTGGGGTGTCTTAAGCCCGATAAGGGAGCTAGCAGTTGTTGGCTAGCTTAGGCTTCGCCTTAGGATGGCTGAAGAAGCCATTAAGCGATCTTGCTTCTTAAGAACGTCTGTACGTTGTAACAAAGTTACCCTCGAAGTGCTTGCGTACGTCCCTTCGGGACTTGCACACGCCCTTGAGAGGGGCGTCTACTACGCTCAATTGGGTCACTACTCCAATCAATGACAACAAGTATATCACAACTTTTTAATCTTGTCAAGCATTATTTTCACTTTTCGATAAAAAATCTTATAACCCATTGATATCGTTACAATCTATTTTTACCTAGTGAGCAAAAGGATACTTAGGGGACACTAATCGGTACATTAGACCTAGACCCTTGTATTTTCTATGAGCAAGATTTAAGGTGTAATTCCTTAGCCCCGGAGGGGCGGCCACCCCCCTTGTATATGGGACTCGGGGAGGGGGTATGTACAACAGAGGAGAGGGGGCTAGGCTTCGCCTTAGGATGGCTGAAGAAGCCATAGAGCGAAGCAACCCACGTCTAGCTAGAACCTTCTCCAGCCGGGCCGGGAATGCACATGGACCTGATGGCTTCTAAGAACCACTACCTATAAGAACCAATACCTATAAGAACCACTAGGTACCTTAGAGTGTGGTAACACCTTACCGCCTAGCTGCTTATCGGAACTTCTTCCAATCCAAATCACGACTAACCCGTTGATCTCATTGAAGTATAGTCAAGTATAACCAAGTATAGAGAAATAATATTCTAAGAACACTCAAGTATTTAGAAAAGTAATTCTCTTTCACCCCAAACTTTAGCATATAATTGCTTGATTTAGCCCTCCGCATGTGGCAATCTCTTCCTCGTTCAAGGCGCTCAGGCCAACCTAGCGTACCCTTCCGTGGTATGTGTCTAGCGGCAGATGTGTCCTTGTGCATTTGGTGCCTCAAGTGAGGTACAACTCGGTTAGTCCGAGTCGGAAGCCTGAACGAGGCGAATCCGAGGTGACATAGAAGCGGGGCACCGGCAACGGGTGCCTTTCGGGTGACGGACTTTGAGTGTCCGTTTCGGGCCGCCAAGGGTGCCCCCATTGTGGGACTTCACGCCTTGTCACGCGCTCCTTACCCACAAGGCGTCGCCTTTAGCAGGGGCTTGACGCGCTTGGTGGAGACCGTATCAAGGGGAAGGTTAGGGCGATTGCGCCTAACGCCGCGCCATAGCGGTAAAATCCTCTTGCAAGCTAGAGGACACATTCTTATGTGTCTTTGGATGCAATCCCGTGTCGCCTATCGTTTCGCTCTATATTCGGAGTGAATCTACCGTCCGTCTTGGACGCGGCTCACGATCTAGTGCGGTGACTAAAGCAGGCTTACCGCTTCATTAGAAGCGCGACCCTGCGCACAAAGCAGCCTTGGTTGCTCTTGTTGTCGCCCCTTCAAAACTCTAGCGCTCTCACTTTGCTAAATCCCCTAAAACGTAACTTTAAAAAAGGAACTACAACAATGGCTAAGAAAACAACCCCTATTAAGGGAACGGAAGCTCCTTTGCTCACCGGCAAAGACCTTACGGCTGCAATCAAGAAATTGGTGACGGATGCAAAGGAGCTTACCGCCCGCTTGCATCTTATTGCCGTCTCTTGTTGCCGTGAAGCGGTGGAAACTGGCAATCTCACCCACATGATTGACTTTGACAAAGCTGTCGAGCATGTGGGCCGCCGGGCTATCCGTCGATGGTTGGACAAGCACGGCCCGGCCAAATGGAATATCAAGGAAAAGACGTTCACCTTTGTTCCGGAGCGTCGGGAAAAGGCCAAGGCGCTTGGTAACGAGTACGCCAAAGGTCTTTTCAACGGTCCCACCTACATCGACGAGACCACGGAGCAAGACACAGACCCATTCACATCTTTCGATGTGTTCGCCCTGCTTCAAGGCATCGTCCGTAAGCACGACAGAGTGTCCGATGTTAACGACGCGCGGCATAATTTTGTTGGCTATGATAAGGTTGTTGCCTTGCTCAACGAGTTGGCCCCGACCTACGTCAAGCCGGTAAAGGCGAAGGCCAAGCCTACTGAACTACCTCTTTCGGCTGCACTGAACTAGGCTTCGCCTTAAGATGGCTCTAGAAGCCATTAGGATTTCGTCCCGAACGTAGTGAGGATAAGATGAAACGGACTAAGATTTGTGAATGGGTCGATACATATCCGGGCCGCGTTGGCCCGGATTGTTACCCCACCCAGCGAGGAACGCCTAAGCACGCGCCCCTTCGCCACTATCGTGGTCCGTCTCACTTCACCAAAGCAACGACCCCTTACAAGCCTATCGCTAGGTTCAAAGGGGGTTCATCTTTGGACGACGATCCACGTCCCACCAAGGCTCAGAAGAAGGCTGCAAGAAGGGAAGCCCGTTCACTCTTGTGAACTTGCAATCGGAGATTGCTGCCCGTGTCACCCGATAAACGCTTCAAGTTAACAAGACTTAAAGTCCTGGAGCGCGCTCGCCTTCGGGACTTTTTGTTTCCCCCTCCTACGTTTCGTCCGCCTAATCGCAAGGTTGAGCGGCGTAAGCGCACCCACAAGCAGTCAACCCAGCGATACAAACTTCGCAATAACATAGGATGAGGTATGCAACTCATTCGTCTCCATCAACGGACGGACAACGAGGAACCGAGACACATTGACAATGTCAATCTTGGTGATCACTACAAAAGCAATCGGGACTTCTTCATGTGGTATTGGAAGGCACTTGCTTCCGATCTCAAATTCTCTCTTGCTCATGACGGTGTTGTCCTCACCACTTTGTGGCAAGAGGAAGAATAGATTTACCGGCCCCCATACGGTAAAGAGGGGGAGGCGCAGCATTTTCCCGGCTGGACCTGCCTCCCCCTTCACCTCCATTCATTCTTGGTTTGTCTTCCCAGCCGAGACAGGCGCTGGGAGGGGGGAGGTGGGGTGCCTTGAGGACACAGAGGGACTAGGTTCTCGGCACCCCACCTTAATCTCACGGGGATTTAGCAAAGTGAGCGCGTTAAAATAGAATGTCTTGGATGTTGTTCCGAGCGCAGCGAAGGAAGGTTACATGTTCAACACAATCACACGTATCATGAATGTCGATGGCATTCGGTACGTCGAGACTATTCCCGACACGATGTATCGTTCCCAGCGGGATCAGATCATTGTTGTCCGCTCCCGTGGTAAGGGTTCCAAGGGAGCAATCAAAGGTTCCCGGTTCTACGCTTTCGTCTTAACACCCGAAGGTGTGTACCGGAAAATGCGGGGGGCAAAGGGAACGATTCGTTACTTTGTCCTCCCGTCCGATGCAGCAAGCGAGGCTGCGATTTTCCACAAAGATATCTGGGTGACGTGGCTTAAGACACAGAGCCTTGACGATCTTATGGAAATGACGCTCGTAAAGAGGCAGTTAATCCTCGATATCGAGCGGGCTCGCCGTACACTTGGGGACCTGTCCGCCAAGATCAGCGGAGTCACTGGAAGTAAGGACGCGGCGGTGGCCGGGGATATGCCTAGCGCTGTCCCCGGTATTGCAAACCTGCCTTCGTACTTACGCCGGTCTGCTTCGTTGGTTGTAGGCAGGCACGTTCATTAGGACTTCGTCGTCCTACATGGCCTGAAGAAGTCCATTATGGATTTTTCTAGGTGTCAAGTGTCTTGGAGGAAAGGAAAACAAGCGAACTGACGAGCACCCCAGACATAATAAGGATTTTGTTGTGCTAGCTGGCTTGCAATCCACTAGGTACACACGGCAACCTTGTTAAAGACGGCTATTCTTGTTTTCATTCTCTTGCTCTTCCTTTCCTTCAACCCATTCCGCTCACAAGAGTGAGCTTGCAATCAAAGATTGCTTTCCTCCCTTGCCAAGCAAGGTTCCTAGAGAACCCTGGGGGGGTGCACTATTCCGCCCTTGCCTGGTACTTTGTACGGGTGAGAGACCTGAGCAACCGCGTTGACCGTTGACAATGCTTGTCTGTAAAAGGCTCAATTCTTTAGGGCTTCGCCAGTATGTGACGGACAATGACTTGTCCAATCCGTTCAACAATGATGATGCCATGATTACTCAGGGTGACAGAGATGTTTGATTACTTCATCATCGAGGACATTGAAAAGAAAGAGACCTTCGTCCGTTGGTATCTCAAGGGTAATCCTCTTGTCCTTAAGGATGGTGTCTTTCCATGGAATAAGTATGGTAGGCAAGGGGCCTATCAAGCTGCCCGCGTACGGGTCCGTGCGTTGTATAACGCTGAGAGCTTACGACGCGAGAAAGCAGAAAAGTGGAGTAACCATGCAGGTTCAAATCGTGAACCTCCTAAGCGGAGGGTTTAATCTCTTCATCATGCTGTCCTTGCTTGCTATGCACCTGGACAACGTGCTGTAAGATAGGTTGGTTTTAAATTCTAGATACACCTCCGGGCCTTTGGTATAGGTAGGGGTGTGTGTCTAGCATCCGTGTGTGGCACCCGGCTAGGGGTGTGGTTGCGCGGTGAGGACGAGGGTCCGACAACCACCACTACTCAACGACATCTCACATTGGCTGTCTACCAACTCGTGCGTTTGTCTTGAGAGCACTGTCGTTAATTGTTTTGAGGAGGTACGCGTATGTCCAAAAGAAAGACAACCTCATCCGCTTCGGACGTCAATCCGGGCGATGTTGTTCGGTTGGTATACGAGATTGCAATCGAAGCGATTGACGATCTCGACACTGTGATTTCTTCGGAAGCTCCCGACATCCTGGTCATCTCCGGTATCGTCAAGAAGGGTCCGTTGAAAGGGCACGCCGTTCGGTTTGCTATTGCTGGCGCAGATGTGTTGAACATCGTTAGTCGCCGAGACAGGCAAGCGGCTATTCGCGACTACATCCGACAGAGGGTCCACTCCTTTGCCGATTGGTCCACCCGCATCCTCTCTACACTGGCACGGACGTTTGTCCACAAGAAGAAGAGGTAGGCTTCACCTATATGGACAAGAGAAGTCCACCAAGAGCGGCTTGCTTCAGCTAACGCTTGGGAAGCCCCGCGCCAACCCATGCACAAGAGGAATGAGTACGGTGACACGTCCCACAAGGGGTGGATGCGTGAATAAGCCAGAGATTTACTTGTGTGTGTCCGTGTTGGAAGGACTTAAGTGTCCTCCCTAGTATGTCAGCGCCACTGACGAACGGTGCGGGAATAGGGTTCGAGTCCCTAGCAAGTCAGAAAGAAACGTGATTGTTCGCCTCCTTATGAAGGAATGAAATCCTGCAAGCACAGATGTGTTTGTCTTCGGTGCACACGCTTTGAAACGGTGTGTGTTGCAAGGTTCGATCCCTTGTCAATGTGGCTGAAACGGTAAGGCACGAAGGCATAAGGAAAAGCAAATCACAGCAAGCTACCAATCAAACGTAGTGAGGAAGGCATAACATGATCCACCGTATCGCTACTATCTTGATCAAGTCACGGCGCGATCTGGTAGAATATGTGGAGACGCGCGCAGAATGGTTCCACTCGACAAAGGACAATCCCGTCCTTTCTTGTATTGTAACCATGCCGCATCACACAAGTGATAAGCCTCGGATGCGTGTTGCCTTCTACAGAGCACACCGGAAGGACCGTTGGCCCCTTGAAGCTGCCTGAATAGGATAATTAACCATGACTACCAAAGCAAGACGTGCTTACATGCCTGTCTGGGATGTCAAGCTCGCGTCCTGTCTTACAAAGATCGGTTGGTCGATAACCGGCCTTGCCTCCGAGACACACAACGTGCTCGTCCTTGGTGATGGTCCGCCTATCTCGCCGTTTTTGTACGGACAAAGGCGTATCCCCACTCTCCGTGTGGATATGCCGCGTGATCTGAAGGAATGGAAAGTGTTACGGGAATACGCTCGTACACACTCGACTCTGTTTCCTAAGATCGGCTTTGGCCGGGGAGCACATCTGCTAAATGTGTTTAACGGAGGTTCGTCGTGGCAATCCTCGAATGGGCACAAGGGACCAACGGTCCACAGAGTTATCAATTACGTCGATGGTTCAATAGTGTGGACGACTACTAACCACGAGCAATTGATGCGAACCACACTTGAAGCAGACATCCTTGCCGTAGCTGTGCACGAAAGTCTTGAGTACACCGACGATAGTGGCACAGTCAAGGCTAGGGATATGAAGCTGAAAGAGTTGGACATCGAAGCTTGTTACTATGCCAGCAACAATGCTCTTTGTTTCCAACCTTCGGACCTCACACACCAGCCAACGATGGACTTGTTCGTCGCATTGATGGAAGATTCACTAAGGGAGTGAAGAGAATTAGTTGGCTTTAGACAACTTGCGCGCAGCGCTGAAAGGAAAGACAACCTAGATGTGTGGACTTTATGGTGTCTACCAAGCTTCGGGCATCGACAGTGCTGGCTTGGAGATTTTCAATCGACTAGGTAAACTGTCGGAATCACGAGGGCGGGACAGCACTGGCATCATCAGTGTTGAACGTGCTACGATCAAGAAGAACAAGGAGTTCATCACTCGGTACCGAAAGGGACTGACCCGAGCCTCGGTGTTCCATGAATCACCTGAGGCCCGCTCCTTGATTGATGGCAAGCCGGTTGTCCTTGCGGGGCACACAAGGATGGCTACGCACGGCAAGGTCAACATTGCCAACGCACATCCATTTGAGATCGGGCACCTTGTCGGTATGCACAACGGTATCTATGCCAGCCTGTACGACAGGGAAAACGACAAGACTGATAGCCGTGTGATCTTCGAGATGTTGAACACACTCGGTGTTCCGAAAGGTCTGCGCACTATCAATGAAGATCACCATGGTTACATGGCCCTCGCCTTCATTAACAAGTCATCCGACACGCTCAACCTATTCTCCAACGGAGGAAGGTCCTTGTTCCTTGGCAAGACCAAAGACCTGTGGTGTTGGGCCTCAGAGGAACGCTTCCTTCGGGCATGTGCAAGCAAGTGGTATTACATCGGAGAGATTCCCGAGGATTCCCTTGTTGCTTGCAAGATTGGCATCGAGAAGTGGAGGGTCACTCAATACGACTACACCCCTCGCCTCAGTTCCTTTCGTTCTTGCAAGAAGGAGGAGTCCTTCGACAACATCCCGTTCAAATCGGACGTGAAGGATAGCTGTCTGCTTCCGTTGACATACGAACAAGGTGGGCACATCGACACACCCGTCAAGCCAGCGACACCCTCGGTTGTAGGAAGCACATCCCTACAGGTACGCTTCAGAACCACACCGGGTGCGTACTTGACACGTGAGGCCCTTAAAGAGCTGGTGTCCCAGCACGGGTGCTCTTGTTGTCTCACCAAGAATACATCGGTCTTACGAGAGCCGTTGTATTTCTTCAGTCCTTCTCGTTACATCTGTAAGGATTGTCGTGAGACTGATAGTCTTATCGAGACTTTCTTTAACGATGATGAATTGCACCTTGGTGTCTGGGTTCTGCCTAGTGGCAAGGAGCTTTCTCTTGTGCCCACCGCTACGTAAAGGAGTTACTTAAATGGGATGTTTTGTAGGCAAACAGGATTTCTTCCGGTGCTTCTCTTCTTCCTTCGGAACCTATAAGGGAGAGCCCCACTTCTTCTTCAACTCGGGGAACTCGTACCCATCTTTCTTAACCGTCACGATCCCACGGAACGCTGCCTTGTGGCGCATCTCTTGCGTGAACCTCCTGGACAAGCCCACGAGCTATGTGCAGAGTGTTCATAATGATCCGAGCGCATCGTACGTTCTTTCTCGATACGGGTACGCACGGCTGAATGATTCAGTTGTGTTCTACCAGGTCGGTGATCAGAACTCGGGACGAGGAACCCAGATTGGGCACTCGATTCTTTACCGTTCGTGGTCTTCGGACAATCGCCGGACGCATGGTTACGATGATGTGTCATCCAACCTGTGCGCGGCTGGCCTTGCCAAGACACTTGCCAAGCGCTTCGAGACCAAGAAAGAGCTGGACCTTTGGCCATCGACGGGCATCCCGGCCATCCTCAACGAGAACTATCTTCTTGTTCCTACTGGGACGGGAGAGGTGTGCTTCGTACACTACCGCACTAACAACATCGGTTTCTTCGACAGGTCTAACAACTCCCTTCGTATCTTCAAGGGACCGGCTGCTGAAATCCATCGTAAAAAGATCAAGGATCTCCTGAAAAATGCAGACATTGGCGAAATTTCTTAACAAAGCCCCGCCCCCCGGCTCGGTTGGCATCGAGATCGAAGCGGAATTGACGGACATCCCAGGAGCGGTGCTGCCTCCGAACTGGGTCGGAAAGACCGATGGGTCTTTGCGACACGGACGAGAATACGTCACCGTTAAGCCGATGCGTCGCTCCTCGGCAAGCATCCGGAAGTCTCTTGATGCGCTGATGGCAATCATCAATCCTTTTGTTATCAAGGGCAGCATCTCAGCAAGCACCCACATCCACCTCAACGCACTCAACATGCGTCCCCTTCACGTTGCCAACCTCGCTACGCTGTGGTGGTTGCTTGAACCGTACGTGCTTGACGATTGTGGGGATGAGCGTAAGTCTTCTCGATACGCTCGTGGGTTCTACTGGGACAACATGCTGCGCAAGCGCTTCAAGTCTTTCAACTTTCACGATGATGAAAGATACCGCGCCCTTAACTTGTCCTCCATCCACAAGCACGGGTCTATCGAATATCGCTCGATGCGTGCCTCGTTCGACCCAGAAGCTATCACTAAGTGGATCGGTTTCCTTTGTCGTCTTCAGTACGATGTCGCACCATCCTTCGTTTCTCCTATGCACATCCTTGATTCGTTTGTGCAGTCACGAAACAAGGATGCTTTCATCAACAACATCGTTGGTGGTCTTATCTCGACACCACTCACGGATAGTCACATCTTCGATCTTGAAGAGCGCGCAATCGAGCTGTACGAATTCGCTTGGTTGCCGGGACCGGGATCGTCATGGCAGGCGTGGGAGCAGGCACTTGCTCCCCCTGTGCACAATCTTGCCACTGATTGCGCACCTCTTGGTACAACTTTCAGTACAGCCGATCTGAGGATAATTGAGGAGAATTGACTTCGATGAAAGCCTACGTACATGCGTACACCGACACCAGTGAGACGGCCAAGAAGGTGGCCGAGGCCCTTGGCTGGCCGCTCTTTACCCGTCGCTCCCCCCATCCCACACCTACCCCGGATAGCTACATCCTTAACTGGGGAGACGGCGACTTCACCAGCCCCGAATCGAACGTGGTTAACAACGGGAGTGCGATCGAGAAGGCAGTCAATAAGCGGATGTGCTTTATCGCCATGGAAGGGAATGGAGTCTCAGTTCCTCAATACACGGTTGACCACGCGCTGGCACTCGACTGGTTGCGGCGGGGTAGTACCATCTATGTACGCCACAATATTTTGGGATTTGACGGCGCGGGCCTGGAGATCGTTGAGCCTGGCCCAGATAACACCCTGCCGAGAGCGCCCCTTTATGTCAAGGGTCTTGTCAATGTCATTGATGAGTATCGCCTGACGTGCTTTAAGGGCTCGGTCCTTGTAACCCAGAAGAAAGTTCCTATATCTTCTCTTCCTTCTGAGAAGATCAATTTTAAGATGCGTACATCTAGTGGAGGATGGGGTTTTGATGTGGTGGATTCTCTTCCGATGCAGCATAACGATGCTGCTCTGGCTGCTTGCGAAGCCCTTCGCCTTGACTTCGGCGGTGTCGATCTTGTTGTGTGCACCAACACCCTAGTTCCCGGGGCACAACAGGCCTTTGTCCTTGAGGTGAACACCGCACCTTTTTTGACCCCACATGCACTTACCAAGTTCGTTTCGGCAGTCAGGAAAGATCAAAAAGCCTTTGTGGAAGAGATGACACAAGTGGAAGACAAGACAGAGTACCACCCCTGTGTGTCCAGTTACAGGGATATTGTTGAGTAAAGTTCATTAAGGTTTATTGTATGAGTGCAATCAAAGATGTCCACCTTCGTTGCCAGGTATGCAACTATTGCCGGGCAACGGATGGACCAAGAGATCGAGTAGAAGTAAACATATTCGTGGAGACACGTCAAACCTTATGCACTGAGTGTGCTAAGGCTATCCTTGGCTTCCCGGACCCTAGTCCACCTCCGAGCGAGCCTAGTCCCCACGCCGCCTACATGGCCGAGATTGGACCCTTCCTTAACCAAGATGTAGTGAGTACCGAAGATGCCCTTTACCCTATACCCCCCGAAGAAGACGACACCTAAAGGCACGCCTAAGAGCCTGACCTGGCGGCTCATCGCCTCCGAGGCCCGCCGAAAAGCTTTCGGAACGTACGTCGAGCCCTCCCTTCCGGTGCTAAAGTTCCTCCGAAAAAATTTATTTTTCGATCGAAATGATAACAAGATCAAGGACTAAGCGTTGTCAAGGGGGTAAACGAAAAAATATTTTACTTGACAAGCTTTTTGTTTAATGGTAAAATAGTACTTACGTAAAGAGTCGAACACCGTAGGTCTCTCTTACTTCTCTTCACTTTGAATAAACTACTTACCTTAAGTCTTTACCTTCCTTACTATCCTCTTGCTGCTAGGACCCATAAGAAGTGAGAAAGAGGGAAGAGGCTTATAAGTGGTTGTAAGAGAAGAAAGAGAAACGTATAGTAATATCAGTAGGTGTCTCCTCTTCACTTGGGCGGAGCCCCACCCCATTCCGCCGCCCCCCTCCCCGCCAAAGGATCTATAAG
>WBZP01005750.1_pt1 | contig 12507 bp, 11 predicted proteins | sample 5204301 | NCBI WGS metagenome assembly WBZP01 (sample SAMN12412401, study PRJNA552823) | activated sludge metagenome | isolation source: activated sludge from nitrification reactor of wastewater treatment plant... | place: USA: Pennsylvania | collected 2017
TTCGCGCTACTCAAACAATGGCGCGGCCTGGCCACCCGCTACGACAAACTCGCCATCGTCTACCGCGCCGCAATCGTCCTGAGCGCCTGCATCACCTGGACCCGCCATATAGGAGACATGCCCTAGCGTGTGCCGTCGACGGGGCCGGCCGTCCGGCTGGCGGCGAAGACCTCGACGTAGCGGCGGCGCTCCTCGGCGATCTGTTTGGGCTTGGCCGCCAGCCCCGCGTCGATCCCGGCCTTGGCCGCGGCCAGGGCGGCCGACGGGGCGTCGACGAAGCGCCGCGCCCACGCCGCGGCGGCGTCGAAGACCCCGTCGGGCGCCACCAGTTCGTCGAGCAGACCGAGGGCCAGGGCCTCTTTGGCGTCGACGAACCGGCCGCTGTAGACCAGCTCCTTGGCGCGGCTGGCGCCGACCGCCCGAACCAGCCGGGCCATCCCCCCGCCGGGGATCAGCCCGGCCAGGATCTCCGTGGCACCGACCTTGACGTTGTCGCCCGCGATCCGCCAGTCGGCGGCCAGGGCGAAAGTCAGGCCGCCGCCCAGCGCGTAGCCCGTCACGGCCGCCACGGTGGGTTTGGGGATCGCCGCGATCGCCGCGATGGCGTCGCGGCCCACTCCGGCACCCACGCCGGCCTCCTCGGCCGACAGCGTCCGCAGTTCCCGGGCGTCGTCACCGGCGCAGAAGATCTCGTGGCCGCCGAACAGGATGACCGCGGCGATATCGCTGCGCCCGGTCACCTCCTGGGCCGCGGCACCCAACTCGCGGTAGACCTGCCGGGTCAGCGCGTTCGTCGGCGGCCGGGTCAGCAGGATGGTGCCCACGCCGGGGCGGGCCGGGTCGGTGTGGACGGAGACGAACTCGCGACCGGTCACGGCGCCCGTCCCGCGCGGGCCGCGTTGTAGCGGGCGCTGTCGAAGAACTCGATCTCCCAATTGCCGTCGGCCACCGTCAGGGTGGGCTGCACGGCGGCGATCTGGCGGTCCACTGACAGCACCTCCGCGACGGAGCGCCCGGTCAGGGAGTCCAGCTGCGTCCAGGTCGGCGGCAGCAGGAATGCGCGGTGCGCGGCGAAATCGTCGAGTGCCCGGTGCGGGGTGGCCCAGCCGGCCTGGTCCGATTCGGTGTTCTCGCCGTCGGCCCGCTGCCCCTGCGGCAGGGCGCCGACGAAGAAATAGGTGTCGTAGCGCCGCGTCCGCTCCGCCTCGGGAGTGACCCAGTTGGCCCACGGGCGCAGCAGGTCCGCGCGCAGCACCAGGCCATTGCCGCGCAGGAACTCCCCGAACGACAGCGAGTTGTCGGCCAGGGCGGCGCGCTCCCGCGCGTAGACGCTCGCGTCGCCGACGATGCCCGGCGCGCCGCCGGCGCCCGCCGGCCCGGCGAACAGCACCCCGGATTCCTCGAAGGTCTCCCGGGCCGCCGCGCAGACCAGGGCCAGCGCGAGGTCTTCGTCGACGCCCAGGCGCTGTGCCCACCACGACGGCGGCGGACCGTGCCAGTCGATGTCGGCGCTGCGGTCGCGGTCGTCCACGCCGCCGCCGGGGAAGACCACCACGCCGCCGACGAACTCCATGGCCCGGTGCCGGCGCATCAGAAAGACCTCGATGCCCTCGGCCTCGGTGTCGCGCACCAGCATCACCGTGGCCGCGGGCCGGGCCGGCAGCGGCACCCAGTCGTCGTCTTCCACGCGCTCGCTCCTTCTCGTGCTCCGGCCCGCGTCCTCGACTCGCGGGCTCATGCCCGCCGCCGGTGGGCGGCGCGGCTGCGTACCCGCCGCGCGAAATAGCGGCCGTCGAGGACGTCGACGGCGATCGACTGGCCGAACGCCGTCGACAGGTTCTCCGCGGTCAGCACCTCGCTGAGCAGTCCGGCGGCCACGATCTTGCCTTCGGAGAGCATCAGGCAGTGGCTGAAGCCCGGCGGGATCTCCTCGACGTGGTGGGTCACCAGCACCAGCGCCGGGGCGTCGGGATCGGCGGCCAGGTCGGTGAGCCGGGCCACCAGTTCCTCGCGGCCGCCGAGGTCGAGGCCGGCCGCGGGTTCGTCGAGCAGCAGCAGTTCCGGGTCGGTCATCAGCGCCCGGGCGATCAGGACGCGTTTGCGCTCGCCCTCGGACAGCGTCCCGTAGGTGCGCTCGGCCAGATGCTCGGCGCCCAGGCTCTCCAGGGTGTCGACGGCGCGCGCGTAGTCGACGTCCTCGTAGCGCTCGCGCCAGCGGCCCAGCACCGCGTAACCCGCCGAGACCACCAGGTCGCGGACCACCTCGTCGTCGGGAATCCGTTGCGCCAGAGCCGAACTCGACAGCCCCACCCGGAATCGCAGTTCGGCGGTGTCGACCCGGCCGAGCCGTTCCCCGAGCACGAACGCCGTGCCCGACGACGGGTGCTCCATCGCCGCGGCGATGCGCAGCAGCGATGTCTTGCCGGCTCCGTTGGGGCCGATGACCACCCAGCGCTCGTCCAGCTCGACCTGCCAGGTCACCGGGCCGACGAGCACCCGTCCGCCGCGGCGCAGCGAGACCTTGCGGAAGTCGATCAGCAGGTCTGGGTCGGTCTCGGCGTCGGCCACCCGACCATGGTAGTCAGCTGGTCAGCGGCCGCCGGTCCCCGGTCTGACCGGCTCCCCAGCGCCGGGGCCCGCGCCGGTGTGAGCCGCAGGATCAACTGGACCAGCGGGCCGATCCCGAGGGCGTAGACCACGGTTCCGGCGCCGACACTGCCGCCCAGCAGCCAGCCCGACACCAGCACGGTGACCTCAATTGCGGTTCGTACCAACCGAACCGAGCGGCCGGTGCGGGCCACCAGGCCGGTCATCAGCCCGTCGCGCGGGCCCGGCCCCAGGCCGGCCCCGATGTAGAGCACCGTCGCGACGGCGTTGAGCACCACCGCGGCCAGCATCACCGCGACGCGCGCCGGCACCGCCGCCGGGGCCGGCAGGACGCTGAGCGCCGCGTCGACGGAGACGGCGATGACGACGACGTTGGCCAGCGTGCCGATGCCGGGCCGGTTACGCAGCGGGATCCAGGCCAGCAGGACCGCCACCCCGACCACCGCGCTGGCGGTCCCGATGCTCAGGCCGGTACGCAGCGACAGCCCCTGATGGAACACGTCCCACGGGTCCAGGCCCAGCCCGGCGCGCACCATCAGCGCCATCGAGAAGCCGTAGAGCGTCAGTCCGCCTAGGAGCGCCGCGGCGCGCCCGAACCGGCCGCTCATGCGTGATCGGGGAACCGCGAACGCACGGCGTCGAGGTCCACACGGGCCCGACGGAGGTCGGCATCCGAGTCGGATTGGCGGGCGCCCGAGCGCGGTTGCGGGGTTCTCAGCCATCCGGCCACCCCGGACAGTGGCTTCCAGTTCGTGGACATGTCCCCATGGTGGCCGCCAAGTGGCTTGCCAATCAATATCCAGTTGAGCCAAACTGGCATCTAATGACGCGCGAAATGGCGGACCGAAGGCTCGATGTGGACCTATTGGCCCGGGAACTGGGTAACTGGCGCACCGCCACCGGCAGCGGGCCGGTGTACCAGGGGCTGGCCGACGGTCTGCGCATGCTGATCGTCGACGGGCGACTGCCGGTGGGGTCCCGGCTGCCCAGCGAGCGCGCCCTGGCCGACGCGCTGCGGGTGTCGCGTACCACCGTGACCGCGGCCTACGCGCAGCTGCGCGAGGAGGGCTATCTCAACGCCCGCCGCGGCGCCCGCAGCACCACCGCCCTGCCCGAACGCGCCGGCGGCGCGCCGACCGGATCGGATGTCGCGCCGAGCTCGATCAACCTGGCCGCGGCGGCGATGTCCGCGCCGGCCGCGGCCGTGCTCGATGCGTTCGCCGGGGCCGCCGCCGATGTCGGGGCGTACCTGACTTCGGCCGGCCTGGAACTCCACGGTGCCCGGCCGCTCCGGCAGGCGATCGCCGAAAGGTACTGTGCTCGTGGCCTTTTCACCGAACCCGACCAGATCATGGTCACCACCGGCGCGCTGAACGCCATCGGCCTGATCCTGTCCACGTTCGTCGAACCCGGTGAGCGGGTGCTGGTCGAACAGCCCACCTACCCCGGGGCGCTGGCGGCCATCCAAGCCGCCGGCGCCCGCGCCGTCCCGGTCTCGCTGGCACCCGACGAAGGCTGGGACCTGGGCGCGCTGCACACCGCCATCCGGCAACTGGCCCCCGGCCTGGCCTACCTGATCCCCGATCAGCACAACCCGACCGGGCTGAGCATGCCGGCGGAGCAACGCGAGCAGTTGACCCGGATCATCGCCGAGACCCGCACCCGGACGATCATCGACGAGACCATGGCCGACATCTGGCTCGACGAGCCCCCACCGCCGCCGGTCGCGGCGGCGGCCACCCAGCGACCGGACCTGCTCCTGACGGTCGGATCGATGTCCAAGTCGTTCTGGGGCGGACTACGGATCGGCTGGATCCGCGCCGAACGCGCCACCCTGGCGACCATCGCCGCGCGGCGCCCGTCGGTCGACCTGGGGACGGCGATCCTCGAACAGCTGGCCGCGGCCAGGCTCCTCGCGGCCGCCGACGACGTGCTGCCCGAACGCCGTGAGCTGATCCGGCACCGCCGGGCACTGCTGCGCACCCTGCTGGCCGAACACCTGCCCGACTGGCGACCGTGCAACACCACACTGCCGTCCGGCGGTCTGTCGATGTGGATGCGGCTGCCCGCGCCGATGAGTTCGGCCCTGTCGGCGGCGGCGTCCCGGCTCGGTGTCGACATCCCGCCCGGCCCGCGGTTCGGGGTCGACGGCACGCTGGAACGCTACATCCGGGTGCCCTACGCCCTGCCCGATGACCAACTCGCACAAGCCATTCCGCTGCTGGCCCGCGCCTGGGCGCAGGTCACCGGGGCCAGCCCGGCACCGGCCGGCGCCACGCCCGCCGCCGCGCCGGTGGTGTGAACCCTCAGGCCCGCGGGATGTCCACCCGGCGTGCCGTGCCGTCGACGGCGTCGGCCGCCTCGATCTCGCCGCGGGTGACACCCAGGAAGAACAGCACGGTGTCCAGGTAGGGGTGACTCAGCGACGCGTCGGCCACCTCGCGCAGCGCCGGTTTGGCGTTGAACGCCACCCCGAGCCCGGCGGCGGCCAGCATGTCGATGTCGTTGGCACCGTCGCCCACCGCCACCGTCTGTTCCATCGGCACCCCGGCCTGCTCGGCGAACTCCCGCAGCGCCTTGGCCTTTCCGGGCCGGTCGATCACCGGGCCTATCACCCGGCCGGTGAGTTTGCCGTCGACGATCTCCAGTTCGTTGGCCGCGACGAAGTCCAGCATCAGGTCGTGCGCCAGCGGGTCGATCACCTGCCGGAAGCCGCCGGAGACCACCCCGCAGTGAAAGCCCAGGCGCCGCAACGTCCGGATGGTGGTGCGCGCCCCGGCCGTCAGCTCCACCTGGTCGGCCACGTCGTCGACCACCTCGGCGGGCAGACCCGCCAGGGTGGCCACCCGCTCGCGCAGGGACTGCTCGAAGTCGAGTTCACCGCGCATGGCCGCCTCGGTGATCTGCGCGACCTTCGCCTCGGCGCCGGCACGGGCCGCCAGCATCTCGATCACCTCGCCCTGGATGAGGGTGGAGTCGACGTCGAACACGATCAACCGTTTGGCACGGCGTTCCAGGCTGTAGTCCTCCAGGGCGATGTCCACACCCTCGGCGGCGGCGACCCGGGCCAGCGCGGTCTGCAGGCTGTTGTGCGCCCCGAGGGGCACCGACACCCGCAGCTCCAATCCGGTCACCGGATAGTCGGACACACCGCGGATGGTGTCGATGTTGACGCCGAGCGCGGCGGCCTCGCGGGCCAGCACACCGAAGGCCTGCGCGGTGATCGGCCGGCCCAGCACGACGATGGTGTGCGTGGACGGTTCGCGGATCACCTCGATGTCGCCGCTGCGCTCGATGGCGACGTCGAGGCCGAGGCCGTGGATCACGTCCTCGATGTCCCGGCGCAGCGGGGAACCGTCGGCCGCGTCGTCAGCCCCCGCCACCAGCACGCCGAGGATCAGCCGGCCCCGGATGACCACCTGTTCGACGTTGAGCAGATCGACGCCGTGGCGCGACAGCACCTCGAACAACGCCGAGGTGACGCCGGGCTGATCGACACCGGTGACGGTGATCAGCACCGGCACCTCGGATGCCGTCACGCCCTCAGGTGCCGGCGTGCGTGTTTGTGTGGTCGCGGCCCACGTGGGCCTCGGCGCGCATCCGCTCGATCATGTGCGGATAGTGCAGTTCGAAGGCCGGTCGCTCGGAGCGGATCCGCGGCAGCTCGGTGAAGTTGTGCCGCGGGGGCGGGCAACTGGTGGCCCACTCCAGCGAGTTGCCGTGACCCCACGGGTCGTCGACCGTGACGACCTCGCCGTAACGCCAGCTCTTGAACACGTTCCACAGGAACGGCAGCGTGGAGATGCCGAGGACGAACGCACCGATGGTGGAAACCACATTCAACGTGGTGAACCCGTCGGTGGGCAGGTAGTCGGCATACCGGCGCGGCATGCCCTCATTGCCCAGCCAGTGCTGAACCAGGAACGTGGTGTGGAACCCGATGAACGTCAGCCAGAAGTGGAACTTGCCCAGCCGCTCGTCGAGCAGGCGGCCCGTCATCTTGGGGAACCAGAAGTAGATGCCGGCGTAGGTCGCGAACACGATGGTGCCGAAGAGCACGTAGTGGAAGTGCGCGACGACGAAGTAGGTGTCGCTGACGTGGAAGTCCAGCGGGGGGCTGGCCAGCAGCACACCGGACAGACCACCGAGCAGGAACGTCACCAGGAAGCCGACGGAGAACAGCATCGGTGTCTCGAAGGTCACCTGACCTCGCCACATCGTGCCGATCCAGTTGAAGAACTTGATGCCGGTGGGCACCGCGATCAGGAACGTCATGAACGAGAAGAACGGCAGCAGCACCGCGCCCGTCGCGTACATGTGGTGCGCCCACACCGCCACCGACAACGCCGCGATCGACAGGGTGGCGTACACCAGCGTGGTGTAGCCGAAGATCGGCTTGCGGCTGAACACCGGGATGATCTCGGTGACCACGCCGAAGAACGGCAGCGCGAGCACGTACACCTCGGGGTGACCGAAGAACCAGAAGAGGTGCTGGAACAGCATCACGCCGCCGTTGGCCGGGTCGTAGACGTGCGCGCCCAGCCTGCGGTCGGCGGCGACGCCGAACAGGGCGGCGGTCAGCAGCGGGAACACCAGCAGCACCAGGATGGAGGTCACCAGGATGTTCCAGGTGAAGATCGGCATCCGGAACATCGTCATCCCGGGGGCGCGCATGCAGACCACCGTGGTGATCATGTTGACCGCACCCAGGATGGTGCCCAGACCGCCGACGGCCACACCCAGGATCCACAGGTCCGCACCGACACCGGGCGAGTGGATGGCATCCGAGAGCGGGGTGTAGATGGTCCAGCCGAAGTCGGCGGCACCGCCGGGGGTGATGAACCCGGACAGCGCGATCAGCGCGCCGAACAGGAACAGCCAGAACGACAGCGCGTTGAGCCGCGGGAAGGCCACGTCGGGCGCGCCGATCTGCAGCGGCAGCACCAAGTTGGCGAAACCGAACACGATCGGGGTCGCGTAGAACAGCAACATGGCGGTGCCGTGCATGGTGAACAGCTGGTTGAACTGCTCGTTGGACAGGAACTGCAGGCCCGGTGCGGTCAGCTCCATCCGCATGAACAGCGCCATCAGGCCGCCCACGAGGAAGAACGTGAAGCACACGACGCAGTACATGATGCCGATCAGCTTGTGATCGGTGGTGGTGATCACCTTGTAGATCAGGTTGCCCTTGGGGCCCATCCGCTCCTTGAAAGGACGCGTGGCCTCGAGTTCACCAATCGGGGGTGCTTCGGCGGTCAAGAGCTCCTCCAAACATCGCGGTCTTGAGCAGAATCCTAGCCGCCGATTACGCGTCTGTCGGCGCGGGTCCGACAATACGTCGTAGATGTCTTCCGAACGACACCGACCCGCCCTTCGGGGACCGTCGCCGACGGTGGCCGGCCGGATCGTTTGTTACCGTCGGGGCCGTGCGCGCGGCCCTCGTTCCAGCAGGTGTGATGGCGTCCCTGCTGCTGGTGATCACGGGTTGCAGCCAGCCGCAGGGCATGTCCCCGGTCACCCCCTCGACCAGCGTGATCACCAGCACGACCAGGATCGCCTCGGCGGGTGTCCTGGGTAATCAGCGCCGCCCCGACGAGTCGTGTGCCGCCGAGCCCGCGCCGCCGGAGCCGGGTGGTCCCACCCGGCGTGTCGGCAGCGGCCTTCCGGGCGGTGACGTGAAGGAGGTCGACGTGCCCGCCGACCCGGCCCGGATCGTGGCCCTGGACGCCGGGCAGCTCGACGCCCTGTGCGCGCTGGGACTGCAGTCGCGCGTCGTCGCCGCCGCGGTGCAACCGTCATACCTGGGGACCGTGCTGCATCAGCTGCCGGCGGTCGGCTCCCCCGGCAATCTCGACCCCGGCGGCATCGCGGCCGCCCGGCCCGATCTGATCCTGGGCACCCCGGCCGAGGGGGCGGCCGCCTACGGCGCGCTGGCGGCGATCGCCCCGACGGTATTCACCGGCGCCGGCGGGGCCGGCTGGCAGGACACCCTGCGGGCGGTCGGCGCGGCGACCGGTCGGGCCACGGCGGCCCAGGACCTGATCAACGGGTTCGTCGAACGGGCCGGGCAGACGGCCGTGGCCGCCGATGCCGCGCACTACCAGGCCTCGATCGTGCAGCTGACCGAGAACACCGTGCGCGTGTACGGAGCCGACAACTTCCCGGCCTCGGTGCTGGCCGCCGTCGGCGTCGACCGGCCGGCCGCGCAGCGCTTCACCGATCGTCCGTATATCGAAATCGGTTCCGGTGCAGCAGAATTGGACGACGCCGACTTCTCGGCCGCCGATGCCGACATCATCTACCTGTCGTTCGATTCCGCGGCCGCCAGGGCCCGCGCCGACGCGGTGCTCGACAGCGCGGCGTGGCGCAGGCTGTCGGCCAACCGGGACAATCGGGTGTTCGCCGTCAACAACGAGGTCTGGCAGACCGGTCAGGGACTGGTGGCCGCGCGCGGCATTCTCGACGATCTGCGCTGGATCAACGCGCCGATCAACTGACGGGGCCCGCCGCACAATCTGTTCAGCTATGGCTGCGACATCGTGCGAGTGGAGGTCGCACAGAATGCTGAAGAGATGCAGGACACAGCAGATGACGCCGACACCATCCCCCGGTCACCGGCGTCATCTGCTGTAGATCAGGCCTGCTCGGCGTCGTCGGCGGGTTCCACCCCGGTCAGAGGCCAGCCAGCCGCCGCGAGCTTCGCGGCCACCCTGCGGACGTTCTCCGGGCCCGCATCGTGGTGGGTCACCTCGGCGATGAAGGTCTCGATCTCGTCGCCGGTGATCGGCCCGTCGGCCAGCGCGTCCGATCCGGGTGCGGTGATGTGGCGGACCACTTCCTTGATCTGGTCCTCGGTCAGCGGGGTGCTGCGCAGCAGTGACAGCAGCGGCACCCGGTCGGTGCCCGGCACCCCCTCGGGGTAACCGGCACGCAGCCAGTTGAGCACCCGGTGCACCAGCGAGCCGGCCGACGAAGACGCATTCACGATCCAAGTCTGTCGTCTGCCCTTCACAGCCGCCACTCTACGACCGCACAGTTCGCCCGCCATTCACCGGGTGTTAACCGCGCCGAGATCGACGAAATGACCTTGGTCACTTGACTTTTCCCGCCGAGGCGTGCGTTTCGGCGGGACTGCGACTTCAGAAGTCCCAGTCCTCGTCCTCGGTGACGACGGCCTTGCCGATCACGTAGCTGGACCCCGAACCGGAGAAGAAGTCGTGGTTCTGGGCAAGCACCTGATCAGAGGTGAAAGTGCCTGCTACCAGCGATAACTCATGTCCTGACATACCCTCAGATACCCCTTAATGTCCGCAAAATGTGGGCACGGATTGACCTCCGCTGACGCCGCAGCCACAGGCTTCGGCACACCTGGATTGTGGCCCGGAGATACATCGGGCCGTGACGTTCGTGGACATCATGCTGGGGCGATGAACCGAGAGGTCTCCGCCGGAGTCCCAGGCTGGAACCAGTTCCCAAGGAGTGCCAAATGCCCGTCAATCGCTTACCGCAGGCATTCGTCAAAAGTCGTCGAAGTCGTAGAGGCGCTCAACGTCCTGATGCCCCCGATAGTCATCGGGCTGCGCTTGGGCCTCCCGCTGGCCCCAAGGCATCGACCGAATATCTGATCGAGCCGTTGCAGAGCAGTGGTTCAGCTACCTCAGCCGCGTGGTGTGAGTAGTGGCAATGGGGAGGATGCACATGGACAACGACGAACTCGTTGCACTTTATGCGGCAGACCGCACAGACGGGTGGGTGCGGCACCCCTATAGAAGAAGTGAAATGTGTCTGGGCCTTTGGCTAGCATTCGCGCATGCCGTTGCAGGTTGGGGAGTCATTCGCTGGGTACCGGATTCTGCGGCAGCTCGGCTCCGGCGGAATGGGCGAGGTCTACCTAGTCCAGCATCCCCGTCTGCCCCGCCAAGATGCCCTCAAGGTTCTTCGCGCCGATGTCTCCAGCGACCCCGCGTTCCGGGACCGGTTTATCCGCGAAGCGGACCTGGCCGCCGGACTACGCCACCCCCACATAGTCGGCATCCACGACCGGGGCGAATACAACGGCCAGCTATGGATTTCGATGGACTACATCGACGGCACCGACGGAGCACACCTCCTGGAACAGCGGTACCCACAGGGAATGCCCGTTGGCCACGTCTTATCCATCGTCGCCGCCGTGGCCAGCGCGCTGGACTATGCCAACAAGAAGGGACTGCTGCACCGCGACGTCAAACCCGCCAACATCATGGTCGCCGACCTCGACACCGATGATCCGAGCGTCTTTCTCACCGATTTCGGCATCGCCCGCCCTCTCGACGACACCAACGGCATCACCACCACAAACATGACCGTCGGCACCGTGGCCTACGCCGCCCCCGAACAGCTTATGGGCGAGCAGATGGACGGGCGAGCCGACCAGTACGCACTCGCAGCTACCACGTACCACCTGCTGACCGGAGCGCAGCTCTTCCCAAACTCGAACCCCGCCGTCGTCATCAGCCATCACTTGAACTCGTCTCCGCCATCACTCGCTGATACCCGACCTGACTTATCAGCGTTCGATGCGGTGTTGTCTCGAAGCCTTGCAAAGGCACCCGAGAACCGCTACGAACACGCCGCTGACTTCTCCCGAGCCCTTATTGGACTGTCGTCACTCGGCGGTGCATCCGATCCGACGCAGCAGGCCAGGATTTCTATGCCTAGAGCGCCAACTCATGGTCGTCAAGCGTCAGAGTCCCCGGTCAGGACCGAGGCGGGCGTTAAGGCGCAAAGGAGGTACTTGTTCACAGCCGTAGCCGCGACAGTGGGTTTGTTGCTACTCGCCACCACGCTTCTGATTTTGCGACCGTGGCGGGATGCTGGCGAGGCAGGAACCCCTGGCGCGCAACCTACCTCGTCGTCTACCGTGCCCTCGCCTGCGCCAATCCTGACCGGCGAGCGCACGACTTCGACAGCACCGGCTGCACTTCCAGATACCTTGCCCACTAATTCGGGTTGTCGCGGCGACCTCGTTACGCACACCGACATCGACCATAAGTTCCTGGGGCCCGTCCGCATCTTTCTGACACTCGCCGGCACGGGCCTAGACAAAGTCGGTTGCGTCGCGTCTGTAACTGCTACTGGCAAGGTCCTCCCAGCTATCTACATCCGAGTGACGAGCCACTTCGGCTTCCCGAGCCCGGCCTCCGACGCAACGGGCAACACGTTCGTGACGTACAACCCCGGTAGATATGACGGAGTGCTGGTGTTGGTTCCGACCATCGATGGCTTCGCGGACATTGGATGGGATGAAATCTCAACTGCCAGTGACCCGAGTTACTGGGGCCGATTGGCTTTCTACTACGCGGAACTGGTTGGACCCGGCCCTGATGGCGAGTACACGATCCGCCAGTCGAGCAACGATTGTGATCCGAGCTGCGCCGAAGGCACAACCACCCACGAAGACCTGCGGTGGAACGGCACCGACTACGTGCAAGAGAACCCAAGCCCGCCAGCCCCAACAGCGACTCAGCCAACTTCGACCGATGCACCTATTGTTCAGCAGCCATCCGTGAGCCTTGAATGGGCGTGTTCAGATCGCGATTGGCGCATCGCCAACGGTGCGGAGGGTGATCGGCTTTGCGGTTCTCCAAATCCGTATAGGTAGTGCCCGGCTGTAGGCCGTGTCCTGGCCCCAAACAGCTCGCATGCGTTCTCAGCGTAGTGATGACGCCGCTAGCGGGCCATTCTGTCGGCTCCGGTCGAATCCTGCGCAGTTTCTTCCGGGGAACCGACACAATTGTCAATGGCCAGGTTGAAGTATCCGCTGGTGGCCAGATAAAAGTACCCACCCCGTGCGGTGATTCTTAGGTTGTCTTGGGGTTCTCCTTCCGATGTTGGGCGTCTTTCATCCGGTAGGACTGGCCG
>WBZP01005751.1_pt1 | contig 12503 bp, 12 predicted proteins | sample 5204301 | NCBI WGS metagenome assembly WBZP01 (sample SAMN12412401, study PRJNA552823) | activated sludge metagenome | isolation source: activated sludge from nitrification reactor of wastewater treatment plant... | place: USA: Pennsylvania | collected 2017
GACCATTGCGCTCTGGGGCGTTTCTATCTGGGTGGGTGATATGTACTGGTTTGAAGCTATTGCATGGTCGGTGGTATTGTTTGCACTCGTGTATGCTGCCTTTACGTGGCTTGTGCGTCCAAGGTCGTTTGCATTTGCGGTTGTTTTGGTTATACTCGCACTCGTTGTTGTGCGTGTCGTAGCCATACTGTAAGAGCAGCAATCTAGGGTATAATGAGGTGGACATGGAACTGATTATTTTTGGGGTTATTTTGGTGGTGGTCGTCGTGGGCTTTGCGGCGATTATTTATGTGCTCAGCGCTAGATTGCGTGACATGCAAACAGGTGGGTCAGTCGATCTGATCAAGGCTGATGTAACCGAACTCAATCGTTCGATTACGCAGCTGCAGCAGACCATGGGTGACAAGCTGGACAAAAGCCAGTCGAGTGTGCAGCTTTCGGTACAAAAACAACTGACCGAAAGTGCAAAGCTGGTCGCTGATGTAACTGAGCGCCTTACGAAGCTCGATGAGACAAACAAGCGCGTGGTAGACGTAGCGACAGAACTGAAAATGCTGCAAAATGTGCTGCAAAATCCAAAGCAACGTGGGGTGATCGGTGAGTATTACTTGGAGCAGATTTTGAAAAATACGTTGCCGCCAGGCTCGTTTGCGCTGCAACACAAACTGGGCGAGGGCTTGGTGGTTGACGCAGTAATTCGCTATGAAGATAAACTATTGCCACTGGACAGCAAGTTCAGCCTAGAGAACTATAATCGTATGATCGAAGCGACTGATGAACAGCGAGGCGCGCTCGAAAAAATGTTTAAAAGCGACATAAAAAGTCGCGTAGACGAAACGGCAAAGTACATAAAACCAAGCAAAGGCACGCTTGATCAGGCATTGATGTTTATACCGTCGGAAACGATCTACTACGATATACTGACCGAAAAAGTGGGTGTGAATGGCCGCAACCTTCTGCAGTACGCTGCCGAAAAAAAGGTAACCATAGTGGGGCCAACAACTCTTTCGGCCATGTTGCAAACGGTTGCACATGGGCTACGTTCGATTGAGATTCACAAAGACACAGAGAAGATTCGCAAGAATGTTGAGCAGCTGCAAAAACACCTGATAGCGCACAACGGTTATATGCAGAAACTTGGGAGCAGCCTGGGCACAACGGTAGGACACTTCAATACGACATATAAAGAGCTTGGCAAGATCGATCGCGACATTGTGAAGATCGCCGATACTGATGCGATGGTTGAGCCGATTATGCTTGATAAACCATCGGCGAATGACGAGTAACTGATCATGAAATTGCTATTTGTTTGTCAGGCAAACGTAGGACGTAGCCAGGCAGCTATGGAATTGTATCGAGCAAAGGGTGGCAGTGCCGACTCTATGGGTACAAAAGTCGACACTCCGGGTATGACTCTTGCCGAGCGACCAGGCGCAGCCAATATTGTGCAAGTTATGAACGAAGATTATGGCATTGATATGATACATAACGTTCGTACGCAGATTTCAGAGAATATGACAAGTGACTACGACAAAATTATTGTCATGGCAGAGCGCGATACTGTGTCCCAGTGGTTGTTCGCTGATAAGCGAGCGGTTTTTTGGACAGTGGATGATCCAAAGGGGCAAGATATTGTGACAACAAGACGAATTGTACATGAAATAAAGCAAAAGGTTGATCAGTTACAATAAAAATAATTCCGCTCATAGAGCGGAATTATTTTTATGAAGCTATTTAACTACTTCGTCTCAACAACATCGCGTAATGCGAAGCCGAGGATACCACCAAGAAGTGGCGCGATCAGGTACGCAAGTGCCGCGAACCAGTCGATCTTTGTCCAGTCAACAGCTGTAGCAGCAAGTGCAAGCGCTGGGTTGAGTGCAACATTTGCACCAACGTAGCTAAGAGCAACGCTTGTAGTGAGCGCAGCTACAAACAGGCCAAAGCCCACGGTCATTGCTTTTGCAACACGGTCAGTTTTTTCACGAAGTGCACCTGCAACGGCAAAGGCAAAGATGGTTGCACCGAGTAGCTCGGCAAAGAATGCGTACCAGTGTGTCTTGTCGCTCAGTGCTGCCATCTTGAACACGGTAGCCTGTGATGCGTAGGCACTTGAAGCCTCGCCAGCACCATTGATGAATGCTGTCAGTACAACAAATGCTGCACCAGCACCAAGCAGTTGCGCTACGATGTAGCCTGCTGCACGAAGGTGACCGATTTTACGAGTTACCCAAGCACCAACAGTAAGCAGTGGGTTTAGGTAAGCGCCTGAAAGTGTACCAACCACTAGTACGAGTGTGATGAGCACGAAGCCCATGTAGAGCGGTTCGCCCTTGGTCACAAGAAACGCACTTGCAAGCAGGAATGTACCGATGAACTCACCGATCAGTGCTGCGGCCAGTACGGTGCGGCGGTCACCAAAGCGTGAGCTTGACGCAGCTGTTGCTTTTGTGGTTTCGACGGCTCGAACGGTCGTTACGGTTGATTTTGCTTTCGCGGATTGGCTTTTAGCCCGCGTGGACTTTTTGGCGGTAGAGCCGGCTTTTTTGGTAGCCATGTGGAAATTCCCTCCTTTAAGAATTATGAGCTTCATTATAGCACAACCGTCACAGGTGTATACTGGAGGTATGGGAATTCTCTATAATCAACAAGATGGCCGCACTGAGCTGCAAAAGCGCGTGGCACAGGAACTGACAGATAAGGCAAAGAAAAAAACCAGCGAACCGGGCGAACTACCTGACGGCGTAGATGATTCGGCGTATTTGGAGGGAACGAAAAAGACTACGAGTTTGGCATGGGCATGGGTGCTGATAGCGATTGTAGCCGTCGCGATACTCATATGGTTCTTTATCGCCTCTGGTAACCAGGTGTAAGTATGGACGATCACCCGAAGGGAGAAGAGCCGCAGAGGCAAAACGAGGAGCCACAAGCTGAAAACCAATCGACAGATTCGTTAGACCTTGGTGGGGGCGCGTTTCCTGATAAAAATAAAACGACAAGAAGATGGCTTTTTATCTGTGTAGCTATAGTAGGTGCTACCATTGCCGCAATAGTATGGCTATCTGTCGCTAATAATTCACAGACGATTACGGATCATACAGAAAAATATCTAGGAAAAAGTTCGGGCACTAAAATAAAAGGTGTAACTAAAGTGTATGTAGCGGATAATGGGTCGTATAAGCTCTCGTCTGGGGATACTATATGTTTTACGAGTTATTTTTACGGTTCAAAGTGTCAGATCGAGCAGCTGCGATCTGGCGCGATACCGGAGCCAAATGCGACAGGCTACATGAGCCTCGATCCTGGTGCGTGGTATGTTTTTCAAAGGGCAGGTATACAGACAACTCTTTCGTATAAAAAAGACGAGTGTACGACGGAGCCGTATCAATTGGAAGATTACAAGGGTACGCGCGTTACAGGGTGTAGCTTTTATATCAAAGAGGAAAAAATGCCTAGTGAGTATAAGCCAGCTGATTTTACCAAAGACCTAACACTAGGCGAGGGTATTTACATAGAGAATAATAGTATGTACGGAGAGGCTACGGGTACGAGAGATCCTAATCGTAGCAGTGTGCCACCGCTATTTAGTGCTAATCCTTTGGTGTATGCAAGTATGTCGAATGCTCATGACCAGTCAGATAACTCAAGCTATTTTTTTAAGGATATTTTCGTTTCCAAGCGTTGCGAAAATAAGGTTGCTTGCTCACATGATATGGGCGAGAACAGTGACGGCAGCCTAAAAAGTACTAATTTGAAGCTACATTTTGCAACGCAACGAGGATATGGTTCGGTACTCTTTTCCCCGACAGAAATATACCAAAAGAAGACAAAAGTATCCGACTTGGACCATGCTGTTATATCTGTCGGCGTAGCAGGTTATTCCTACAGTGGCGATGACTGTGAGTACTATGGTCCACCACCAAAGAATTGTCAGCCAGATCCCAATGGGACGCTGTATGATAGGGTTCAGTTCAAGGTCAATTATAAAGAAGCATCATACTAAGGTTCTCATGTGGTAATTCCGCCTGTAGTACTCTATAATTTAAGTAATGAGTAGTACTGATTCTGTCCGCGACGAGTTACTGACGCGCATTCAATTAAGCGAACAGCCGCACGAAGTTTTGCGCGCGTCCGAGCTGCGTGCTGTTGCTGACGAGATTAAAGATTTGCCTGCGGATGAGCGAGCTGGTGCTGGGCGTGCGCTAAACGAACTAAAGCAAGCCTTGCAGGCTGCGATCGATGAACGTCAGGCGCAATTAGACGAGGCGTCACTGGCTCCGATTGACGTGACTGCACCATGGGATGTGAACGGTAAGCTACCTGACCTGTTGCCGACAGAGTATGGCACGCAGCACCCGATTACACTCGAACTGGAACGGGTTGTCGATATCTTTACGCGTATGGGCTTTGACGCACATGAGTCGCGCCAGCTGGACGACGATTGGAATATGTTTGGTGCGCTCAATTTTCCCGAAGGCCATCCAGCGCGTGATGGCTACGATACATTTCGCACTGAGGAAGGCTATATACCACCGGCGCATACTAGCACCATGCAGAACCGTGTGCTACGCGATGGCAAAGCAAGGCTAGAAGCAGGCGGGCAGATCGCTAGTATTAGTTATGGACGCGTGTTTCGTAATGAAGATGTTGACCCTACGCATGAACACACGTTTTATCAGCAAGAGGGCGTATTTGTCAGCGAGACCGCAAGTTTGGCACAAATGCTAGGTACTCTACGGGCGTTTTTCGAAGAATATTATGGGCAAAAGCTTGCTATCAAAACACAGCCTGCGTATTTTCCATTTGTCGAACCAGGGCTAGAGTTTTTGATTGAAAAACCTGCGCAACTTGGCGGTAAAGGCGGCGACTGGTTAGAGATGTTAGGTTGTGGCATGATTCACCCAAATGTTTTGAGAGCTGCCGATATTGATCCAGAAAAATATCGTGGTTTCGCCTGGGGTGGCGGTGTGGAACGCATGATTATGCTGAAATATGGCATCGAAGATCTGCGACACTTTGAATCTGGAAAACTAGCATTTTTGAGGAAATTCGCATGACGGAACAACAATTAGAGCTCGTGCAGGTTGCCAAAGATCTTTTAGCGGAACGCTACGCACCTCCGGTTCATTCAGTTGCAGCTGCTCTCCGTACAAAAAACGGTGAAATTATAACGGGTATCAATATAGATCATTTTAGTGGATTTGTATGCGCAGAGACATCGGCACTGAGTTATGCGATTAATCAAAAGATATACGACTTTGATTCAATTGTCGCAGTCCGCATGAATAGCGAGGGTCAAATAGCTATTGCTAATATGTGTGGTAAATGCCGCCAAATTTTTCATGATTACGCGTCAGATATTACGGTCATTACTGACAACGACGGTGGTCTGTCAGCAAAAAATATCAACGATATATTGCCAGACTCCTTTAAACGTCAACAGGAAAAAATACACGCAATTATCGAAGAGGTAAAAAAGAAATGATTATTTCTGTTAACTGGCTCAAAAAATACACTGATATCGATATTTCGATCGATGAGCTGACAACACTGATTGGATCGCGATTGGTTGAGATCGAGGATGTGATTGACTTGGGTAAAAAGTATGAAGGCGTGGTGATTGCAAAGGTGGTAGAGTGCGTACCAATCGAAGACAGTGACCACTTAAATGTGACCAAGATCGACGATGGCGGCGTTGTAAAAGATGTAGAGCGTGATGAGAATGGTCTGGTGCAAGTGGTGTGTGGGGCACCAAATGTCCGCGCAGGATTGACGGTTGCATGGTTACCGCCAAAAGCTACGGTGCCAGAAACATTTGGCGACGAGGAGCCGTTTGTACTTGATGCACGCAAGCTGCGCGGCGTTATGAGTAACGGTATGCTCGCCAGCGCCAAAGAACTGGATTTATGGGAAGATCACACCGGAATTATGGAGCTCGAAGATGAGCATCGGGCTGGCGAAAGCTTCGCCAAGGCCTACGAACTAGACGATTATTTGCTAGACATCGAAAATAAATCACTGACACATCGCCCTGACACATTCGGCATCATCGGTTTTGCGCGCGAAGTAGCAGGCATCATGGGCAAACAGTTCACGACGCCACAGCGCATGACACTTGGTGGAGTGACCTGGCCAGAAAAGACAGGCAATGTAGAGACGCCAAGAGTCACAATAGACAACCCCGAACTCAGTAGCCGCTACCAAGCGGTAGTACTCACCAATGTTGATTGTAAAATTCCACTGTCGCCACTAGAAACGCAGACGTACTTGGCGCGCGTGGGCGTGCGTCCGCACAGCGCCGTAGTGGACGTGACCAACTATATGATGATGATCAGCGCGCAGCCATTGCATGCATTTGACTATGACAAGCTAAAAGCCGTAAATGGCGGCGAAATTGATATACACGTACGTGGCGGGCGTAGCAGCGAAAAGCTGGTATTGCTAGACGGCCGTGAGATTGAACTGAGCGAAAACGATATTGTGATTGCCAATGGCGACACAGCTGTGGCACTCGCCGGTGCGATGGGCGGCCGAGATACAGAAATCGACGATAGTACCACAACGGTGCTGCTAGAAAGTGCGTCGTTCAACCTATATAACCTGCGCAATACCCAAATGCGTCACGGGATTTTTAGCGAAGCAATCACACGCTTTACTAAAGGCCAACCTGCCGAACTAACAACGCCTGCGCTGGCGGGTGCGGTTGATTTACTGCGACTAGCAGCGGGTGCTGAGCTGGCAAGCGATGTAGCCGACGCGTACGTGACCAAGCAAGAATTTCCAAAAGTCTACGCCATGGCTGAGCATATGAACGCGGCGCTTGGCACGGCATTTACAACCGATGACATTGTGCGCACACTGCAAAATGTGGAATTTGACGTGTCGGTAAATGATAAGGGCGTAATCGTGGCGGTGCCACCGTATTGGCGAGCAGACATTCACATTAGCGAAGATTTGGACGAAGAAGTGGGCCGACTGAACGGCTTCGACAATATAACTCCAACACTACCAAAGCGTGATTTTACGGCCGTGTCGCCCGATGAGTTTGACAAGTTCCGTACACGCATACGCAAAATTTTGGCCCGTAGCGGCGCAAACGAAGTGCTGACATATAGTTTTGTGCACGGTGACCTGCTTGCAAAGGCTGGGCAGAATGTTGAAAACGCCTATAGAATCGTCAACAGTATTAGTCCTGATTTGCAATATTATCGCCTGACGCTTACTCCAAGTTTGCTGAATCTTGTACATCCGAACATGAAGGCTGGGTATGATGATTTTGCATTGTTTGAACTCAACAAAACACACAGCAAGGTGTTTGGTATGGACGAGGATGTGCCAAAAGAGACTGATTTGCTAGCACTGACTATTCGCAAAAAGGCCGGCACCGTAGGCTACTACGATGCTAAGCGGCTACTGGATTACATAGGTGAGCAACTGCATCTGGTATTCACCTATGTGCCGATTGATTCTGAGCCTGGCTACGACGAAAGTGCACCCTATGACCACAAACGTAGTGCGATGGTGTACGCGGACGACATATATATAGGAATTATTGGTGAATACAAAACGGCGGTCCGAAAAGCCTTTAAGCTCAATGGTGCCGTAGCCGGATGGGAGCTTGATCCACGTGCACTTCTGCAGGCCGCACAGGCAACCGGCAATACATATGCGCCACTCAGCAAGTATCCTTCGACTGATCGAGATGTATGCTATAAGGTATCGGCTGATGTTGCATACAAAACCATTTACGACTCGGCGGCAAGTGTTGCTAGTGAAGGCGTGCGTGTTGCTAGCACCCCGATTGATATTTATCAGGCAGACAGCGCACCGACAAAAAACATCACCCTACGCTTTACAATTACACCACTCACGAAGACGCTTTCGTCAGATGAAGCGAATGGTATAGTTGATGCAATTTCAAAGAGTGTTGTTGCAGCAACGGGCGCCGAAATTATATAGAATTTTCGCTCCCAAAGCTTGCACCTTATGCTATCATAAGCAGTATACATATGACGGGGAGACGAAAAAAACAGCTAACACCGCTGCGTGTGATATTGGGAGCTATTTTGCTGCTTGGTATTGCTGTGCTTGGGTTTAGCTTGCTACTGCATGGTAAAGAGATCGCCGTGCTTAACCCTCAGGGAATTATAGCTAAGCAACAGAAAGATCTAATGCTGTTCACGCTGCTACTGAGCGTGATTGTGGTAATACCTGTCTTTACAATGCTCGGTTTGTTTGCCTGGAAGTATAGGGCAACAAATGAAAATGCTGCTTATACCCCAGATGCCGATGGCAACAAGTGGCTTGAACTGTTGTGGTGGGGGATTCCTATTCTGATTATTGGCATACTGAGCGTCGTGACATGGGTGAGTACGCACCAACTTGACCCGCAAAAACGCATGGCAACAAGTGGTGGTGACTCGATAAAGGTGCAGGTGGTGGCCTTGCAGTGGAAGTGGCTGTTTATCTACCCAGACTACGGCGTTGCATCGGTCAATGAGCTACGCATGCCAGTAGGGGTACCGGTGAACTTTGACATTACGGCCGACGCACCCATGAGCGCGTTCTGGATACCAAACCTTGGTACACAGGTGTATGCCATGAATGGTATGAGTGCCAAGTTGAGCCTGCAGGCAGATAAAGCGGGCAACTACAGGGGGACCAATACGAATATCAATGGCGAGGGTTATGCGGGCATGCACTTTATGGCAGTTGCTGTGCCAAAAGATTCGTTTGAGCAGTGGGCGGCAAGAACAGCAAAAGAAAACGATGCCGATGATAGGCATATGGACTGGAGCGCCTATGAGGAGCTGGCAAAACCAAGCAAAGATAATCCTGTGGCGCATTGGCATCTGCACGATGTAAACTTGTATAGTAAAATCATACAAAAGTATATGCCGTCGAGTCATAGTAGTACGGATACGACAGATGAGAGCCATGATCATGGAGAGGAACGCTGATATGCTAGGAAGGTTAACATGGGATGCGATTCCAAAAGATCCGGTAACACTTGGCGCCGCTGTGGGCATAGTGTTTGGCGGCTTGGCGTTTGTGATCGGCATGACGTATTTCAAAAAGTGGAAATGGTTGTGGCAGAATTGGCTGACCTCACTTGACCCGAAAAAGATTGGGGTGATGTATATAGCCGTCGCCGTTGTTATGCTGCTACGCGGACTGGCCGATGCTGGCATGCTTCGTGCGCAGCAAGCAATCTTTGCCACGAGCGCGCATAGTCCTATATCGCCCGAATTGTTCCAGCAAGTCTTCTCGGCGCATGGAACGATCATGATTTTCTTTGTGGCTATGGGCGTGATGTTTGGGCTTATTAACTTGATTGTTCCATTGCAAATTGGTGCACGCGACGTGGCATTTCCACTCCTTAACTCCATTAGTTTTTGGCTGTTTGCTGTGGGCATGGTACTGATCAATCTCAGTTTGGTTGTGGGCGAGTTCTCGGCTGCTGGCTGGTTGGGCTACCCGCCGCTGTCTGGGCTTGAGTACAGTCCCGGGACGGGTATTGATTACTGGATATGGAGTTTACAAATTGCGGGCGTGGGGAGCTTACTGAGCGGCGTGAACTTTCTGGTGACGATATTTACCATGCGCCGCAAAGGCATGTCGCTCATGAAGATGCCAGTGTTTGTCTGGTCGGTTGTGGCAAGTATGCTGCTAGTGGTCGCTGCCTTTCCAATTCTCACGGCAACACTTGCCATGCTGTCGCTTGATCGTACGCTTGGCATGCACTTTTTCACCAGTGATTTTGGCGGTAATCCCATGATGTACGTTAATCTCATATGGGCATGGGGACACCCGGAAGTGTATATTTTGATTCTTCCGGCATTTGGTATCTTTTCAGAGATTGTGCCGGTGTTTAGCCGCAAAAGATTGTTTGGCTATAAGAGTATGGTATTTGCACTCATGGCGATTTCGTTCCTGTCGTTTGCCGTGTGGTTGCACCATTTCTTTACCATGGGGGCAGGGGCAAACGTCAACGCATTCTTTGGTATCATGACCATGGTTATTGCTATACCGACGGGTGTGAAAGTGTTTAACTGGATATTTACCATGTATCGCGGGCGCATTCGTTTTACGACGCCAATGGTGTGGTTTATCGGCTTTGCGGTGACGTTTACAATTGGGGGCGTGACCGGTGTGTTGCTAGCGGTGCCTGGCATTGACTTCCAAATGCACAACAGTTTGTTTTTGGTGGCGCATTTTCACAATATGATCATTGGCGGCGTCCTGTTCGGTTTTTTTGCGGGGATTGCCTATTGGTTCCCGAAGTTCGCTGGATTTCGACTGCATGAGGGGCTTGGCAAGGCGGCGGCGTGGTCGTGGATTATTGGCTTTATGGTTGCTTTTTTGCCACTCTATGCGCTTGGGTTTATGGGTGCGGCACGACGCCTCGACAGCTACGACCCGAGTCTTGGCTGGCAAGGATTGTTTATCGTTGCCGGTATTGGCGTGCTCATCATCTTGCTAGGTACGCTTCTGCTTGTCGCGCAGGTTGGCTACAGCATATGGAAACGCAAAGAGCTCGCCTGTGGGCCTGATCCGTGGGATGGCCGTACGCTTGAGTGGTCAACGTCAACACCTATCGCTGAGTATAATTTCGCAACGCTCGATCAAGTGACACATCGCGATGAATACTGGGAACTAAAGCAAGCACACAAAAAAGCATCAACTGCGTACAGCGACATTCATCTACCGAAAAATTCTGGCTACGGTGTATACATCGCTGCGGCTGCGTTTGTGTTTGGATTTGCAGTGATATGGCATATATGGTGGTTGGCACTGATAGCGATTGTTGTACTCATTGGTCTTGCGATCGCTTCCACGCTTCGTACTGACACAGAGCGTACGATCTCAGCCGACGAAGTTGCCGCCACAGAAAAACGATTGCGAGGTGCCCACGTATGAGCGAAAAGGCCGAAGAAAAAGCTTTACTTGGCAGAACATCGGTTGGGTTCTGGCTGTACCTTATGACGGACTGCATGTTGTTTGCCAGCTTGTTTGCAACGTTCGTTGTGCTGCGAACGGCAACAGCCGATGGTCCGAGTAGCCGCGACATATTCGAAATGCCGCTGGTACTGACCGAAACGATTATACTGCTTGTCAGCAGCTTTACTTGTGGTCTTGCGCTGCTTGGCATGAAGGCTGGTAAGGTGCGGCAAGTCATATGGGCGCTTGCACTCACGTATATGCTTGGTGCCGCGTTCCTCGTGATTGAGCTGAGCGAATTTGCCAAGCTGGTGAGCGAAGGTCATAGTTGGCAGCAGAGCGCATTTTTGTCGGCATTCTTTACGCTGGTTGGTACGCATGGGCTGCATATCTTGATTGGCCTTATATGGCTAGTGGTGCTCGTCGGGGTGATACTACGTAGGGGTATGACCGCCAAAACGATTCGCCAGTTGACGCTGTTTGGCCTGTTCTGGCATTTCCTTGATCTTGTATGGATATTCATCTTTACAATTGTGTACCTGATGGGAGTTGCTGTATGACATTGAAAAAATATGTGATTGGATTTGTTCTGTCGTTAGCACTTACCCTTTTGGCGTATGTGGTCGTGACAGGAGGTGTTGTTTCGGGCACGGCGCTGCTCTGGCTGCTCGGTGGTCTTGCGCTTGTGCAGATGATTGTGCAGCTTGTGTACTTTTTGCATCTCGGTGAAGAGGTAGGGCCGCGCTATCGCTTACAATCGTTTCTGTATATGGCAGGAGCATTGGTGATTATTGTTGTGGGTTCGATATGGATTATGCAAAACCTCAACTATAACATGATGAATATGTCGCCTGACGAAAAAACGCAGTACATGCTTAAGGAACACGACAAGGGCTTTTAGTACGTGCGGGAAAAACTGAGAGCCTATTACCAATTAACGAAACCTGGCGTTTTGTACGGTAATGTATTGACTGGTGCAGCAGGCTTTTTACTCGCGGCAGCGGGCCATGTAGATTGGCTACTGTTTGCGGCGGCGATTGGAGGCATGACACTCGTGATTGCGGCGGCATGCGTGATTAATAATTATTTGGACCGCGACATCGACAGTGTGATGGAGCGCACGAAAAAACGACCAAGCGTCACAGGTGTAATAACGGGCAGTCACATGGTGACGTACGGCGTCGCACTACTTGTACTGGGTGTTGGCGTACTGTATTTATGGACGAATCTCCTTGTTGTGATTATTGGTATCGCGGGATTTGTTACCTATGTGTGGCTCTATGGTGCTCTGTCGAAGCGACGATCGATTCACGGTACCCTCGTAGGAAGTATATCTGGTGCCATGCCGATTGCGGGCGGCTATGCAGCAGCTAGTGGACAAGTAGATACGGGACTCGTTATTGCATTTCTTATCTTATTTTTTTGGCAGTTCCCCGAATTTTACTCAATTGCGATTTATCGTCGCAAAGAGTATGCTGCCGCAGATGTACCGGTCATGTCCGCGGTAAAAGGTGTTCGATCAACAATCATACAGATTTACATATATACAGTATTGTATGTAT
>WBZP01005752.1_pt1 | contig 12500 bp, 9 predicted proteins | sample 5204301 | NCBI WGS metagenome assembly WBZP01 (sample SAMN12412401, study PRJNA552823) | activated sludge metagenome | isolation source: activated sludge from nitrification reactor of wastewater treatment plant... | place: USA: Pennsylvania | collected 2017
TTGTCGGCGGGCCTGGCCTGGCGGATCTTGATGTCGGTGAGGGGCATGTCGCTCTCAGGGACTGGCGGGTAAGTTCACCCGTACGAGTCCATGGTCGACCGCGAAGCCCGTCCTTCAAGTGCTGGAAAGAGGGTGATGTCGAAAGGGCACCAAACGGAGTGCCGATTGCAGATCAGTGTTCGGGACGAGGTGCCGAGATTCGCTGCCGTAGACTGATCCGGTCACGAGCGAGCAAATCTCAAACACATGGCCTCCCTGCACATCACGAGCGTCCGATTCAGCCACTACAAGGCTTTCAGTACGTTCGTCATCCACCTGCAGGAGTTCAATGTTTTGGTAGGGCCGAACAACTCAGGGAAGTCCACCATCGTCGGCGCCTTTCGAATCCTCCACGAGGGTCTGAGAAAGGCACGGGCAAAAAGCCCCGAACGCGTCCAAGTCGACGACATCATCACCCTGGGCTACAAGCTCAACATCGACGACTTGCCGGTCGCGGCCGAGAACATCTTCCACAACTACGACGACAGCAGTCCTGCCACCGTCACGTTCAAGCTCTCGAACGACAACACACTCAAGCTCTACTTCCCGGAGCGCCGCACATGCATCATGGTCGCCGAGCCGAAGTCCGGCGAGATTCGTGCGCCACGCGACTTTCGGGCTGCGTTCGATGTTGAGGTGGGCTTCGTGCCCATCCTCGGCCCCGTCGATCAGAAGGAGCCGCTATATGCGAAGGAGGCCGCGCGCCTGGCGTTGATGACCAGTGGGGCATCGCGGAACTTCAGGAACATCTGGCATCACTACCCCGAGGACTTCGACCGCTTTCGCGAACTGGTCCAGACCACGTGGCCGGGAATGGACATCGAGCGGCCGGAGATCAGCGAGGATGCCCGCCAGCTACACATGTTTTGCCCAGAGGATCGCTACCCGCGGGAGATCTGCTGGTCTGGATACGGGTTCCAGGTGTGGTGCCAGATGCTGACCTTCATCGTGAAGGCATCTCGGGCAAGCCTGCTCGTCATCGACGAACCAGACATCTACCTGCACTCGGACCTGCAGCGACAACTCGTGGCGCTACTTCGCGGCCTGGGCCCCGACATCCTGATCGCCACGCACTCGACCGAGATCATCGCGGAGTGTGAACCGACGAGCCTGCTCACCATCAACAAGCGCAAATCGGCTGCAAGCCGAGTTCGCGACGTGTCTCAGCTGAAGCGCGTGTTCACAGCGTTGGGTTCGAACTTGAACCCGACGCTGACTCAGATCGCCAAGACTCGGCGAGTGGTGTTCGTCGAGGGACTCGACTTCCAGCTGCTGTCAGGATTCGCACGGACCTGCGGCATGCAACGCTTGGCGAATCGAGCCGACTTCGCGGTCGTTCAGACCGAAGGCTTCAATCCTCGGCGCGCGGTGGATCTCGCTGCAGGTATCGAAAAGACGGTGGGCTCGAAGGTGCTCAGAGCCGTCGTGCTCGAAAGGGACTACCGTAGCGATGTGGAGCTTGCGGAAGTGAAGGCGGACCTGGTCAAAGCTGGATTCAAGGTCCATATCCACAGACGCAAGGAGATCGAGAACTACCTACTCGATCCCGGCGCGCTTCAGGCCGCCCTGGTGACGCGGCTGCGAGAGCGGGCGCGCCGCAGCGGTGGAGCAGCCAAGGCGGCCCCTGATTTGAAGAGCTACCTCGCCAGCTGCATGGAGCACTTCCGACACGATGTATTCGCACAGCTGCTGGCGCGCTTTACCGACTTCAAGAAGCGGAGCGCCGCCCACCTGGACCATGCGACCGTAGCCGCCGAGCTGTCGCGCGAGTTCGAGCGAAAGTGGTCGGAGTCTGGCGGCCCGGAGGCCATGGTTCCCGGTAAGGACGTGCTGGCCAAGCTGAACTCGAAGCTGCAGGAAGAGCTTGGCGTGACCGTCACGGACGCGCAGATCTGCAGTCAGTTCACAAGGGCAACGGTTCCGTCAGACGTCAAGGAGTTGCTCGACATGTTGGACACGTTCGGCAAAGCTGACCCTCCAGATGCCTGATCGCCGACAACCGCTGACTTGCGGGCCGGCAGCTCGACCCAAGCACTTTGGGCCCTCCTGAACGATCTCGGTCTGATGCGGCACCCGTCCTCGGCAGCGTAGAGTACGATGGCGAGGCCTACGACACGATGGTCCGGCCAAACGGCAGGTCGTAGTCGTGGCCCGCGATGCCTGTCTGCAGAGATTCCAGCCTCGCCTTCGTCGGATCGGTCAACCTCGCCTGGTGCGCGGCAAGCCGCAACCACTCCCGGCTCTGCTCGGGAAGCGCCTCGCCGGCGTCGGTCCGGTTCTGCAGGTGCTCGACATAGGCTTTGACCTCGCAGTACCGATGCCAGGCTGCCGCCTCCTTGTGAAGCACTCCGAGAAGTTGCGGAGGCGCCGCTGCCGCTCACGGGCGATCTCAGCTTCGCGCGCTGCCTCCGCCCAGCGACGGCGCTGTTCCTCTCGCTCAACCCTCAACTGGGCGATCGCCTGTGCGCCGCTCGCCAAGCCGGCGACGATGCTTTCGACCTTCTCCTCCAGGCGCGAGCGTTTGCCGTCGGCCCACGACTTGCGGCCCGAGAAGTCACCCGTGATCGTCAGGCGAAGCTCGCCGGTGAAGTGATAGGCGAAGGTCCGCGACTTCATCCACGTGTACTTCGGATCGACCTCCACCGTCTCGGTCCGCGTGTAGTTCTCGGCGAGGCTGATGCCCAGGCGCTCGCCGCCGACATCGACCTCGACGCGTTTCGCTTCCTGGTTGTGCGCGAGGCGCGCACCCGCTGCCGGCATCGCCCGTTCGATAGCGTCCAGTACCCGGCAGGCTCGCTCCACCGTCGCGCTGCTGAGCGAACACGCAATCACGCGCGATGAGCCGCAGGTGACGAAGCCGTCCGCCGATGGCTTCGCGTTGGTCAGCCGATCGAAGGTCGCGGCAGCCACGCCCGCAAGGGCCTCGCCCTGCACTGCCTGCGCTGCCTTGATGCTGGCTCGGTCGATTTCGACCTTCGGCGTCTCCGCGATGCGATGCCGCGCAGCGTCCAGTTCGACCTTATCGATCTTGGCTGAGGGCAGTGCTGGCTTGGGGGGGCGCCTTACCTGCCGCCAGCTTGGCCCAATAGCCGCGCGGCGGCCGAGGGATGTTGTGCCGGCGGCAGGCTTTGGCCAGGCCGACATCCGAGATGTCCAGCTCCCGCGCCAGCTTGCTCATGGGCGTGGACCACACCCGGTTGTAGAGGTCGCGGCGGGAGATCTGCATGCGTTTTCGGTACCCGCATCGATACCCGCTTTTCGCCGGGCTGGAGCGGTCCGCCGTGAGACGTCAAGAGCCCGAATCGCCAGCGCTGGCGCGGGTTTGCGGGCTGTAGTGGGATGCCGTGAGACCCGCCTGAAGTTGGTCGATCATCAGCAGCATGTGCGCTCTAACCCTTTGATTTCATTGGATGTTCCGGGGAGCATCCTGATTCGGACCCCGCTTCGGTACCCGCTTCTCGAGGCGCTGGCGAGGCCGGCGCGCGGTGCTGGGTGGGTGGGACGGAAGGCGCGCGCTGGGGGCGCGCAGGGACGGTCAGGTCGACGGCTTGCGCCAACGCCAACCGGAGCGCGCTGCGGTGATCGGACGGGTCGCAGACATGCAGTGCATTATTGCTGCGCTTCGCCCCTGCGGCCGAAGGGCGGGGGGGTTGCCAGACAAGCTCGCCGAGGCGGGCCTCGAGCGGCGGCCGTTCATCCGCTCGCTGCCGAACGATGAGTGACGGGCAACTGCGGTGGCGTTCGGCGATGAAGTGGCGACATTGATCGCGCCCTTCAGGCTGTCGATGGCCTCGGCCAGCTTGCCGATGACCTTGCCGATGCGGTCGCCGATCTCCTTGTCGCCCCGGGCGGCCACCCTGCTGGCAGAGCACGCGCCCCCCTTCATGCCACCATACGGTGCCCAGACAGGCCCACAGCCCGTCGAAGAAGCCCGGCCCCAGCTCCACCACGCCCGCCCCCGCCATGCCCACCCGACCCACCGCTTCGTCCGCCGCCCGCGGCCGGACCTCCGGCAAGCCGGCCAAACGCCCGCAGGCGGCCGAGCCCAGGCTGTCGCGGTTGCGCCGCCCGGCGGCGCTGCCCGTGGCCGACTGGCAGACGGCGCTGCGGCGCCAGTTCGGCCGTGAGCAGAACTTCGAGCTGCACAACCTGGGCCGCGAGCCGGTGTTCTCGGAGTTCAGCGTGTACAACCCGGCCAGCCGGACGCGCTGGCGCGTGGCCATCCGCGGCGCGGGGCTGGGGCAGAACTTCTGCAGCTGCCCCGACTTCGCCACCAATGACCTGGGTACTTGCAAGCACATCGAGTTCACGCTGGCCCGGCTCGAGTCGCGGCGCGGCGGCAAGGCGGCGCTGCGGCGCGGCTTCCAGCCGGCCTACAGCGAGATCTGGCTCGACTACGCCGGCGCGCGCCACGTGCGCTTCCGCGCCGGCAGCGGCTGCCCGCCAGCGGTGCTGGCACAGGCGCAGTCGCTGTTCGATCCGGCCGCCGGCTGGGCCCTGCCGTGGAGCCGGCTCGACGACCTGCCGCCGCTGCTGCAGGCCGCACGGGACGCGGACCACGAGCTGCGTTGCTACGACGATGTCTGGCAGTTCGTCGCGCAGATCCGCGACGGCCAGCGGCGCCAAGCAGCTCTGGCCGCGGCCTACCCCAAAGGCGCTGCCGACAAGGGCCTGGACAAGCTGCTGAAGGTCAGGCTCTACCCTTACCAGGCAGAAGGCGCGCTCTTCGCCGCGCGCGCCGGCCGCGCGCTGATCGGCGACGAGATGGGCCTGGGCAAGACCATCCAGGCCATCGCCGCGGCCGAGCTGTTCGCCCGGCATTTCGGGGTCAGCCGCGTACTGGTGGTCTGCCCGACCTCGCTCAAGCACCAGTGGAAGAAGGAGTTCGAGCGCTTCACCTCTCGCGAGGCGCAGGTCGTGCATGGCCTGCGCGCGGCACGCGAGCGGCAGTACCACGACGAGGTCTTCTGCAGGATCACGCACTACGAGACGCTGGCCAAGGATGGCGACCTGATCGACGCCTGGGCGCCCGAGCTGGTGATCGCCGACGAGGCGCAGCGCATCAAGAACTGGAACACCATCGCCGCGCGGGCCCTGAAGCGCATCGCCAGCCCCTACGCGGTGGTGCTGACCGGCACCCCGCTGGAGAACAAGCTCGAGGAGCTGATCTCGATCGTGCAGTTCGTCGACCGGCATCGTCTCGGCCCCACCTGGCGGCTGCTCGACCAACATCAGCAGCGCGACGAGGCCGGCCGCGTGATCGGCTACCGCGCGCTCGACCGCATCGGCCAGACGCTGGCCCCGGTGATGCTGCGCCGGCGCAAGGCCGAGGTGCTGGCCCAACTGCCCGAGCGCGTCGACCAGCGCATCTTCGTGCCGCTGACACCCGAGCAGCGAGCGCACCACGACGACGCCGGCGAGATCGTCACGCGCATCGTCGCGCGCTGGCGCAAGACCGGCTACCTGTCCGACAGCGACCAGAAGCGGCTCCAGTGCGCACTGCAGATCATGCGCATGGCCTGCAACAGCACCTTCCTGGTCGATCACGAAACCGACCACGGCCACAAGGTCGACGAGCTGATGGCCGTGCTCGACGAGCTGTTCGAGGACCCGGCCGCCAAGGCGGTGGTCTTCAGCCAGTGGCTGGGCACGCACGAGCTGATAGCGCGCCGGCTGGGCCAAGGGGCTGGCCAGCGCGACTGGGGCCATGTGCTCTTCAGCGGCGAGGTGCCGGGCGACCGGCGCGGCGAGCTCGTCGAGCGCTTCCATCAGGACCCCGCCTGTCGCCTCTTCCTCTCCACCGACGCCGGCGGCGTCGGCCTGAACCTGCAGCACGCCGCCGCGGTGGTGATCAACATGGACCTGCCGTGGAACCCGGCGGTGCTCGAGCAGCGCATCGGCCGGGTGCACCGAATGGGCCAGTCGCGCGGCGTGCAGGTCATCAACTTCGTCGGCCAGGGCAGCATCGAGGAAGGCATGCTCTCGGTGCTGGCGTTCAAGAAGTCGCTGTTCGCCGGCGTGCTGGACGGCGGTGCGGGCGAGGTGTTCCTCGGCGGGACCCGGCTGTCGCAGTTCATGCGCAGCGTCGGCGAGGTCACCGCGTCCATGGGTGAGGCGGAAGCAGCGAGCACGGAGCAGGCCGACGAGGCCTCGGGTGTGAGCGCGGAACCGGCCGATGCACGAGCGGCCGCGGCACCTTCGCCGGCCGAGAGCGCAGCACCCGCGGTGGTGGACGCGACAGCACCCTGCGCCGCGGAGGCCGCTCCGCCTTTGGCCGTGGAAGGCGGAACACACGCGGCGGCAGAGGCCGTTGCCTCCGCAGCCGGCGAGGCGGCCGCACCACCGGCACCTGAACGAGCCGCCGCCGCGGCGCATGACCCCTGGCCCGCGCTGCTGCAGGCCGGCGCGGCACTGCTGCAGGGCCTGGCGCAGCCGGGCGGGGCACCGCGCATCGAGCCCGACCCGGAGACCGGGGCGCCCAGTCTGCGCCTGCCGCTGCCGGACCCGACGGTGCTGCAAAGCCTGGCGCGCGCGCTCGAACCCTGGCTGCGTCGCTGAGGCGTCTGCGTGCGGCTGCGGGCGGCGCCCTGTGGTGCGTCGGGATCGCTCACAGGCTTTCAGACGCTGTCGCGCATCAGGTCGATCAGGTCGGTGGCCGCCAGCGGGGCCGTGCCTTCCTGCCCGGCCAGCAGCCCCTCGGCCAGCTCGCGCTTGTCCTTGTGCAGCGCGACGATGCGCTCTTCCACTGAGCCGGCGGTCACGAGGCGGTAGACGGTCACCGGGCGCTGCTGGCCGATGCGGTGCGCGCGGCCCATCGCCTGGTCTTCGGCGGCGGGGTTCCACCAGGGGTCGGCGATCACAACGTAGTCGGCCGCGGTCAGGTTGAGGCCGAAGCCGCCGGCCTTCAGGCTGATGAGGAACAGGTCGCCCTCGCCGCGCTGGAACGCGGCCACGCGTTCGCTGCGCGCCGCTGCCGGCGTGCTGCCGTCCAGATACTGGTAGCGCAGGCCGCCGGCGTCGAGCCGCTCGGCCAGCAGCTTCAGGAAGTCGGTGAACTGGCTGAAGACGAGGGCCTGATGGCCCGACTCGACGAGCTCCGTCGCCAGGTGCTCGAAGGCCTGCACCTTGGCGCCGATGCGGCCCAGCTCGGGCGCAGCCAGCCGCGGGTCGCAGGCGGCGCGGCGCAGCCGGGTCAGCTCGGCCAGCACGTTGAAGCGGTTCTTGCCCGGGTCGGTCGGGTCGAGCTGCGCGATGCGCGCGAGCGCCTCGCGCCGCATCGCCTCGAGGAAGGCGCGCTCCTCGTCCGAGGGCTCGATGCGGTGGACGATCTCGGTGCGTGGCGGCAGGTCGGTCAGCACCTGGGCCTTCGTGCGCCGCAGCAGGAACGGCGAGACGAGCCGCCGCAGCCGGGCGCGCGCGGCGTCGTTGCGCTGGCGCTCGATCGGGTTGCCGAAGCGCTCGGCAACGCGCGCGGCGCTGCCCAGCAGCCCGGTGTTGAGCAGGTTCATGATCGACCACAGGTCGGTCAGCCGGTTCTCCACCGGGGTGCCGGTGAGCGCCAGATGGAAGCCCGCCTGCAGCCCGCCGACTGCCTGCACGCGCTGCGTGGCGGCATTCTTCAGCGCTTGCGCTTCGTCGAGCACCAGCGTAGCCCAGGGCTTGGCGGCAAAGGCCTCGGCGTCGCGCAGCAGCAGCGCGTACGAGACGACGAGCAGGTCGCCGGCCTCGGCAGTGGCGATCTGCGTCGCACGCTCGACCTCGGCCTGGCCGTAGACGCTGCAGCGCAGGCTGGGCGCGAAGCGCGCCACCTCCTCGGCCCAGTTGCCGCACACCGAGGTCGGCGCCACCACGAGTGCCGGCCCGTCCGCGGCGCACGCCAGCAGCAGCGCCAGCGTCTGCACGGTCTTGCCCAGGCCCATGTCGTCGGCCAGGATGGCGCCGAAGCCGGCCTCGGCCAGGCGGCGCATCCACACATAGCCGTCTTGCTGATAGGGCCGCAGCGTGGCCTGGAGGCCATGCGGCACTTCCGGCTCGAGCGCCGCGGCACGCTCCAGGTCGGCCGCACGCTGGCGCCACGCAGAGTCGCCGTTCGCGCCCAGCTCGGGGGCGGCGTCCGCCAGCCAGGAGGCTGCGGTGGCACTCAGCCTGAGCCTGCCGTCTTCGGCCTCGGCCAGCGCGTCGAGCTCGGCCAGCCGCTGGCGCAGCTGGTCGGCCAGCGCCAGGTACTCGCCCTCGCCCAACGCCACGTAGCGGCTGCCGCGCGCCTCGCGCAGCAAGCCCAGCAGCTGCTGCAGCGACAGCACGCGCTGCTCGTCCAGGCGCAGCTCGCCGTCGAGCGCAAACCAGCCGCGGCCGCTGGCCAGCGTGGTGCCGAAGGCCTTGGCCTCGGGCGCCAGAACGCGCAGCGGCCGGCCCTTGGGCCACTCGAGCGCGCGCACCGCTTGCGCGGCGCCCGCCAGGCGCCCCAGTTCGTGCACCGCGGCGAGCGCGTGCTCCGGCTCCTCGAGCAGCCAGCAGCACTCGGCCGGCTGCTCATCGCCGGCCAGGAAGGGCAGCCGCTCGAGAACGGCTTCGAGGTGCGCGCGCTCGGCATCGAGCGCGCGCTCGGTAGCGAGGCTGACGCCGGCGCGCAGCGTCATCAGGCGCGCGCGGCCCTGGCCAGGGCCGAGCAGCGGCCCGAAGTCGCCGAAGGGCCGCACCGCGAGCGTGAGCCGCATCGCATCCCCGCGCGGCTGCAACTGGGCGACGAGGCGCGCATCGCTCGCCACCGGCTCGGCGGCCGCGGCGTCGCTGTGCAGCACGAAGTGGCCCGACAGCACGCGCAGCGCCGCATCGAGCTCGGCGCTCGCGTCGGCCGGTACCGTCCAGCGCTGCGCCACGAGCTCGGCCACGCGGCGCTGCGCCGGGCCGATGCGGATCAGCCGCGCACGCTCCGGTGTCTCGCGCACGATGCGCAGGCTGTCGCGGCGCTCGATCTCGGCGTCCGCGTCGTCGTAGTCGGGGGCGTGGTGCTCGAGATCGGGCTTCTTGTCGGCCAGCAACTCGTCCTGCAGGCGGAAAACGTAGTGCTCGCCGGCGTCGCCGCGATCGCGCGCGTCATGCCCTCGGCGTCACCGCGCTGCAGGTGCTGCTCGGCCGCCCACAGCCGCAGCCCCGTGGCGCCCGCCGCCGGGGCCTCGTCGATATGGGCTCCGACCCAGGCCAGCAGCGCCGGCTCCCGCGCCAGCGAGCCGTGACGGTCGAGCGCGCCCAGCAGCTGCCAGCGCAGCAGGCCGTCGACTCGGTGGTACAGGCCCAGCCGCAGCAACTGCGCCAGCGTGCGCAGCACAGTCTGCGTCATGCTGGCGCGGCGCAGCGGCCCGGCGGCCAGCTGGGCATAGCCCTTCGCATCGATGCCGCTCAGCAGCACGAGGCGCACCAGCGCGACCGACTCGTCGTCGTCGCGCGGCGTGAAGTAGGTCGGCACGCGCTCGATCGGCCCGATCGCGCCGCTGGCCACCCACAACAGCGCACGCCAGGCATCGCCCGCGCCAGGGCGAGCGAGCAGCGTGGCGAGCCGCGGCTCGGCGATCGCCGCGGGCACCGACCAGCCGTCGCCTTCGTGCACCAGCACCCGCCCGGCCCCATGCAGTTGCCGCAGTGCGTCACCGACCTCGGCGCCATTGAAGGCGCGGCCCATGTCGCGCCGCATGTCGAGCGCGCGCAGCAGTGTCATCAGCGCCGTCTTGCCGCGGCGGCAGCCGGCGAGCACGAGCGCGTCGAAGACCTTGTCGATCTCGGCCGGCGTCAGCGACACCGCCACCGCCACCTTCACGTCGTGGCGCTGCTCGGCGGCCTGCCTGACCATCAACTCGATTTCGTCCGCGCAGCCGAGGCGCTGACCGTGGATGTTGGTGAACTCCAGATGCGTTTTGGGGCGGACCACTTGCGAATTGTGGGCCGGGTTCGCGGCGGAAGGGCCGCGCAGCTCAGAACCCTTCTTCCACCAGCTCGGCCGCGCGCAGCACCGCGCGCGCCTTGGCCTCGCACTCCTTCCACTCGAGCTCGGGCACGCTGTCGGCCACGACGCCGGCGCCGGCCTGCACGTAGAGGGTCTGGTCCTTGACGATGCCGGTGCGGATCGCGATGGCCACGTCCATGTCGCCGGCAAAGCTCAGGTAGCCGACCGCGCCGCCGTAGATGCCGCGCTCGGTCGGCTCGAGCTCGTCGATGATCTCCATCGCGCGGATCTTCGGCGCGCCCGAGAGCGTGCCAGCCGGGAAGCTCGCCTTCAGCACGTCGAGCGCCGACAACCCCGGCTTCAGCCGCCCCTCGACGTTGCTGACGATGTGCATCACGTGCGAGTAGCGCTCGATGCCGAAGGCCTCGGTGACCTCGACGCTGCCGGTCTCGGCGATGCGGCCGATGTCGTTGCGCGCCAGGTCGATCAGCATCACATGCTCGGCACGCTCCTTGGGGTCGGCCAGCAGCTCGGCCTCGAGTGCCGTGTCGCGCTCGGGCGTGGCGCCGCGCGGGCGCGTGCCTGCGATCGGGCGGATCGTCACCTTCTCGATGGCGGCGTCCTGCGCGTCGTGCTCCTGGCGCACCAGGATCTCGGGGCTGGCGCCAACGATCTGGAACCCGCCCATGTCGTAGTAGTACATGTACGGGCTCGGGTTGAGCGAGCGCAGTGCGCGATAGAGCGCGAGCGGGTTCTCGGTGTAGCGCTTGCGCAGCCGGTAGCCGAGCACCACCTGCATGCAATCGCCGGCGGCGATGTACTCCTTGGCTCGCTCGACGGCCGCCTCGTAGGCGGGCTGGGCGAGTTCGCGTTCGACGGCATAGCTCGGCCCGCGCTTGACCTGCGGCGCGGTAACCGAGAAGCGCAGCTTGTCGGCGAGCTCGGCCAGGCGCCGCTTGCCGGCGAACCAGGCCTCGGGTTGCGCCGGGTCGGCGTAGACGATCAGGTACAGGCGCCCCGATAGGTTGTCGATGACCGCCAGCTCCTCGGTCTGCAGGAGCTGGATGTCGGGCGTGCCGATGCCGCCGCTCTTGCGCCCGCCCTCGGCGGTGCGTGCCAGGCGAGGCTCGATCATCCGCACCGTGTCGTAGCCGAAGTAGCCCGCGAGCCCGCCGCAGAAGCGCGGCAGCCCGGGGCGCAGCGCGACCTTGAAGCGCTTCTGATAGGCGGCGATGAAGTCGAGCGGGTTGCCCTCGCATGCCTCGACCACGCGGCCTTCGGTGACGACCTCGCTGCGCTGCCCCGTCGCGCGCAGCAGCGTGCGCGCCGGCAGGCCGATGAACGAGTAGCGGCCGAAGCGCTCGCCGCCGACGACCGACTCGAGCAGGAAGCTGTGCGCGCTGCCGCCCGCGAGCTTGAGGTAAAGCGACAGCGGCGTCTCGAGGTCGGCGAAGGCCTCGGTCAGCAGCGGGATGCGGTTGTAGCCCTGCGCAGCCAGGCTCTTGAATTCGAGTTCGGTGATCACGTCACGGCCCTGGAGTTCGCGGCCGACGGGCGATCCGGGATCACGGCGGCAGCGGTCGATGTTCGTGCGGGGCGGGCCCCGCGGCGTGGCTGGCCGCGCGGGTGTTCGCGCGGCGCGTCGGCAGGCGTCGGTTCAGCGACGCCAGGGCCAGGCTCCCTGGTCGCGCTGACCCGCGGTGCGGCAACGAACCGTGAACATGGAACGCAGTCTAGCAGCGTGCCTCGCACCGGCCGGACCACGCATCACGGCTCGACGCGATCCCAGCGCGGCAGCAGCGCCGGCAACTCGTCGAGCCGGTCGATCAGTGCGTCGGCGCCCGCGGTCTCGACCGGCTCGCCGTGGTTGTAGCCGTAGCGCACCAGCACCACGGGGCAGCCGGCAGCGCGCGCGGCGGTGGCATCGTTGCTCGAGTCGCCCACCATCAACGTGCACGTCGGCACACTCCCGAGCGCCTTGCAGGCCTCGATGAGCGGCATCGGGTCGGGCTTCTTGCGCGGGAACGCTTCGCCGCCGAAGGCGTGGTCGAAGAAGCCCGCCAGGCCCTTGCGCGCCATCAGCGGCTGCGCGAAGCCGCCCGGCTTGTTGGTGATGCAGGCCAGCCGCAGCCCTGCCGCGCGCAGCGCGCGCAGCCCCTCGATCACGCCCGGATAGACATCGGAGTGCTCGCCGTTGATCGCCAGGTAGTGGTGCTGGTAGCGCTCCCAGGCCGCGTCGTGGAGCGCAGCAGGTGCGCCCGCCTCCTCGAGCGCGCGGCGGATCAGGTGCTCCGACCCCTTGCCCACCGTGAGCTCGATGAACTCGCGCGAGACGGGAGCGTAGCCGAGCTCGGCGAGCGCGCGGCCAAGCGCCACCTCGAAGTCGCCCACCGTGTCGACCATCGTGCCGTCGAGGTCGACGATCGCGGCCACGATGCGCCGGGGGCCGCTGCCGCCGGGGCTGGGGCGGCTGCGGCCGGCAGCGCGGTCTTCTGCGGCGGCGCGGATCACCGCGTGCCCT